>Ga0209281_1001636_pt1:0-2500 | contig 11981 bp, 14 predicted proteins | sample MedtruBG_FD_187514 | JGI IMG/M metagenome (GOLD analysis project Ga0209281, IMG submission 187514) | Root nodule microbial communities of legume samples collected from California, USA - Medicago truncatula BG (SPAdes) (version 2) | ecosystem: Host-associated > Plants > Roots > Nodule... | reverse complement strand
ACGCTTAAAATATCCGTAATTAACTCATCCCGCGTGCAAAAACTCCAAAATTTCTCGGAGGAGGTCCTTATGATGTCCGAAACATGCTTGAATTTTTGGGGAACAAAATTTGGCCCGTGGATGGATGCACGTTTGGAAAAAAAATGGCGATTTTGCGCGCGTCGGTCGAAAAATCAAAATAAATCGAGGACTTTTCGGAATCCTACGGAACTTGGCAGATCCTCTACATGTATTTTTGTAGAGATGCCTGCAAAAAATCAGCTCAAAATTCGATTTCTAGGTCGATGTTTTGATGTCATGCTTTCTTGACCTTTTGACGCTTACAATTTTCGTAATTAATTAATCCCGCGTGCAAAATTGCCGAAATTTCTTGGAGGAGGTCCTTATGATGTCCTTAACATGCTTGAATTTTTGGGGAACAAAATTTGGCCCGTAAATGGATGCACGTTTGGAAAAAATTTGCGATTTTGTGTGTTTCGGTCGAAAAATCAAAATAAATCGAAACGACGTTGGATTTTTACGAAACTTCACAGATCCTTTATGTGTATTTTTATTGAGGTGTCTGCAAAAAATCAGCTCAAAATTCGACTTCTAGGTCCATGTTTTGATTTCTTCGATTCTTGAGTATTCGGCACGTTAAAAATTCATAATTAATTCGTCCCTCGTCGTAAAATTCTGATTTTTTGTGGGAGATGTTGTTTTTATGTCCCTAACATGCCTGCAAAAAATCGTGAAAAAATTCAACCTCTAGGTCCCATTTTCAAGACTTTATGCCTGCAGGGAAATTTAACCCTTTTTTCTACAAAACTGGTTTTGGCACATCAAGCATATATAGGGGGAGCACCTTGTTGGGGCTGGGCATGGCATGGCTGGGGGGGACTGTCTGGGGCGCGCCCAGGCACCCCCAGCCTTGCCCCAACAAGCTTTTCCACCCAAATCTCCCCCATTTTCATCAATTCGAGCCGTTTTCATCAATTTTTTTTGATAAATTCGGATCTTTTTGATGAATTTGGGGGAGATTTGGTGGGAAAGATGGGGGAAATCTTGCTGTTCTTGACTAGGTATGGTGGTGGTGCTAGTGCTAGCATATCTAGTATGGTGGTGGTGGTGGTGCTAGCATATCTAGTCCATTCTCGTCCCTACTCGGAAAATTAAATAATCCCGCGTGCAAAATTGCTGAAATTTCTTGGAGGAGGTCCTTATGATGTCCTTAACATGCTTGAATTTTTGGGGAACAAAATTTGGCCCGTAAATGGATGCGTATTTGGAAAAAATTTGCGATTTTGCGCGTTTCGGTCAAAAAATCAAAATAAATCGAAACGACGTTGGATTTTTACGAAACTTCACAGATCCTTTATGTGTATTTTTATTGAGGTCTCTGCAAAAAATCAGCTCAAAATTCGACTTCTAGGTCCATGTTTTGATTTCTTCGATTCTTGAGTATTCGGCACGTTGAAAATTCATAATTAATTCGTCCCTCGTCGTAAAATTCTGATTTTTTGTGGGAGATGTTGATTTTATGTCCCTAACATGCCTGCAAAAAATCGTGAAAAAATTCAACCTCTAGGTCCCATTTTCGTGACTTTATGCCTGCAGGGAAATTTAACCCTTTTTTCTACAAAACTGGTTTTGGCACATCAAGCATATATAGGGGGAGCACCTTGTTGGGGCTGGGCATGGCTGGGGCGCGCCCAGGCACCCCCTGCCTTGCCCCAACAAGCTTGCTAGGACGCTGCCTTTCCGTGCCCATCCCAAGCCTCGTCGCGTGGGGGCAAGACCTGCCCGTGCTCAGGCCAAACCCCGTCGGGAGGGGTCTCGTAGGCAAAATTCTCTCTCGCGCGCGCGCGTATTATTAAGGTTATACCGATTGAAATTCTCGTTCGCTTGCTGGGACGCTGCCTTCCCATGCCTAGGCCAAGCCACGTCAAGGTGGCATACGTGATGTTTTGCAATTCGGGAGGTAAAATGGGGTTGTTTTTTCCGTTTCTTCGTCCCATTTTCAAGACTTTATGCCTGCAGGGAAATTTAACCCTTTTTTCTACAAAACTGGTTTTGGCACATCAAGCATATATAGGGGGAGCACCTTGTTGGGGCTGGGCATGGCATGGCTGGGGGGGACTGTCTGGGGCGCGCCCAGGCACCCCCAGCCTTGCCCCAACAAGCTTTTCCACCCAAATCTCCCCCATTTTCATCAATTCGAGCCGTTTTCATCAATTTTTTTTGATAAATTCGGATCTTTTTGATGAATTTGGGGGAGATTTGGTGGGAAAGATGGGGGAAATCTTGCTGTTCTTGACTAGGTATGGTGGTGGTGCTAGTGCTAGCATATCTAGTATGGTGGTGGTGGTGGTGCTAGCATATCTAGTCCATTCTCGTCCCTACTCGGAAAATTAAATAATCCCGCGTGCAAAATTGCTGAAATTTCTTGGAGGAGGTCCTTATGATGTCCTTAACATGCTTGAATTTTTGGGGAACAAAATTTGGCCCGTAAATGGATGCG
>Ga0209281_1001633_pt1 | contig 12012 bp, 16 predicted proteins | sample MedtruBG_FD_187514 | JGI IMG/M metagenome (GOLD analysis project Ga0209281, IMG submission 187514) | Root nodule microbial communities of legume samples collected from California, USA - Medicago truncatula BG (SPAdes) (version 2) | ecosystem: Host-associated > Plants > Roots > Nodule | place... | reverse complement strand
CGGCGGCTTCTTCCAGCACCTCTTCTGCCCACTGGTTGAGACTCTTTCCCGAAAGCTCAGCAGCAAGAGCTGCTCGGCGATGGACTTCGGGAGCGACACGAAACATCATCTTCCCAGAATAGGGTCGCTGAGGCTCTTTGCCGATTTTCCTGCAGGTCTCAAGGTAGTCATCGACCGCCTCATGGAAGGCTTTCTTGAGTTCAGCGACACTGTCACCGTGAAAGCCGATTACATCGGAGATACCTGCAATCTTGCCGAAAAACACTTCGTCCTCAGCGTCGAATTCGATGCGAGCGTGATACCCGTTGTAGGTCATGGTGTTCATGGCGTTACTCCAATCTGCATCAGGAACTCGCGAGCATCGCGCACCTGATAACGCTTTGCTTCCTTGTCCGGATGAGGTCGATGAAAGCTCGCAATGATGCCGTCTTTTTCAACCTTAACGCGGGAACCGTTCCCCTCAATGACGTCCGCTCCGGCAGCCACAAGCAGATTCTCTATAGCGGCCCATTCAATCGTTCCCGAGGCCGGGTCCTTGAATACGGCCGCGAGGGTCTTTCTCTGCTTGCTGTTCATGCTAGCAAATATAGAGACGCTTGCTGATTATGCAAGCACAAACTCAACAGCATCTTGAATCCATCCCAAAGATCGAATGAGTGGGCTGGTGGGGCAATAATCAAGAGTCGGCAGTTCGTATCCGTTCAGCTGCGCCAGACGTACGGGGGTCTCAGGTTCTGCTCCCTTCAAGGCGAGAGATGGATAATCAGTCCGCGTACCGATTGGTAAACCTCGGGCGATTGCGCATCGTCATTTTTCTAGGCTCCTCGTCAATCGATCGACGGGAAAGTGTTCGGCGCTGTTGTGCCCTGTGTGAGATAGAGGTGAACAATGTCTGCAAATTTGCATCACGGTGTGCCCTAACGGCGGCCATAGCTCTCGAACGCCTCGACCAGATGATCGAAGAGTGCCGCGACGCGTGGCAGGCGACGAAGATTTTCGTGCGTGACGATCCATGTGGGCAGTTGCGGAAGTTCTACGTCCGGCAGAACGCGTTCCAGTTCGGGGTACCGCGCAGCCGCCGGAATCTGGGCGACAGCAATACCGAGGCCGGCGCGTGCGAGCGCGAGCTGTGCAGGATGGCTATCCGTCCGCGCGATCCAACTGACGGGGACGGAACCTGCGATCTGTGCGGCTACGGCGAGATCGCCGCGATTGCGGTCCGGCCCGATGAACAAGTGGTCGCGGACCTCGGCTTTGGTGGCGGGGCGGCCGTAGACAGCAAGATAATCGCGATGAGCAAACAGGCCGAGCGGGATAAGCGGTACCTTCTTTGCCACCAGCGCGGACTGTTCAGGCGGATGCATCCGCACCGCGACATCGACCTGTTGGTCGAGCAGGTCGGCGCGTGCATTGCTCAGTTCGAATTCGACGGTGAGTTGCGGATGCTTGTCGCGCAGGCTGCGAAGCATGGGCGGAAGAACCTCGATTCCCACGAATTCTGAGACGCTGAGCCTTACCCGGCCCGCCGCTGTCGCTGAGTCCGCCGACGCGGCGCGTAGCATGGCCTCCGAGGCGTGTGCCATTGCCCGGGCGGGCGTGGCCATTGCTTCGGCTGTCGGCGTGGGTACCAGTCCATGGACCGAGCGGGTGAACAGCGCCGTACCCAGCGCGGCTTCCAGCCCTTCGATGCGCGCGCGCACAGTGGGTTGAGACAGTCCCATCCGTCGTGCGGCCGCCGACAGACTGCCGGTTTCCATCACCGCCAGAAAGGCCCGCTGATCGTCCCAGTCCACGTTCTTGCTCATAAATTTCTTATAGTCAGATGGAGGCTTATTGGCAATTTTCTTGTGATCCGATCTGACCGAAGCTCTCCTCATCGAAAGGAGATTACTCATGGTTCAGACTGTTTCCACACATGTAGGCAACCGGGCGGCCAACCGGACCGCCCTCGTTCTTGGCGCTACGGGCGGCGTTGGCGGTGCCATCGCTGCCAGGCTCATGCGCGAGGAATGGCAGGTCCGTGCCCTGTGCCGGAACGCCGATGCGGCCAGGTCCGGCTGGCGACATGATTGCCCGGCTCCGCAGTTCGTCACGGGTGACGCCATGGACGGGGCGTCCGTCGTTCGCGCGGCCACGCTGGGAGATGGCGTCGCGGCCATCGTCCATGCCGTCAACCCACCGGGTTATCGAAACTGGTCGTCGCTCGTGCTGCCGATGATCGACAATACGCTGGCGGCCGCTCGTGCGGCAGGCGGCGCCCGTATCGTGCTGCCGGGCACGGTCTATAATTACGATCCGGTGCAGACGCCTGTGATCGACGAAAACACCCCGCAGAATGCACGCACCACGAAGGGCAGGATCCGCGTCGCGCTTGAGCGGAAATTGGCGGAGGCGTCCCCGGAGGTTTCCTCCCTCATTTTACGGGCGGGCGACTTCTTCGGGCCGGGAACACGGGCCAGCTGGTTCGCGCAAGCGATGGTGCAACCGGGACGGCCGGTGCGCAAGTTTACCAGCATGGCTTCGGGTGTACCCCATGCCTATGCCTATCTGCCTGATCTTGCTGCGGCCTTCGCCGGCCTTATGGCAATTCCCGAACGATTGCGCGCCTATGAAACGGTGCAGTTCGCCGGCCATTGGGATCCAACCGGTACGCAGATGCGCGATGCGGTCCGCCGGGGCGTGGCCCAGGATGTTCCGGAACGCGCCTTCCCGTGGTGGATGATGCGTCTTGCCGCGCCCTTTGGCGGGTTTCCGAAGGAAACGCTGGAGATCGAACCGGCGTGGAAACACCCCATGCGCCTCGACAATCAACGTCTCGTTGACCTGCTGGGCGTCGAACCGCATACGCCCCTCGACCAGGCCATCGCCGCGGCGCTGACCGATATGGGCTGCCTTGCCCGATCGCAGAGCCATGCCCGCCTTCGCCATGCCTAACCTTGAAAGACGGAGATACAAGGTGAACTGGAGGACCTATGTGATCGCACAGGCACCGGGCGTCGCGGCCTTCAACACGCCCTGCAATGCGGCCTAAACCGCCCCCTCTGGCGTGGCGAGGCGGTGCTGTCGTTTGACCGGATCGGCGCTGACTTTGCCATGACGCCGATCTGGATCGGCCTGCTCTCGGTGCTGCTGGGCACCCCGTTCATCAGGAAGGCACTGGCCGACGGGCGGATGATCGGCCGGCCGAGCTTCGGCCGCATCCGCTCGCAGCCATAATGCCACCCAATCTGGTCGTCCACTCCGTCCGCCATTGCCCCCTCTGCGCATGATCCTGGCTCTACCACTGGCGCTTACTCTGCCCATGCTCGGCGACGGGCTGCTCACGCCAGTCACCGCAATCGGTAGCCAGTCGGTCATCACGATCGCCTTCAGCCTCGTCATCGTGCCGCTGGTCGCCCATGCCACGATTTCCGATATTCCGGCTGCGCCCGACCTTGATAAACAAGCGAGCGCTTAGCGGGACGGCGAGTTGATGGACGGCGGGATAAAGGACTAAGAACCAAGCCCTCTACGTGAACTTCATCGCTTTCAGGCTAGCCAGCAGATAATCCACAAGGTCCTGCAGGGCGGGGTCCAGCTTTTTCGCGATGGTGATGAGCGCGAGTTCCGATGCGGGTTCCGGCAGAAAGCCATCAGTCTCATGCAGCAGCCGATGTTCGGGCAGCACCGCATCGCTGGGCAGTAGGCTGATGCCAAGGCCGGAGGCGACAGCGGCCTGCACGCCCATGAGACCCTGACTGGAATAGGCGATACGCCAAGCTTTGCCGCTGCGTTCCACCGCCCGGATCACTCGCTCCCGATAGATGCAGCCTGAGGGGAAAACCGCAAGGGGAACCGGATCGTTGCCGACGGCGAGCAACGGGTCACCGATCCAGACCAGGCGTTCTTCCCATTTGGCGATGCAGGCGCCGTCCCCCGGCTCACGCTTTACAAGGGCGAGGTCGATTTCTCCTGCCTGCAAGAGCCGACGAAGCTCGAAACTCCAGCCGCTGATCGTATCGAGCCTCGTGCGCGGAGAAGCCCGTGCAAATCCAGAAAGCAGATCAATCATCCGTCGCCCAGCGAAGTCTTCGGGAACCCCAAGGCGAACAGTCTTCGGCGAGGGCATCGATCGACCGAGCGCTTCGTTTGCTTCGGCCGAAACCGACAATATCCGGCGGGCATAGCTCATCAGAAGTTCGCCCTCCTCGGTGGTGCGAACGCTCCCCGTTGCGCGGTCCCGGATAAGGAGAACATGGCCAAGGTTGGTTTCGAGCTTCTTGATCTGCTGGCTGATCGTCGATTGCGTGCGATGAACCCGTTCCGCTGCGCGCGTAAACCCACCTGTCTCCACGACAGCGGTGAAGGCGCGCAAAAGATCGAGATCAAATCCGAAAGTCATTCGGTTTTCCAATGGAGAATATGTCAACATCCAATTTCCAAATAACGGCGCGTTATGTCAATCCTGCTGCCAGTTAAACAGGAGAGCGACATGATCCGTTCTGGACAGCGGCCGGAATGGCTGACTTTTGATTGCTACGGCACTCTCATTCAGTGGGACGAAGGCCTGCTGGCGGCGATGGAGAGGATTCTTGCGGGAAAGAACCGTTCCATCGAACGCGATGACTTTATTTCCGTATACGACCGGTACGAGCATCGGTTGGAACGGGAGCGTCCGCACCGGTCGTTCAAGAATGTGAGCGCGACAGCCCTTGCGCTTGCGATGGGCGAATTCTCCCTCGATGTATCACCTGACGATGCAGACATCCTGACGTCGTCAATTAGCCGCATGCCGCCCTTTCCGGAGGTGGTCGCCACGCTTACCAGGCTGAAGGCGGCAGGGTTCAAGCTCGCCATTATCTCCAACACGGACGACGCGATCATCGCCGGAAACGTCGCTCAACTTGGCGGTTCGGTCGATCGGGTCATCACGGCGGAGCAGGCCGGAGCTTACAAGCCGGCAAGGCAGATATTCCAGCATGCCTGGAGAGAGTTGGGTATCGAAAAGGAGCAACTGGTCCACATTTGCGCCAGTCCGCATCTCGATCTCGCCGCAGCAAGGGAGCTTGGCTTCCGAACGATCTGGGTCGACCGCGGAACCGGGCGGAAGCCGCTTGCCGATTACGTGCCGAATGAAACGGTTGCCCGGCTTGACGAAGTTTGCGGCTTGCTATCCGCCGCGGGCTGGATGGAATAGCGATTGTTCTTACGGAGATATATTCATGGCGCATGAACTTAAACGCGGACTGGCTGCACCGGCGATCTTGCGAAACGTCGATCTCGGCGGGGAAGAGATCTGGCAGGCGCGTGTGGATCTGGCTGCCTGTTTGCGGGCGGCGGCGCGATATGGCCTTGAGGAGGGGATCTGCAATCATTTTTCGGCGCTCGTGCCTGGGCATGCGGATGTCTTCCTTGTCAACCGGCTTGGCTGGGCTTTCGAGGAGGCGACGGCGTCCAGCCTGCTGATCTGCGATTTCGACGGCAATGTGCTTTCCGGCGATGGCGAACCGGAGGCGACGGCCTTCTTCATTCATGCGCGTCTGCATAAGGCGGCGCCGCGTATCGGTGCGGCGTTTCATACCCATATGCCGAACGCGACGGCGCTCAGCATGATCGAAGGAGAGCCGCTTGAATGGGCCGGGCAGACCGCGCTTAAATTTTACGGGCGCACCGTCGTTGACGAGGACTACAACGGCCTTGCGCTCGACGACCGTGAGGGAGATCGTCTGGCGAGCGTTCTTGGCGACAAGGATATTCTCTTTATGAAAAACCACGGTGTCATGGTTTGCGCGCCGAATATCGCGGAGGCGTGGGATGATCTTTATTATCTCGAGCGGGCAGCGGAAGTGCAGTTGAAGGCGATGAGCACGGGGCGGCCGCTTCTGCCGGTCGATCCCGAAATTGCTGCGGCGACCGCCAGACAGATGCGGGAGGGCGATCCGGAGAGTGCGCGGCTGCATCTGGAAAGCCTCAAGCGCAGACTTGACGTTGTGGCGCCCGAATACAGACTGTAGTGTGAGAAAGGAATGGCGACGGCTCTCGGACATTGCCATTCCTATTGGTCAGGCCGTCAGCGCCTAGTCCTCGGGGCGAGGTTCCGCTTCGCCGACATTGGCGCGGGCGGCGGTCATGGGAGCCATGACGAACCGGTTGCGCAGGGTGCGTCCCGCCAGCTCGTATAGGCTGTTCATGGATTTTCTCTCATATTTACTTGGGGGGTCATTGCCGGGGATGCTCGAGTCTGCGTCTGAATTTCCTGCCAAATCGCATCGAGGAAGACTTGCGTCTTTTCTGTCGCAGACAACCAGATCTCCCGCTCGGCGGCGTCGCCGTTGCGGATCAGATCGGCGAAGTTGTCGATCATGAGGGCGTGTTGTGATCTTTCGCTCGGCGTCTCGATGAAAGCGAAGTCATTCCGCGTGGCCAGGCCGGAACGATGGATGAAACCCGTTTGAATGTCGGGATTATCGAAGCCGAAGCCGCTCTGCCAGTCGAGGACGAAATCGTCCTGCGTCAGGATGCCGGATGTGCCGGCGACGGTGAGCTCCATCACCGCCGCACCGGCTGTATAACCGACATCGAAGGTTGCGGTCTTGCCGGCGTTGAATTGCAAGACGCCGGTTGCGCGGATGACCGCGCCTGAGTGCGGGTCCCACTCGGCAAAGACCTTGATATCTTCGAGCGCGTCCGGTGCGAGGTATTCGACGACGGCCCGCATCGAATACCAGGCCATGTCGCCCGCCGCGCCCATCGGCTCGTCGCTCGGGTCAAAGCGGATGTTCTCCCGGTTGGAGAAGGGGAAATAGAACATAGTGTGCAGCGAACGCGGGGCGCCGATCAGTGCGGCCAGACGCTGACGCATCGCGGATGTGCGCGGATGATGAACGAAGTGGGTGGCGTCCATAAGCACGAGGCCCTTTTGACGGGCGAGAGCCGACAGACGTTTAAAAGACGCCGCCGAATGCAGCGGCTTTTCGATGAGGACATGCTTGCCGGCAGTGAGCGCACGGCTTGCGACGTCTTCCTTCGCTGACGTTGGGGTCGCGATATAAACCGCGTCGACATCATCGCGTGCGATCAACTGATCGGCACCCTCGACGGCGATGGCGCCCGGATAGTTGGCGACAAAGCTTTCGGCCTTCGCAAGTGTGCGGCTCGAAACGGCGTCTAGCCTCGCCTTCTTGGATGACTGGATTTGCGGGGCAAGGATCGTCGCAATAAAACCCGTGCCGACGATTCCGATTTTTACCTTAGTCACGGTCATGCCTTCTGTCGCCTCAGGCGATCTGTTCGAGGGGGTGGATCTCGATGTGGGCGATCGTTCCGGCGGGCAGTTGCCTGTTGAAGGCGCGGATGGCTTCGCCGGACATGTGCTGTTCCCATACCTGGCGGGAGGCCCATTCCTCGACGAAGACGTAGACGCCCTTTTTGGTTGAGGTGTCGATGGAGATGATAGGAGAGGCACCCCGCCTCGGCCCGTGTGGCGACCGACAGTTCCGCCGCATATGTCTCGAATGCGTCTTCGTTGCCGGGTGTGATCATGACGCGCGCCACTACTCTAATACTATTGGTCACTTTTCTGTCCTGTCAGGCTGGTTCCCCGCTTGCGATATGGGCAGCGCCCAAGCCGCTAAATGGCGGTGTGAATGATGGTGAAGCATCGTCACCGTTCCGGGAGCGGCGTTGGCCACTGGTCGGGCCGGTTTATTTCAGGCGTTTCAGCAGTTCTGTGGCAACGGCCGGGGCGGAGGCAGGGTTCTGGCCGGTGATCAGTTCGCGGTCGGTCACGACGTTTGAGGCCCACGGCGCCTCATTGCTGACGAAGTCTCCGCCGGCCGCTTCCAATGCCGTCTGCGGATAGAACTTCATCTTGCCACCGTTCAGCAGACCCTTGGCGATTTCCTCTTCCTGATTGCTGATGACGGTCATCTTGTAGCCTGCATAGATCCAGCCCTCGGCCTTCGCTGAACCGCTCGTCTCAAGCTTTGTGGTGAAGGCCGACGCATCGGGCAGGGTCGACAGGAGCGCGATCGGGCCGTAGCAGGCAAGGGCGGTTGTCTTACCCTTCGCATGGAAGTCGGCGAGTAGCTTGCCGAGTTCCGGGCTGACCAAAAGATCCTGCATCGGGGCATGGCCGCCCGGCACATAGACCGCATCGAAATGGTCGTAACCGATCTGCTCGACGCGGGCGAGGCTGACGACCGGCGAGCTGCTGTCGGATGTCAGCTTGAGCTTGTCGAGCATGGCAATGCTTTCCTGCATCGCGGCCTCGTCACCGCCGAAATACATGTTGTCCACGGAGGATTTGTCCAATGTCGGCGCCGTACCCTTCGGGGTCGCAAAGGTGATGTCGTGACCGGCCTCGGTGAGCGCCTTTACCGGCTGCATCAACTCGTTGAGGTAGAAGCCGGTCTCGAAAACCTTGCCGTCCTTGAGGTCGAGGTGATCGGAATCGGAAAGAACGACCAGCACGTTGGCGGCCTGTGCGGTAAAGGCACTTGTTCCAAGGACAAGGGCGAGAGCAAAAGTGCGGATGGGTTTCATGTTTTTTCTCCAGGCGAAGGCCATTCCCAAACCGCACGGGCAGGGATGGCTGATGATCCGTTATGAGTGATGCGGGGTTATGCGGTCAGCAGGTCGCGTAGAGCTTCGCCGACGCCCGTTGCTGACTGCGGGTTCTGGCCGGTGACCAGCCTTCCATCGACGACAATCTTGGCCGCCCAATCGGCGGCCGGATGATGATGTGCACCGCGGGCGGAAAGCGTGCTGGCAAGCAGGAAGGGAACCGTCTTGTCCAGCTTGACGGCCCGTTCCTCGTCGTCGGTAAAAGCGGCGACATTCTTGCCGGCAACCAGGTGGGCGCCACTGCTCAGGGTGATATTGACCAGTGCCGCGGGGCCGTGGCAAACGGCGGCGACGACACCACCAGCCTCATAAATATCGCGGGCGACGCTGTTGACGGCCGGGCTTGTCGGGAAATCCCACATAGCGCCATGGCCACCGGCGAAGAAAATGGCGGAGTAGTCTTTTGGATCGACATCGGAAAGACGCGACGTGTTGCGGATGGCGTGGCGGAAGCCTTCGCTGTTCCAGTAGCGCGCATTGACAGCGTCATTGAGGTCGAGGCCGTCGACCGGCGGTTCACCACCGGCGATCGAGGCGAACTCGACCGGGATGCCGGCGGCATCGAGGACGGCGAGGGGATGGGTGACTTCGCCGAGATAGAAGCCAGTGGATTCGCGAGTTTCGCCTTTGACGCTATGGCTGGTGAGGACGAAGAGAACCGGTTTGAGATCCTGAGTTGCGCTTGTCATGATCTGCTCCTGAAATCGGGATGAGTTGGATCGCATCGATGCCTTGAACGTATTAAAGCTGCGAAAGCGGATAAATGGGCTTTCGAGGAATTCATTTGTTCGCAGAAGGACAGAATGGTGGCCAATAATACGCTGCCGTGCCACAGGGACGGTTCCGCTGCCCTTTTGTCTGGTTCACCCGACGCGAAATGCCTCAGAGCAGTGCCTTCCCGATCGATGCGCCACAATAAACAAACAGTGTCTGGCCGGTGATGAAACCGGCGTCCTCTGACAAGAGGAACTGGATCGCGGCTGCAATTTCGTCCGGCCTACCGAGCCGATGCATGGGAACACCCGTCAAATACTGGTATTCCCCTTCGCAGTTCGGTTCGGTCGGGCCGGGCGCCACTGCATTGACCGTAATGCCTGTTTGCGCGAGTTCGAGCGCTCACGTCCTGGTGAAGCTGACCAAGCCCCTTTGCGGCCGCATAAGCAGTTCGCTCGGCGATGCCGACGGTGAGGCTGCAGATATTAACGACACGGCGCCGTCCATTCGCTCGCATTCGGGGCAACGCTGCCTGCACGGCCCGAATGCCAGGATGTAAGTTCAGGCGAAGGATCGCATCGGGAGCGTCGAGGTCGACATCGCCAAGGGCTTGCTGGCCGCACGTGGCCGACATTGTTGACAACCCCGTCGATCCCATACCGCTTGAAAATATCGTGGAGTGCGGCTTTCCACGAGAAACGTACGTTGTTGGGTCATGATGCGTGCCTTTCGGTTGCGATCAGAGGTGGCGTCTGGGAGCTGACGCGGAATTTGGTCTCCACCCGACAGGGGGAAGGGCTAAAGCACTTTATTGATGCCAAAATCGAGGATAAAGCTGTCCCAAAGAAACTAACTTATTCGCTAGGGGTCAAAATGGGACGGCGGTTTGATCATCTTGGCGATGTGGAGGCATTTATCACCGTTGCCGAAAAAGGCTCGATGACTGAAGGCGCAGTCACACTGTCGACGACGCCGTCGGTCCTCAGCAGGGCGATTACCCGTCTTGAAGCCCGCCTTGGCGCGCAACTGATGCGCCGAACCACGCGACGGTTAAGCCTGACGGATGAAGGCCGCGCCTATCTGGAGCAGGCCCGAGCCGCTTTTTCGATGATCGATGATGCGGAGCGGGCGATTCAAGGCCCAACAGGAGCGTCGTTGACGGGTCATGTGCGCATCAGCGTGCCAACGACCTACGGTCACTATCGACTCCCGGCGATGCTGGACCGCTTCACGCAGATCCACCCAGAAGTCCAGGTTGAACTGAGCATCACCAACCGCAATGTCGATCTGGTGGCGGAGGGTTACGATCTGGCGATCCGCCTCGGCCCGTTTCCCGCCAGTGGGCTGGTGGCGCGCAAACTGGAGGATGCTCCTTTGCGGCTGGTTGCCTCTCCGCATTATCTCGAACGGGCTGGCGTTCCGCGGAGTGTCGAAGACTTGGCGACACATCAGTGCCTGCCGTTCGTGATGCCGAGCACAGGCCGGTGCGCCCCATGGCTGTTTCGTGTCGAGGGACGTGACGTTGACTGGACGCCACCTGGTCGCATCCGCGTGTTTGACGACGTGCTGGGTGTGGTTTCGTTGGCGGAAAACGGCCTCGGCATCTGTCAGACCTACGATTTTATTGTGCGGGGCCGTATCGAACAGGGGCGTCTTGTCGATGTGCTGGAGCACGCGCGCGGCCGTTCCCGGCCTTTCTCGCTCATCTTCGCCCCACACCGCCGCCTCTCGGCGGCCACGCGGACGCTCATCGATTTCCTTGCCAGTGACGGGTTAGGCACCTGTCTGGCGCTTTCCGGGCCAGGGCGCAGGACATCCGTGAAAGTCTAGCGGCGTCATCGCTCTGCACGGCGCGCGGCACCGTTTCCTCGGCCCTTTTGACTCCCACAGTTCCCGGAGTTCGAACGATCCGTAAGCCGCGTTCGCTTCGGCGCGCGAGATCGTTGATCATCGACTTCGCCGAATGGATTTCAACGAAAGATTGGCGGAGCGACAAAAAGGGCGCGGCGTTGCTCGCCAGCCCAGCAAAGAGTTTCGCCTCTACTGTCCTGGACAAGCTTTGGAAGAGGGCGACGAGGGGCGGCAATCTTGTCGATCTCGACGACGAGGCCCGCCATCAGCTGCGGATAACGGCAAAGAAACTGCGCTATGCGGCGGAGTTTTTCAGCCCTCTCTGTATGGGCAAGGCGGAAACCAAACGCCACAAGCGATTTATCACGGCGATGGAGGGACTTCAGGATCAACTCGGTAGCCTGAACGATCTTGCGACCGCTCCCGATATGCTGTCGAAGCTCGCTCTTTCGGGCGTCCCGGGAGCGGGGACCTTGTCAGTGCTGCCGATAAAGGCACGCTTTTAAACGCTACCGCGGAAGCGGATGATGCCTTTGTTGACGCGAAGCGCTTCTGGCGCTGAGTCGGAAACAGTTGTCGCGGCAGGATTTGGGTCATTTCTTCTTTCGGATCGTGTGATCATCCCGCCGCTGCGGTGCGCTCAGAAACCATACCGAATGAGGCGCCCCATAGGATAAGGGATGGTGCTGAAGAGCTGCAGCGCCACCTGGGCGGCGGGTGACATCCGCGCCACCTGGCCGACGTCCCAATCCGAACGATCCTCAATGAGCTGTAGCCCCGGTACCTGCCGCTCCAGCTCTGCCGGGTCGTCGACCGCCCATTGGAGACTGGCACCGGTGGCTC
>Ga0209281_1001632_pt1 | contig 12017 bp, 10 predicted proteins | sample MedtruBG_FD_187514 | JGI IMG/M metagenome (GOLD analysis project Ga0209281, IMG submission 187514) | Root nodule microbial communities of legume samples collected from California, USA - Medicago truncatula BG (SPAdes) (version 2) | ecosystem: Host-associated > Plants > Roots > Nodule | place... | reverse complement strand
TTAGAACGTCGTGAGACAGTTCGGTCCCTATCTGCCGTGGGCGCTGGAGAATTGAGGGGGGCTGCTCCTAGTACGAGAGGACCGGAGTGGACGCATCACTGGTGTTCGGGTTGTCATGCCAATGGCACTGCCCGGTAGCTAAATGCGGAAGAGATAAGTGCTGAAAGCATCTAAGCACGAAACTTGCCCCGAGATGAGTTCTCCCTGACTCTTTAAGAGTCCTGAAGGAACGTTGAAGACGACGACGTTGATAGGCCGGGTGTGTAAGCGCAGCGATGCGTTGAGCTAACCGGTACTAATGAACCGTGAGGCTTAACCTTACAACGCCGAAGATGTTTTGGCGGATTTGAGAGAATTTTCAGTCTTGATACCGGATTGTAGTGCGCAATAGTTTGCGCAGCGGCAAGGCGGCAAATGAAGTGACGGAAGGAGCATACAGAAGTATGTGACTGACGTTCGCGAATGCAGCCAACGCAGCTGATGCGATAAAATATTGCGTACTGAGCACAAAAGAATTTGCCTGGCGGCTGTAGCGCGGTGGTCCCACCTGACCCCATGCCGAACTCAGAAGTGAAACGCCGTAGCGCCGATGGTAGTGTGGGGTCTCCCCATGCGAGAGTAGGGAACTGCCAGGCATCAAACAGTGAAGAAGCCCATCCTGACGGATGGGCTTTTTTGCGTCCGTCATCTGCCGGATCATTTTATCGAATAACGCCATCCCGCCATAATACAAGCCATACTGCGGCATATGCGGTAAACTAACCGCGATTTTGCATCAGGAAAGCGTCTATGAATCACTCCCTTAAATCCTGGAATACTTTTGGCATCGATCAAAATGCCAATGAGATTGTTTGCGCCGAAAATGAACAACAACTACTTAGCGCCTGGCAATCTGCCAATGCGTTGCATCAGCCGGTACTGATACTGGGTGAAGGGAGTAACGTCCTGTTTCTTGAAGCCTTCCGTGGGACGGTGATCGTCAATCGTATCAAAGGCATTGAAGTGACAGAGCAACCAGACGCATGGCTGCTGCATGTCGGTGCGGGTGAAAACTGGCATCATCTGGTTCAGCATACGCTACAGCTTGGCATGCCGGGGCTGGAAAACCTGGCGCTGATCCCCGGCTGCGTAGGGTCTTCACCGATCCAGAATATTGGTGCTTACGGCGTGGAGCTCCAGCGAGTTTGTGATTACGTTGACTGTGTTGAGCTGGCGACAGGACAATCGCAGCGCGTGAGTGCGGCTGAATGTCGCTTTGGCTATCGTGACAGTATCTTCAAACATGAATACCAGGATCGCTTCGCGATCGTTGCGGTGGGGTTACGTCTGACTAAGCAATGGCAGCCTGTGTTGACCTATGGCGACCTGACGCGTCTGGATCCGACCACGGTAACGCCCCAGCAGGTGTTTGATTCGGTTTGTCATATGCGCATGACGAAGCTACCCGATCCAAAAGTGAACGGCAATGCGGGCAGCTTTTTTAAGAACCCCGTGGTGGCGATCGATGTGGCACAAACATTACTGTCCCAATTCCCGAATGCGCCCCATTATCCTCAACCTGACGGTTCAGTAAAGTTGGCGGCAGGTTGGCTCATTGACCAGTGTCAGCTAAAAGGCACCGGGATCGGTGGGGCTGTAGTGCATCGTCAACAGGCCCTGGTGCTGATCAATGCGGATAATGCGACAAGCGACGATGTGGTCCAGCTTGCGCACCTTGTTCGTATGAAAGTGGGTGAAAAATTTAACGTCTGGCTGGAGCCTGAAGTGCGTTTTATCGGGCAGTCAGGCGAAGTCAATGCTGTGGAGATCATTGCATGAAGGATAATACTGTTCCTCTGACGCTTATCTCCTTACTGGCCGATGGCGAGTTTCATTCCGGTGAGCAGCTAGGTGAAAAGTTGGGGATGAGCCGGGCGGCCATCAATAAACATATCCAGACCCTACGTGACTGGGGAGTCGATGTTTTTACCGTGCCAGGCAAAGGATACAGTTTACCGGAGCCGATTCAGTTGCTGGATTCCGACCGTATCTACAGCCAGTTGGATCGCGGTACGGTGGCTGTGCTTCCGGTTATCGACTCCACCAATCAGTACCTGCTGGACCGCATCGATCTATTACAGTCTGGCGATGCCTGCGTGGCGGAATATCAACAGGCAGGCCGTGGACGTCGTGGACGTAAGTGGTTTTCCCCCTTTGGTGCAAACCTTTATCTTTCGATGTTCTGGCGTCTGGAGCAGGGACCGGCCGCCGCGATCGGCTTAAGTCTGGTGATCGGTATCGTGATGGCTGAGGTGCTGCGCGATCTGGGCGCTGATAAAGTACGAGTAAAGTGGCCTAACGATCTCTACCTGTCGGATCGCAAACTGGCAGGGATCCTGGTCGAGCTAACGGGTAAGACGGGCGATGCTGCGCAGATTGTTATTGGTGCCGGCATTAACATGGCGATGCGCCGTGTGGAAGAAGGCGTGGTGAATCAGGGATGGATTACGTTGCAGGAAGCAGGGATTACGCTCGATCGCAACACGCTGGCAGCAAGGCTCATTCGTGAATTACGTACCGCGCTGGAGTTATTTGAGCAGGAAGGACTGGCACCTTATCTTTCCCGTTGGGAAAAACTGGATAACTTTATCAATCGCCAGGTCAAACTGATTATCGGCGAAAAAGAAATATACGGTATTTCACGAGGTATTGATGCGCAGGGCGCATTACTTCTGGAACAGGATGGCATTATAAAACCGTGGGTTGGGGGAGAAATATCCCTGAGAAGCGCAGAATAATAAAAAGGGAGCTTTTGCTCCCTTTTTTAATTATTTTCGCAGGCGAACCTGCTCGACGGCATGATTCGCGCTTTTGGTCATAATCAGACTCGCACGCTCACGCGTGGGTAGAATATTTTGTTTTAAATTCAGCCAGTTAATTTCTTTCCATAATGAGGTGGCCGTGTTGATCGCCTCCTCTTTCGTCAGTTTCGCGTAGTTATGGAAATAAGAGTCAGGGTCGGTAAACGCCCCCTCGCGGAATTTAAGAAAACGATTGATATACCATGTCTGCAGTAACTCTTCCGGCGCATCAACATAAATAGAGAAATCGACGAAGTCCGAAACAAATACATGATGAGGGTCGTGTGGATAGTCCATCCCGCTCTGCAGAACATTGAGTCCTTCGAGAATTAATATATCGGGTTGGGCCACGGTTTTATCCCCATCAGGGATCACATCATAAATCAGATGCGAATAAACCGGAGCGGTTACGTTTGGCACGCCGGATTTGAGATCGGAAACAAATTTGACCAGACGGTGCATGTCATACGATTCCGGAAAGCCTTTCTTCTTCATTAATCCACGGTCTTTTAATACCTGGTTTGGATGAAGGAACCCATCAGTGGTGATCAGTTCCACACGACGGTGTTCTGGCCAACGACTCAGTAACGCCTGTAATACACGTGCGGTGGTACTTTTCCCTACCGCCACGCTGCCAGCAATACTGATGATATAAGGAATACGCTCGCCGTTCGTGCCCAGAAACTGTTCGAGAACGGCCTGACGACGCAGGTTCGAGCTGATATAGAAGTTAAGCAAACGCGACAGGGGTAAATAGATCTCTGCAACTTCTTCCAGCGATAAATCTTCATTAATCCCTTTTAACCGCGCGATCTCTTCTTCAGTGAGGGTCATCGGCACGGAATCACGAAGCGCAGCCCACTGGTTGCGGTCAAACTGTAGGTAAGGCGTCATTAACGTTTGCTCTTTTATACTCATAAGCATGTTTCTGGCTGTCATTACACCATCAGGGCAGTGATAAAAAGCGCGTCATCCCCGGCGTGCAATGGCACGTCACATTTCAGTTAATTTGGACAATGGGCAGGAGGGTAACACCAGATGGGGGGGAATAATAAGAAAAAATATCTTCTGAACATCATTCCCTGAAAAGCAATGTGACGGATATTCCAGATGTACAGGCGATGGTTTGGCGCGTTGAAGCACTACCTGATGCAGATGAGAGGAAATGGACTGCCAGATTATGTCGAAATTTTATGCTAAGCTGACTGAAAATACGTCATTTATTGGCCGTATAGCGCAAAATGTGAGCGATAGAACATTTTATGCAATTTTTTAGTTGCATGAGCTCGCAGGTCTCCATAGAATGCGCGCTACTTGATGCCGACTTAGCTCAGTAGGTAGAGCAACTGACTTGTAATCAGTAGGTCACCAGTTCGATTCCGGTAGTCGGCACCATCAAGTCCGGTGGGGTTCCCGAGCGGCCAAAGGGAGCAGACTGTAAATCTGCCGTCACAGACTTCGAAGGTTCGAATCCTTCCCCCACCACCACTTTCTGGCAGCAATTGCTGTCTGAGCTGGTTAAGAAAATAATCGGCTCGAATGAGAAAAGAGACTTGTCTCTTTTTTTGTTACAGAAAGAACTGGGTAGCCGAGTTTCAGGATGCGGGCATCGTATAATGGCTATTACCTCAGCCTTCCAAGCTGATGATGCGGGTTCGATTCCCGCTGCCCGCTCCAGACGTGCTGATATGGCTCAGTTGGTAGAGCGCACCCTTGGTAAGGGTGAGGTCCCCAGTTCGACTCTGGGTATCAGCACCACTTCACTTCTCCTCCCCGTGTTTTCTCTGTAACGACTCAATGATTCAACAGTTCAGGCATATCGCCTGGTTGATGTGGTGATATCACCGATTTATCCGTGTCTTAGAGGGACAATCGATGTCTAAAGAAAAGTTTGAACGTACAAAACCGCACGTTAACGTCGGTACTATCGGCCACGTTGACCATGGTAAAACAACGCTGACCGCTGCCATCACTACCGTACTGGCTAAAACCTACGGCGGTGCTGCTCGCGCATTCGATCAGATCGATAACGCGCCGGAAGAAAAAGCTCGTGGTATCACCATCAACACTTCTCACGTTGAATATGACACCCCGACTCGCCACTACGCACACGTAGACTGCCCGGGCCACGCCGACTATGTGAAAAACATGATCACCGGTGCTGCGCAGATGGACGGCGCGATCCTGGTTGTTGCTGCGACTGACGGCCCGATGCCGCAGACTCGTGAGCACATCCTGCTGGGTCGTCAGGTAGGCGTTCCGTACATCATCGTGTTCCTGAACAAATGCGACATGGTTGATGACGAAGAGCTGCTGGAACTGGTAGAAATGGAAGTTCGTGAACTTCTGTCTCAGTACGATTTCCCGGGCGACGACACGCCGATCGTTCGTGGTTCTGCTCTGAAAGCGCTGGAAGGCGAAGCAGAGTGGGAAGCGAAAATCATCGAACTGGCTGGCTTCCTGGATTCTTACATTCCGGAACCAGAGCGTGCGATTGACAAGCCGTTCCTGCTGCCGATCGAAGACGTATTCTCCATCTCCGGTCGTGGTACCGTTGTTACCGGTCGTGTAGAACGCGGTATCATCAAAGTTGGCGAAGAAGTTGAAATCGTTGGTATCAAAGAGACTGCTAAGTCTACCTGTACTGGCGTTGAAATGTTCCGCAAACTGCTGGACGAAGGCCGTGCAGGTGAGAACGTTGGTGTTCTGCTGCGTGGTATCAAACGTGAAGAAATCGAACGTGGTCAGGTACTGGCTAAGCCGGGCACCATCAAGCCGCACACGATGTTCGAATCTGAAGTGTACATCCTGTCCAAAGATGAAGGCGGCCGTCATACTCCGTTCTTCAAAGGCTACCGTCCGCAGTTCTACTTCCGTACTACTGACGTGACTGGCACCATCGAACTGCCGGAAGGCGTAGAGATGGTAATGCCGGGCGACAACATCAAAATGGTTGTTACCCTGATCCACCCGATCGCGATGGACGACGGTCTGCGTTTCGCAATCCGTGAAGGCGGCCGTACTGTAGGCGCAGGCGTTGTTGCTAAAGTTCTCAGCTAATCGCTGATAACATTTGACGCAATGCGCATTAAAAGGGCATCATTTGATGCCCTTTTTGCACGCTTTCGAACCAGAACCTGGCTCATCAGTGATTTTATTTGTCATAATCATTGCTGAGACAGGCTCTGAAGAGGGCGTTGAGCTCGGAATGTCCAAATGCATTTCGGCACAAGGTTGACTGGTTAGCCTCGCATTCGCGGGGTGAAATTATTTGTAGAATACTTCTGACAGGTTGGTTTATGAGTGCGAATACCGAAGCTCAAGGGAGCGGGCGTGGCCTGGAAGCGATAAAGTGGATCGTAGTTGCGGCATTGCTGATCGTGGCAATCGTTGGCAACTATCTTTATCGTGACATGATGCTGCCGCTGCGTGCGCTGGCCGTAGTAATTCTGATTGCTGCAGCGGGTGGTGTCGCGCTGTTGACGACAAAAGGTAAAGCTACCGTTGCTTTTGCCCGCGAAGCGCGTACTGAAGTACGTAAGGTCATTTGGCCGACTCGCCAGGAAACATTGCACACCACGCTGATTGTGGCTGCGGTTACCGCAGTAATGTCACTGATCCTGTGGGGACTGGATGGTATTCTGGTTCGCCTGGTTTCCTTTATCACTGGCCTGAGGTTCTGAGATGTCTGAAGCTCCTAAAAAGCGCTGGTACGTCGTTCAGGCGTTTTCCGGTTTTGAAGGCCGCGTAGCAACATCGCTGCGTGAGCATATCAAATTACACAATATGGAAGAGTTGTTTGGCGAAGTCATGGTGCCGACCGAAGAAGTGGTCGAAATCCGTGGTGGTCAGCGCCGTAAGAGCGAACGTAAATTCTTCCCGGGTTATGTGCTGGTCCAGATGGTCATGAATGACGCGAGCTGGCACCTGGTGCGTAGCGTGCCGCGTGTGATGGGCTTTATCGGCGGTACATCTGACCGTCCGGCGCCGATCAGCGACAAAGAAGTTGATGCGATTATGAACCGCCTGCAGCAGGTTGGTGATAAACCGCGTCCGAAAACGCTGTTTGAACCGGGTGAGATGGTGCGTGTCAACGATGGTCCGTTTGCGGACTTTAATGGCGTCGTTGAAGAAGTGGACTATGAGAAGTCCCGCCTGAAAGTGTCCGTCTCTATCTTCGGCCGTGCAACCCCGGTAGAGCTGGACTTTGCTCAGGTTGAAAAAGCCTAAGTAGCGATCAAAAAAGCGGCGATTTAATCATTGCACAAGGCGTGAGATTGGAATACAATTTCGCGCCTTTTGTTTTTATGGGCCTGGCCCGTAGAACGAATTTTTATATCACGGGGAGCCTCTCTGAGGCGCTATCACCCAACAGAGGAAATTGAGAATGGCTAAGAAAGTCCAAGCCTACGTCAAGCTGCAGGTTGCAGCTGGTATGGCAAACCCGAGTCCGCCGGTTGGTCCTGCTCTGGGTCAACAGGGTGTTAACATCATGGAATTCTGCAAAGCGTTCAACGCTAAGACTGATTCCATCGAAAAAGGTCTGCCGATTCCGGTTGTTATCACCGTTTACGCTGACCGTTCTTTCACCTTCATTACCAAAACGCCTCCGGCAGCAGTTCTGCTGAAGAAAGCGGCTGGTATTAAGTCTGGTTCCGGTAAGCCGAACAAAGACAAAGTAGGTAAAATTTCCCGCGCTCAGTTGCAGGAAATCGCGCAGACCAAAGCTGCCGACATGACTGGTGCCGACATTGAAGCGATGACTCGCTCCATTGAAGGTACTGCACGTTCCATGGGCCTGGTAGTGGAGGACTAAGAAATGGCTAAACTGACCAAGCGCATGCGTGTGATCCGTGAGAAAGTTGATGCGACCAAACAGTACGACATCAACGAAGCTATCTCTCTGCTGAAAGAACTGGCTACCGCTAAGTTCGTTGAAAGCGTAGACGTTGCCGTTAACCTCGGCATCGATGCGCGTAAATCTGACCAGAACGTACGTGGTGCAACTGTACTGCCGCACGGTACTGGCCGTTCCGTTCGCGTAGCCGTATTTACCCAGGGCGCAAACGCCGAAGCTGCTAAAGCTGCTGGCGCTGAACTGGTAGGTATGGAAGATCTGGCTGACCAGATCAAGAAAGGCGAAATGAACTTTGACGTTGTTATTGCTTCCCCGGATGCAATGCGCGTTGTTGGCCAACTGGGCCAGGTTCTGGGTCCGCGTGGCCTGATGCCTAACCCGAAAGTCGGTACTGTAACGCCGAACGTTGCTGAAGCAGTTAAGAATGCTAAAGCGGGTCAGGTTCGTTACCGTAACGACAAAAACGGCATCATCCACACCACCATCGGTAAAGTGGATTTTGACGCTGACAAACTGAAAGAAAACCTGGAAGCTCTGCTGGTTGCGCTGAAGAAAGCAAAACCGACTCAGGCGAAAGGCGTGTACATCAAGAAAATCAGCATCTCCACCACCATGGGTGCTGGCGTTGCCGTTGATCAGGCTGGTCTGAGCGCTTCTGCGAACTAAGATTAGCTTTACGTGGGCGGTGGATTTGTCTACAATTCTACCCCCACGTTTCTGTTGAAAGATACAGACACTATGAAAGTCATTTGAATTGCGGTTCGAAAGACGAAGACATAGAACAGATTTGTTCGTTGGAGCCTGGCCTATCCAGGCCTCCGTCGAAGACCGCAGGTGTTTCGTAAGAGACTTAATCCCCTGCGTAGACGGTGACAGAACGCTAAGATTATTTTTGGATACTCTGGCTTGTTTCTGCTCACCGTATTAAGACGCTCTTTTCGTTGGAAAGAGTGAAGTGAGTTCCGGAACATGAGTTCCGGCAAACATCCAGGAGCAAAGCTAATGGCTTTAAATCTTCAAGACAAACAAGCGATTGTTGCTGAAGTCAGCGAAGTAGCCAAAGGCGCGCTGTCTGCAGTAGTTGCGGATTCCCGTGGCGTTACTGTAGACAAAATGACTGAACTGCGTAAAGCAGGTCGCGAAGCCGGCGTATACATGCGTGTTGTTCGTAACACCTTGCTGCGCCGTGTTGTTGAAGGTACTCAGTTTGAGTGCCTGAAAGACGCGTTCGTTGGTCCGACCCTGATTGCATATTCTATGGAACACCCGGGCGCAGCTGCTCGTCTGTTCAAAGATTTCGCGAAAGCGAATGCAAAATTTGAGGTCAAAGCCGCAGCCTTTGAAGGTGAGTTGATCCCGGCATCGCAAATCGATCGCCTGGCTACACTGCCGACCTACGAAGAAGCAATTGCACGCCTGATGGCAACCATGAAAGAAGCTTCGGCTGGCAAACTGGTTCGCACTCTGGCTGCTGTTCGCGATGCGAAAGAAGCGGCTTAATAGCCGTTATCTTTATAAAGCATTCGCTTACGTATAAACTTATTCTGATTTTCAGGAACAATTTAAATGTCTATCACTAAAGATCAAATCATTGAAGCAGTTGCAGCTATGTCCGTAATGGACGTTGTAGAACTGATCTCTGCAATGGAAGAAAAATTCGGCGTTTCTGCTGCTGCTGCTGTAGCTGTAGCTGCGGGCCCAGCTGAAGCTGCTGAAGAGAAAACTGAATTCGACGTTATTCTGAAAGGTATTGGCGCGAACAAAGTTGCAGTTATCAAAGCTGTACGTGGCGCAACTGGCCTGGGTCTGAAAGAAGCTAAAGACCTGGTAGAATCTGCTCCAGCCGCTCTGAAAGAAGGCGTGAGCAAAGATGACGCAGAAGCACTGAAAAAATCTCTGGAAGAAGCTGGCGCTGAAGTTGAAGTTAAATAAGCCAACCCTTCCGGTTGCAGCCTGAGAAATTAGGCTGATGGCTGGTGACTTTTTAGTCACCAGCCTTTTTGCGCTGTAAGGCGCCAGTAGCATTTCACACTGTTTGACTGCTGGCTGTCCTGACAATGCTTGTTTCTATCGACGTCTTAATATACTGCAACAGACCGCTGGGGCTGTGTAAATTGCAACGAAATGGTTTAAGCGTGATAGCAACAGGTATTGCGGAAAGTATTCGATTTTCCGATCAACAAAACGGTGTTGCACAAACTGTCCCTTCGTCGGGCAGATGGGTCGACTTGTCAGCGAGCTGAGGAACCCTAATGGTTTACTCCTATACCGAGAAAAAACGTATTCGTAAGGATTTTGGTAAACGTCCACAAGTTCTGGATATACCTTATCTCCTTTCTATCCAGCTTGACTCGTTCCAGAAGTTTATCGAGCAAGATCCTGAAGGGCAGTATGGTCTGGAAGCAGCTTTCCGTTCCGTATTCCCGATTAAAAGCTATAGCGGTAATTCTGAGCTGCAATACGTCAGCTACCGCCTTGGCGAACCGGTGTTTGACGTTCAGGAATGTCAGATCCGTGGCGTGACCTATTCCGCACCGCTGCGCGTAAAACTGCGTCTGGTGATCTACGAGCGCGAAGCGCCGGAAGGCACCGTTAAAGACATCAAAGAACAAGAAGTCTACATGGGCGAAATTCCGCTCATGACCGACAACGGTACCTTTGTTATCAATGGTACTGAGCGTGTTATCGTTTCTCAGTTGCACCGTAGCCCAGGCGTCTTCTTTGACTCCGACAAAGGCAAAACCCACTCTTCGGGTAAAGTGCTGTATAACGCGCGCATCATTCCTTACCGTGGTTCCTGGCTGGACTTCGAATTCGATCCGAAGGACAACCTGTTCGTACGTATCGACCGTCGCCGTAAACTGCCTGCGACCATTATTCTGCGTGCGCTGAACTACACCACTGAGCAGATCCTCGATCTGTTCTTCGAAAAAGTTATTTTCGAGATTCGCGACAACAAACTGCAGATGGAGCTGGTGCCTGAACGTCTGCGTGGTGAAACCGCCTCCTTCGATATCGAAGCGAACGGTAAAATCTACGTTGAAAAAGGCCGCCGCATCACTGCGCGTCACATCCGCCAACTGGAAAAAGACGATATCAAACATATCGAAGTTCCGGTTGAGTACATTGCGGGCAAAGTGGCTGCGAAGGATTACGTTGACGAATCCACTGGCGAGCTGATCTGCCCGGCGAATATGGAGCTGAGCCTGGATCTGCTGGCTAAGCTGAGCCAGTCTGGCCACAAACGTATCGAAACCCTGTTCACCAACGATCTGGACCACGGCCCGTACATTTCTGAAACCGTACGTGTCGACCCAACCAACGATCGTCTGAGCGCGCTGGTAGAAATCTACCGTATGATGCGCCCGGGTGAACCGCCGACACGTGAAGCGGCTGAAAGCCTGTTTGAGAACCTGTTCTTCTCTGAAGACCGTTATGACCTGTCTGCGGTTGGTCGTATGAAGTTCAACCGTTCTCTGCTGCGCGACGAAATCGAAGGTTCCGGTATCCTGAGCAAAGACGACATCATCGAAGTGATGAAGAAGCTCATCGATATCCGTAACGGTAAAGGCGAAGTCGATGATATCGACCACCTCGGCAACCGTCGTATCCGTTCCGTAGGCGAAATGGCGGAAAACCAATTCCGCGTTGGCCTGGTACGTGTTGAGCGTGCGGTGAAAGAGCGTCTGTCTCTGGGCGATCTGGATACCCTGATGCCTCAGGACATGATCAACGCCAAACCGATTTCTGCAGCAGTGAAAGAGTTCTTCGGTTCCAGCCAGCTGTCTCAGTTTATGGACCAGAACAACCCGCTGTCTGAGATTACGCACAAACGTCGTATCTCTGCACTCGGCCCAGGCGGTCTGACGCGTGAGCGCGCTGGCTTTGAAGTTCGAGACGTACACCCGACTCACTATGGTCGCGTATGTCCAATCGAAACGCCTGAAGGTCCGAACATCGGTCTGATCAACTCCCTGTCCGTGTACGCACAGACTAACGAATATGGCTTCCTCGAGACGCCGTATCGTCGCGTTGTTGATGGCGTTGTGACGGATGAGATTCATTACCTGTCTGCTATTGAAGAAGGTAACTTCGTTATCGCTCAGGCGAACTCCAACCTGGATGACGATGGCCACTTCGTAGAAGATCTGGTGACATGCCGTAGTAAAGGCGAATCCAGCTTGTTCAGCCGCGACCAGGTTGACTACATGGACGTTTCCACCCAGCAGGTGGTTTCCGTCGGTGCGTCCCTGATCCCGTTCCTGGAACACGATGACGCCAACCGTGCATTGATGGGTGCGAACATGCAACGTCAGGCG
>Ga0209281_1001628_pt1 | contig 12046 bp, 14 predicted proteins | sample MedtruBG_FD_187514 | JGI IMG/M metagenome (GOLD analysis project Ga0209281, IMG submission 187514) | Root nodule microbial communities of legume samples collected from California, USA - Medicago truncatula BG (SPAdes) (version 2) | ecosystem: Host-associated > Plants > Roots > Nodule | place... | reverse complement strand
GGCTCTGTTCACTTTTCTCGACAAACTTGTCGCGCGCTATCAGCAAAAGTATCAAACACAGCCATGAGGAGATCTCGCGAGTTTATCTACTCTGCCATCATTTCCAACTTCCGCTCCTGGCACCCGCACGAAGCAGGATGGCATCAGCCTGTTGGCCGTGGCCGCATCGACTGTCGGATAAGAAACCCAGCCCACCTCAACGAACCGTACCTTGCGCCCTTCGCTGCAGGTCGTGCTGACTTCAACCTCACGATTCACACAAACGCTTAACTCACCATATTCAGGATGACCAAGCGTTCCCGAACCCTGTTTGTTGAGCGTTTCAATCAGTCTGTCACGCTGTTCGAAACGGTCGTCGCCGACAAGTACTTGTCATGGTGAGTCCGTACAACTCCCTGAAGGCAAGAGATTTGTAGAAATTCCGGCTTTAACTAAGGCATATAATGAAGGCCTGAATGAGCGAGAAGTAGATTCTACTGCAATAAGAATGACTGCTGATTTTTATAAAGAAATTGGTGAAAAATACGGTGCTCAGCAAGAGGCTATTGCTAAAAAACTTGAGGCTGGATCTAGAGTAAACTAATGAAAAAGGATGATCATACTATGGCTGCATTTTTAAAAAATATAACTAATCTTAGCGCTTCAAGCCGTGAAGCAATTGCGAATGCACTAAAGGCAGTAGATAGATCAAAAGCGGCTAAGCAATCGGTAGCTTTCGGTAAGACTTTCGGAATTGTTGGCATCACGATGGATACGTATGATCTATTCGCGTCTTTACAGACTGCCATTAAGACCAATAACTGGCGGCTGTTCTTTGTCAAAGCAGAATCCATGTGTTGGCCAGGGAAGCTGGTTTTCTCACTGCATGGATATTCAGTATTACGCTTGGTACACCATTAGGAATTATTGGTTAAGCTGTTATTATGACTGCTGAAATTGCTCGTGTTAATGAAGCATTATTCAATAAAGTAGTAAATACTATTACCCATTAACAACCGAAAAGGCCATAATTACATGGCCTTTTTATTACTCAAACAATACAAACCATAGATAATACACAATGGAATAGTTAAGATGAATATTAGCATATAGAACATCGCATATAATCCATTTTTCATTGGTGTCTCTATAAACGCACCAGAGGTCCAATCCTCAGTGGATGAATATCTAAGCGCAACTTTTTCTATTGCTTTCTTGGCAAAAGGAAATAATATCCCACTAAAAAAACTAAGCCATAGAATCACCTTCACCAGAGGTTCATTGAGATCTTCGCGCATCAATAAGACACAAATCCCAAAAATAATCACCCCCCAATGTATGTTACTTAAGTAATATTTTTTCGTCATGATTATCCTTTAAAATTAAGCTCTCTGATGAAAATACGACTTTCCAGTTAGCTTGTAACGCCCGACTGCACATCAAACCAAAGTGATAATTTCTATTTTATGATAACAATTATCAATTAGTCCAATACATAAATTGATCCTCATCCTTCTAATCCCTGAAGGGTTCATCCAAAATAAGTTATGCTCATATTTCGTTCAAGTGGCTTAGATTGATGAGATTGAAATCATATTGACACATACTATTCAACTGGACTTCGGTCATCTGAGCATCGGTTGATAGTAAACGTCACTGCCCCATGCACTACGACATCCTCTGATGACTCACCTTCAACCGCTTCCCCATCTTTCGTAAACAGTGAGCGCCCCATTATTTTTGCAAAGTGATTTCGTCCGTCTACCGTGGTCAGAGCTATGACGCCGGGAATTACTGGTAGCGCAAAAATATTTTCATCGTAGTTTCCCTAAGGCAAACCCAATGACAGCCGTCACTTATTTATCGGCATTTGACGCGTTGTAAAGGTAGAGAGACGTCCCTGTAGCCGTCAGGTCGACACAGGTTGCAACGATATCTGCCCCAGCCGTTACACCAGAAGGTGTTGATACAGTTGGCCAGTACACAAGCGGCGTTGTTCCGAAGGTCTGAGAAAACATCAGTGAAACAGCGACTGCTGTAGCGGTAGCGAGGACGCCACCAAGGACATTCCCCTTCCCCCATATCAGACCATAACCATTACCAATGATTGGCATAGTTATCAGTTCCGCCAAAGCCAAGGTTTCCTGGTCCTTCAGCCAAAGCTGCAGGTCATCCGACTTGATGTCAGCAAAGAGATGCGCGCAGCTAATAAGTAATTTTCTCAGCGCGGTTAAAAGTTGATCGTGTTTTGATTTTTCCAGGACTGCGCCGGACACCCCAACGTCGCGCGCTAGCTCCTTCTGAAATATTTGAAAATAGTCATTATCCAGGCCGGTTGCTGGCGTGCCGGTTTGTGGGTTCCCACGGATAAACGCTGAGTATTGATGGATGTTTTCAAAGAAGCTTAGCATGTTGGCGAAGTTCCACCGGGCTATAATCTTGCCTCAGCGACCAAACAACCGCGCCGTCGGATCGCCAGGCAGCGCCTCAATCTAGAAGAGTGGCAGCAGATTTTCGAGATTGCCGACAAGACTCACCAGTACATGGGAAACGCAATGCTATTTAGCTCTGATTACTGGCCAGCGCCTAGGGGATATTTCGAATATGAAATTTAGCGATATCAGGGATGACCATCTGCACGTCGTACAGGAAAAAACAGGGAGTAAAATCGCGATCCCTCTTGGACACAGATTGAATGCGATTAACTGGAGTCTGCGGGATGTAGTGTCGCGTTGCCGCGATTATGCTGTGAGCCCATACCTGATTCACTTTTTCCGAGCGACTTCACAGGCTAAACGTGGTGCCCAAGTGAAATCGAACACCATAACGATGAATTTCAGTAAGGCGCGGGACAAAGCGGGTATTGAGTGGGGGATGGTACGCCGGCCACATTCCATGAACAGCGGTCTTTAGGAGAACGTCTGTATGAAGCCCAGGGGATCTATACTCAGAAACTGCTGGGGCATAAATCGCCCCAGCAAACAGCCAGATGCCATAATGATAGAGGCAAAGAATGGATAAAAATCAATAATAATTAATTTTCAGAATCATGATATTTGGGGTGATACTTTAGGGCATCATGATTCTCACCCCATGCCTTTTTATCATAGAATGCAACATGTTTTTTATTTATAAGTTTCTCGGCTGGCAGATTATCCAGAATCGCATACGTATTCACATACTTTTTAAATTTCCTGCCATGAACAAAATTGGCATTATAAAAAAGCATCAATAACTCATAATTAGAAAGTTGAGCACGTAAAATATTTGCATATTTTTTCTTATTAACACTAGTCAAATCAGATTCGTGAATTATCTTGAACATATTATAGATATACCTATAATAATGAGAAAGGTTTTGAGCTCTACTTCTGAAATAAAATCTGTATCCATTGGACATTTGCATTGAAGCTTTTTTTACTTCTAGTCCATCATGTGAATCAAAATCTAATGACATTCCATATTTTTGTCTAATCTCTTTTTTGAATCTTCTAAAAAAATAAAGAAAAACATGGCGGCCTTCTGCCAAAGTTGTTCCTGAGGAACCCTCGACCTTCATATCTTGAATTAACGTCTGCAATATACTCAACATATTAAAGAAGGAGTTCTCGAAATCTCTAATTATTTCAGATTCCTCCCTTTTTCTAGAATCAGCTTCTATTTTTTTGTTGCATCCATCTGCAGCTTTATCGTCCATAAAACCCCACAGAAACCCATTGCTGAAAAGATTGAGGTAAAAGCGCCCCAAGAATCGCCAAATACTCCTCGCTGGTTCGCATCCATACCTTCAAATGGCCACACATCATGCGATATAGCGTAACCATAGCCGATCACAAAAACTGTACTAATCAGCATTAAAAGACGAATCATTTCCTAATCAATCCTTGTTCGTTTTGTTAAATTTTTTTGATAACCGTTCGAAAACTAATAATAAAAACGGGAACCCTCAGGCTCCCGTTCTTGTATAACCCAGCGAATGGATTACATGTTCGCGATAATCGCGTCGCCAAACTCTGAACATTTCAGCAGTTTAGCGTCGTCCATCAGACGTTCGAAATCGTAAGTCACAGTTTTGGCGTTAATTGCGCCTTCCATGCCTTTCACGATCAGGTCTGCGGCTTCGAACCATTCCATATGACGGAGCATCATTTCAGCAGACAGGATGATTGAACCTGGGTTCACTTTATCCTGACCTGCGTACTTAGGTGCCGTACCGTGGGTAGCTTCGAACAGTGCGCATTCGTCACCGATGTTTGCACCAGGCGCGATACCGATACCGCCAACCTGTGCCGCCAGGGCGTCGGAGATGTAGTCGCCGTTCAGGTTCATACACGCGATCACGTCGTATTCAGCTGGACGCAACAGGATCTGCTGCAGGAACGCATCGGCGATAACATCTTTAATGATGATCTCTTTGCCGGTGTTCGGGTTCTTGATTTTCTGCCACGGACCGCCGTCGATCAGTTCGCCACCGAATTCTTCAGTCGCCAACTGGTAGCCCCAGTCTTTGAATGCGCCTTCGGTGAACTTCATGATGTTGCCTTTGTGAACAATAGTCACAGAGTCACGATCGTTGGTGATTGCGTATTCGATGGCTGCGCGCACCAGACGTTTAGTACCGTCTTCGGAGCACGGCTTGATGCCGATACCGCAATGCTCAGGGAAGCGAATTTTCTTCACGCCCATCTCTTCGCGCAGGAATTTAATCACTTTTTCTGCGTCAGCAGAGTCCGCTTTCCATTCGATACCTGCGTAAATGTCTTCTGAGTTTTCACGGAAGATAACCATGTCGGTCAGTTCCGGGCGTTTTACCGGGCTTGGTGTACCCTGGTAGTAACGCACTGGACGCAGACACACATACAGATCAAGTTCCTGACGCAGAGCAACGTTCAGGGAACGGATACCGCCGCCGACCGGGGTGGTCAGTGGGCCTTTAATTGCCACGCGGTATTCGCGAATCAGGTCCAGCGTTTCTGCTGGCAGCCAAACGTCCTGGCCGTAAACTTGGGTCGATTTTTCACCGGTGTAAATTTCCATCCAGGAAATTTTACGCTCGCCTTTGTAGGCTTTCTCAACAGCGGCATCAACCACTTTCAGCATTGCAGGAGTAACGTCTACACCGATACCATCACCTTCAATGAAGGGAATAATCGGGTTGTGTGGAACGTTAATTTTGCCGTTTTGCAGGGTGATCTTTTTACCTTCCGCCGGAACAACTACTTTGCTTTCCATTAACCTCTCCTTCGAGCGCTTCTGGTTGTTACTGATCTTATGTTAATAATTTGTAATGAGCCGTCCGATAGTACCTGAATGTCCGGCGCCATGAAAGGCATTCGTTATTAGGCTATAATGCGGCAATTGACCGACGCTGAAAATACCATGAAGAAAACTTCTTTTAGAAATCACCGGGTTGAGCGATTCAGCTCACAACAAGCCACCAGAAGAACACCCGTAAACCAACCAAAACGGGTCATTTTGTTCAATAAACCCTACGATGTTTTGCCGCAGTTTACGGACGAGGCCGGGCGCAGCACCCTGAAAGATTTTATTCCTGTACAGGGCGTGTACGCCGCGGGGCGTCTGGATCGCGATAGCGAAGGTTTGCTGGTGTTAACCAACGATGGCGCATTGCAGGCCAGCCTGACCCAGCCGGGTAAACGCACCGGCAAGATCTACTACGTTCAGGTCGAGGGTGAACCGACGGACGAAACGCTCGTTGCGCTGCGTAACGGCGTGGCGTTAAACGACGGTCCGACGCTGCCTGCTGGCGTTGAGCGGGTCAGCGAGCCGGAGTGGCTGTGGCCGCGTAACCCGCCGATTCGCGAGCGTAAATCCATTCCCACCGCCTGGCTGAAAATCACCCTTTATGAAGGCCGTAATCGGCAAGTTCGCCGGATGACGGCCCACGTTGGCTACCCTACCCTGCGGCTTATCCGCTATGCCATGGGTCATTACACGCTGGATTCCCTGGCCAATGGGGAATGGCGCGACGCACCTGAATAAGGAGAAATCATGTTTAAACCTCATGTTACGGTTGCCACCCTGGTTCATGCGCAGGACAAGTTTTTAGTCGTTGAAGAGACGATCAACGGCAAAGCGCTGTGGAATCAGCCCGCCGGGCATCTCGAAGCGGACGAAACGCTGGTTCAGGCGGCCAAACGCGAGCTGTGGGAAGAGACCGGTATTGATGCGCAGCCCCAGCATTTCATACGTTTGCATCAGTGGATTGCACCCGACCGCACGCCGTTCCTGCGCTTTTTATTCGTCGTCGAACTTAACGAAATGTGCGCCACTGAACCGCATGACGACGATATTGATCGCTGCCTGTGGGTCACTGCTGAGGAAATTCTTAACGCCCCAAATCTGCGCTCGCCGCTGGTTGCTGAGAGCATCCGTTGCTATCAGACGGGCGCTCGCTTGCCGCTTGACGTTATCAGCGAATTTAACTGGCCGTTTACAGAGGGTGTCAACGGTGGGGGCGCGTGATAGAATATGCCGCCTTTAAGTTCAATGTCGTGAGTATTCCTATGTCAGTAAGCCCAAAAAAAGTGATCGTCGGCATGTCCGGCGGTGTCGACTCCTCCGTTTCTGCCTGGCTGTTGCAACAACAGGGCTATCAGGTCGAAGGCCTGTTCATGAAGAACTGGGAAGAAGATGACGGCGAGGAATACTGTACAGCGGCTGCGGATCTCGCCGATGCGCAGGCCGTGTGCGATAAGCTCGGCATTGAACTGCACACCGTTAACTTTGCGGCGGAATACTGGGACAACGTCTTTGAACTGTTCCTGGAAGAGTACAAAGCGGGTCGCACACCGAACCCGGATATTCTGTGCAACAAAGAGATCAAATTCAAAGCCTTCCTCGAATTCGCTGCTGAAGATCTGGGCGCTGACTTTATCGCGACCGGTCACTACGTGCGTCGTGCAGACGTTGATGGCAAAAGCCAACTGCTGCGCGGTCTCGACGGCAACAAAGATCAGAGTTACTTCCTTTATACGCTCGGCCACGAACAGATTGCCCAAAGCCTTTTCCCGGTCGGTGAACTTGAAAAACCTGAAGTTCGCAAAATCGCCGAAGACCTTGATCTGATTACCGCGAAGAAAAAAGATTCCACCGGCATCTGCTTTATCGGTGAACGTAAATTCCGCGAATTCCTGGGACGCTATCTGCCGGCTCAACCGGGTAAAATTATCACCGTAGATGGCGATGATGTCGGCGAACATCAGGGGCTGATGTATCACACGCTCGGACAGCGTAAAGGTCTGGGCATTGGTGGTACAAAAGAAGGCAGCGAAGATCCCTGGTACGTTGTCGACAAAGACGTTGAGAACAATATTCTGATTGTTGCCCAGGGTCACGAGCATCCGCGCCTGATGTCTGTCGGTCTTATCGCCCAGCAGTTGCACTGGGTCGATCGCGAGCCGTTTACTGGTACGCTGCGTTGCACAGTCAAAACCCGTTATCGCCAGGCCGATATTCCCTGCACCGTGACGGCACTGGATGAAGAACGCGTTGAGGTTCGTTTCGACGAGCCGGTTTCTGCCGTAACGCCAGGCCAGTCCGCCGTTTTCTATCGCGGTGAAATCTGTCTGGGCGGCGGCATCATTGAACAGCGTCTGCCTCTGGCAGCGGTGTAAAAGAGCACACTAAAAGGAGCCCGTGTGGCGAAGAATTATTATGACATCACCCTGGCACTGGCAGGAATTTGCCAGTCTGCTCGTCTGGTGCAACAGCTGGCGCATCAGGGGCATTGCGATGCTGACGCGCTGCACGTTTCGCTTAACAGCGTTATCGATCTCAACCCTGGCTCTACGCTTGGCGTGTTCGGTGGCAGCGAAACAAATCTTCGTCTCGGTCTCGAAACGCTCCTCGGCGTGCTGAATGCCAGCAATCGTCAGGGGCTGAACGCGGAACTGACGCGCTATACGCTCAGCCTGATGGTGCTTGAACGTAAGCTGAACAGCGCAAAAGGCGCGATGGATACGCTCGGCGATCGCATCGCAGGATTACAGCGTCAGCTCGATCACTTCGATCTGCAATCTGAAACGCTCATGAGCGCGATGGCCGCCATTTATGTCGACGTGATCAGCCCGTTGGGTCCCCGTATCCAGGTGACCGGTTCCCCTGCCGTGCTCCAAAGCGCGCAGGTGCAGGCGAAGGTTCGCGCCTCGCTTCTGGCCGGTATCCGCGCCGCTGTTTTATGGCATCAGGTTGGCGGTGGCCGACTGCAGTTAATGTTTTCTCGTAATCGCCTGACCGCTCAGGCAAAACAAATTCTTGCTCATTGTTAACCTCCCGGAGTTGCGAATTATGGAATTATCCTCACTGACCGCCGTTTCCCCTGTTGATGGACGTTACGGCGATAAAGTCAGCGCGCTGCGCGGGATTTTCAGCGAATATGGTCTGCTGAAATTCCGTGTACAAGTTGAAGTACGCTGGCTGCAAAAACTGGCCGCGCACGCAGCAATCAAGGAAGTTCCTGCTTTTGCTGCCGAGGCAAACGATTACCTCGATAACGTCGTGGCAGAATTCAATGAAGAAGATGCTGCACGTATCAAAACGATCGAACGCACCACCAACCACGACGTAAAAGCGGTTGAATATTTCCTGAAAGAGAAAGTGGAAAGCGTTCCTGCGCTGCATGCCGTGTCTGAATTTATCCACTTCGCGTGTACATCCGAAGATATCAACAACCTCTCTCACGCGCTGATGCTCTCTACCGCCCGTCAGGAAGTGGTTCTGCCTTACTGGCGCAAAATCATTGATGCGGTCAAAGATTTGTCCGTTCAGTATCGCGATATTCCACTGCTTTCCCGCACGCACGGTCAGCCAGCGACCCCATCAACCATGGGTAAAGAGATGGCAAACGTGGCGTACCGTATGGAGCGCCAGTACCGCCAGCTGGAACAGGTTGAAATCTTGGGCAAAATCAACGGCGCGGTCGGCAACTACAATGCACACATCGCGGCCTATCCGGAAGTTGACTGGCACCAGTTCAGCGAAGAATTCGTGACCTCTCTGGGCATCCAGTGGAACCCGTACACTACGCAGATTGAGCCGCACGACTACATTGCTGAGCTGTTTGACTGCATCGCCCGCTTCAACACCATCCTGATCGACTTCGATCGTGACGTGTGGGGTTATGTGGCGCTGAACCACTTCAAGCAAAAAACCATCGCCGGTGAAATTGGTTCTTCTACCATGCCGCACAAAGTGAACCCGATTGACTTTGAAAACTCCGAAGGCAATCTGGGTCTGGCGAATGCCATGCTGCAGCACATGGCGAGCAAACTGCCGGTTTCCCGCTGGCAGCGCGACCTGACCGACTCCACCGTACTGCGCAACCTGGGCGTGGGGATTGGTTACTCGCTGATTGCTTACCAGTCCACTCTGAAAGGTGTGAGCAAACTGGAAGTGAACCGTGACCGTCTGCTGGACGAACTTGACCACAACTGGGAAGTGCTGGCCGAGCCAATCCAGACCGTGATGCGTCGCTATGGCATCGAAAAGCCCTATGAAAAATTGAAAGAACTGACGCGCGGAAAACGTGTCGATGCTGAAGGCATGAAACAATTTATCGATAGCCTGGAACTGCCGGAAGACGAGAAAACGCGTCTGAAAGCGATGACCCCAGCCAATTACATTGGCCGTGCTATCATCATGGTTGATGAACTGAAATAAGGCTCCCGCCCTCTTTCCGCCCGGAAAGAGGGTTCCTTCCACAGCGTTTACTCAATGTTTATCCCCACAGCCACATAATCAGCGTTAAACTATTCATACCATTAATTTTAGGGAGAAGAGATGATGCGCGTATTGGTTGTTGAAGATAATGCTTTGCTACGTCATCACCTGAAAGTTCAGCTTCAGGAAATGGGCCATCAGGTCGATGATGCAGAAGATGCAAAGGAAGCCGATTATTATCTCAATGAACATCTGCCCGATATCGCCATCGTCGATTTGGGCTTGCCGGATGAAGACGGTCTGTCGCTGATCCGCCGCTGGCGCAGCCATGACGTCTCTCTCCCCGTACTGGTTTTGACCGCACGCGAAGGCTGGCAGGACAAAGTCGAAGTGCTCAGCGCGGGCGCAGATGATTATGTCACCAAACCGTTTCACATCGAAGAGGTCGCCGCCCGTATTCAGGCTCTGATGCGCCGCAACAGCGGTCTGGCCTCTCAGGTGATTTCGCTTCCGCCATTCCAGGTCGATCTTTCTCGCCGTGAATTTTCGATCAACGATGAAGTCATCAAGCTCACGGCCTTCGAATACACCATCATGGAAACGCTGATCCGCAACAGCGGCAAAGTGGTGAGCAAAGATTCATTAATGCTGCAGCTATACCCGGATGCCGAACTGCGCGAGAGCCATACGATTGATGTGCTGATGGGACGTTTGCGTAAAAAAATTCAGGCACAGCATCCTCACGACGTCATCACGACCGTGAGGGGTCAGGGATATCTGTTTGAATTACGCTAAATGAAAAGACTTCTTCGTCATATTTTGCCGCTTTCTCTGCGGGTCCGTTTTTTGCTGGCCACCGCCGCGGTGGTGCTGATCCTCTCGCTCGCTTACGGCATGGTGGCGCTCGTGGGCTACAGCGTCAGCTTTGATAAAACGACCTTCCGTCTGCTGCGCGGGGAGAGCAATCTTTTCTACACGCTGGCGAAATGGGAAAACAACCACATTAGCGTCGATATGCCCGAGAATCTGAATCGGCAAAGTCCGACGATGGCGCTGATTTATGACGAGAAAGGCAAGCTGCTCTGGGCACAACGCCATGTTCCGTGGCTGGAAAAAAGTATTCGTCCGGAATGGCTTAAAACGAATGGTTTTCATGAAATTGAAGCCGACGTGAATGCCACCAGCAGGCTGCTCGACAATGATGCCTCCATGCAGCGTAAACTCGCCGAGATCCGTGAAGATGACGACGACAGTGAAATGACGCACTCGGTCGCCATCAATCTCTATCCCGCCACGATAGATATGCCCCAGTTGACGATTGTGGTCATTGACACGATTCCCGTTGAGCTAAAACGCTCCTATATGGTCTGGAGCTGGTTCGTGTATGTGCTGGTCGCTAACCTGCTGCTGGTGATCCCGCTGCTATGGATCGCCGCCTGGTGGAGCCTGCGCCCTATCGAATCGCTGGCCAAAGAGGTGCGCGAGCTTGAAGAACATAATCGTGAAAAACTCAATCCTGAAACCACCCGCGAACTGACAAGCCTGGTGCGGAACCTTAATCGCCTGCTCAAAAGCGAACGCGATCGCTACGACAAATACCGCACCACGCTAACCGATCTGACGCACAGTCTTAAAACTCCCCTCGCCGTAATGCAAAGTACGCTGCGTTCGATGCGCGGTTCAAAACTGAGCGTAGATGATGCCGAGCCGGTGATGCTGGAGCAGATTAGCCGTATTTCGCAGCAAATTGGTTACTACCTGCACCGCGCCAGCATGCGTTCTGGCAGCCCACTGTTGAGCCGCGAGCTGCATCCGGTCGCACCGCTTCTCGACAGTTTGACCTCCGCGTTGAATAAAGTATATCAGCGCAAAGGCGTGAATATTAGCCTCGATATTTCGCCAGAAATCAGTTTTGTCGGCGAGAAAAATGATTTTGTCGAGGTGATGGGAAACCTGCTGGATAACGCCTGCAAATATTGCCTGGAATTTGTGGAAGTGTCCGCGCAACAGACGGATGACACGTTGCACATCATTATTGAAGATGACGGCCCTGGGATCCCAAAAAACAAACGCGATGTCGTTTTCGACCGTGGCCAACGCGCAGACACGCTGCGCCCTGGACAGGGCGTGGGGCTTTCCGTTGCCCAGGAGATTGTCGAGCAGTACAACGGCAGAATTGAAACCAGCGATAGCCTGCTGGGTGGCGCGCGGATGGAGGCCATTTTTGGTCGCCAGCATCCCTCTTCCGACGATAGTTAGCGCGGAATGTGAAAAAAGCGAGATTCCCGCACGCAGCCTTGTGAGCTTCCGTTATAATCCGACTCAATAAGAGCCTGCGGAAATAAATAATATGGAATATCACTTAACGCTAAACTGGCCCGATTTT
>Ga0209281_1001621_pt1 | contig 12113 bp, 13 predicted proteins | sample MedtruBG_FD_187514 | JGI IMG/M metagenome (GOLD analysis project Ga0209281, IMG submission 187514) | Root nodule microbial communities of legume samples collected from California, USA - Medicago truncatula BG (SPAdes) (version 2) | ecosystem: Host-associated > Plants > Roots > Nodule | place... | reverse complement strand
GGCGCCGCCGGTCGTCTTGTTGTTCTTTTTCGGCACCATGCAGAAAAGCTCCTGCACCATGCGCGTGTCGCCGACCATTGAGCCGAAGATGGCGCGGACGATATCGCGCTGCCATTCGCCGGCCGCCTCGCGCAGGAGCGGCTGGCCGGGCACATCGGGCAAGCGGAGCTTATTGAAGATATCGACGGCGCGGGCGGCCTCGGCCTCGTCCAGGGGCAAATCCGGGATCAGCGATCTACCGGCAAGGAGCCGTTGCTCCCAATCCGGGCAGGCGAAGTTCCAGCCGGTCAATTCAACAGCCGGCCCCAATCGGATTCGGTATGCGCGGTTTCGGCCGCGCGCTGCTGAATTTCCTTCTTGCCCGGCGGCCGATCGCGCTCACCATCGGGGCGCGGGACATATTGCGACCAGCCGAAGCGGCATTGCAGCGCGAAGGTGATTGCCTTCAACGCCGTGCCATCGCTGCCGCTGGCGATCCGCAGGAGATTGGCGACCAGCTTGGCCTGAACGAGCGCGCCGCCGCGCCGCAGCTGGTCCCGATAGTGCTTGAATAGCGTGGCCTGAGTGATCCCCACGACCTCCGCTATATCCTTCGTCGGCACCGCGAAGCCCGATAGGACCTCGACCATTTTCCGGTCTTTTTCGGTCGGCTCATGCGGCGGCCGGCCGGCTTGTTTTCGCTTGCTCATGACTTACCATTTTTGCTGCAATAACAACCACTTAGGAGTTGCTTCCGGCCCCGGTCTCGATAGGTGTTGAGCACGCGCCAATGAGGCGCGGCGCCAACCAAGGAAGGACCTGAAAATGAACACGCCGAACCTGACCTCGCCGGAAGCCTACAACGCCGAAATCATCGCCAATGCGGTCAAATTCACCGCGTCGCTTTTCCTCGGCCGCGGCGAATACGCCACCATCGAGGCGACCACCCGCGATCAAATCGACCAGCTGGCCGAAATGCTTTCGACGGAGCACCCCACTGTAAAATCGAAGCCGGTCATCACCGCCTTTGATGCCGCCGGCAATCAGGCGATCGTTTCCGGCCAGCCGGCCAAGGCCCCGAAGGCGCCGAAGTCTGAAAAGCCCGCCAGGGAAAAGCCCGCCAAGACGCCGAAAGCCGCCGCCGCGCCGGCCGCTGAAAAGGCCCTCGGCAAGCGCGCGCAGATCGCCGCCGATGCCGAGGCCGGCATCATCCCGGCGAAGCCGGATTTCTCGGCCGCGACCCACGCCCGTTTCCGCAAGAAGCTGGACGAGATCGCCGCGCTCGTCGAAAAAGGCGACATCCAGGCTTTGAAGGCCTACCCGATCAACCCGGTTTCCTCCTCGCCGAAAGCGATGGACAAATACCGGAACCTCGCGGTCATCGCCCTTGACGCGCAGCGCAAGGCCGCAAAGGCGGCGGCAAAGGCCGAGGAAGCCAGCGCGACGGGGACGGCCCAATGACCGCTATAATTTTCGCCGCCGCGATGGTGATCGTCGGTAATCATGCCCCCGCCCGGCTGGTTTGCACACCAGCCGGAGCCGGGCAAGAATTCGGATGCAAGGCCCCGCCGCGCTGGATATGCAGCCCAAGCGGCGCGGGCAAGCTTTCCACTTGCTATGAATGGGCCGCATGATGAACTGGGAATCCCGCCGCCCGCGCCCGCCTGATCGAACAAATCGTGGGAGGGCCGAGTGCCGATCCCGGAGAGAAGCGCGGGCCGCGAAAAGACGTTGAGCGCTGCACGAACCGGACGCAGACAGTGAACGCCTGCTCCTGTAGAAGCGGCGATTTCGGCTGGAAGGCGCCAACTGTTTGCAAAGGATTTTGAGAGGTTCTCTGCGACACGGCTTGCGTTCATCCAGACCGTAGTGGTCAAACGCCGCCGTCATTTTTGAACTGTCTAGATTAGTGGCAATATCAGCGTCGAGAACACGGCTTCACATTTTTCGTTAGGATCATCATCGTTTGGCCCCCGCACTACCACCCCGACAACTTTGCCCTTGAACAGAACAGGACCACCGCTCATTCCCGAGAACGTGCCGCCATCAAGTACCATAACATTGTTGCTGGCTGGAATTGATCCATCAAGCGTGGTTTTAGAGAAGCGGGCAATGGTGGCTTCAGAAATAGTTACCGCTTCCTCGTTTAGGTTTCCCGGAAAACCAGCAATTTGGACTTTGTCGCCAACCTTGAGGGCTCCGACCTCAGCTATGGAAGCGAGTTTGAGCAGTCCTTTTGGCGTGTGCGCGGGTAAGAGCGCAGACAGATCGAGCGTCGCCAAATCGTTCACCCGGTCTTGTTTCAACGCCTTCACCGAAACAGGAAATTTGGGAGCAGATTTCGGAGTGACGGTCATGTTTGGCCCTATGCAGTGGGCACAGGTGATGTACTTACTGCCTTCGATCGCAAAACATGTTCCTGTAGTTACAACTTTATCTTCGTTAACCAGGAACCAAACCGCCTCTTCGATAATTCTGTTTGTCTCAACTATCGGAATAGTTATCTTTCCACCTGATGTTAAACTGTTGTATTTGCGGGCGAGCGTCTGGAACGTTTGATCTGTAGAGCCTTTCACGTTTCTAACAAACTCTATCTTTCCACGAACTACCCACTGGAAATGCTTGGCCTCATGAGCGTCCAGCCGTCCTCTGTTTGGCCGAAACTCGGAAAAATGCCTTGCTTGTGCTGCGGCGTATCCATTGGTTTCCCAATCATGCAGCATGGCCCTAATTTGCCTGATGAAGCTGCGCGGTACATTCACCTTCTTATTAACGACCAGCCCCGTCACCTCCTGACCGAAAGAGCGAGGAAGCAATCTTGTTTTTGCGTGATTTACTGCAAACCCGTTGCCTTCGATCAAATCGAGAAAGGCTTCCGAAAGGACAACGCTACGATGATCTTCTGGGTCTTCAAGGCGTGCAATTTTTCCAGGAAACTTGTTCCTGTTAGATGAAATAGTGATGTCGTCAGCATACCGAGTATATGTGCAGCCAAGTTGGGAGCAAAACCTTGCGATCTCACTGTCCAGTTTATCGGAGACAATATTGGCCAACAAAGGCGACAACGCGCCGCCCGTCATGAGAACGCTGCTGTCCTGGATTTTTCCATCTATTAAGGCTTGGGTCGGATAGCACGCTATATGTGCGACAAACTTCGCTATCTCAGGCGTGTAACCATAAGGCTTTGATTGAAGCCGACCGGCTATTCTCCCGAAGTGGATTGATCCGAAATAGTTTTCGAGATCAATATTGAGAACCCATTTTTTCAATACGTGCTTTTCGGCGTTGCTTACGATACTTCGCCCTTGTCCAGGAACGAAACCGTGGACATTTACACGAGGGCTATAGTCCCGCTCTAGCAGGAGCCTTACGGACCTCTGCAAACTTAGAAGCGCAATTCTTGGAGCTTGGATAGTTCGTGTTCCACCACTTCTCTTTGGAATCGTGAACACACGGAATTTCGATGAGGGCGGTAGTTTATAAGCGATATATGTAACACGTCGCTTCAGATTTCGACCAAGGGCAGCAGCGAGAAAGCGCAAATCTGGAATGGATTTAAGCGTCATGGGTGTGCCAACGACATCGATCTAGCATTCATAACGTAGCGAATTTGCAAATCGTATGTAGCGCATATTGTCCGAGGTGGTTTGAAGGTAACCTTCCCGTAGGTGTCGCAGGAACCACAACACTAAGTTGATCGAGAGATCGTTGACACAAAAAGTTCGTATCTGCCATCAGCACAAGTCACAACTGACAAGACCTGTTTTGCACAATTATTAGTTAGAGCAATGTGTGGCGAAAAAATCCTCGCGTGCACGCGCCACTACAGATTACGAAGGTCGGAAACAGGTCATGGTAGTCTGGGAGGTATTCCGCAAGACCGGCCTTCTTCGTCGAACGAAGTCGCGAATTTGCTCGCCTTCGTTGCCTCTCCACGGGGGGCATCTCTGAGAGGCATAAAACATGTCACTGATGGCAGTCCATTGCCGAAGCGTGATTTCCATAGAACCGTCGGCGGTTCGGAAGTCGACTTCCGCGCCACGAGTGGAGGTCCGCTTCGGGCCAAATCGGGACGTTCCCTTTGCTTGTTACCGGCGACCGCTCAGGGTCGACTGCGGACGACGACCTTGCCTCGTCACACCCAAGGAAAAAGCTCGAAAAAACCTTGACCTCATCCCGCCGATTAGAGAAGGACACCGCGAGTCGGCTTTTTGGCTGGTCGGCGATCATGGCGCCTACCTGATACACATGGCCGGGCGTTGCAGGGCTTTTTTACGTCGCCGTTGCCGGTCCGGTGACATTCCAGAAAAGCACCACCCCGGAGCCGCGCCGGGCCTTGCATAGCTCCCAAGCCTTGGCGTCATAGTGCGGGTCGCTCGGGAATGGCGGGCGGGTCTTGCAGCGATCCGAGAAGCTTTGCGGGTGGACATGGACCTCGCCGCCGAAGCGATCGCGGCTCACCGCCTTGCCGATCTGGACGACATGCAAATTTGCATTCGGCCATGCCGCTTTCAGGCCCCGCGCCAGCACGCCCGATCCGGCCGCACACCAGATTTCGTCCGGGGTGACATCAATCATGCGCGCCGCCTCGGCGATCAGCGGGCCGGCTTGCGGCACATCGAGCCCGAAAGGCAGTAATCGAGCCCCGCGATCAGCCGCATAGCGGCGCGCCCTCGCCCGAACAACCGACAGATATCCGGGCGAGACCTGTAGGACCTTGGCGCCGAGCGCCTTGGCCATAAGCGATCGAAGGTGCGGCGACTGGCGCCGGGCGACAAAGATTGTCGCGCGCTTGCCCAGCTGGCCGGCGCAATGCGCCAGCGCCGTCTGCGCCCCGCCCTCGGGAGGGCTGGCATAGACCAATTCGTCGGCGTCCTCGAAAAGCCGAGGAATGAACCGCGCCTTGGTGCCGCCGGGGAATAGATCGTCGCGGACGACATGAATGCCATCATGGACGTTGACAATCGGCTTCAAAGCGCCTCGCCATACTCCGCGTCGCCGCCGTCGATCGCGCCGAATTCAACCTCGCCGATCGCCGCCGTGGCCTTCTTGGGATCGCCCTTGCAAAAGACCAGCACATTCTGATGCGTCTTGCCGAGCTTGCGGGTCGCCTCGAATTGCTTGGCGGCGCGGATCGGCAATGATCCGGCGGCGGTAATCAGGATAGCCTCGTTATGGAACGCCAGCCCGGCCCCTTGAAAGGCTGCGATCGTATCTGGGACAAAGCCATAATAGGCCCCGTGCTTGTCGCGGACCTCGCCGACGACGAAACACGCGAAGCGGTCATCTTTCAGGAGTGCGCAGCTTTTCGCGATGATCTCGCGATAGGCGGTGACGAAATCGGGATAGGCCATATTCGACAAATCGCGCGGATCGTCGGAATAGATTTCGAGATCAGCATAGGGCGGGCAGGAAAAAATGAAGTCGGCGGCCAGGCCCTCCGCCAGGCTATCAACGTCCCGGCTGTCGGCGTTGATCCAGCGCGGTTCCGGGGCGCCGCATATCCTTGCCGCCTGTTCCTGATTGGCGGCGATCTGCCGGGCTGACAAATCGATGCCGAGATAAGATCGGCCGAGCTTGCTGGCGACGATGCCGCGCACCGAGCCGCCCGAGAATGGATCGAGGATCAGGCCGCCCGGCGGGCAAAACCAGCGATAGGCAAGTTCGCAAAGCACCGGATCGAAGATCGACGTGCCGGTTTGCCCGGCCGACATGCCGCCCTCGATATCGCCCTCGGCGATCTTCTGTTGCACCCACTCTTGCGTCTGGATCGAGCGGGTCATTTCGCGCCCCTGACAACATGCTCGCCGCGCATCAAATCCTGCCCGAATGTCCGCGCCGCAGTCTTGCCGTTCGCCTTGCGCTGGCGCTTGGCCGGATCGGGCTCGTTGATGGTGTCTGAAAATTGGAGGAGGTTCTCGCCGCGCCCGAGTTCCGATTGGATGCCGAGCGCCAGCCATGCAGCCTTGCGTGCTTGCCACCAGCCCTCGCGAGCATTCAGCACCGAGAACGGCGGCAGGCCGAAGCGCTCGGCAAGCGATAGGTTCGGCGGATCGGGCTCGGCCGGCTCGGCGAATAGATCGGCGAGGTAATCGTCATCAAAGCCGAGGAGCGCGCGGTCAAATCCAAGGTCGTCAAGCGCCCCGATTTCGACCCGCAGCAATTCCTCGTCCCATCCGGCGTTCATCGCCAGCTGATTGTCGGCGATCACATAGGCGCGCTTTTTCGCCTCGGTCCAGCCGACGGCGACGATGACCGGGACCTCGCTGGCGCCGAGCCGCTTGGCCGCCATCAGCCGCCCGTGCCCGGCGATGATCCCCCCGCCCTCGTCAATCAGGATCGGCATGGTCCAGCCGAACTCCCGAATGCTGGCCTCGATCTGCGCGATCTGTTCGTCGGTGTGGGTGCGCGGATTGTTGGCATAGGGCTCAAGGGCCGAAACGGCCCGCCTCTCGACCTTATAGGCCGCCCAATCTTCGGCGTTTTCCATGACGGACTTTAAAAATCCTCTGTTTCCGCTCTCGCTTTTTTCCCCGGCGCAAAAAAAATTTCCGAATTGCGCGGGGGCCGGCCAGCAGGGGGGCCTTCTTGGGGACTTTTCGCCGCCCCCCTAAGGTGCGATCCCGGTGATGAGCATGAACAAGATCAGGGCGCCGACGATGACCAGCACCGGGAAAGCAAGATGCCAAGGCATGGCGTCAATCCCATCGGCCGTGGGGGATGGCCTGTTCTTCACGTTGGATTTCTCCATCGTGCACCCGCTTGGATACGGTCTCGATATTGTTGATGTCCCAAAAGAGCTTCGGGTCGCCTCGATGCGGGGTCTTATGGTGCGCGACGGGACTATTCGGGGCCGGCGCCTTTGCGGTGCAAAGCTCGCCTGTGCGCTGGCATGTGTAATTGTCGCGGAGGAACACGGCTTGGCGCAGGTCCTCCCATGCGGCGGTATTATACCACGCGCGCCATCGCTGGAAGGTCCGCCGCTTCTGGTCGGCACCGTCGGAGGCATAGCCGACCAGCGGCGCCAGCGTTGAAATGTTTGCTTGCAAAGCGCGAAGTCGAGGCATCGCATTGAGCGCCGATCGAGCCGGAGCTTCCTGTATTTAATGGCAATGACGGGGATATAGCTGCTTTGTAAGCTTTTCGGTCACGCTCTGTCAAATGACAAGAAAATTTTCACTCAACGCGGCCACCAGGAAATAATGCAGGCTTTGCCGAGATTCCGATCACAGGGGGCCACCCCCTCAACCTCCTGAAAGCTCACATCTAGAGCTATCTTCAAGCGGGGGTTCCTCCCATTGCAGACACGAAAGGTTCGTTTACTGAAAGACGGCTTCGCGCCGCAATGCCGGCTGTTGGAATCCTTGTATTCATCCCCGGAAAGCTGTCATTCATTCTCGGCGCCAATAGCGATATGACAGGCGGATAAACTGCTGCTCCGCTCGGACCCTGGCGACTCGGTGCGGCCAACTACATAATAGCGCTGTGATCGCATCGACGACACCCGTCTCATAGGCTGTGCGCGGAAGAGGTCATGCGCAGGAGATCGGCCATCGCTGGGTGATCCTTCGCTCTGCACTTGTTACCTTGATAAACAATCCTTTCTGGTTGTGTTACCTTAGGGTATGCTGGCGCCTTTCTAGGAGGCGGGGATGGCTCTATACGACGAAGTCGAAGCATTCGCTAAGAAGCGGGGAGCCATTTACATTGGCGCGAGATCGGTCGCCCGAATGGCATTGACCTCCCTCAAGACCACTCTAGAAGCATCGGAAGGGCAGATTAACGAGCTTGCGATCCCACCGTTTGCGGCTCGATTAGACGGTGCAACCAAAGGAATTCTCAGGCCGGACGCCTTAAAGTTCGAGACCAACCATCCAGACATATTCCTAAGCTCCACGGAGGAGCTGAGTTTGGATTTTTCCTTGGGCGTGTTGGATGCGGGTGCGTGGGCCGCAACCCTCACCCGCTTTCAAATAAGTCTCCGAAACATCAAATTCGAAATTCTTGCGACAGATACTCAGTTGCTCTGCTCCGCCGGCGAAGCTTCTGTCATACCGACCTTCCAGAGAGAACCTGACTTTGATGCCACGCTTGCGACGTACGGCATCGATCCACAGGAGGCCACCCGCGTCGAAGGGATGCTTCTCTACAGCGGTCTTGTCACAGCGATCACGAAACCTCTTTCAAATCCCCAGAAGATCGACTTGGCGCGATTGTACCCCGGCGTGCGGTTTGATGGCTTCCTTGAAGTCGGAGTGACCTCGTCAAACGACTATCTGCTGATAACGGGGCGCAACGGTGTTTTACATCAACCAGGTTGTGAGTGCGCTGACGTTGGCGATGGCATGGGCTCCACTCAGCCAGGCACGTCACTGCCGAATCCCGGGGCCGACGTCGAAAATGGGGAGCCCGGAGGTAATCTGACGATCGGCGGCCCCACTCCAGTGCCAATTACTTCGGGTCTGCTGGGCCGCCGCGGTGGTGGAATCGAGGATGCCGGCCTGTTTGTCTCGAATGAGATGGCCAGGGCCATTGTGGAAGGGCCGTTCCCTGCAATTCGCTTGGATATCAGGGACAACGGCTTCATCGGTTGGAAAGCCACGGCAATCGTCGACTTCAGTGATTTCGATTTCATTGCCGACCTAGGCAAGGGTGCCTTCTATGTGGAACTCAAGTTCAGGGCCGAAGTGTACGGCAGTATCCACGTGGATCTTGGGAAGCTGGGCAAAATCAGGGTGACCAACTTCAGTGCAGAACAGGGCTCCCCAGGTGCCAATAGCGTTAGGGTCGGGTTCTATTTCGTGCTTGGGACTGAGGGCCTCTATCTTAAGCCCGTACTTGAGGACGTCAATTTCGGCGACTTCGAAGTGTTTCTTCGACTCGGCACTCTGGTTGGTACGCCCTTCGGAGGCTGGGGAGCCGTCATTGGATACATCTTCGATGTCATTTTAGCAGAACTCATTGCGTGGCAGATTCCAATCCAATTGGAGTCCGAATTGCGCGCCTGGATGGCCAAGGCAATGATCACATTGATTGAACGGAGCTATTCGGCCGAAGTCACTGGTCTCTCTCTGAGATATCGTCCCAATCTGCTGAGGGCGCTGTACCAGGGAGGCTCGGAAGGCTTCCTCGTGTCCATCGGCGCAGACGGCTAACCCAGTAAGGAGCAAGCCAAGCAGGAATATGGTGGCCTTTGTCTCAGCATACTTTCAAGCATCTGCTTCGTGAGTTGGCGACGATGCGAAGCCGCACGGGGTTCAGGACCGCTTGTGCGTGTGGGCAGTCGAACGCGGGGGGGGGCGGTGACGATCTAGCGCAACGGTGCCTGGCCCATGTAGTGGGTTCGGCATGTCGCGGGCCTACCAGCGATCAGACTTCTATGAGCAGAAGCGCGAATTGTTCGATTGCTGGGCCGACTACGTCGCCTAGAGGATGTTGATCAAAATCCCAATGATCGCCCCGACGAGCAAGCTAATCCAAATCGTCCGCCACGACGCATTGATTAACGGCCAACCAGGGTGGCGACCGAATTGACGTTCTAGATACGCGCGAGCCTCACGCTCGCGCTTCTGCCTTTCTGTGAGATGCTCGTCGCTCATGACCAGACTTTGCGCCAGTGTAGGCGTTCATTCAAGCCACCGTTTGTGATGCAAGACAGTGACTAGACGCACAATGCCTTGCGGCACGTGGCGCCATTCATCCGTTGCCGGCATGATGTGGGGCTTAGGGCCGGCGGGTGGCAAGGCCCCACAAATCGGCAAGATCGTCCAGGCAGGACCGGAGTTCATTGGCGGCGGCCAGCTTGCCGCGCCTCGATCGGCCGAGTTCATGCAAGGCATATCCCTCGCCGCATATCCGGCACACCAGCTGATACCGATCAGGATCACGCAATTGGCGCCGGGCGCGGCGCAATTCATCGGCGGCCATCAGCTGGCGCTCGGTGATCGGCTCGGATCGCCGGCCCCCGTCCACCGGCTCCTTGCCATAGTCTATGGCGCCGGCACCCTTGCCGCCCATCGTCTCCCATAGCGCGCCGAACTTATTCGCGGCGGCCAGCTGCGCGCGATCGAGGCGGCCACGCGAGTAAAGCATGATGACCGCGCTCTGGCGGGTATTGATTACCGCGCTGATCTGCTTGGGATTCCCGGCGGTCCCTGAGTGGGCGCGGCTATAGAAGGGATTATCAACGACGACGGCGCGCAAGGATCGGTGCGGATCGCGCGTTTTCCTCTTTGCCATAGGGGGCGTTTTCCTCGGGGCGATTCAACGGATCACCCCGATTATACCAAACGCCTTGGGCCCTCTCTTCTAAGTGAGATCAAGGAGAAAGACGGCTGCCGTACCCCTTTCAATTCTCTTCATGCCTAACGCCAAACGAGGGCCATAGGTCTGGGGATATGAGCCGCCGCACAAGACTTTCATACTCTGGCTCGAGTTTTTCGTGGCGGAAGCCCTGTCCGTGCCGGGCGCACATTCCCTCGATCCATCCGATATCGTAATCCGTGTTGCCGAACTTTGCGGAGCGTGTTCGCCCGGCTTGAGCGTCACGATGGCCTTCCTCACACCAGCGTTCCCCATGGCCGCGTGCGTATGGGCTCCGTCCCCCATTTTCCTTCAACCGCTCATTCTGTTGTTCGGCTGCTTGTTGCTTCGTGAAGTAGCCAGCCGAAAGGAATTGAATCTCGCGGGCAGCTTGCGAACGGCCCGCTCTTACAGCAAGCCATTCTCGAATCGCGGAGATCATTTTTGCTTACCAAGGCTTCTGGTCGGAACTATCTTCCGTGATGATCACACGATAGACATTTCGCGTCCGATCAACCTTCTGCATGATTTCGCCGATGGTCTTCGATGGATCGACTGACCAAGTCTGTCGCGATGGCAGCATTCTGTAAACCGGCGAACCATCTTCGGGGTTCAGGCCGTCCGGCTCGCGGTCGGCGATTTCCGCTGTGATGATGTAGCGTTGCGTCATAGCGATTCGTTTCCTAGTTGCGTCGCGCCTCAACCTACAAGAGTCTCCCGGCATCGGCGAGGCGCTCAAAGGAAATCCACAGCGGCCTTTGCGGCGTGGCAAGGCGGGCGATTGATTTGCTTCGTATGGCCGGCGCTCCCTGAGTGGTGGAGCGGCTGAAGAACGCGCGCAACGAACGGTGCGGATCGCGCAGTTTCCTCTTTTTAACGAGTTCACAACCACAGATGGACTCGACATCAGTCATGTCGAATACTCGACTTAACGAATCGTCTGAGTGGGCTGGCAATGGCAAAAGAGAATGTTGAGAAAATCCTCCAAACCAAACTGGCTCTGTCGTCGCGAGCGCTTCGACTGGGCGAGGCGTCGAGGCTTTCAATCCTTGAGGCGGTAAAGGCGATTAACAGCGAATTTAAAACACCAGCTCAGCGGCGTGCGATTTCAAATGGTAAAGCCATTGAGTGCCGAGGCTACAAAACGGACGGCGACCTTGTTGGTATTTATCTGGTTGGCTTTGTGCCCGACGAGGCCGTTGGTATCATCCCTCACAATCAGGAAGACCTGTCGCTACTCCCGCCGCCAGAAAATGCTGACTTTCTGGACGGCGAGCTCATGGCACTCGTCTCTGATGAAACGGTAATAGTTTGCCGTCTCGGCCTCTTCGAGAGCGCTCTCAACAACTACATTGAATACCTCGGCCCCAAGGCAAACCTCGATAAAGAGGATGCTTCCTTCTTTTTCAAGAATCGGACGGACATCGACAAACTGCAACTCATTCAACAGGACGGCGTTGCCTCTATTCGCTTCGAAGGCGCTGCCAACGCCGCGTCGGTCGAATACGTGAAATCCGACGAACCTAAGAGTTTCGTCCGCCAGGTTGTCGGGACTCTCTGGAGTGAGGTGGAGGCTCTCACTTATGCGGATAAAGCAGCCAAACCAGGCGCAGAAAACCTGAAGGTGGAAGTCTATCTGAAGTACGACAAGCGCACTGGCACATCCATCGACCAAGAAGAGTTGCAGGAGATCGCGGAGCAAGTGGCTGAGACTGACGGCGGTTTTCAGATCAAGACGTTAAGCGGCCGAACCATAAACCCGACTGACGTTCTATTGAACAAGAAGGTCCGACTGCAAAAATACGGCAAGTCGGTCACTTTCAACGATGTTT
>Ga0209281_1001615_pt1 | contig 12154 bp, 14 predicted proteins | sample MedtruBG_FD_187514 | JGI IMG/M metagenome (GOLD analysis project Ga0209281, IMG submission 187514) | Root nodule microbial communities of legume samples collected from California, USA - Medicago truncatula BG (SPAdes) (version 2) | ecosystem: Host-associated > Plants > Roots > Nodule | place... | reverse complement strand
ACCCCAGTTCTGCTTGCGTGTCGACAGCACGAAGCGCTGGCCGCGCAACGGATGGAACGGGTGCACGATCTCGAACTCTATGCGCGCTTGAGTGTCAGTACGAACTGCAGTCCTGGACTTGAAAGAACGGTCAAGTCGAGAGGATGAACCGAACCATCAAGGATGCCACCGTCAGACGCTTCTACTATGAAAGCCACGATCAACTCCGCCAGCACCTCGCCGACTTCGTCGCCGCTTACAATTTCGGCCGTAGACTCAAGACCCTCAAGGGCCTCACTCCTTACGAGTTCATCTGCAAAGCAAGGGCTTCACAGCCAGAACGCTTCACCCTCGATCCGCTCCATCAAATGCCGGGACTAAACATCTAGGGCGAACCTGGTACCGACTTACGGCCTCCACTCGTTTGTTTAAATTTTCCGACGAGGGATGGACGCAGCGTATGTATTCGCCGATGAGAGATAGCTATCAACACGTTTAAGTTCTTGAAGCGCGGCCTTTCGGTCGTGGCTTGCCAGGAGCCCGCAAAGCACCTCGGAAATTGCCAAGGCCGGTGTGAGTGTGTGGAAAAAAGTATGGCTCTCGGTCGGGAAAAGAACCGAGTGCTCCGCGATCGCTACGAGAGGAGAAACCTCGCTATCCGTGATCGCAACGACGCCCATTCCTTTTTCAAGGGCTGTTTCCGCGATTTCCAACGTGTAACGGGAGTAGGGATTTATCGATACCGTAAGCAGAACATCATCGGCGGTTGCACGAATAAGTGCATCGCCGCCCGTACCGGCAGGGCCATCTAGATGAACGGTCTTTTCGCCCAATAGCGTCATCACATAGTGAAAGTGCCACGCTACCGAATGACACGACCGCAGCCCGAGAACGTAGATCTTGCGGGCTTTCGCTAACCGCTCTGCTAACTGGTTCAGCCTGGAAAGCGCCTCAGGTTCACAAAGCCGGCCGATCTGTGCCGTCAGGCTCTGGAGCATGCGATACGCCAGACCCTCACCATTTGCTCCGGCTTCTTCTCCTTGCATCGCGCGGGCGGCAAATCCATCCGCGCTGACTCGAATAACATCGGCGTGCTGGGCGCGAAAATCTTCGTATCCGGAGAAACCGAGAAACTTTGCAAGGCGCGTCATGGTGGACGGCTGAACGCCTGCATTTCGCGCCAACTCTCGCATGGAAACGAGCGCCACCTCCTGCGGATGTTCGAGAATGTGACGTGCTGCCTGCTTTAACTGCTCAGACATATCGTCAAACCGCTCAATGATATGAGCGTGGAGAGGACCCTTTTGCAACATTTGCCTCACAATGCTTATGAGAAATCAACCGGACCATCTCTCTCGCGCGCGCAAAAGTCAAACTCGAGAAACTTCGTAGTCACGAAAATCGCCCGCATTCTGACGGAATTCGCTCGAAAACAAATGCGTCATATATTGGCATTATAAAACAGTTGTTGCAATTTCTCGCAAGAACTGCAAATCAATAGAGATGAAGTGCCGGAGCGTCGGACACAATTAGCCTGAGATAACTATGACCAAAATCCTCCACCGTTCGATCGGTACAAATCTGCCCAGAGCCATTGGTGGCGACGGGATCCACATCAGTGATAGCGAGGGCCGAAGCTATATCGACGGCTCAGGGGGGGCGGCCGTGAGCTGCCTTGGCCACAACCATCCAGAGGTACTTGAGGCGATGAAGGCGCAGATGGGCCGGATCGCTTATGCTCATACCTCGTTCTTCACGACTGATGTCGCTGAAGAACTTGCTGACCAACTTGTGGAGCTGGCGCCGGAAGGCCTCGATTATGTTTACCTTGTCTCCGGCGGTTCCGAAGCTGTCGAGGCCGCGTTGAAGATGGCGCGCCAATATTTCGTGGAAATTGGTCAATCTCAGCGACGACATATCATTGCACGCCGGCAGAGCTATCACGGGAACACGATCGGCGCTCTTGCAACTGGTGGGAATGCATGGCGACGCGCGCAGTTCAAGCCGATCTTACCCGAAACCCATCATGTTTCCCCTTGCTATGCGTATCGCGATATGCTGCCGGGCGAAACTCCCGAGGCATACGCCGAGAGGCTTGCCACCGAGTTGGAAGATAAAATTGTCGAGCTGGGGACCGACAAGGTTATGGCGTTCGTGGCTGAACCGGTGGTGGGTGCGACACTCGGCGCCGTGGGGTCCGTCGCTGATTATTTCAAGCGTGTCCGCCAGATCTGTGACAAGTACGGCATCTTGCTGGTCCTCGACGAAGTAATGTGCGGCATGGGCCGCACAGGTACCATTTTCGCGCTGGAACAGGAGGGCATAGTTCCCGATCTGTTGACAATTGCGAAGGGCCTGGGCGGTGGTTTTCAGCCCATCGGCGCAGTGCTCCTATCTGAAAAGATCTATCGTGCGTTTGCGGATGGATCGGGTCTTTTCCAACACGGACACACTTATATTGGCCATCCTATTGCTGCGGCGGCCGCAAATAAGGTGGTGGAGATCCTCAACCGCCCGGAGATCATGGCAAACGTGATAACGATGGGCGACCGTCTCCAGGCGGGACTTGATGCCGTACTTGGTCAATCTCCCTACGTTGGCGACATCCGCGGTCGCGGCCTTTTTCGCGGTGTGGAAATTGTGGCGGACAAAGATACTAAAGAAGCTTTTGAGCCCACTCGCAAAATCCATTCCAAGATCAAGAAGGAAGCGATGCAACGAGGTCTGATGTGCTACCCGATGGGGGGAACCATTGACGGGGTCCATGGTGACCATGTGCTGCTGGCACCTCCCTTCATCATTCAGCCCGAGCAGATCGACATGATTGTGGAGCGGCTCGCTGCGGCAATCAATGCCGCTATCGCAAGCTGAGGCGTTGCCATGAGTATTTCACATGAAACGAAATCGCCTTGTCCGCCGATAGCCGACGAAAATTGGCCGGCCGAAATCGCTGATATGAAAGCGGGTTTTGCGGGAGACCTCAATATCTACCGCACCATGGCCCACCATCCGGCGTTGTTGAGGGCTTGGGCTCCATTACGCCAGCATATCGTCAGGGACAGCGCTCTGGGGCCGGTCCGGTCGGAACTTGTTATCCTGCGAGCGGCCCATCGGATGGGCTCTGCATATGAATGGGCCCACCATGTCAGCCGCGCTCGTGCCTTAGGTATTTCGGACGCTCGCATTCGCGATTTGCGCGCCTCTCCCGTTGGAGAGGACGGGCTAATTGCGCGCGCGGTCGATGCTCTTTTCGATGCAGGACGCCTGACGGCAGATATCGAGCGTGAGATTTCGGCAGCCTTCGGAAAACAAGCAGTATTCGATCTGATGGCGACGGTCGGGTTCTATTCTGTGCTCGGCTACATATTGATGACCTTCGACACGCTGATCGACGACTGCGTTGCAGATGAGATCGCAAAGCGGCCGATTTGAAGTTACGAAACAGAATTAAGTGATGAACATGATAAAAGAACTTCACTTCGAACAGGGCGAATTTCAAGCTCGTCTTGCTGCAGTTAAACAAGAGATGTCGCACAGGGGGATAGATATTCTCCTTCTCTCCGAGCCGCCGAATCAAAACTACCTTACTGGCTACAATGCGTACTCATTCTATACGCCTCAGTTGGTGATAGTCGCACAGGATCACGACGAACCCATCTGGATCGGTCGATTTATGGACCGAGTTTCGGCCTCCATGACGACCTATCTGGCGGAAGAAAACATCCGCGCCTATCCGGACACCTACGTTCAATCCGCGACCGTTTCGGCCTATGTCTTCATGGCCGATATCGTAAAGGAACTCGGAGGCGAAAAAGTCCGGATCGGGGTGGAGATGGGCGGATACTACTATCCCGCCCGCGCGCACGCTGACCTCACACACGCGTTACCCAATGCCGAGTTCGTAGATGCTGACCTTCTGGTCGGTTGGATACGCTTGGTGAAAAGCCCTGCTGAGGTCGCTATGATGCGCCAAGCTGGTCTGTTGGCCGACGCCGCCATGAAACGCGTCATCGATACAGTCGGAGCCGGCGTAAGAGAATGCGACATCGCCGCTGCAATCTATCATCAGCAGATATCCGGTACGCCTGAGTTTGGAGGTGACTACCCCAGTTGCCCACCCGACCTTTGCATCGGCGAGCGCTCGATCGCTCCCCACGCCCGCCTGGACGGACGAACCGCTGCCGAACTCCACCGTCGTCAATCTGGAACTGTCAGGATGCCGCCACAGGTAGCAGGTCAATCTTGCTCGCACGATTGTCGTGGGCAATCCTTCACCAGCTTTCCAAAATCTATCGAAAATAGCTGTCGAAGCACTGAATGTTGGCCTCGAAGCACTCCGTCCGGGGACAACGTGTTCGCAGGTCGAAGGTGAATTCAGACGAGCTCTTGCGCGCCACGGAATTCAGAAGGAGTCCCGCATTGGTTACCCTACTGGAATTGCGTTCCCGCCCGCTTCAGGAGAACGCACAGCTAGCATTCGTACCGGCGATGAGACGGTGCTCGTGCCTGGCATGGTCTTCCATATGATGCCCGGTCTCTGGCTCGACAACGTTGGAATTACGACAACACAGAGCTTCGTGGTTTCCGACACCGGTTTTGAACCCTTGACAGCGACTCCCCGCGAGGTGTTCATTAAATAGAGGCTGATATCCACCATGAAGATGCCAATCAACGAACTGACCTCCGAGGCCGAACGTGAAGCCATCGTGCGGATGCGGCACGCGATGCATCGGGAGCCTGAGCTCTCGAACAATGAGTGGAATACGCAGAAGCGAATCATCGAAACGCTGGCGCGTTTCGGTCTGACTAAGGTGAAGATGTTCCATAAAACGGGCGTATACGTCGACGTCGAAGGGGCGGCCCGCGGCCCTAATCGGTCGATCGTGTTGCGAGGCGACATTGATGCTCTTCCGATACAGGAAGAACGGGATGATCTGGCTTATAGGTCGCAAGTTCCAGGTGTCATGCACGCGTGCGGTCACGACGTGCATGGGTCAATAGCGCTAGGCACGGCGCTTGCGTTTCATCGCATGCGCGAGAACTTTTCTGGAAGGGTGCGCGTATTTTTCCAACCGGCTGAAGAAGCGGAGCCGCTGGGCGGTCGGACGGTAGCGGAAGAGCATCTTCTCGACGGCTTCGACGCCGCGGTAGGGTTTCATGTCCGTACTGATATCCCGGTCGGTTCCTATGGTGCTCGCACCGGCGCGGTAACCAAAGCGTCCGACCAGTTTACGCTCGAACTTACCGGAACGATGGCACATGGGGCGAAGCCCCATCTCGGGGTAGATGCGATTTCCATCGCCGCCGCCTTTATCAACGAGGTTCAAAAAGTAATATCTCGGGAAATGCCGGTAGACGACCGCGCCATCGTGACCATTGGCACCATTCAGGGCGGAGAGGCAATCAATATCATCTGTCCTTCGGTCAAGATCGGAGGCACGATTCGAACTGCCAGTGCTGAACGGCGGCATCAATTAGTACAACGGGTGCGCGATGTCGCCGAGGGGGTTGCGGTGATGCATCGCGGCAAGGCGGCGTTCATCGCCCAAATGGGTGAGCCTCCGGTAGTGAACGACCACGCCATGGTGGAACATTTCCGTCAGCTTGTCGCGGAGTCCGTTGGTCCGGACAAGTACGTTGACGGGCAGGCGACCACCGGCAGCGACGACTTCGCTTTTTACTCCAGTTGTGTCCCATCAATCTATTTCTGGTTTGGCAGTCGAGAACCAGGCTACGAGTCTGGAGTTCACACTCCAACCTTCGCAGTCTCCGATAAAGTGCTGATTCCAACAACCGAACTGGCCGTCCGGTACTGTTGGAAGCTCCTGCATTCGTAGTTACCTTTCAAGCGAAGCGTCAGGATCCCTGAAATGAGCTGTTCATCATGCCGAGGCCGAAGGTGCACAACTGGTGAACCTAGCTTCGTTTCGTCCAAAGAGACAAATGAGTGATTGCTTTCGACGAAATTGAACCACCGCATACGCGCATTACCGCAATGGGTTCAGATGCCGAACATAAGAATGAAGTGCAGCCTCAAGCGGTCGTACGCTCAGACCTTTATGTCGCTTACAGCCTCACTCAAACCCGCCAACTCAGTGAACTACATCACGCAATCGTGGCCGACCTGTTCGGTGATCGTTCGTTTTCTGAACTTGGCCAAATTGCTGTCGGGGCGGTTGTCGGACGTACGAACGACCAGCAAATTTCGATTGCCGATCTGACAGGGACAGGCATTCAAGACACCGCCATTGCCAACCTGGCTTTCACCAGAACGCTCGCGGCCAATGTAGGTACAAAGATCGAAGATAATCTTCCTAAAACTTTCGTCGATAAGGGACTGGTGTTCTTAACACCTGCCGTTTGAAAAAGGAGCCTCACGTTGTTGTCGCAGAGCGCCATCGTTCTTGGAATTCTAGAGCTTGACGAGGGCCTGTCGCCCGACAGCCCATTTATTGCTCCTCGCGAAGCATCGCTCGTTAATCCTGCTACGTTTGGCACACCCATAATTACGGAAATCGTGGAAGGTGCGTTAGCTGAGGTTGTCATTCGTGGTGACGCCGCATTGGAAGGCGCCTGCGTTGCCGCCGCCCGCAGGCTGGTGGATCGGGGTGCCAGCGTAGTTGCAGGAGACTGCGGCTTTTTGATCCGTCATCAGGATGCTATTTCCGCAGCTGTAGATGTGCCGGTGATAACCGCCAGCCTGCTCCTGATACCAACTCTCCTTCGCCAGTTAGCTCCTGCAAAAAAGTTGGCCGTGTTAACAGCCGATGCACGGCGTTTAAGCGAAGAACTGTTGGGGATCCAAGATGCAGACGACCGCGAGCGCGTAGTCGTTGGGGGAGTTGAAGACGGCGTGTACATGCGCAATGCCTTGGCTCGCCCCTTCGCGCGAACCGACGTCAATCAAATCGAACACGAGGTTGGTGATCGAATCAAGCGCCTGAGTGGCGAGCACCCCGAAATTGCGATATTACTCTTTGAGTGCACTGGGTTCCCTATTGTCGCGAAAGCTCTGCGGCGCAAAACAGGGCTTCCAATCTACGACATTACCGATCTCTGCAAGGTAGCGCTTGCCGCTGTGGCCAGTCCGGATCTGGTTTAAAACTCTCCCGGTAATAATAACGAAGGATTTAGAAATGAGCGCTGAAACACTTCGGTTTGAACTGTCCGAATACAAAGTTCGTTTGGAGAAGGCGCGCAACGCTATGGAGCAGGCGGGGTTGGATCTTTTAGTCGTCACCGATCCAGCCAACATGCATTGGCTTACCGGCTACGACGGATGCTCTTATTACGTACCTCAATGCGTCGTCGTGACGAAGAGCGATGATCCATTATGGTTCGGGCGACGCATGGACGCAAATGGCTGTCGTCGCACCACGTATATTAGCGAGAGTAGAATTCGGTGGTACGGTGATGAATACGTACAATCCGATACTCTCCACGCAATGTCCGCTCTAGGGGAGATCATCGCGAATGAAGGGTATGGCGCTTCGATTATAGGCGTTGAGAAAGACAGCTCCTGCTTTTCTGCAGCATCGTTCGAGGCCCTTGCCGCGTCATTGCCAAACGCCAGATTCCAAAAGGCTGATCGGCTGATCAACTGGCAGCGACTCGTCAAATCGCCACGAGAAGTCGAGTATCTGAGAGGTGCCGGAAAGATCGTCGAAGCAATGTATCAACGAGTCTCCGAAGTCTTGCGTCCCGGGGTGAAGCAGTCTGACGTGATCGCCGAGCTTTCCTACGTGGCAACGCGCGGCGTCGAAGGCTACTGGGGAGATTATCCAGCGTGCGTGCCGAATCTTGGTGCAGGTGCGGACGCCTCTGCACCACATCTTACATGGACCGATCAGCCAATACGGAACAACGAAGCCGTATTTTTTGAATTTGCCGGCGTGCATAAGCGCTACCATTGCCCGCTTTCAAGGACGTATTATCTCGGCAAGCCGACGGCCCAGATACTGGAGGCTGAAGCAGCAGTTCTGGACGCCATGCAAGCAGGCCTTGAGAAGGCCGTTGCTGGGAATTGCTGCGAGGACATTGCCAAGGCTTACTCAGGTGCCTTGGCGCGGTATGGTTTCGAGAAGACGAGCCGGTCCGGTTATCCGATTGGCATCGGATACCCTCCCGCATGGGGAGAAAACTCTGCAAGCTTTCGACAAGGCGACAGGACGGAACTGCGTCCAGGGATGGCATTCCACTTCATGTCAGGGTTGTGGTATGGCGACTGGGGCATAGAGATCACTGAGAGCTTCCTTATCACGGAAGCGGGCGTAGAGTTTCTCTCGAGTGTTCCTCGCAAGCTGCTTGTTATCGACTAACAGCAAAAGTTTCAAAATCCTGATCGACAGAAGGTAGAATCGTAGGCATGGAAAACCTCCTTGTACATTTTGCTGACATCTATGGTGATTTTCGTTCGGTGGGCACCTGTTGTGCGTAGGCGTGATATGCGACTCTGGCTTCCGCAAACGACAGGATCAATCCGCAGCCAAACAGGACGCTGCGATCTGCTCCTGCTGTGACCCCCGACACTCATCCGTTTGCGGCTGGAGTTCGGTGGTTAGTTATGCGCGTTTGCGCGGGTGAAGCAATGGGCGGGACGCGCAGCGTTTCCGTTGTGCGGAGCGTTTCGCCCATTGCGGTGAGGTGGGCGGCATAGGCCGCCGGTGTTTGATAGCCGCGGGCTGAGTGTGGACGGGCCGCATTATAGTCGGCAACCCACCGGGACACGGCTGACCGTGCGTGATCGAGGCCGAAAAACAGTGTCTCGTTCAGGAGTTCGTCCCTCATCTTCGAATTAAAGGCTTCACAGATGCCGTTTTGCATGGGCTTGCCGGGAGCGATGAAGTGCCAGGCGACGCCCGTCTCTTCGCTCCAGGCCAGCATGGCGTTCGAGGTGAACTCCGTGCCATGATCACTGACGATCAGGTCGGGCTTGCCGCGCCGGGTGATGACCAGGCTCAGTTCTCGGGCTACCCTGCGACCCGAAATCGACGTGTCGACGATCGCGGCCAGGCATTCCTTGGTCAGTAAGCACCCGATTGGCACCGCCTGCCGGATAGCGCCTTGATGGCCTAAGACACGTCATTAACGACGTCGTTAGCGACGTATCTTAGGCGAGGTATGGGATGCGTGTCGAAATTCTTGGTCAGGAACGTCGTCGGCGTTGGGGTGACGAGAAGAAGCTCGACGTTGTCATGTCGGTTGGGCTCGACGGTGCGACGGTCACAGAGGTTGCACATCGGCACGATGTGACCCGGCAGCAGATTTACGCCTGGCGGCATGAGCTGAAGAAGAAGGGTTTGTTGCCGCCCACGGCCGATACGGTCTTCCTTCCCGTAGATACGTCCGCCATGGACGACGCCCCGCTCGTACGTGAGGAGGTTGCGCGCGCACCCGCACTGATCGAGTTGCGTCTGAACGATGGGCGTAGCCTTCGCTTCGACAGTGGCGTCGATGCCGCCGTCTTGACGCGGCTCATCCGGGCGGTTGAAGCAGCATGATTGGACCAGGAACCGGTGTTCGAGTGTATCTCGCCTGCGGGATCACGGACATGCGCAAAGGAGTTGAGGGCCTGGCCGCGCTTGCGCAGGATGTATTGCGCCAGAAGCCAACAGGCGGCGCGGTCTTCGCCTTTCGGGGAAGGCGTGGCGACCGTTTGAAGCTTCTGTATTTTGATGGCCAGGGCTTCTGTCTGTATTACAAAATTTTGCAGAGGGGGCGTTTTCCATGGCCATCGACTGCTGATGGGACAGCGCGACTGACCTCGGCGCAATTGGCGATGTTGTGGGAAGGGATCGATTGGCGACGTCCGAATTGGGGCGCTCCGCCGGCGCGTGTCGGTTGATTTTATCTCACTGAATCTGCTCGTTTTTATGGATATTCCTTCTGGCGTATGCTAGTCAGGATCATGTCGAACGCGAGCCAAAATCTTCCCGATGATCCGGCCTTCCTGAAGGCGATGATCGCCGCCCTGCAGGCGGAAAATGCGAAGATGTCGGCGACGTTGCAGGCGCACGACCAATTGATCGGGGAACTGCGGCTGCGCATCGCCAAGCTGAAGAAACAGGTCTTCGGCAAGTCCTCGGAAAAGATCGAGCGGGAAATCCAGCAGTTGGAACTGGCGCTTGAAGACCTCTTGATCGCCGCGGCGGAGAGCAAGACGACGCCGATCCATGAAGCCGAGGAAGTCGGGTCGGCGGTAGCCTCGCAAGACGCGCCCGCAAAGGTCATGCGCCGCCGTCCGCGGGTATCGGAAAAGGCAGTTCGCGAGCGCAGAGAACTCGATCCAGGCACGTGCTGCCCCGAATGCGGTGGTGAACTTCGTCTTGTCGGCGAGGACGCGAGTGAAATCCTCGACATGATCGCTGCGCAGATGAAGGTCATCGAGGTCGCTCGATTGAAGAAATCCTGCCGCTGCTGCGAGAAGATGGTGCAGTTGCCGGCTCCCAGCCGTCCGATACCGGGCAGCATGGCGGGGCCGGGTCTTCTGGCCTACATCCTGGTCTCCAAGTTCGACGACCATCTGCCACTGTATCGTCTGAACGAGATCTTCGCCCGCATGGGCGCCGATATCCCCGATAGCACGCTGGTCGATTGGTGCGGTCGTGCCATGCAGGTGCTTCAGCCTTTGATCGAGCGGATCGAAGCGGCAATCATGGGCAGCGACCTCCTTCATGCGGACGACACCCCGATCCGGGTGCTGGATCGTTCGCTACGAAACAAGGGATTGGGCAAAGGCGTGAAGAAAGGCAGGATCTGGACATATGTCCGAGATCAACGGCCATGGGCGGGTGCTGCCCCGCCTGGTGCGGTCTACTACTTCGCCCCGGACTGGAAGCAAGAACACGTCCATCATCATCTCCGGCAGGCAAGCGGTATCCTTCAAGCCGATGGCTACAAAGGGTACGGAAAGCTCTATGAACCTGGAGCAGATGGCGGGCGCCGCTTTCGGGAGGCAGCCTGCTGGGCGCATTGGCGCCGCGACTTCCATGATATCTGGACATCGAACAAATCCGAGATCGCACGCGAGGCTCTCGACCGTATTGGCGCGCTTTACGACATCGAACGGGACATTGCCGGTCAACCTGCCGATATCCGCCTTGCCGCACGTCAGAAGCACAGCAAGTCAAGGGTGGACGCATTCCGCGTTTGGGCCGAAGCGCAACTGACCCGCATTCCAGGCAAGGGCGATTTGGCTCAAGCCTTCCGGTATGGCCTGAGCAGGTGGTCCTCGTTCTGCCTGTTCCTGGACGACGGTCGTGTCGCCATCGACAACAATGCCGCTGAGCGCGCCCTGCGTCCGATTGGCGTGGGTAGACGCAATTGGCTATTCGCCGGCGCCGACACCGGCGCGGAAACCCTGGCGCGAGCCATGACCATCATCGAGACGGCGAAGATGAACGGTATCGAGCCGCAGGCCTATCTCGCCGATGTGCTCGACCGCATTCAGGATCACAAGATCAATCGCCTCGACGAACTGCTTCCTTGGCATTGGTCACCTGTCGCCACCATCCGCGCCGAGGCAGCCTAATGGCAACAATCACCTATGTCCGCACGCTCAAATATGTCGCCGAAATTCTCGGCGAGGATCCGGAGCTTCTCCGGGCAATCGTCTCCAACGATGATAACCTGACCTACGGCAGCATCATCAGCGTCTATAACGGGGACGACGAATCCGTCACCGCTCTGACAGACGACGGTATGGAGGAATTGGAACAGATGCTCTCCTACGCTCGCCGCTCACCTCAGGAATGGAACGACTTCCTCGACAGCTTTGTAGACGACGAAGAACTCATCGCTCGCGTCAAGGCGAAATCTCCGCGGTAGCAATCGGCCGGTTACGAGCAACTCGAGGTTCTCGCCGATCATCTCAGCGACCTGTTTGAGGGTATAGATGATCCTTGCGCGTGCCATCACGCAGCCTCGTACCGGTCTTTTGCCGGAGTCCACTGCCACGGGAGCAGTCCGAAAAATTGCTTGCCGAAACACAGCAAAATTGACACCGAGAACTTAAGAGCCGCTGACTCGGCTACGCCGGATTAATCCCAGAGACCCGGCAACCAGAGGCCTTCGGCACCACGCCAGCCGACAATCGGGATGTCGCACTTGCGATCGAATTTCCCGATAGGCGCTTTGCGCTCACAATTTCTTGCCGTCTTGAACTTATGGCCCGGAA
>Ga0209281_1001614_pt1 | contig 12157 bp, 11 predicted proteins | sample MedtruBG_FD_187514 | JGI IMG/M metagenome (GOLD analysis project Ga0209281, IMG submission 187514) | Root nodule microbial communities of legume samples collected from California, USA - Medicago truncatula BG (SPAdes) (version 2) | ecosystem: Host-associated > Plants > Roots > Nodule | place... | reverse complement strand
ATTTTTCTTTAAATTCATCATTTGAATCACCTCATAAAATAAATGCTAGATTTATTTTGTGCAGACTTATCGAATAATATAAATCTGCTTTAACAAACAATGAATTTTATTAATTAGAACATATATAAAAAAGATATAACCCCTAAGCTATATCTCTTTAACTGCAGCTTCACAAATAGATTTTCTATCTGTAAATTTACAATCTATTTTATAAATTTCATGTTTAATATTTTCAAGTGGCTGTGCTATCATATCAATCAACAATTTCGCAGATTGCTTTCCAATTTCAAATAAAGGTAACGTAACTGTTGAAAGCGGTGGATTGTATCCCATACAGATTTCACGATTATCAAATCCTACAACTGCAATATCTTTTCCTATTTTATACCTTATTTCACGAAAAAAATCATAAACACCGCCAGCCATTATATCATTCATTGCAAAAATAGCTGTTACATTTTGCTTTATCAGCTCTTTGCTTGCCTCATAGCCAGCTTCTCTCTGCCAATCACCCTGTTGTATAAATCTAGGATTAAATAATATTTTATTATCATATAATGCACGTTGATACCCTAGTAATCTTTCTTGAGTATGTATACTCTGCTGAACCCCGCATATTACGCCAATATTTTTATGCCCTGCTTCAATAAGATTGCATGTAGCATCATATGCTCCTTGTTCATCATTAAATATAACTGATGAAAATTCTTTGTTATCATCATAAGAATATGCTGTCACAATAGGTAATAAAAAGTTGCTAGGAATACATTTTAACTTTCTGCAATGACAACCAACATATATAATACCTTCTACTTGCTTTGATTGCATCATTTTAAACTCATCTAATACTCTGTCATAATATTTATCTGAATCATAAAATCTCTTATCATATTTTTTATATAATCTTAAATTTCCTATAACAAACTGATAGCCATGATCATCACAATATTCATTAATACCATCAACAATATCTCCTGTATTAAATACGGTCAAGTCTTCTGTTATTATACCTATTGTTTTATTATTTTTTTGTTTTAAATTTTGTGCAATAAGGTTAGGTGTATAGTCTAATTCTTTAATAACTTCCAAAACCCTTTTCCTGGTTTCTTCCCCTGCACCGGGCTTTCCATGTATTATATTTGATACAGTAGCAATTGATACACCACTTTTTTTTGCAATTTCTTTTATAGTTACCATTAATCCTCACCAACTTAAACGTTTTTTATTTGATTTTAACAAAGAATTTAGTTATATGCAATCTCAATTTAATCCAGTCCGTCTTCATGTAACAATCACCTGAGAAATAGTAGCACGCTCCATTTACTTGCTTCTAATCAGCAGAATAGCAACACCTTTTTAACAAATAATATTAATTCTTATTAAATTATTTCAAAAAAAATCACAGGGGTCTATCCATGGTGCTGCAAGGTGTTGAATAATATCGTGGTGCATAAAGGAATATATAAGAACATACTCAAGAGATTTTGAGCTAATATCTTTTAAAAGGGTTAATTAAGAATATTCCATGTTGAATAATGTCGAAAACATGTTAGTATAGAGACATGTCCTCCCTTGAAAACGGCAAACATTCAAAAAATGTTTAATGTTTATAAAAAAATCAAGGAGGCAAATAAAACATATAGAAGGAGAAAAACTAATGAGAAAGAATTTTTTAAAAACAATGGTAACAGCAGTTATTGCAGCTACAACAATTGGTAGTTTCTCATCATTAGGAGTATCTGCAGCAACTTTTGATTCAAATATAAACGATTATTACAAAATTATTTCTAACAACCTTTTAAAGACAGGCTGGGTTATGAATAATGGTAATTGGTATTACTTTGATAATTCTGGAATAATGCAGACAGGAGTTATTAAAGTTAATGATAAAACTTATTGCTTAAACCTATCAGGTATAATGGAAACAGGAAAAGTTACAGTAAATAACAAAGTATATGCAACTAATACAAACGGACAAGTTACTGGAACTAAGGCTCCAGTTATTGATAAAGTATTTGATTCAAATAATAATGTAGTAAAAGATAATAATAAAACTTCTACAGTAAGTACTTCAAGTAGTAATCAAAAAACAACAACTAATACTGTGAATACAGTTAATTTAGGAAATAGCACGAGCATAAATAATGTAGGAACTAGTACAAAAACTCCAACAAACACGGTAAGTACAAATTCAGTAGATGTACAGGGGTTACCTAAATTAGCTACAAATTATTCTATAAATGTACAAGCCTCTGCTGAGCAAAAAATTCTTGAATTAATGAATGCAAAAAGAACAGAAGCAGGTTTACAACAATTAACTATGGATAGCACTTTAGTACAAGTAGCAAGATATAAGAGTAACTATATGATACAAAACAACTTTTTTGATCACACGAATCCAGACGGAACAAAGTGGACAAACTGGTTACAAACAATAGGATATAAATATACTTCAACAGGAGAAAATATTGCATACAATACTAGTGATGCAGTTGAATTATTTAACCAATGGTGGAACTCACCAGGTCATAGAGCAAATATGATGAACTCTTCATATAATAAAGTTGGTATAGGTGTAATATACGGAAACGGCAAATATATGGGAACACAAACATTCTCAAATTAATAATAATGCATAAAAATTAAAAGAGACTAGTTACAGATTAAAATTTTGTAACTAGTCTTCATTTTCTTGAAATTAAGAAAATGGTTTTGCTTCCTTATTTATATTTTTTCTAAAATTATTTCATGGATTCGATAATGCTGTTAGCAATTGTATCCATTGAATCCCCATCTTCATCTTTCATGCTAGAGTTCACTGACATCTCATTATCTAAAATAGTCATATCTTTCATCTCATCCAAAAGTTCACGCATTAATTTTCCAGATTGAGGAGCCCATGAGCCATTTTCTATAAGAGTAAAGGTACGTTTTTGAAGATTTAATGATTTCATATCCATTATATAATCAAACATTGGTGGATAAATCTTCAAGTTATAGGTTACAGATGCAAGAACCACATGGCTATATTTGAATGTCTCAGAAATTAAATAAGATACATGAGTTTTTGAAACATCATACATAACTACATTTGTCATTCCCTTTTCTACTAACCTTGTTGCTAGATCACTAGCAGCAGCCTCTGTATTTCCATACATTGTTCCATAAACTATCATTACACCCTTTTCTTCTGGTTCATAACGACTCCACTTATCATATTTATCTAAAAGATATCCAAAATCATTACGCCATACTGGGCCATGTAGTGGACAGATAAACTTAATTTCAAGACCTCCAGCTTTCTTTAAAAGAGCTTGAACATGAGGCCCATACTTGCCTACAATGTTTGTATAATACCTTCTAGCATCATCAATCCAATCTCTATCAAAGTTTACCTCATCATTAAATAGCTTGCCATCTAAAGATCCAAAAGAACCAAAGGCATCAGCAGCAAATAGCACGCCATCAGTAGTATCAAATGTCACCATAGCTTCTGGCCAATGTACCATTGGAGCAGCCACAAAAGCAACATTATGTTTTCCAAAGGACATAGTGTCCCCTTCTTTAACCTGTATTATATTTTTTTCTATATTGAAACCAAACTGATGCATAAACATGAATGCTTTTTCAGTGCATATAACTTTTACCTTGGGATAACGAAGAATAATCTCTTCAATACATGCTGCATGATCTGGCTCCATATGGTTGATTACCATATAATCTAAAGTTCTGTTTCCTAGAACCCCTTTAATATTTTCAAGGAATTGACGGCAAATTGACCAATCCACAGTATCAAAAAGCACAGTCTTTTCATCTAAAAGTAAATAAGAATTATATGAAACACCTCGTGGAATAGGGTGCACATTTTCAAAAAGAGCAAGACGATGATCATTTCCACCAACCCAATAAAGATCCTCAGTTATTTTTCTAACACAATACATAGAATTTATTCCTCCTTCACACTTAAAACATATTATTATGTTTGTTTATTTTAAAAATCAGACTTCTATAAACATATCTTTTTCTTCACTACAAGCAGGGCAAGTCCACTCTTCTGGTATATTTTCAAATAGTGTACCTGGAGCTACTTCACCTTCAGGATCACCTATGCCAGGATCGTATTCATAACCGCACCCATTACAAACATAATATTTCCAAGCTTTAACAACTTTCTTAGGAATAGCCCTCTTTATTTTTTTCATTGGCGGAGCTTCCTTTTTTGGTTCTCCATTATCTAAAGCAGCAGTAAGTAGTGGCAATATTTCTTTTAAATCTCCAACTATACCGTAGTCTGAGTTCTTAAAAATTTTCGCATTAGGATTAATATTTATAGCTACAATTGTAGAAGCATCTTTTATACCCTTCAAATGTTGACCTGCCCCTGAAATACCACATGCAATATAAAGATTTCCATTGAACTTTTGGCCAGACATACCTACATAACGATTTAATGGTACATATTTAAGAGTTTCAGCTACTGGACGAGAAGAACCTACAGTTGCACCAGCTTGAGCTGCTAGGTCTTCGATAAGGTGCATATTTTCTTTTTCCCCTATGCCTAGACCTGCGCTAACTACCCTTTCAGCCTTACTGATAGGAGTATTCATAGGAATTGCAACTGTGAAATCATAGCCATCTGACTTAAGTGCTTCCACAAGAGCGCTAACTTTTTCCTCCGGAGTTCCTTGCTTAAAAATCATATTCTTACGATAACCTGTAGCAGGTTCCTTCTTAGCTGCTTTGCCTGTTTCCTCATTTTTAGGCATCTTACCAATTATGTGAGCAGCAATAACAACACGTTGAATCTCATTAGTTCCTTCATAGATTGTACAAATTTTAGCATCTCTATAAGCACGCTCAACTTCCATACCTTTCAAATATCCGCTTCCACCAAATATTTGAAGAGCATCGTTGACAATTTCAAGGCAAACATCAGACGCATATTGTTTAGCCATAGCAGCTTCCATACTGTAAGACTCATGATTTGCTTTAAGTTCTGCTGCACTATAAATAAGTAATCTAGCAGCTCTAAGTTTTGTTGCCATATCAGCTAATTTAAAAGAGATGATTTGTTGCTGGCAAATAGGTTTTCCAAATTGAACTCTTTCTTTTGAATACTCAAGTGCATTTTCATAAGCTCCTTGTGCAATACCAAGAGCTTGTGCTGCAATACCAATACGTCCACCATCTAAAGTTGACATAGCAATTTTGAAACCATCCCCCTCTTTACCTAGTAAATTTTCTTTAGGGACTTTTACATCGTTAAAAATCAATTCTGCAGTTGCAGAAGAACGAATTCCCATCTTATCATAATGTTTGCCAAAGCTAAAACCTTCAGATCCTTTCTCCACAATAAATGCACTTATACCACGAACACCTATATTGGGTGTAGTAACTGCAAATACAATGTAAATATCAGCTTCACCACCATTGGTTATAAAGATTTTTTCTCCATTTAAGATATAATAATCACCTTCTAAAACAGCCGTAGTTTCTGTACCTCCTGCATCACTGCCAGCGTTTTCCTCAGTGAGACCAAATGCACCAAGTTTATCTCCCTTTGCGAGTGGGATTAAGTATTTTTGTTTTTGCTCTTCAGTTCCATAGGCAGCAATCGGATATGTTCCGAGTGATGTATGAGCAGAAAGAATTACTCCTGTACCACCATCCACTCTTGATAATTCCTCAACGGCGATTGCATAACTGATTACATCCATACCTGCTCCACCATATTTTTTTGGATATGGAAGTCCCATAATCCCCATGTCAGCCAACTTCTTAATTGCTTCTTGCGGGAACTTGCTTTCCTGATCCAACATAAATGCTATAGGTTTAACTTCCTCATGAGCAAACTCTCTGATTTTCATCCTCAAATTTTCATGTTGTTCTGTAGTCTTAAAAAACATAAATACACCTCCTAATATTGGGTACGGTTTCAAAATTGTCATTCTGTGCGTTATATAAGGCTATACACCTTAGTTACAGCAAGCAAAACTCCTTAAAATTAGTGACTACTTAAATTCTTTTTAAGCTTTAAAAACTCTAAATCAATATACATTACTTCATTGACCATTTATTCAATTTTTTTACTAAAATGTTTATCTAAACCGTATGATTATATAGTATACCTCTTAGGTATACTTTTCAACTTTGATTAAGTCTTTTTTTCGTCATATTCATTATTAATAGCTTGTATAAGCTTATATTTTAAATTTATAAGGCTTTTTTCTCTTATTATCTATTAAAAGCTCTGCTTTTCATATTGAGCAAGTAATTCTGCCATTCCCTACAAAAAAATAAAGGCAAACTAAGTATTTCTACTCAATCTGCCTTTAAAAATAATTATCCTTTGGATAACTAAGACATTACGATATCTTCTTACATATTAATAATATTTTTAATTATAAAAGCTTTGAAAACTCCTCAACATGAGATTTCTCTTCATCTATTAACGTATTAAGCAAGTCCTTAACTTCACCTTCTACAATTCCTTCATACATTTTTGTATAGACATCTACTGTAAGCTGTTCTGATTTTATAGCATATTCTATAGCAGCATTTAAATCTTTAAAAGCATCTTCTGGAGGCGTTTTTTTATCAAATACTTTATTATCAATTAATGACTTTAAGTAACCAGTTACTTCAGCATCAAAAAGATAATCATAGTTTTCCTCTTTCTTACTTTCTAATTTATTATAAAGCGTTAAAAATTTTTCTTTATGTATAAATTCTTGTCCTGCTGTAGCCAATAAAAAATCTTTTAATTTTCCTGTTGTATATTTTGCACCATTAGTGTAGAAATCTCTTCCTTCTTCCTCCATTAATATAGCAATTTTAAGCATTTCTAATCCATTAAATGTGTTTGTCATCTCAATCCCATCCCTTCATCTTAATATATCTCAATTATTCTTTACTTATTATCTATAATACCTTTTTATTTAATATTAACCAAATATCTCTAAATGCTTTTTAAGGTTTCTTAAATGAAATAGATTGCATTTGATAATGTTATCTAATAATCTCGTATATTTGCTGTATTACATATTTTTCTCATACATTATTATTAATGAAATTTCATAATTAATTTATTTATCAGATTGTGTCAATATATGGTCTTTATTTTAAAATAGCTTTTTCAGGAAATTTATTGGGTTAATTTTAATTTCACAGTAACTGGTAAGCCATTTAACGTAAAATTTGTTGGTGTAGTATTTGTACCAATATATTTTATTATAGTACCGAAAGTAACTGAACCATTTGCAGGAATTTCTGAATTTCATGAAGCATTAGTAATGGTTACAGATTTATCTTTTTGTGTAAAAGTCCCATTCCACATATTCAAAATAGTTTGATTACCTAGGAAAGTAAAATTTAACTTCCATCCATTTATTGCAGTTGAACTGTTATTTTTAATTATTACATTTATACCAGACTCATTACCATTATCATATTGTGCTGTGTATGATAATGTAGCATTTATATCATCTATTCCTGTATTTGTTGAATCTTTTATAAATTTAACTAATTCGTCAGCTACTTTAATATTTGTTTCTATTCTTGGATGTCCACTACTATACTGGCTAAATTTGTGAAAGAAGATTTTCTTATCTCCAGCTACTTTTAATGTGTTAACTGCTGAAGAAACATAATTTATAAAAGTTTCATCTTGCCCAGCAGACATTGGTCCAAGAACACAGAATATCGAAGCATTTGGATACTTTTCTCTAATATTTTTTACTAATTTTACATATTCTGAAGTGAAGTCTCCAATAACTCCTGTAGATTTATCATTTTCGCCTAAATTTACAACTACATAATCTGCTTGCCATGAATTATAATTCCAAGTAGCGCTATTAGGATCATATGCAATTTTGTCCCATAGTTGAGGCATAGTATATGTTTGATATCCATGAGTAACTCCAATACCACTAACAGCAGTGCACATATATTCTGCATTTAATTCTCTAGCAGTTATTGCCCCATACGACATATAGTTATTATGTGTAGAATGGTCGTCCCACTGGTCAGCGCCTGGGTCTTCGTCACAAGCGCCTGCAGTAATTGAATCCCCGTAGAATTCTATTTTTAAATTATTTGCTTGTTCAGTTTTGATGAGCTGTTTCCCATCATCTAAGATAAATCCTTTAAATATAACAGCACCCATTGAAGCTTCAGTTCTCTTAAAAACTTCAACAGAATGAACTTTATCTTCAAGTCCAGATGCAATTGTATATACGTTATCTCCATTTACGCATTTAAGAACAGTTAACTTCCCATCAATAAATACATTTAAATAATTATCAGAATTATTTTCGAGCTGCATTTTTAGAGAAGTACCTTCAAAGTTTGTTTTAATTGTTGAGCCTTCCCATAATAGTTTTACAGCTTTTGGATTGGTATTATCAATTCTTCCTTCATAGTGTAATTTAGTATTACTAGGATCGATTAAATTAGTAGATGCTGCATTAGCTGAATATTGAGTATTAATAAGAGCAAATAAGAACATAGTAAAAGTAAAAATTGATAGTAGTATACTTTTTCTTTTTTTCATTTTTCACAACTCCTTTAAACGTTTTCTTATATTATACTATAATTTTTGCAAAAAGATATATTATTTGTAAAATAAAGTAATTTTATTAATGATGCAATGGATAAGATTTCAAATGAAAAGTCTAAATTTATTATAAAAATCAAAAACATTTTCTTAATAATACAAAAAAAACATTAAGTGACTAAATCCTAATTATATAATTGGATTTAGTCACTTAATATTTTTGTATTTTAATAAAATAACTTTTCATTACAATATGCTAAAACATATTAAAGATAATTTACTTTTTATTATTAGGTATAGGTATTGTTTTAACGTCTATATTCCCTGTAGCTGTATATGCTATTAACGTTCTTGAAATTCTTCCACCTGTATTGGCTGAATTATATCTTATATTCATCTTAGTTAATATTTCTTTTATAACAACTAGATTTTTTTCTCCTACTTTAAAGTAATCTTCTACTTCAGCATCAATTCCACCGAATAATGATGCTCTAAGATCTTGCATATTACAATTATATTTCATTTTCATGTCTCTAAATACATTATAAAGAGCTGTATCTGCATATTTTGCTGAGTTGTAATCTTCAGCTCTATTATCATTTATAGTCTTAGGTAATAAAATATGAGCCATTGCGAGTATTTTTTTATTAACATCATAAATAACTATACCAACACATGTGGACAATGCAAATGTTTTAACAATATCTTCTTTATTGGTTGAGATTATATATTCTCCTATTCCAACTACATATTCCATAAGTATTCTCCACCACACTTTATATTATTTAAATTAATCTGTCTTAATTCTTATTTATATTATATCCTATAAACTAACTACATAACATAAAAAACTTCCACTAAACCTTAAATTCAGATAAGTTTCCCAATAGTTTGCTATTGATTAAACTTTAAACTTATACGCCATTTCAATCAATCTTTCAGCCATTTCTGTTGTACCTTTAGATTGATTACTAACTCGATCCACTGATGATGTAGTTTCACTTATGCTTGCAAATATTTCTTCTACACCTGAAGCTGATTGCTGACTCTTTGAAGAAATATCAATTATAGAATTATAATTTTTTGTGTCCATATTGGGCATAAAAAAATGACTAATGAATCCAGCACATTAGCCATTTATAATATATAATCTATTTTTGAATTTTTTGTGTATTATATGCAAATGCTAATGCATTTGTATTTTTAATCAAAATATGCATTGCAACAAATGGACCTATTCCACATAAAAAAGAACCCAATATCATCCATAAAAGTACTGATGTTCCATTCTCAGAAAAACTCAAATTATATTTTGGTGCATTTTCAGCTAATCTATTACCGATATTATAATACCAAAACCATGAATAAATCCCTAATGTTATTATAGATAGTAAAATAAATTTTAAAAGTCCTCCAGTATTTTTTCCATCGCCATCGCATATTGTATTAACATCGGCAGCTATTTTGTAAGTAAACCAGTAACCATATATTCCACAAGTTAAAATAGTAAATAATATATACTTTCCAAGTCCCCTATTTGTACTAATCATTATAATTCCCCTTTTTGTATAAATTTAAAAATCTTATAAACAAACCCATTTTCAATATTTATATTAACAACAATATCATCTGGATTAAGTAGTCTAAATATATATATTATTAAAAATATTGCTATCCCAATAGCCACTGTACAAACAAATATTTTATGTGGCATCTTGTCTTCATATAAATATAGAAAAAGGTAAATTATAGGCAAAATAAACAGTGGATGATAATAAAATGCCCCTTTAATATCTAATTGAATTAAGTGAGCCCATGCTCTAGTCATCCCACAGCCAGGACATGAAATACCAGTAAAGAATTTAATAGGACATCCAATCCCAACTATACTAAAAAAAACATATAGCAAAACCATAGTAAGTCCAAATTTAATATATTCATTAATTCTTATATTTTTCATATGATTATTTCCATTCAAAATTTTTTTACAGTTTTAAACCCATTATAACCTATTAATTACTATATTACAATATTATATATTTTCACCTATTATTAGAGCATATTAGCAAATTAATCTAAAATTTAACTTTGAAAAAGACTTTGTTCTATATTTTTATACATTTTTTGCATGAACTCTTAGCTTGCAATACATTTAAATTTATTTTTCATGCTAATTTTCCTAAAATACCTAGTATAATAGCATTGATTGCCTCATTAGTATTAATGTTGCTATATCATTTCTATCATCAAATATTCCGACTCCTGTTACGTATTCACTTTCAACACCAATTTGTACATTGTATGCTGGCTTTAGTTTATTAAAGTAGCATTATACTGTTCCTTATTTTTATAAAAGTGCATTAAGTAATCTTTTATTGATATTGTTATATATTATTTGTGATACTTTTCACCATAGTTTTGTATGCTATAATTTTTATACATGCGAATTTATATTACTCTTACTTAAACCTAAACTAATATCCATAACAAATTTGTGCAAGAATAGTGGCGAATTAAATATTTATATTTAGTATGATTGAATTGTGAAGGAGATGAGATAAATGAACTGGATTGATAAAATGAATGCTGCGCTTGATTATATTGAAGAAAATCTTACTGGTACAATTGACAATGAACTGGTTGCTCAAAAAGCATGCTGCTCTAGTTATAATTTTCAGAGAATGTTTTCTTTTATTGCAGATGTTAGTCTTGCTGAATATATAAGACGAAGAAGATTAACCCAAGCAGGTTTTGATTTGCAAAAAGCAGATAGTAAAGTACTTGATATTGCTTTAAAGTATGGATATGATTCTCCTGGTTCTTTTGCAAGAGCATTTCAAAATTTAAATGGATTAACACCAACTGAAGCAAAGAAAAAAGGTTCAATCTTAAAATCCTATCCAAAAATCTCTTTCAAAATAACAATCAAAGGAGTTGAAGAAATGAAATATCGTATTGATGAGGAAGTTAAAGAAATTAGATTGATGGGTGTAATGAGACCCATAACAACACTTAACGGAGATAACTTTAAACTTATACCTCAAATGTGGAATGATATTTACAAGGATGGCACCTGTGAAAAAATCATGAAATTAGGTAAGAATGCAAACCCAGAATATTTTGGTGTATGTTGTAATTTCCGCACGGATGAATTTGATTATATGATAGCTGTAAAATCAGATAGTGAATTGACAGAAGGATTTGTAGAATTAATTGTACCAGAACTTACTTGGGTAAAATTTGAATGTCGTGGCAAACTTCCAGAAGCGCAACAAAGTGTATGGAAAAGAATATATACTGAATGGTTCCCAACTTCAGGATATGAACATGCAGATGGCCCTGAAATTGAATGGTATTCTAATGAAAACATGAATGGTGATGACTACTTAAGTGAAATATGGATACCTATCAAAAAGATAAATTAATATGAGTTAAAAGCATAATGTAAATTTAACTGAACAAACATATTTATATTTGGGACTCTAGATAGTTTTGTGTTATTAACACATTTAACATTAAAATATTGCTGGAAATTTTGTTTTCCGGTAATATTTTTTTATTTTTAGTAAATACTAAAAATATATTTTATATTCATTTATAGTA
>Ga0209281_1001612_pt1 | contig 12159 bp, 9 predicted proteins | sample MedtruBG_FD_187514 | JGI IMG/M metagenome (GOLD analysis project Ga0209281, IMG submission 187514) | Root nodule microbial communities of legume samples collected from California, USA - Medicago truncatula BG (SPAdes) (version 2) | ecosystem: Host-associated > Plants > Roots > Nodule | place... | reverse complement strand
CAAAAAAGACTGGCTCATCACCAATCTTTTTGTAATCCAAGACGCAACCTATTGGAATATTTACTTTATTTAAGAATTATAACTCAATCTGAAATCGGAAGGGTTGCAGTTCGATTTGCGATTGAGGATAATAATTCACCTTTTATATTCTTGCATCATATATTAAGTATACAGATGTATTATTATATTTTATGGGGTGAGGATATGAAAAATCTATATCTGTTAATAGGAAACGGTAATTCAATCAGTATAGTAAATAAAATTAATGACTATAGGAAACAAACAGGACAACCTACCCTTAATATCGATTTATCTAATTTATTCTATTATGGAGCTAACTTTAATTTTCCTATGACAAATACCCCTTTCTTAAGTGAAGAACATTGTCCAAAGCTTTGGGAACTTGGCGCAAGACCAGGTATGGATAGGGATAAAGCTAATGAAATCATTTCTCAGATTATTACTTGCGGGAACGTATATGCCTTAGCTAAATACGATGAAGAGATAATATCAACAAATGATTTTGCCAATTATGATGACCACTTCAATAGATCTTTACAGCATTTTCTATTAGAATCTGGTATTATCACCGCAAATCCTAATAAACATTCATCTGCAAAGTATCGCGATGATGAAATAATTAGTAGACTGTATTTTGCTGCTTATGGTGAATTTTCAAGCTATATTAGATATTTAATGATATATTATAATAGTCAGATTACTGACAATGATTTAACTAATATCAACGTTCCATTGATAACTTATATTAAACAAAATTATGATAACTTCGGTAGAATTATATTTAATTCCTATAACTATGATATCATTATGGAAAGATTATTAATGATTAATGGATTGCCTTTTACACTTGGATGTTTTGAATATATTCCAAATAAAATAATATTCTATAAGCCACATGGCTCTATAAGCTTTTCTTATAAAAGAACCTTCCCTTTAGGAACACAGTACAAGATTCCATATAATGAATTATCATTTCAACAAAGAATGAAAATCTGTGATTTCAATATTAATTACGAATTTGCTTATGATTATCCAAGGCATAACGGAATGGTTCCTCCATATGGAGAAGCTGAAAGATATGAAATCTCTTACTATCAAAGAATTCGAAATTCTATTATTAGAGCTTCAAAGAAATCTAAGCCTGGTGATGTTTATTATATTATCGGTAGTTCTTATGGTAATGTTGATAGATTTGAGTTAGATAGAATAAATACTAGCTTTGATAAGTTAGTTACTGTAACGTATGTAAATCCATTTCCTAACCCAGATTTTAATGCAGTTTTATCGAGCTTATTTATTAACTATAATCAAATACCAGATTTCATTGGTTAATATAAGTATATTGGTGGATAAGTATTTTGAGATACAAATTATAACAAAAAACATTCTTTATGTAATATTCTTAGAAAATTACATGAAGAATGTTTTTCTCTTATTTTATTTAATTAATCTCAATTCCTATTAGCTTTTATTTACACCTTTAAATACATAATTTATCATATTCTCTATAAAATTCTCATCTATTGTATCACCTGTTATTAATAATCTATAAAATAATGGTCCAAAAATTAAATCCATAACTAATTCGATATCCAAATCCTTATTTAGTTCTCCTCTTGAAATCCCACGTTCTAATATATATCGTGAATCAAGTCTACGAGGCTTAAAATATATTGTTCGATAAGTTTCCGCTAACTTTTGATCTGATTGCCCTTCTGCTATTATCTCGTTAATTACTTTCCCTTCTCGGCTAAGTAGAAATTTTGCTAAATTATTTACTTGAATTATCATATCACTAATAACTGATCCTGTATCAGGTACTGGAAGTCTCACAACAGCTGCATCAAAAAAAGCATCCATAACAACAGCAGCTTTATTGGGCCACCACTTGTAAATCGTAGCCTTACTAACCCCAGCTCTTTCAGCTATCTTTTCAATTGTAACGGCTCCAAAACCATTTTCAAGCAATAAATCATATGCTGCAGAAAGAACTGCATTCTTAGTTTTTTCACTACGAGGACGTCCTAATTTTTTCTCCATTATATTTACCTCCATTGTATTTAAATTATAATAATATACTTAATAAACTATACGTTTATTATACTATATATTTTTTTATTTTAAAGATAAAAAAACCATTTACAAAACTGAACGTTTAGTATATTATATATTTATAAACTAAACGTTCAGTTTTATATTAAAATTTATTATTGGGTGCGATGATTAAATTACCGACACACTATCAGGTACGAAACTCCTAGTGTGGTCACCCATACTAATTAATAGAAATCGTAAATATTAATAAATATATGAGGAGGAAATTTAATGAAAGTTGTAATTTTTAACGGGAGCCCTAATAAAGAGGGAAATACTTATCATGGAATAAAAATAGTTGCTGGAGAACTAGAAAAAGAAGGAATAGAAACAGAAATAATTCACGTAGGAAATAAGTCTATTAGAGGTTGCATTGCTTGTGGATATTGTACAAAAAATAAAAATGGAAAATGTGCTATTGCTACTGATCCGGTTAATGATTGGATTGAAAAGATGAAAGATTCCGACGGAATAATATTAGGATCACCAGTGCACTATTCAGCAATTGCTGGAACAATGAAGTCATTCTTAGACAGAGCTTTTCGTGTGGCAGAAGCCAATGATAGTATGTTAAGGCTTAAAGTTGGAGCCGCTGTAGTAGCGGTAAGACGTGCAGGCGGGATTCCAACATTTGACCAATTGAATAATTATATTAATCATTCTGAAATGCTCATCCCTACTTCAAACTATTGGAATATTATTAATGGAAGATTGCCAGGTGAGGCAATGCAGGATGAAGAAGGAATACAAATAATGAGGATATTAGGTCAAAATATGGCTTGGCTTATGAAACTTGTTGAAAATGGACAAGGAATCATAAAAAAACCAGAAAGAGAAGAAAAGATTTTTACTAATTTTATTCGATAAATTGCGATTTAATTCAGACTTTAGGTAATTTTTTATTGTTATGAATTATTGAAATAAATTTTTAGGACCTATAATCTCAAACATTTATTGTGTCAAATATATTATTATAATCTTAAGGAAGTGGTTTATAAATGTATCAATCAAACAATGCTATAATAGCAACAGATCTGTCAGTCAACAGTCTTAAAACTAAACCGGTATTAACTAATTTATTAATTTTAGTCATGTCTATAGCTTGCGGTCTTACTGTAGCAAATTTATATTATATACAACCCTTATTAGCTGATATAGCAAAAACCTTTCATGTCACTCAATTAAGTATAGGTTTTGCAGCTATGCTTACCCAAATAGGTTATGCAGTTGGAATGATATTTATATTGCCTTTAGGAGATATAAAAGAAAAGAGAAGCTTAATAATAATAGTACTTTTATGCTCCATAATCTCACTTATGAGTATGTTCTTTTCTTCAAATATATACATTCTCACAATTTCTTCCTTTGCTGTTGGTTTTACTTCTATTATCCCTCAGCTCATTATCCCTTTAGCAGCACAGCTATCAAATCCGCAACAAAGAGGACAAAACATTGGTACAATAATGAGCGGTTTGTTAATTGGAATATTACTCTCGCGTACAGTTAGCGGTATCTTAGGCGGCTACTTTGGCTGGAGAACAGTATATCTTATTGCGGCAATTATGATGCTTATTCTTATGTTTATTCTAAGAAAATTCATTCCAGTATGTGAACCTGTTTCTAACCTTAAATATACTCAATTGTTAAAATCAATGATAAATTTAATAAAAACTGAACCTATTTTAAGAGAATCTTCTATTAATGGTGCCTTAATGTTTTCAGCTTTTAGTGCTTTTTGGACGGCTCTCATATTTTTACTTGAAAGTTCTCATTACAATATGGGGGCTGAAGCGGCAGGTTTATTCGGATTAGTTGGTATTAGCGGTGCTCTTGCTGCTCCACTAGTCGGGAAAGTCGCAGATAAAAGAGGTTCAAGATTTGCTATAGGCATATGTATAATCGTAGTTATAATTGCTTATTTATTCTTCTTTCTATTTGGCTTTAAAATCTGGGGACTTATTATAGGAATTATTCTTTTAGATTTAGGGGTCCAATCCTGTAATGTTTCTAATCAGGCGAGAGTACATTCCTTAAACAAAGAAACCCGTAATAGACTTAATACTATTTACATGGTGAGCTTTTTTCTTGGAGGAGCATTGGGTTCATTTTTAGGCTCTTATAGCTATTCTCATTTTGGTTGGTATGGAGTTTGCGCTTTTGGAATGGCAACTCAAATCATAGCGGTTATTCTACACAATGTTAGAAGAAACGGATAAAAATATATTTTATGAATTTATTAATGAAGGAGATTTAATTATGAGTTTAATAACTACCTATCCAGACAAATGTGTAAAATGTGGACTTTGCGTAAATGAATGTCCAGAAAATGTATTAACTTTTGGGAAAAATGGCCCTGAAGAAGTTCTACCCGAAAAATGTATTGCTTGTGGTCATTGTGTGGCTGTTTGCCCAAGAGAAGCCATCGACAATAAAAAAACTCCACTAAATAATCAAACTAGCGCAAAAGACTTTCCAACATTAGGTTATGAGGAAGCTAAAAACTTTCTTCGTTCAAGACGTTCAATTAGAACTTATAAAGAAACCTCTGTTCCGAGAGAAAAATTACTTAACCTTGCTGATGTTGCCCATTTTGCTCCTACCGGAAGTAATCTACAAGGAATATCTTATATAATTGTAGATGATAAAAGCGTGCTTAATAAAGCTGTTAAAATCACTCTGGAGGAGCTAGCTAAAGATGAATTATTAAATAAAAGATTCCATCACTATATTGAGTCTTATAGTAAAGAGGGAATTGACACTATTTTTCGCGGAGCATCTAGTCTTATTTTAGCAACTTCTGATTCAAATTTTGTACGAGGAAGAGAAAATTCTATTTTTTCATTAGCATATTTAGAATTATATGCTCCAACCCTTGGACTCGGTTCTTGTTGGGCAGGAGTCTTTGAAAAAATTGCACTAAAAGATAATTCTCCAATGCTTGAATTATTCAATATTCCTAAAGGTAAGAAAATAACAGGAGCAGTTATGGTAGGATATCCAAAATACAATTATCCAAGGTTAGTTGATAGAAATTCACTAGAAGTTACTTTTTATGAACCCAGAATGTAAAATAATAGAGTAGTATTTATTTAATATAATAAGTCCTACTCTATTGCATTCTTTTTTCCTTATTCATTTCTCATAATATCTAATGTCTGTGCACTTGCTCCGAGTAAATCTGATCTTTCACACGTAGAAAAATGATACACTAGTCCAAACACCAACGTCATGTCAAAAGTATTATATAAAAATCTAATACTGTTCCCTGATATACTTTTACTGTACTTCCTTATGAATTTAAAATACCTAGATTGTGCTTCACAAGTTTGATTTCAGTAACATCATATCCCCATAACTCCGCTCGTTTTACATTACAACAAATACTATAAAGTTAAATAATATTAACTCCTATAACAATATTTAAGTCCCAGTATTGTTATAGGAGTTTTCTTTCATTCTCTTTTTATAAGCATTTATTTAATTAGAAATTAAATAATCCACGACATTTGTCGTGAATTTTAAAGGTGGAGGCGATACACCACCTTTGAAATCCACTAATTATTAAAAATTTTAATTAGTAATAAGATATTAAATTATACCCCGCCTAATATTTCCTCAGCATTATTTTTCTTTTTTGAATATAAAAGAATTAAACTTAGCATTAGTGAAATTACAAAAAAAATAGTAAAAAATCTAAAACTAGAATCTATTGAATTAACTAAATTGCCACTTATATTTATACTATTTAAATTTCCTATTCCTATTCCTATTATAGCTTTAGAAACTACATCTGCAGGTATAATAGCTTCTATTGTTAATATTGCTAGTGTCTGACTTAATGCTTTACCAACATTCATAATAGTATAATGCATACCTGATGCTGAACCGGCTTGCTCTTTAGGAACTGCTGACAATACGGTTTTTGCTAATGATGGCCAAGCAAAACCATTAGCTATTGATAATAATATTAGTGGTGTAACTATAGCTGAAATTGATAGTTCTCCTCCAAGATTTCCAAGAAAGAATATGCCTATAATAAGAAATATAATTCCAAATGTGAGAGTCTTTATTGATCCAATATAATCTACAAGTCTGCCTGCAAAAGGACCAAGTACAAGTTGTGGTACAGATAGTGAGATCATTAATAGACCTGACATAGTAGGACTTAGATGTAATACACTTTGCAAATATATACTTAATAATAAAGGCAATGAAAAATATGCAATACAATAACATAATGTAATTACAAGTCCAATTGAATAATTTCTATATGAAAGTAAATTGAAATTAAACAATGGATTTTCCACACGCAATTCTGTAATTATAAATACAATCCATAATAAAATTGCAATTATAAATAATCCTAAAGTTTTATATGATAGCCAACCTAATGATTGCCCTTCGGAAAGCACTATCATTGTCAATATTAACCCTAAGCTAAAAGTTAATATACCAATCCAATCATTTTTTTGATTAATATTAGACTTAGTCTCTTTCATTACTAAAAACGCTCCGATTATGCAAAGAAGCACAAAAGGTACTGTAATGAAAAATATTGAACGCCAACCAAAGCTGCTAATTAAAGCACCACCAGCTACAGGCCCTACTATTGCTCCAATAATCCATGAAGTAGCATTAATGCTTAAAGCCAGCCCCAACTGACTACTAGGAAATGTTTTTATTATAGTCGGAGTGGCAGTTGCCATGGCTAAGGCAGCTCCACTTCCTTGAATTAACCTATATATATTTAAAGTTAATGCTGAGTTTGAAATTCCACAAAGTATTGTACCAACTGCAAAAATTATAAGTCCTAACATAAAAATACGTTTTGTTCCGACTGTATCCGCCCACTTTCCTGCTGGTAATATTAACACTGTACTTGCAATAATGTAACCAGTAATTATCCATAAGCCAGATGTTACCGAAATATTTAACCCTTCCATCATCTTAGGTAAACCTATTATCACTATAGTTGAATCCAAATTAGTAATAAATGAAACCAATGTAACAACAAGTAAAATACTCCATTTGTGTGATTTAAAATTTGTCATATAATCTCCTTTTCTATAAATGGAATAAATTTTCGATTACAAATAAAACTTTATATAGTTTATCCCATCGAAGCCATTTAATTTTATTTTCTACCTATAGTTTACAAGAGATTATATATCATGTAAAATGATTATATCAGATGTTAAGTTTCATTTTTAGTGATTTATATATTGAGGTGAAAAAATGGAAAGTAATGAATTGAAAATTTTCAGGGCTGTTGCTCAAACAGGTAGTATAACAAAGGCTGCACAAGCGTTAGGCTATGTTCAATCCAATGTCACTGCCAGAATTCAGCAATTAGAATCCGAATTAAGCACACAACTGTTTTACAGACAACGCGGTATGATTTTAACTCCTAATGGTGAAAGATTGCTATCTTATGCAGAAAAAATCATCCATTTATTAAATGAAGCTGACAAAGCCATAAAAGATTCTGGTGAACCATCTGGCAGCTTATCAATTGGTGCAGTTCACACAGTGTCTGCTATCCATCTCCCTGAACTTTTAGCTAAATATCATAGAGTTTATCCAAAAGTCGATCTATCTCTTACATCAAGTCAGTCGGATGAACTTATTTATAAAGTAAAGCACTTCCAATTAGAAGGTGCTTTTGTTAAGACTACTTCTCTTATTGATGAAAATTTTGTAAAAGAACTTGAATTTGAAGAAACTTTGGTACTTATATCCAATCCTAAATATACTAATATTAACGATTTATATTACAGGCCCTTTTTAATGAGTACAACAGGATGTCCTAATAGAACACAACTTGAAAACTGGCTTAAGTCTAAAGGAATTTATAATATTCGATACATGGAATTTAATAATTTGAATTCTATTATTGAAGGCGTGATAGCTGATTTAGGTGCATCTCTCGTGCCTAAATCCACTATTGAATATTATGAAAAAAGAGGTCTTATCAAATCATTCTCGATACCTGAGAAATATAATACTACAAGAACATTTTTTATAAGACGAAAAGATTCCCTAATGACTAGTTCTCTTTCAAAGTTTATAGAAATAATTGAACAAAATACGTCATATAAAAGACTTTAAAATCTTTGCTAATAAAATAAACCCACGACAATACTTAAATAAATATTGTCGTGGGTTTTATGGTGGAGGCGAAGCGTGACCTTTAAAATCCACTAATTATTATTTAGCACGATTTGTATATTCTTATTTATTAATACTAGATATTTTTAGATAAGATATTATATAAGCTTCATTTTCTTCATATATAACACCAATAAAGCTATATTTCTTATTATATTAATAGACTTCTCTTCTAAAATAGGAACACTTCAAATGCTTTTTTGCCTAGGTAATGTTTCTATACAATTCATTTAATTAACCTCTCTCTATTCTTGGAACTAAATTTAAAATATGTTATTATTATAAAAAAACTTTTTATTAATGTAGAGTGAATAAAATCAACTTTAAAATCATAGGAGATTTGCATGGAAAAACTTACTTTTGTAATGGAAAATTATTTAGAGGCTATCTATGAGTTATCAGAAGAAGGCAAAGGAGTTAAACTTACTCGTATAGCCGAAAAACTTGGTGTAACTAAAGCCAGCGCTAATAGCGCTATGATAACCTTAGCTGAAAAGGGTCTTGTAACTAATGAAAAATATAAGGAAATATTTTTAACTCCCTTAGGCTTAGAAATAGCTAAATTTACATCTAAAAAACATCACATTCTTAAAGATTTCTTTATAAAAATTCTAAACATCGATAACTCTATTGCAAATGAAGACGCTTGTGCCATAGAACATGTTATTAGTTCTGATTCTGTTTGTGCTATGGAAAAATTTCTTTTGGAACATGAGAATAAATAAAAAATAAACGACTCAAAATCTATTTGCTATTTTAAGTCGTTTATTTTTTACCTTTAAGATACCTGACTTCTATAAAGCATAGCATAGGTTCCCCCAAAACGAATCAGCTCATCATGAGTTCCCGTTTCTTTAATGCCTGTTCCTTCTAGAACTACAATTTTATCCGCATTGCGGATAGTTGATAATCTATGGGCAATTACTATAGTTGTTCGATCTTTTGAAATTTCATCTAATGCAACTTGGATTTCTTTTTCTGTTTTTGTATCAAGAGCTGACGTGGCTTCATCTAAAATAAGAATAGGTGAATTTCTAAGAATCGCTCTAGCTATGGAAATTCTCTGTTTTTGTCCTCCAGAAAGACGTACTCCACGCTCACCTATTATGGTATCATAACCATTTTCTAAATTCTCAATAAAATCATGAGCATTAGATGCTTTTGAGGCCTCAAGAACCTGCTCCCTAGTAGCTTCTTTCCAGCCATAAACAATATTTTCATAAATTGTTCCGTTAAATAAAAAGGTGTCCTGTAAAACCATACTTATATTATCCCTAAGACTCTTTAAAGTTACATTTTTAATATCTATTCCATCGATTAAAATACTTCCATTCTGAGGATCATAAAAGCGATTTAAAAGGCTAGCTATTGTGGTCTTACCAACTCCAGTTGCTCCAACAAAAGCTACAGTTTCTCCTGGATTTACTTTTAAATTTATATTTTTTAAAATGCTTATCTCATCATTATAGGAAAAAGAAATTCCCTTAAACTCAACTTCTCCTTTAACTATAGGTATTTTCTTTGCATTAACTTTTTCTTTAATATCCGGAACTTCATCCATAACCTCAAAGATACGCCTACACCCTGCAACTGCGTTACCTGCCATTTCCATAAGCCTTGAAAAACTCTTTATAGGTCCATAAAACATACCAAGATACATAGAAAATCCTACAATATCTCCAATATTAATTTCTCCTCTTGAAACCATAAATCCGCCAAATATTATAACTATAACAGAACCTAGCGCTGTGAAAAATGCAAGAAGTGGAAAAGTGGTTTCAAAAAAGAAACTTGCCCTTAAGTATACCTTACTGTGTTTCATAGAAAGATTCTTAATCCTTTTTTCTTCTCTTTCCTGTTGATTGAATATCTGTATTTCTTTAATTCCAGAAAAATTATCTTGAACAGTACCAGAAAGTTCTCCTCTAACCATAGAATTCTGCTTCCATATAGGAGAAAGATGCTTACTCTGCCAAAGAGTAATCATAATAAGAAAAGGAATAGTAACAAGACTTATAAAAGCTAACTTTACATTAATAGAAAATAATAATATACCCACACCTACGAAAGTCAATATATTAACAACAAAATCAGGAATTACGTGAGCTAAAAGAATCTCAACCTCCATAACATCATTAATAACTCTGCTAGTTAAATCTCCTGTACGACTTTTATTAAAATACTTAAGCCCCATATGTTGAAGCTTAGAGTAAAGTTCTGCTCTCATATCTGCAACATAATGCAAAGCCGCATGATGGTTTAAATATCCTGAAATAGAGCTTCCAACTGATTGAAGTATAGTTGCAACTAAAAGCATCAATCCTATCCGTAAAGATTGAGCTCCAAAATCAAAGCTTCCTTCTGTTGCTATACTTGTAAGCTCTCTTAAGGCCCAGGGATTATAAAATCCTGCTATAGTAGAAATAATAACAGCTATTAATGCTAATATTAAATAAACCCAATATCTTTTGGCTCCTATAAAAATGCGTAAGGTAGTTCTCATATACCTACTGCCTCCTTTTTCTCCAATTGCACATCCTCATTTTCATCTATAATATCATAGGTAATACATACTGGACGATTGCTCTTAGGCTCAATAACAACATCAGCATTGATATTGAAGGTTTTTCTAAGAACCTCTGGAGTCATAACCTCCTTAGGAGTTCCATGTTTTATTATAGCTCCTTTTTGAATAGCAATAATATAGTCAGAAAATCTTGCAGCAAGATTTAAATCATGAAGTACCATAATAATAGTACATTTTTGATTACGGTTAAGCTCATATAAAAGCTTTAAAACCTCTAATTGGTGAGCAAGGTCAAGATAAGTAGTAGGTTCATCTAATAAAATTAAATCAGTTTGCTGTGCCAAAGCCATAGCAATCCAAACTCTCTGTCTTTGCCCTCCTGATAAAGTATCAACTTCTCTTCTCTCAAATTCACTTAACTTCGTTGCAGCTAAAGCCCATTTGATAATTTTTTTATCTTCCTCAGTAAGATTTCCAAAACCTTTTTGATGTGGGAAACGTCCATATGCAACTAACTCACTTACAGTAAGTCCACTTGGTGCAGTAGGAGTTTGAGGCAGTATGGCCATCTTTTTAGCTATTTCTTTTGTAGGTAATTTACTTATATCTTGTCCACTTAGATGTACTATGCCATTCTTAGGCTTTAATATACGTCCAACAGCTTTCAAGATAGTTGATTTACCGCAACCATTTGCTCCTATAATAGAAGTTATCTTTCCCTTTGGTATCTGCATATTTAATTCTTTTACAATGAGAGTATCCTCATAAGCTATATCTAAATTTTTAGTTTCAATACTTTTCATACAAACCTCCTTAATTTGACTTTACTAATAGGTATAAGAAGTAAGGTGTACTTAATACAGTAATAACAATTCCTGTAGGAACATCGGTTCCAAGACTTATAGTTCTAGTAATAGTATCTGATAATAGAATAATTATTGAGCCTACTAAAGATGCAGTCGGAATCAATAGTTTATGATTTGAGCCTACAAACTTCCTTGCCATATGTGGAGAAATCATTCCAACAAAAAAGAAGTTTCCACCTAAGGCTACACTACCTGATGATAGAGCAACAGCTGCTACAGCTAGACCTATAAATTCACTCTTTACTGCTACTCCTAATCCTGTTGCAGTTTGATTACCAAGATTTAAAGTATTCAAAATACGAGATTTATAAAATACATATAAAAATAGAATCAATACCCAAGGTGCAAGAATAGAGATATACGTCCAATTGTCTCCCCAAAGACTTCCTGCACTCCATCTTTGAACAAAATCCATCTGGTTTTCATCTAGCTTTAAAGTAAGCATCATAGTAACAGCACTATATCCACTTCCAACAGCTACCC
>Ga0209281_1001611_pt1 | contig 12169 bp, 11 predicted proteins | sample MedtruBG_FD_187514 | JGI IMG/M metagenome (GOLD analysis project Ga0209281, IMG submission 187514) | Root nodule microbial communities of legume samples collected from California, USA - Medicago truncatula BG (SPAdes) (version 2) | ecosystem: Host-associated > Plants > Roots > Nodule | place... | reverse complement strand
CACAATGCCCACCGCATCGAATTGAGCGGCGATAGTCTGCGCCGAAATCTACCGCGCAAAGCTTGACACCTCGCCTGAATGAACTGACAACAATCATCGCCTGCAGACCCCACTAAACAGGGGGCGAGATCATCCCGGAAACCGGGGGCGCAATCATCTCGGAACAAAGGGGCGGCTTCATCGGAATCGGCAGATTACGCCGGAGGCGGTCGAAACAATGCGCCGGCTTCGGTCGGAAGGAATGAACTTCTCGAAGATTGCCGAGGCCGTGGGCATCCAACCCAACGCGGTCCGATACCATCTGCGTTGGGTTGATGTTAGCGCTCCACCCTTCGCGTTCCAGCAGCACATGCACACGGCGGTAGCCGTCTCGCGTGCGTTTCGCAAATCTCACAATCTCACGGATACGGCGTTCCAGTAGGTCGACCGATCAAAGTCGCGTGCGCCGCAAGCACGCCGGATCGAGATCGTCCAATCCCGGCACATACCCCTCACCACCTCCCGCTTCCGAGCAGGCCTTGAAGCTTCGCCAAATGACATCCTGCAACATCTCGCGGTCCAGCGTCAGGTCCGCAACGATCTTCTTCAATCGCGCATTCTCGTCCTCGAGTTGCTTCAGCTTCCTCATCTCCGATGGCAACAGACCGGCATATTTCTTCTTCCAGTTGAAGTAGGTCGCCTGGCTGATCCCCGCCTTGCGGCAGAACTCCGCAACCGGCACACCTCCATCACCCTGCTTCAGAATGAACGCCTTCGGTGCGTCCGAAAACCGCGATGCCTTCATCGTCTTCCGTTCCTTTCTCAGTCAGGAAAAATCACCGGAAAACTCTAACCAGAATCGGTCCAGTTTGAAGGTTCAGATCACACTGCAAAAGCACAGCTGTTCGTCGGGGATGGGTTGATGCTGACATCACCTCAGGGGCCGTGAAATGACTTCGATGGGCCGGGTGCGGGCTGCGTCCGTCGTACGTTCGATCGAGAGCACCGTCTGCGGCGGAAGCTTTCCATCATGCAACGCCTGGAGATGCTCGACGACCTCCTTGTCAGCGGCAGTGAGCCGATGGTTTAGGCGAAGAAAGTCCATCCAGGTTGGCGTACGGAATGTCTCGATCCAGACTGACGGCGTTTGCAGATTGCGCTGGAGGGTCCAGTTTCGGGCGCCGGCGCGGCATTGAACGTGGCGCCTGGCACGCATACAGCCCAGAAATGCCTCGATGTTCTCTTCGGGTATGGAATACTCGATCTTGACACCGATCGGGCCACTCCTGGGCTTCAGGGCGAGTGCCAGTTCGGGGGCAAGGAAATCCGAACTTTCCTGGTCCGCTTCTTCCCATGGCCGCACTGGGAACAGTATTCCCGCTGCTGCGACCAGCAACAGAGCCGCTGCCGCTCCCTCGAGAGCCCAGGTCAGGGAGTGATTCTGGGCGACAGTCCCCCAGACCCAGCTGCCGGCAGCCATGCCGCCAGCGCTCAGGGCGTAGTAGATCGAGAGCGTGCGACCGACAACCCATCTTGGGCTGGCCAGCTGCACCGAGACGTCGATGCCTGTCCAGGCGATGAGCCAGCCGGCACCCCCAAGTGCCAGTGCAAAAGCCGCCACGGCGACCGACGACGTCAGAGCGAGGGAAAGGCAGCATGCTGCACAGGCAACGGAGGCGACCGCCACCAGCTTGTTTTGAGACGTGATCCGCCTAAGGAAGCTGTTGCTCATGCCGGCGGCGAAAGCCCCGCTGCCGAAGCCGGCCAGCAGAATGCCGTAGACGATTGGCCCGCTTGCCAACTGATCGCGTACGACGATAGGCAGCAGCGCCAGGATAGAGATACTTGCCAAACCGAACAGGGTCGCTCGGGCGACCGCTGACCTGATCTCAAAGGACATTGCCGTGAAGCGCAGCCCGTCATGAATCGCAGTAGTTATTTTCTCGCGCGGTAGAGGCGAAGCACGCACGCGCCATTTAGTACGCCAAATAGCGCCAAGCGGCGTCAGATCGCACAGCGCGGCCAAGACAAAAGCGGTGAGCGGCCCGAAGAAAGCCAGGATTACGCCGCCCAAAGCCGGACCAACGCTGCGCACGATGTTGTATCCGACAGACGTCAGCGTCACCGCGGCCGGAATGTCGCGCTTGTGCAGGATATCGCCGATGGAAGCGTGCCAGGCTGGGTCATTCAAGGCGAAGCCGCAGCCGGCGAGGAAACCCAGTCCGAGAATGAGCCAGGGACCTACAAATCCGATTCCCACGGAAATTACCAGTGTCGTGGACGCCAACGCCAAAAGGCAGTGTCCTGCAAACATCACCCATCGGCGGCTGAAATTGTCGGCGATGGCGCCGGCGAGAATCGACAGGAAGAATACCGGTAACGTCGACGCAGCCTGCACCAGTGCAACCATCAGATCGGACGCCGAAATGGTTGCCATCAGCCAACTTATGGCAACCGTTTGCACGAGCCACCCGAGACTGGATATTTGTGAGGCCGTCCAGATCGAACGAAAAACTCCGTTTCGGAGGGGAGCGAGGATGGCTGAACCCGATTGATGAGGATCGACGTGCTGCATGTCTCTCTGACTTTCGGGCCTTCGAGCCTCGTTGCTGCGACTCAGCAGGACATCCCGCGCTCCTTGAGAAGGGCGGTATAGCGTACCGCACAGGAAAAACCTATGGACCTCGGAAAGTGGCTGGTCGGCTCAAGTGCCTTTGACGACCTTGAGAAGTGGCAACGGTTGTTTGCGACGGTAATCCTCAAGCTACTTTTCGCCCAGCCGTGATTGCAGGCATCCGTGATTGCAGTGACTTCGCCGGATTCCATTAGCGAAGCCAAACCAGTGGCGTCGTGATTGACATATTCGCTCAACTTCATCGTCTTGTTTACTTCCTGAGTAGGGAACTTGATGATCTTGGGGGACAGCGGCGCCTCTGCCGACGGTTCAATGGTTGGCTCGTTTTAGCAGTCATGAGTGCTGGCTTGTACCAGCCAGCCAACATGCGCTCTGGTGATGCGAATCAACGTCCACGACCGGCGGCTCTTCTTGCCGGCAGCGGTCCATGGCAAGCGGGCAGCGGGGATGAAACCGGCATCCAGTTGGGATGCGTGCAGCACTCGGCACCTCACCATTGAGCCCAGGAAGGGGATCGGCATTGATCATCGGCCGGACCTTCGGAGTGGCATCCCTGAGAGCGACCGTATAGGGGTGCTTGGGGTTGAAAGTGATGTCGTCGACGCTACCGATTTCCACGATGCGTCCAAGGTACATAACCGCTATCCGGTCGGCAATCGACCACGCAACCGGCAGATCATGCGTGATGAATAGAAGCGCCATGTTCCGTTGCGTACGCAGATCCATCAGGACCTGAAGGATTTGCGCCCGTATCGAAACGTCAAGCATTGACACCGGCTCATCCGCAACGATAAGTTCTGGCTCCACGGCAAGGGCCCCAGCTATCACGACGCGCTGACGTTGGCCGCCAGACAATTCGTGTGGGAAACGAGCAAAGAAGTCCTGTGGCGGATTGAGTCCGGCTGCTACAAGCGATTTGGCAACGCGCTGCATTATCGCCTCATGGCCACTGACCAAGTGCAGAGAGCGCACGCCCTCTGCGACGATATCAAAGATGGTATGCCTGGGATTGAGTGCCTGATAAGCGTCTTGGAAGATCATTTGGACGCGGCGACGGTAAGGACGCAAGGCAGAACCTTCGACCGAGGTCATGTCCTTACCATCAAACACCAGTTTGCCGCCCGTCGGTGGGACTAGTTTGGTGATCACTCGGCCGACAGTTGATTTACCGCTGCCTGACTCGCCGACAACGGCAACAATTTCTCCGCGGCGAACAGTCAAATCCACCCCGTCGATGGCCCGAACGTGCGCGGCAGGGCGCCCGAACAGGTTACTGAGCATTCCGCCTCGGCCAGGAAAGTGCACTTGGAGATTTTCCAGCGCCATTATGTTTGTGACTTCACCCATTTGATGGAAACCTCGTGCTCTCTGCAGCAGCCGGATAAAGGTGACACGCGACGCGGCCTTGCTCGTGCGCTCCAAGCTCGGGCAAGTCGAGCGCGCAAATGTTCATGGCCGATGGACAGCGTGAGCGGAAAGCACATCCGGACAAGCGGTTCTGCAAAGTCGGCGGATCGCCTGGAATTGGTTGAGAAATCCGCTTTCCGGTGCTTGGATCCGGGATCGAATCGATCAGAAGCTTGGTATAGGGGTGCTTTGGATTGTTGAAGATGCCAGCTACAGTGCCGTCCTCTATGATGCGGCCGGCATACATGATCATCACCCGGTCGCACGATTCCGCCACAACCGACAGATCGTGAGTAATAAGGATCAACGCGAGATTAAGCTCTTTCCTTAGCTTTGTGAGTAACTTCAGAATTTGGGCTTGTGTGATGACATCGAGTGCCGTCGTCGGCTCGTCCCCAATGACAACGGAGGGATTGCAAGCAAGTGCCATGGCAATCATCACGCGCTGACGCATGCCCCCAGACAATTCGTGCGGAAACGCTGCTCCCCTCTCTGACGAGATCCCCACGAGTTCCAGGAGCTCCCTTGCGCGTGCCATGGCCTCATCACGCGCCATCCCGAGTTTGAGTATGCACGGTTCGGCAATCTGCTTTGACACCCGCTGCACGGGGTTGAGAGCATTCATTGCGCCTTGAAACACCACCGAAAGATCATTCCAACGGTGAGGTCGCATTGCATCGTCATCATCGATGGGAAGGCGCCTACCTCGGTAGCGGACCCCGCCTGCAGTGACTGCTGCATTAGGCGACAACAAACCTGCAACTGCCATTGCTGTTGTGGTCTTACCACTTCCGGATTCACCGACGAGCGCAACGGCTTCGCCTGCACGCAGTTCGAAGCTCACATCGCGAATGCCAGGCAAAGAGATGCTCTTCGACTGATAGTCGACGGCAAGATCTACTACCTCAAGCAGCGGCTGGCCGGGCGTTTGAGGTGCGTTCATGGGATGGCCCTCCTGCGTGGATTAAAGGTGTCATCGAGGGCGTTGCCTATCAAAACGAAGCTTAGGGATACGATGACCACACAAAGACCCGGAGCGCCGAGATACCACCAGGCACCGGAGCTCGCGGCACCTGCGCGTTGGGCAAGGGCCAGCAGCGTGCCCCAGGAGGGCTGCAAGGGGTCACCAAGCCCGAGGAACGACAGGGCAGTTTCGGTATAGATCGCATTCGCAACAACCAAGGCGCCGTTGGCTGCAATTTGCGGCACAAGGTTTGGCAGAAGGTGGCGCAGCATGACCTTGAGATTGCTCGTTCCAAGCACCCTGGCGCGTTCGACGAATTGCCGTTCACGTAGCGTCAGCGTTTGGCTTCGAACAATACGAGCAACGAAGGCCCAGCTGGTCAAGCCAATGACCAGGATGATGACGAACAGAGAGGGACGAAAGCCCAGGATGTTCCCACTGCGTCCTATAGTCTCCAAAACCACTGGCGTGATCACCAAGGCAAGAACGAAGGATGGAATGACGAAAAAGAAATCCGTCATGCGCATCAACCAGCTATCGACCCAACGGCCGTAATAACCTGCTGCCATGCCAACAGCTGTACCGACGACAAGACTGATGAGGGTCGAAACCAGCGCGATTACGAGCGATGTACGTGCGCCGTGCACAATGAGGTTCAGCACATCGCGACCAGCTTCGTCAGTACCAAGCAGGTTCACTTGGGAGGGTGAGACGAGAAAGTCGCCTGTTGCGTTCATTGCGGTTTGCAGCGGACCGACCAGTAGGTTCGGCATCGCTGCCATAGCCATGAACAGGATCAAAGCAAAAACGCCTAGCCTGGCTCCGCCGTGACCCAAGAATTGGCTAAGAAACGATTTGATCGCACGGACTCTAATCCTCCGGCGGTTGTCAGTAGCTGGTAGGGTCTCAGTCATCATGATCTCTGTCATTACCGCACCCGCGGGTCAAGAAGGCCGTAGATCAGGTCGGCAATGAGGTTGGCAAACACAATCGAGGCTCCGAGTAGAAGGAATATGCCTTGCAGCACGGGGTAATCGCGCGCGTTGAGCGCCTCCACGGTCAAGCTGCCTATTCCCGGCCAGGCAAAAACCGCCTCGACGGTGATTGCACCCGCAACAACATAACCGAGATTGAGAGTGATGAGGGTCACCACTGGGAGCAAAGCATTGCGGAACGCATGCCGCCTCAGCATTTGGCCGTTGGTCAGTCCCTTGGCCCGCGCCGTCACCATGTAGTCTTCAGTGACAACGTCACTCATTGCTGCTCTTGCAACCACGACATATTGACCGATCAACCCCAGCGCCACGGACAGTACCGGAAGAATCAGGTGACGCAGACGATCGATCAGGCCCGCCAGAAAGCTGCCATCGCCAGCGCCAGGCGAATACGAACCGTAGCCCGGCAGCCAGCCAAGCATGGTACTGAATCCCACGACCAGCAACATGCCGAGCCAAAAAGGCGGCGTTGAATAAAGCGCCAGGGAGGTGCCCGTTGTGAGGTTGTCAATGACTCCGCCGCGCCGCCAACCAGCATAGATCCCCAGGAAGATCCCAAAGATAATCGCGATAATCTGGGCAAGTCCAGCCAAGGCAAGGGTTTCCGGCAAGCGCTCGATGATCAACTCGCCGACGCGTTTTCCCCTGAACTTGAAGCTATATCCGAAGTCGCCCTGGAGCGTCGTTGACAGATAGCTGACCAGTTGGTCCGGCACGAGGGGTTTGTCGAGGCCCCAGCTTTGTCGTTGGGCCTGCATCTGTTCGGTCGTGACTGAGCTGCGAGCCCCCGCCAACAACATCGCGGCGGGGTCTCCAGGAATAACCCGAAACAACAGGAAATTGAGGACCCCGACCATCAAAAGCGTGATCACAGCTCTGAATACGACCTGCCCGACGTGATGGCCACCAGGGCCGCGTACACCCCCGCTCATCAAATCGCCTTCAAGCGATCAAACGGAAAGTAGCTCCACATGGAGAACATGTCTGCCGTTCCCCAACCCTGAAAGCAGTCCTTTCTGCGGGCATCGAGCATGAATGGATAAGCCAGAATGATATAAGGTGCGTCTTGATAGATTAGCCGTACGGCTTTATCGACTAGCGCTTTACTTTTTTCGATGTCAGCGGTGCTTTTGACCTCTGAAATCAGCTGTTCGAACTCACCGCTCTTCCAATAGGAGTTATTGCCTGTATTATCGGCTTCTCCAAGCACAAGTAGATCAGGGGCGCTCGGGGTTAACCAACCCCCACTTATCAAGAGATCCCAGCTCCCCCCACCCTGCTCGGGTGAGGCAGTTCGGGCGTCCAGTGCGCCCGGATCCAGCTGAGTAACCGATGCAGGTATTCCGATCTGCCCAAGCCAGCCGGCTACCAACTGAACGGCAGCCAATGGTGTCTCAATCGTGCCGGAGGTGGTTCCGGTTATCAACTCGAGCTGGAATTTGTTGCCGTCTCTGTCTTCTCGAATGCCGTCACCATCGGCATCCTTGTAACCTGCTGCATCTAGTCTACGAGCTGCCTCTTCCAAGTCGAAGTGGCGCTTTATGTCCTTCAGTTCGGAGTAGTAGTTTGTCGCAGCTGGCATGACCAAACCCACACCCGGATCTGCATGTCCTCTGAAAGCTCGTTCGGCAATAGTTTTTTGATCTATGGCGTAGCCAACTGCATCGCGAAACGCTTCGTCTTGCAACGCCTTGGTGCTACCCGCTCCCTTGCCAGAGGCAGTATTGAACGCAAGATAGTTGCGGGCTTCCGTCCGCCCCTGCCCGACTACGATGGCCTCATCCTTTGACAAATCAGTCCACTGTGCCGCGGTGAGATTCATACCGTAATCGAGGTCCCCGCTTTTTAGCCCTTGAGCAATCGAGTCTGCGCTTGGAAAGAACCTGAATATAAGACCGGCAATCTCCGGCTGGCCTTTGCGGAAATGAGTGTTTGGCGTTAGACGGGCAAACTGTCCCTGCTGGAACTCGGCTACAATCATTGGTCCGGTACCAACCAACGGCGGGTCGTTGCGAAAGGTGCCGCGTGCATCTGCCTGACTGACAGAACTCCAGATGTGCTCGGGCACTATCATGATGGTGTTGTCAACAGGCCATCTAGTCGGCTTGTTGGTAATGATCCGTAGCGTCGTCTCGTCCACGACTTCGATGGACTGGACTTGTTCCATGCCCGACGTATTGTTCCAACCGACATTTAACTCATCTGCCGTGCCAACAGATTTCTTGAGGTACTCATACGTGAACGCTACGTCTTTAGCCGTAGCGGGCTTGCCATCGGACCACTTCATCCCCGGCCAAATCTTGAACGTCCATGTGAGTTCTTTGTCATCGACAGACCATTCCTTGGCAAAACCCTGCCGGTCAGGATGCCGCTGTGCATCGACACCTACGAGAACGTCGTATGTGAACGTCGTTGGCCAGAATGAAGCCCAGGTAGCGAAGGGGTTCATCGTATCTGGCGCGGCAATGCCCGCCACACGCACAATCTTGTCACTGCAAGACGCGGAGGCCGCCAAAGCATGTGATGACGCGATGAATGAAGTGGCAGTCCCGGCAAGCAGCGCCTTCAAAACAAAGCGGCGGCTGAAATAGAAATCTTCCATTTTTTCGTTCTCCCTCTTTTTTACCCGAACCTTGCTGGTTTCGAGATAACGTTGAACTGCACGCATAATCAAAGCGAGATTGCTGCCAGACTGTCTCGGCGAGGGCGCCCTCGGGTCGAGGTCCCGGATCTCAACGTTCTACGACAGTATCATCACCAAATCTGCTCCGGACCGAGTAGCCTATCGCCGGCATTGGGCGCTTGGAGCGCTCGACTTCGAACGTCCAGTGCGCAAGCCAGTTGTTCGGCGGCGTCGAGTGCTTTGATAAGCTCCGTATTGGTGAAATAAGTGAGATGCCGCTCCGCTAGGGCGGGTTCCCCGGCATCGAGTAGGATGTGGGCTGTCTTCAAGACATCAACGCTCACTTTCAGCAGCCTCCGCTCATAGGTTGTTAAGAAAGCCGTGACTTCAGGCAAAAACACTTCGCTGTTCCTGAAGACGAGATTCAAAAGACGCTTGAAGACATATGTCGCCGATCGCGTCGACTCGACTTGCTGCGAGACGAGTGAGACCTTGTCGTCGGAGCTGCGGCTATCCAGGAAACGCTCGGCTTCACCGTCCGTGAGATATCGATGCATTCCGAATTCGGGGGGGACAACCCGGACACCCATGAACACTGGAACAAAAGGGGCCACTACGGGTCCAATTTGGGTGTGCCAAAGCATTCGCAGTTGGGGGTGTTCAGCATTTGCCAATGGCACGACCTGTCCGTAGCCTGCTGTGTCTCCTGTCAACCGCTCGGTTCTGATCGCCCACATGATGTGCTCAACGCTTATTTTCTGCGGCCGGGTGGACAAGGCGGTCAGCTCACCTTCGATCCAACTGACCCCGGCCCATTTGCCCTTTCCGTCTCCGTAGATCTTATTGACGTTGAACTTGTCTCCAGAATTGGGATCGTACCAGCCTTGCGAGATCGCAAAGTCGATCAGGTTGGCCGAGTATAGGAAGTCGCCTGAAGTTTGGCTTCCTATCGGAATTTCTTCAATGTAGCCTGGCCGGGACGCCCGGATGGAGTTATCGCCCAGCCGCTCCGCCGCCCATAGTCCTTGCCCACCGGCGAACTGGATAATGACCCATGCCTCGTTCGAGTCCGCGATTATGTTGGAATTACCTCCGTAGGTCGTGTGACCATACCGGGCTATAAGATTACCCATGAGCTTTACGCCTTCAATAGCGCTTTTCGCTCGCTCAAGGACGATGCGCGAAAGATCACTATAGTTAAGCCCGGTCTGGTCCCGAGGCGTCATCGCTACGAGTTCGGGCCGCGAGGGTGACCAAATATCGCGTACCGCGACCCCATGCTCGTTGAGCCCACCGTTCGTCAGTGGTGCCGGCGTGCCCTTGTAGACGCTGTAGTTGACGCGAATGTGTCTCGCGGTCTCGCGCGCCTGCGGTATCTCACTTACCACGCCCGGCAAATTCGCCTGCGCAGTTACACCGACCTTGATCATGGTCCCTTCAGGGTGCTGCTTTCGCTCTACCACGTCGAGCCAGTGACTTGAAGGTTCATCACCATAGCCCGCCAGGTACGCGATGCCGTCGGCGGTGTGGTTCTTGCCAATATAGATGCCGTAGCTCATTAAAGATCCGCTTTTGAGATGCTGCTGGTCCGTCGATGAGGAACCTCACGCAACCCCACCGCTCCGCGACGGGGCCATCCAGTTAGGTCGTGGTGTAGGTTATCGTTCCCATTGTTTTGACCGGAGGTTAGAAGGGCGCGGCTTGGTCGACAATGGCGCGTTTTTCATTGACTTTGCGTCTGATTGCGCGATTGTGCGCAAAGTAGCGCAAGGGGATTGGGTATTGAGCAATACTTTCTCAGAAAAACTGCGCAGCTTATGCGCGCATTATCGCTCGGTTTCGGAAGTGTGCCGCATGCTCGGCCTCAATAGGCAACAATTCGACCGATACTTGACGGGACGGGTTCGACCGTCACAACACAATCTTCAGCGGATAGCCACGGCTTTCGGAGTTGACATCAATGAACTCATCGATCCAGCCAGAGAAATTCGACCACCGGCGCGGCTGAAGGAGGTATCAGGTCGCGACCGAATGAACTCGTTGATGGACCGCGCTTTTCCGGGGGATTTGAAGCGGTTGCGAACCATGCTCGGCTATTATCACACGCATTTCCTCATTCCCTCCGACCAAGATGAGGTCTCCCGTTCGCTGGTCTATCTCTACGAACGGGAGGGAAGGGTTTGCAGCAAGACAATCGAGCGAACCGGGCCACACGAGGAAGTGCAGGAAATCCTCAAGTACGAAGGAATGGCCACGTTCCTTGGGAACTGCATATTTCTGCTCGAGTTCGAAACGCTATCGGCCGATACCATCGTCGAATCCATTCTTTATCCATCGTACCGAAAAAGTCTGGATATCCTCACGGGGTTGACCTTCGGCATGACTTCGCAAGTCTACCGGCAGCCGTTCGCGTCGCCAATCGCCTGGAAGTATCTCGGTCGGACGGTCGACGTCAAGGAACAGTTGGGGGCTTGCGGATCGTACAATAGGAACGATGTTAGGATCGACCCACGCATACGAAAATACCTTAACGCTGCGGGTTTGTCGGGCACTTTGAGCTTGGCGCCTATGTAGTGTTTTAATTTGCCCATTGAAGAACTGACGCAAGAAACCGCTGGCCGCCGTAGCAGCGACGACGCTAGACGCCGAATACTGCCGGACATGTGGAGACGCCGAGTTTATGGCGCTCGTCGAGCACGAGCTCAATCACGCCGCCCAGGCGACGGATGCATTCGGCGCTCCGAAATTCAGCAGGAGCACGGGCAGGCCCGTCTTCACCATTCGCGGACATGACGGGGAAGAGTTCGTCGGCGTCGTTCGTCGATATGGGGCAGATGCTGCCGGTATCCGCGCGATCGTTGATGCTGCCAATCGGCCGCCAGAGATAGCGAGAGCGCAAATCGCCCACGCTGGCGGCACCTGCCAGCTCAGGGTCGCCTGATCAAATCTCGACGATGAGGCCTTGTTGCATCAAGTCCCTAACGTTTGCCGAACAGGTCGGCGGCAATGGCTGCGTATCTCACCAAAATATTCGCGCCGCGCCGGGAGGTTCGTTGTTTTCCTGCAAAGGGCAGGTGTCGCACGTCCACCCTTGAAGGTCGCGTCGCCATAACCCCTGCTTGCCGACTATCAGAGTTGGTTGCGCGTCCACCGGGGACTGTCGGAACGAACGATCGCCCGTCACCTTCGCCAACTGCATAAGCTGTTACCGGAGCTCGGCACGGCGACCTTCGACTATAACGCCGCCCGGATCCGGGCCGGCCGACCTGAGGACCATAACGAGCGCCTTGCGCAGCTATCTTCGGTTCCTCGCGGGTGTCGGCCTGTGCCACCCCAACCTCGATCACGCCATTCCGCCGGTCTTGCAATGGCGCCTCTCGTCGTTGCAACGGTACCTTGCAGCCGCCGATGTTGAGCGCGTCATTGCATCCTGCGATCAACTCACCAGAGGGCGCTTGCGGGACCGTGCAATCCTGCTCCTACTGGCTCGCCTGGGGCTGCGGGCCGGGGATGTGGCCGGACTCAGACTCAGCGATATCGAATGGACGTCCGGCATGCTGCGCTTG
>Ga0209281_1001610_pt1 | contig 12175 bp, 18 predicted proteins | sample MedtruBG_FD_187514 | JGI IMG/M metagenome (GOLD analysis project Ga0209281, IMG submission 187514) | Root nodule microbial communities of legume samples collected from California, USA - Medicago truncatula BG (SPAdes) (version 2) | ecosystem: Host-associated > Plants > Roots > Nodule | place... | reverse complement strand
ACGTTCATCATGTCATTGGTCATCGGTGATCTTTCCATCAGGTTGGTCTTGAACAACCCGACCCTAAATGGAAAACACTGATGGCCGCCTAAACCTCAGGACCTACACCACCTGATGGGACACGATCCATGCCGCCTTCCGCCAGAGGGAAAAAGGGTCCAGCACTTCCGTACTGAACCCCTGAACGAAGGATGCAAGTTGCGTATGCTCCTCTACAGCTTGCTATGAAATTTATGCAGCCACACGCTTTAGCCGTTTCGCGATCTTCGCCACGGTTGCACGTGAGGCCTTCGTGGCGTTTTGTATTTCCGTCCAACTGATGCCCATCGCCAGCATCGTCGCAATCCCGTCATTGCGTTTCTTGTCTTCTGGACGTCCCTGATAGGCACCGCGCTCTTTCGCCCCTACAATGCCTTGTGCCTGTCGCCTTCTCCGATCCTCGTAGTCTTTGCGCGCGATAGCCGCCAGCATGTCGAGCATCATTCCATTGATGGCATCCAGCATCCGCGCCGTGAATTCGTCACCCAGCTGCATCAGCTGATGAGATGTCGGAAGGTCCAGGGCGACCACCCGAACGCGCTTGGCGGCAATCTCTGCCTTCAGCTTCTCCCAATCTGCTGTATTGAGACGGCTAAGACGGTCAACTTGTTCGACCAACAGCACATCCCCAGGCTCGCTATCCGAAAACAGCCGGAACAGTTCGGGGCGTTGCAACTTCGCTCCGGATTCATTCTCGATGTAGAAGGCGGCAATCTTCAATCCGCGTTCCTTCGCGAACTTTTTAAGATCATCCTTTGCGCGGTTGGCGTCTTGGTCATCAGTGGAAGCGCGAAGATATGCTCGAACCAGCATCAAGGCCTCATTGGTTTAGTTTGGATAGTTCATTTCTATCCAGTTCATTTTGAATGGTCAATCGGCATTATTGAACCAGCAATTTAGCCAGTGCAGGTGAACCACACCTAAATTGAACCGGGAAAAAGCAGGGGCGCGCCGGGAGTTGCGAAGAACGACTTTTCCCGGATTAGGTGAGGGCTGAACCATGGACCGCGGAGTCAAGAGAGTACCGGGCGGTGCCGTTCGCGGACTATTGAATCTTGAGCGATTTTTGGCGGGTCGAGCGCCGGGGCTGAAAACGTAGTTCCCGTAAGAGGTCCACCCGATCTACTCCCTACAGTTGTTGCACCTTTGCCCATTCAAACGTTTCTGAATAGACATTGCCCATCACTGTAGCCGTATCATCATTCACTTCGGCTAAAAGCGCGCCCCAAGCATCACATGAACGCTGTTGGAGATCGGTATTTATCGCGTTTGCTTTGCGATTCAGTCGGGCACCCAAATCCAAAATAGCCACGCCACGCACATTGGGATTTCCAATATCCCAACCAAAGAAGTGCGCGATTGTGATTTCCCAAACTTTTGACCACTCATCTTTATATGTCGCCGTCTGTCGGTTCTCTTCGCCGTTCTTCTGCATCATCAGTTGATGAACGCCTTGCGTCAGCAAGTTGAGAGAGGCAGCGCATTCGAGATGATCAGTTTCAGGTGTGATACTTTGCGCACTGCCAATGTTCCGCGCGAGATCACCGCCGAACATTAGAAACTGGGAAGTCCGAGCCAATATGTGCTGGCTGCGGTCGATCTGAAGTTCGTCGGAACGGTTGTTCAAATCACGAAGGAAAACACCATACTCCAAAAGTCGTTCCGGCGTCATTGCTGGCTTTTTTCGGAACAAATCTGATAAAACCACGCGTTTTTCTCCCAAACAAAAATCAAAATCCTTGGATCGTACCGATCGACATTCATGACGGTGACGAACCCCGACACCCAATACCAGCGATGCACGAAGGGGGGCTTTGCTCGAACCCAATCGTCGCATGCAGGTGCCCCGCCGCCAATGGCTTTGTAAAGACTGGGCGTTTGCAATCGTCGACAGTAGCAAGGAAAGCAAGCATTGCGGTGCGTAGTGTCCCTTGCGTATCTCTGATTAGCCCAAGGCGTCCTTCACGCGATTCTCAAAGCTTGCTTCATTTTTCCGGTTTCGGAAAGGGTCTTGGCTTGTTTGGCGTCTCTGTGGCGCTGGATCAGCACAAAGAATGAATTCGGGTCTTTCGCCGCCTTGGTCTCCACAAAACGTTGGAAGGTCGCGTATCGAGCAAGGCGGACACCGTGCAGACGACGAAAAGAGTGGCGACAACAGCCGTTTTGGTCGGGAACATCCATTGTGGGAAATCGCTCCAAACGACGACTTGTGTCGAGGGATAGACGACGTAAAGCGAAATCCAGTCGATTGCGAACGCGAGAAAGACTACGGCGGTAATCGATGTGATGATTATTGACCGTTTGAATGCAGTCGGCGCCTTTGCAGTACATTCGGCAATTAAACCGTCGTCCATTGTAAGCCCCAAGTCTTCACCGAGATTCATGATGCACAGCGGATGCGGAAAACATCAATTCCATCAGTTCCGGCAAATGGCATCCATCTTGTTCTTCAGGTTCGCTCGCAAATCCACCGAAGTCGGATTCCTGAGTCCTGCCATATAGCGGTTGAATTCGTGTGTGAGAAGTTTGTGAAACTCTGTGCGGTTTACCTGAATGGTGCCATCCCCATTAAACTTGAGCATGTCGCCACGTCGCCCAACTATTAGCTTGTCGGTCGTCCCGCTGTGATGGAGGGCGCATCTACCTTGGATGTAGAGTTCCAGCGCCTTGTCTTCCTTTTCCTTATCCCCACGCCCTGCCACGCTCGCCTGAAACTGATCCCATTGCAGCAGGAAGTTTTTGAATAGCCTCGTGCTGTTCTTGTCGTGGTTCGTCAAGCCTTCGCGAAATCCCTGGACGGTCTCGATTACAAGGAAGTCGAGCGCAAGGATCGCAAATCCGAACCTCGTCGAGGCGTCGTCCTCTCCTGCATCGATCAGCGCTTGGGCTGGCTTGAGGAACCGACCTTCAATTCGGTCCTTCAAAATGTCCGCCGCCTTGAGCCAATTGGCTTCGGTAGGGTTGTCCAGATCGAGGTTTAGCCAGTCTTGAACTGTGAATTTTGGGCTGATTTCAAACTGACCGGATGTGGCTGCTGCGCTCATGCTGCTCCTTATTGGTCCCGGTAATATACTGACCTGTTAGAGGTCCGATCTAAACCGGATTCCTTGACGCTCCCAAAGAGCAAAATTGCATCGCTCTTGCCAAACAACCCACAACGTCAACTGGACTTTATCTGCGCTCGCTTAGTGCCAGAACTGCGTTCTTCGTCTTCTCGTTGTCAAAGAGGCACGTTTCCAGCCCTTTTGCTCCCGTGAAATCACATTCCAAAACGGCTACCGCTTTCCGGAAATCCGCGTTCTTAAACGTCGCATCGACAAAGGACGCTCCTTCCAAATCTGCATTGAAAAAAGGCGGGTAATATGTCTGCTGATAGGCTGGAGGTTCTTCGTCGTCATGCCACACCCCAAGTTCGTCGGGGTGCTCTGTTGTCCATTCCAAATGGGCACCCTTGAAAGCCGCCTTCGACAGGTCGGCATAATAGAAGTTACAGTCCTTCAGTTCCGCAAACATTGCGTCCACGCCAAGACCAGACAAGCGGGTTAAACTTGGAAAAGATGACTTGGCTGCAATCGACGTAAGCAAAGTCGACCCTGTTCAGCTTCATTCTGTCCCGGCTACCCTGACCCCGGTGCCCAAAGTAGAACGTGGACCCCTTGATGCTCTTGATATCGTGTTGCGGAAAAGAGAAGTCGGATATTTCGATGCCATCAAAATCAATGCTCGTTACACCAAGTCGATTTATTCGGCGGATAGCGCCGCCTATGCGAAGTCTTCCTTCTCGGTATCCCACTTCTTATAGTCGTCGAGAATCTCCTGCTGACGTTGGCGTTCCTGTCGGCGCTCCATCCTCCGAACGAACGTTGCGACGATGATGCCGAATAGGACAACATCAAACAGCATCCCATTGAACTCAACGAAAACACCGGGGAAAAAGTCCTCTCGCCAAGCCGGAATCGCAGCGTACAGCACGATCACGAATAGAATGCCGACCGCCAAGATTGCCGATGATAGAATGATTGTGGGCTCATCAAGCTGCCGCCTCCACCACAAGCGACTTCGAGACCTTGCCTGTTTCACCCGCCGCACGACCTCTTTACGTGCCCGTAAGACCCCACGCCATGTCATTTGTTGCATGGAAGTGCTTCGATTGACGATCGCCTTTAATAAACCATCCATCAATCGATCTTCTCGCATTTGCCGACGCTAACATATGGCGTGTCTCGGTTATCGCCGGTTGGGTCCATATAGCCGCCACGAAACATCGTCTGAAATCTCATCGTTTTGCAATCGAACATGTAATCGGTGCTAAAGTAGATGCAGCTCATGTCCCCGTCGATGGATGCGACTTCCGCGCCCTCGACGCCCCTTGATCGCCCAAAGCAATTCCTTGGCTTATCTGGTGTGCCGAACTGTTTCACGCCCACGGTGTAAACACGCGCCTTGACGTCGGAATAGGACGAAACCAATGTTTTATTGGTGTCGGTGACTTTGATGACATAGGCGTCATCAGTCACGTTGAAGGTCGTAGCCCGCCACGTATCGCCATTAGCCGGAGCAACGCCACCACTTGCCGTGGTGCGGCAAAGGTAGCTGCCGGAGAAGTCCGGGGCGACTTGCTCTTGCGCGCTGGCTGTCGTGGCAAGGCAAAGCCAAGCCGCAATGCAAAGTCGGTTGATTCCTGTTTCCCCCAGACCGTGCAAATGTTGCCATATACAAATTATGCACGCAATCTCATACGTCGAGTCCAAGTTGGGTGATGGGGGAAATATGGCGAAGCCGACTTTCGTATTTCAGCAAGTTTCAAATCACGGTGCCTCTCATCCGGTCGTTGCGCGGTTGACGCTGCAAACAGACGATCTACTGAAGGCGGCTGGTTTTGGGAAAGAGACGCGGGAAGCGGTCATGGAGGTGTACATGGGTCTCCAAACGCGTCTCCTGCATTGTTATGACTTGGCTGACAAGATTTTCACAGAACGCGACCGTACTATGAATGCGTTCCTCTTGGAGTTGAGCAAAGGCAACCACAGCCTTCCGTTTGTCATTGATCTTCAGGTGAATGCAGAGAGTTTTTTGCTGGCGGCAAAGCAGTACCTTCGAGATTTGGTAAAGGCGCTGAACCTCCTATTCGGCGCAAATTTGCCCGTCGATGCGAAGGTGTTTTGGAATAAGGCGGGTCCGGAGAACAGCGAAATAGTGAAATGGGCGACTGCCAAGTTCGGAACGGATCATCATATCACGAGGATGTTCGCCGATGATAACGGGTGGATCTCGGAACTCGTCAAGAAGCGCAACGCGGTCGAACATCCGGGCGATAAGAATGGCACCCTGATTATCGAGAACTTCCGGGTGAAGAACGGCGCTGTTGTGCCGCCAACTTGGTATCGAGACGGAAGCAAGAACCCTACACCTTCCGAAATCTTCCGCGATCTACGGGCTATGCGCGAAAACATGCTGACGTTGGGTGAGGATATGGTGGTAGTCGCTATTGAACAGAAGGGCCTTCATGAAATCCTGCGGATAGCGGAAATCCCTGAGGATAAACGTGATCCGAAAACTCCGAAACGGTTTCAGATCGTGCTGAGCCAAGAGGCTTTGGCAAGTTCCCCAACGGCGCACGAGTGAAGGAAGATTCTGAATAGGCGAATGGTCCTTCTACAGTCACTTCTGATAGTTCCAATCAGTGCGCCGTCGCATTATACCAGCAAATAGTCGCTGTGTGTCTTCCAACAAATGAAGAGCCTAATCCTTCCAACCAAACCGCGTGGTAGAGGAAAGGCATAAGGCTCGCGTCAGGATTCCTTCGTAAAAAGGACGCCCCCCGAGACGATCCGAGTTCGAAGGGAGCAATCCTCAACGGCGAACGGCGTCCTGGAATCGCGAACCGAAGGCAACAACTATCTAAAACTCTGAAGCGTCCCAGTCGATTTGCCAGTCATACCGCCCCGAGGGATTTCCGAGCAGCATGCTCATCTCGAAAACAACATCTTCGTCATCGCCTCGCTTTGTGGTGAATCGGTTCCACTCGAAATAGGCGCGCTCAGGGGTTCCCTGCTTTTTTAATGGCTCAGACGTATCAAGCTTTCTTGCCACCTCGTCAGAATATCTGCTGTCAACGGAGACTATCACTCGTTGGCGCCAGCTCCCATAACCGTTTGATTCCATTTCCCAAGCCCCCAACGACATCGGTGCTACTCTCAAAGAGCGATTATTTGTTCTCGTTGAGAGCTGAAAGCCGCTTCTTGTAACGACTAATATTTGTGTCCACATCATCGTAACAGAGTCCTGCCTCGCCAAGCGACGGATTTGCCAATGTCACCCATTCCTTGCCATTGAAGAGAAGCGACTCCAGGAAACACTCACCGTCGTAACCGCTTGTCCACGTCGCAATCATCAGGCTGCTGTCTGCATTAAATTTTAGCGAGAGCGGACCGACTTCTTCCCCGCCTCGGGGAAATTGAAATTGTTCGCCAGTCCTGATGTTGCTCAGAATTACAAACGAACAACTTGACCCGCATCCAATTTGAGTGAGTGCGTACTCTCCAGAAAAGTTGACGCCTCCCTTGATCCCTTCCAAAATGCGTGTCCGGAAATCCGCAAATTCCTTGTCTCTCCCTTTGAAATCGGGGCGCCCCACAGGACCGCGATAGATTTTGCGCACGGCATAGAAGTCCGGTGACAGAAAGGGAAAAAGATCGTCTTCGCTGAGAAATGGTTCGGCGACGCCTTCGCCTTCGGCACCCTCTCCCTCCCCCAATGCCCCTTCCGTCAACTCAGCCCAAGACGCGTAGATTTGATGTCGATCGTCAAGCTGCTTTCTGTTCAGAACTTCCATCGAAATGATGCAGCGCCCCGTGCGGATAACCTCCAGAAACAATTCGTTTGCGTCTTCGGCGGACTGTTGCCGTCTTTGGTACAGGCTAATCTCAGCACCGTCTTTACGGATGATTTTATGAACATATGAATTCAGGTTTGGTTCTTGCCCACGGAAATTAGCTTCGGAAATGCACGTCATCGCGTTTGCAGACGATGTGAGACCAACAGCAATCGCTGCGGTCGCAAGGAGCTTCTTCAACATAAATTTGATCCCGCCTTCACTTAAATTGACGAGGGAATGGGTTTGGAATAAGCGCGCCAAGGAATTATCGACTGGATTAGTTGCCATTGCTGAAACGCGGATCGTTCTTAGGAACGATCAAGCCGTCGGAGCTTTTAGCTCTATGGTCAAAATCATGTGCAGGCGCAGAGCTAATGTCGCCGATGAGAACTTTGGATGCGAGCCAGCCAAGAAAAACGAGGAACACGATCGTTCGTACGATGAAGAAGAAAAATTTACTAAGCATTCAGGTCATTCCTCAGATGTGAAGATCACGTGGGTATGGGTCCGCTCAGGGGCACCAATCTGCCTTTGCGGCTCTTTTGCGTGAACTGATGCACCCCCGCGCCCTCGACAACCAGTACCGATTATCTGATTTTTAGATATCCGTTTTTTGGATATAATTGAAGCCCCATTTCTCGGCATGGGGCTGGTATTGTGCAGAAAACGTTAGGTTCCAGAGGACATGAGGCCTTGGTGGCTCTCTTAATCGATAAGCGAAAAGCTGCGGGTCTGACACAGGATGATCTCGCGAAAGCGATGGGCGAGCACCAGTCATTCGTTGCGAGGCTTGAAAGCGGGCAAAGGCGCATTGACGTTATTGAGTATGTGACGCTGGCGCAGGTAATCGGGTTCGATCCCACCGAGGCGTTGAAGCAATTAATTTCAGAAGTTGAACAAGAGAGAATGCTTTAAAACGTACTGCCTAGACAGCAGGGGGCGGGTGCGCTCGCATAGGCTAAGCGCCCAGTCCTGTGTAGGAATGCGGTTTTCCGATTCGCAAGCGCCCGAAAGACCGTCGCTTTGCTCAGACCGGTTTTTGCTCATCATGTCGCGGATCAGCAAGCCACCATCTCGCATTTGGCGCAACTGCTGCGAGATGTTCAGTGTTGCTTTCGCTGAAGATCGACGTCAAAAAGGGGGTCTTAAGGAAACTCTATAAGGTTGTTTTTGAATTTTTTCGTACACTCGACGTGGATCGAGTAATCCGGGTCTTGCTTAGAAATTAGCAAAGGCTTCTTAACGCGTTGCGCCATAGCGTACTTGTAAAGAAATTCATTTTTTCCATCGCCATGAGAGGAGAGAACACTCTTAAGTAGCGACACTTTCTCGCCCACTTTGTCGAAATCCTCTAACGATATTTGCTCAACGACCGCCCCAAAACCAATGAGAGCTTTGAATGCATCTGGATCAAAGCGATTGAGTTCATTTGCCTCGATTTCACATATGTGAAACGGCTTGTTGCTATCCGACGCATGGCTACACATACCAGTCGCATCAATACAACCTGAGATCTGGTGCCCCAAAAATGTTTCAAGAAGCGAACTCATTATCCATCAGCTCCGATACGCAATTCTTTCTTTTGGGCTATCGATTGCAATCCATTAATACGTCGCCGCGATAAACCCGTCTTTTTGAATATTTCGTAATCCGTCGTTTTGTTGGCGTCTAATGCCTCTGTTATTACCGCGACCGCACGTTTCCCGTAAGCAGCGAGGTCAATGATCCCGGGTTCTGGACCTTCCTCATTGCTACCCCCTCCGCGCGGTTTGAGCGTATCTAGAAAATCAGGAGAACCGAAGCCCAGAGCGAACGTTTGGTAGTATCGACTTTCTGCCAACCCGAATTCTACCGCACGTACGAGCGCAGCGCTCACGCTCGTTTTGAAAATGTTCGAGATTTTTTTCGCAGAGTCTACGGCATTGTTATATGTATCGAAGGTTAATCTCTTTTCCTCAACAACAGAGAAAAATCTATCTCGCGGAATTAGAAGTGACGCCGCAAACCGATTACAAAAACGCTCTACCTCGTTGCGCGCCTTGTAGTTGTCAGCGACCGCAGAACGTTTCCCAAGTATATGCGCCAATTCATGAGCTAGCGTGAACGTCTTTGCACCATGATTACGCTTTGCAGAATTTACAAATATAAGATTTGATGTAAAGCTTGCGTGATAAACAGCTAATCCATCAATATCTGCTGGCAAATAATGGTCCTGCATGACGAAGACCCCAAGATCTTCTACCTTTTCCCGGAAGATTTTATAAAACTCACTCTTTGATTTTGCTTCAGCTTGAAGGCGTTCGACTGAAATCAACTTCGCTATGGTTGCGGCGAATTGTTCAGGGTTTTCATCCGGTTGCTCTGAGAGCAGCTGATCAGGTGCATCAAAATCAAGCCTATTATAGAGATCGGCTAAAAAGTCCCGAAGAAGTAGAATGCTCTCAAACTTTTCAGCATTGACCCCAAATTTGAACAGCTTCGGATTTTTTGATCGAAAATCAACGATTTCAGGTGCCCTGACCTCAAAGCTCTCCATAAACAGAGCGTAAGCAGGGACAGCAAGTAATGACGCGATTTTTAGAATTTGATTTTTTGTGGGGATACGCTCTCCCCGTTGTGCTTCGATAAACCGATCTTTGCTAATTTTTAGCGACGAGGATAAAGCGTCCGCATCGATCCCTCTAACGTCAAGAAGTTTATTTAGAACAGCGGGGTTAAATGGCATCGGATGGTCTGCACCGGTTATGATCTTAAAAGTTTGGAAACTTTGTTAGGCACTGCTGTTGGCGTCGGATTCATATTGCCCGTTGTCTATCAGATGCTCGTAGAACGAGCAAACAAGTTACTGTCTCTTTCAAGGACTCTCTTGGCAGAGCTAGAGACGCAAGATGACCGATTCGCAATAAGAGATCTAGCGTCTGTTAGAATAGTGTTTCAGTCAAATTTGCGGAAGCTGGAGTCGGCATCAGACATTTTCATATTGGTGTCCTCGCTATCGGCTTTATGCGCCTTCTCGCTTGTCATATTAAGCGCATATTCTAGGGTTTGCTTAACGCTATATTCTACTTCCTTTGTAATGTTGATTGTTTCGTCTCCTGTATTATTCTGTGGTGGGCTTTTCTTGTGGTGGTGGGACTCATCACGTCCACTTTATTCACGATGCGAACACTATTACAATCAATAATACTGACCTTCTGCCCTATTCGTTGCGAACTGTAGCGCCACTATGAAACGCTTATGAGGACTCAGACGAAATGATTTTGACGAACGACGCTGGAACGGCGCTGAACGCAACAGTCGAGACACACGAGCTAGGACTGGTGCTTCACAGCCGCAGCGGCACTACCAGAAACAGAGACTACCGGGCGGCGCTTGAATTGATCATGGAGCGTCTGGATAACGCTGATATCGATTACGAAATTTATCGGGACAGCAGCCGCGTCCAAAATGAATCTCTCCCTAACCGCCGACTTTCTTTCGATAAGCAGGCGCCAATTGCGAGGCGGTTTGATCTCATTGTGCAGGCGATGAATGACGGGAGCCCTAGCCACGGAGCGTGGCGGCGGTTGCTTATCGCAACACCGGGTGTAAAGCCACAAAGCCTGCCCTCTATAGTCGGAGCCAAAAAGGCTGAACCGGGTGCGTCCCGCTTGCCATCTACCGAGCTGCGCAAGGTTCGCAGTGAACACATTGGACGTGCTGTAGAGTTTCTATTGAACGGAGGAGACGCGCCCAATTTCTCCTCCTCTCGTGACTATGACGCCATGACTGCCCACGGCGAGCCCCTTGCACCAAAGAAAGTCTTCGGTCTCGCCCTTCAAGAGGCGCTTGGTATCGAAGCGTTTCCGGCGCATTTCAGCTCGGGATGGGGGCAAGTCAGTTTCGACCTACTAGAAAAAGCTGGTTTATGGATAGTTCCGAAAGTTGTTGATGCTGCCCGAAGACCAAAGGCAAAACCGTCGAAAACCCAAGCAGAACTCGATCATTTTATACCAACAGAGGAAGAGAAGGCCTGGATCGAGGGTAATCCCAAAATCGTGTCGCACCTCGTCCGCGAGCGACAGCCGGGTTTAGCGAAGCAGAAACGCGAGGAGTTCGTGTCGAAGCATGGACGGCTTTTCTGTGAAGACTGCCGACTCGATCCAGTTGAGCGATATGGAAAAGATGCCGGAACCGCTTGCATAGAAGTTCATCATCATCGCACCCATATCGCGGATATGCAGCCGGGGCATGTATCCGTCACAGATGACCTAAAATGCCTTTGCGCTAACTGCCACCGTGTTTTGCATCGTAAGCTTACGTTGGGGCATTTAGCATAATCGGGGCCACGTCGTGAAACGCCTCAAGATTGACGCGGCAATGAGGAACATCTATTCGAGGCAAGGTCCGCTGGATACACGGCGAGTGCCTTTTGGAGCATGCTCCAAAGCGAGGGCGCTCTAAGCACGGCACGACGGCTTGCTCTCGCACCCAGACCATCCGAAGGCTTCACCCAGCTATACCTGTTGGGACGCTCGACTTGACCGTCGAAGCCCTAATCGTCCAAGAGCCGCGGAGTAGACTGTTTACGCCGGATGTGCTTGCCGCCGCACAAAGGCGGCTCGACCAGCTCTCTTGAGCGAAGCGTCTTGTCCGGTTGGTTGTGCAGCCCTAACCTGCTGTCCAGGTTTAGGAAAGCTTCAGGCGAAATGGTATTAAGAGTCTGTTGGAAGCGAGTGAATTGGTTAGCGGTTGCAGGCATTGCGACAGCGCTATACACCGTTGCCGTGGGCTACACGCTTGGCTGGTCGCGGACGTGGACCTTTCTGATGACAGAGCCTGACCTGAACGAAATCGGCGACTTCTTAGCCGGCGCCTTAGCACCAATCGCTTTGGTGTGGCTGGTCGCCGCTGTTTTCACCCAGCGGCAGGAATTGAACGAAACGCGCGCCCAGTTCGAAGAAAACCAAAAGGTGGTCGATGCGCAGTTGAAGACGATAAACGCCCAGAATGCCCTCTTATCGCTTCAACACCACCGTGAGCGCTACGAACAGCCCACCTTGCCTTTGCTGATTGAGACCGCGAGATAAGCTCCGTCATCGACAGGAGTGGAACGGGATGGTTGGAGATCGCGCTGGTGCCATGCTTGGAGTCATGCATGAAGCCATGGATGAAGCCAGGCATGATGGAGCCTACCGGCGGATCGAGCTGATCACCGGGCGACGCCAGCGGCGGAATTGGACCGACGAGGAGAAGGCGCGGATCCTTGCGGAGAGCGCT
>Ga0209281_1001609_pt1 | contig 12179 bp, 12 predicted proteins | sample MedtruBG_FD_187514 | JGI IMG/M metagenome (GOLD analysis project Ga0209281, IMG submission 187514) | Root nodule microbial communities of legume samples collected from California, USA - Medicago truncatula BG (SPAdes) (version 2) | ecosystem: Host-associated > Plants > Roots > Nodule | place... | reverse complement strand
ACCTGCTGGCCACCGTCTCCCGCTGGAGCCGCAGCAATCTCTCGGAAATCGCTCTGGCGCTGGTCGGTTGCCTGCTGGTGCTGTTCGGCGCTGACTTCAAAGGCTGGGTCGAACAACGCCTGGGCAGCATCGCCGGCGCCCTGCGCGTGCCCCTGATGGCCCTGCTCTGCCTGATCGGCAGCGGCGCCGCGCTGATCTACGCCACGCCGTGGGTGATCAAAGGCCTGAGCCAGTTCAACAACTACAGCCTGGCGCCGGTGCTGCTGGTGGTACTGGTGCTGATCGGCGTCGTCGCCGACCGCCGCTGATCCCGCAAGCACCCCGAAACAAAATGTGGGAGCGAGCCTGCTCGCGAAGGCGTCTTAACATCCAACATCATCGTTGATTGTCAGACCGCTTTCGCGAGCAGGCTCGCTCCCACAGTTGATTGCAATGAAAGGGAAGTTCATGAGTAAAAAACTACTGGATGAGACGAGCAAATTTCTCAGCTTCGTGTTGCGTCACCAGCCTCAAGCGATTGGTCTTACGCTGGATTCGGATGGCTGGGCAAATATCGACGCACTGATTCATGGTGCTGCGCGTGACGGTCGCAATCTCGATCGCGATTTGATTGAAACAGTGGTGGCAAGTAGCGACAAAAAGCGTTTTGCGATTTCCACTGACGGCTTGTGCATCCGCGCTGTTCAGGGCCATTCGACGAAGACTGTCGAGTTGCAGTTCGACGAGAAACACCCACCGCAAACGCTGTATCACGGCACAGCGACGCGTTTTCTCGATTCGATCAATGAACAAGGTCTAATCCCTGGATCACGCCATCATGTGCATCTTTCGGAAGAGATCGTCACTGCCACTTCCGTAGGTCAACGCTACGGCAGCGTAGTGGTCCTCGCAGTCGCGGCGCAGCAGATGCAGGAAGGAGGCTTCAAGTTCTATCAGGCCGAAAACGGCGTGTGGCTGACAGACCACGTACCTGCGCGCTTCATGACAAAACTGTAAATCCGAGACACTCACAACTACTGTAGGAGTGAGCCTGCTCGCGATAGCTGTTTGACACTCAACATCCACGCCGACTGACACACCTCTTCGCGAGCAGGCTCGCTCCCACTATCGGGCCATGGTTCAATGATTCTTCGATAAGCGGCTCTGCGTCTGAAGGATCGCCTTAAGGCCAACGGAATCTTTGCAGCCCAGCGCTATCGCTTTATCGAAGTGTTCGATATTCCCGCTGTCGCGCAGATCGCTGCCATTCACACGAGTCAACGCGAGTATGTAGTAGGCCTCAGCCCGGAACTGGTCTTCGGACAATACCAGGCCAGCTGCGCGGGCTCGCATGGCGGCCATCGGCCCGACCCTGCCGGCAGGCGCCCCGTTTTCTTCAAAACACAGCGAACGTTTGGCCTGCAACGGATAGTCGTCAGCATGCGTATCAGGCTTGAGCAGCAACTGCTCGAGAGACTGCAAGAATTTCAAATGATCAGGATTTTGCGCATCAAATCGTTCATACGCCTTGTCGCACAAATGGTAATAGCCCACCGCAGCCGCTAACAATCCATCATCCATGGCCTGCTGATAAAGACCACAGGTCTGTAAGCGCGTCTGCTCGGAAAACATCGGGTTGTCCTGCAGGCCGGCCAGAAAATAGGTGGCCAGCGTGTGCCCGCCGTCCGACGCATGCTTGAGGTTATCCACAAGAGCCTCGAGATCACCCTCGGCAACGCGCAACTGTTCACGGGTGTATTGCACGCTTTCCCCGGCGGCCTCACGCTTGATCCGGTCATTAGCGTCGCGCTCGATCTTTGCCGCCGTTCTCTGCGCACTCGCGAAGTATTCCTCGGGGCTGACTACCCGTTCGCACGCTGCGCAAAACAGCAGACCCAGAACTACGGTGCAGGCAAAAATGGCCTTCAAGATTTGTCTTCCTTTACAAATGGGGCCTCGAGCTATCGGCGGATCATGGCCAAACTTGAGCGAACCCCAGAAACAAGGAGCTGCGGCACGCTGCAATCTTTGATCCTCAAAATCAAGATCAAAAGATCGCAGCGTGCCGCAGCTCCTACCGGGGTGTTGCGTGATGCTTAAGACAGTTTTTCGAACTTCAGATCCCACACGCCATGGCCAAGACGTTCGCCGCGGCGTTCGAACTTGGTGATCGGGCGTTCGGCCGGGCGCGGGACGCATTTGCCGTCTTCGGCGAGGTTGCGGTAGCCCGGGGCGACGTTCATCACTTCCAGCATGTACTCGGCGTACGGTTCCCAGTCTGTAGCCATGTGCAGAATGCCGCCGACCTTCAACTTGCTGCGCACCAGTTCAGCGAACGAGGCCTGGACGATGCGGCGCTTGTGGTGGCGGCTCTTGTGCCACGGATCCGGGAAAAACAGCATCAGACGGTCGAGGCTGTTGTCGGCGATGCAGCGGTTGAGCACTTCGATCGCGTCGCAATCGTAGACCCGCAGGTTGGTCAGCCCTTGGGTCAGCACGCCATTGAGCAGCGCGCCGACACCCGGACGGTGCACTTCAACACCGATGAAATCCTGCTCTGGAGCGGCCGCGGCCATTTCCAGCAGCGAGTGGCCCATGCCGAAACCGATTTCCAGCGAGCGCGGTGCCGAGCGGCCGAACACCTGGTCGTAATCGACCGGCGCATCGGCCAGCGGCAGCACGTACAGCGGCGCGCCCTGGTCCAGGCCGCGTTGCTGGCCTTCGGTCATGCGCCCGGCGCGCATCACGAAACTCTTGATGCGGCGGTGTTGGCGCTCGTCGCCTTCGTCCGGCTGGACAGGCGTGTCGTTCGATTCAGTCATCAATGGCTCTTACTTGATCAGACCATCCAGCGGCGAAGAGGCGCTGGCATAGAGTTTTTTCGGCATGCGACCGGCGAGGTACGCCAGGCGACCGGCAACGATGGCGTGCTGCATGGCTTGCGCCATCATCACCGGTTGCTGGGCGTGGGCGATGGCCGAGTTCATCAGTACGGCGTCGCAACCCAGTTCCATGGCGATGGTCGCGTCGGAAGCGGTACCGACACCGGCATCCACCAGCACCGGGATCTTGGCTTCTTCGAGGATGATCTGCAGGTTGTACGGATTGCAGATGCCCAGACCGGAGCCGATCAGACCGGCCAGCGGCATCACGGCGATGCAGCCGATTTCCGCCAGTTGCCGGGCGATGATCGGGTCATCGCTGGTGTAGACCATCACGTCGAAGCCTTCCTTGACCAGGGTTTCGGCGGCCTTGAGGGTTTCGATCACGTTGGGAAACAGGGTTTTCTGGTCGGCCAGCACTTCCAGCTTCACCAGGTTGTGGCCGTCGAGCAGTTCACGGGCCAGGCGGCAGGTGCGCACGGCTTCGATGGCGTCGTAGCAACCGGCAGTGTTCGGCAGGAAGGTGTAGCGATCCGGCGACAGCACTTCAAGCAGGTTCGGCTCGCCTTCGATCTGGCCCAGGTTGGTGCGGCGCACGGCGAAGGTGACGATCTCGGCACCCGAGGCTTCGATGGCCTGGCGGGTTTCTTCCATGTCACGGTACTTGCCGGTACCGACCAGCAAACGCGACTGGTAAGTACGACCGGCCAGCACAAAAGGCTTGTCGCTACGAACGATGCTCATGGGGAATCCTCTTTAAGGGTGAGGGTCTTGCAGAATTCTGTGCCCTTGCGGGCCGGGACAATCAGCCGCCGCCGATGGCGTGGACCACTTCGACGTTGTCGCCGTCGTTCAACGTGGTATCGGCATGCTGGCTGCGCGGGACGATGTCCAGATTGAGCTCGACCGCCACGCGACGTCCGGTCAGATCCAGACGGGTGATCAGGCCCGCAACGGTTTCACCGTCGGGCAATTCAAAGGACTCACCGTTCAACTGAATGCGCATGCACAACGCCGCCATCATTTTTAGGGGCTGGCATTCTAGCCCGATCATGACCTAAAGGTCAGTACCAAGCGTCAAGCGGTTAGCTGCAAGCGCCAGGCGGCGAGGCCGAGGCAAACCCAACCGATGAGAAACGCGAGGCCACCAAACGGCGTGATGATGCCGAGTTTGCTGATGCCGGTCATGGTCAGCAGATACAGGCTGCCGGAGAACAACACAATGCCGACGGTGAAGGACAGGCCGGCCCAAGTAATCAGGCGCCCCTGAATCTGCGTGGCCAGCAGCGCAACGCCGAACAGCGCGAGTGTGTGCACCAGTTGGTAGGTGACGCCGGTGTGGAAAATCGTCAGGTATTCCGGCGTCAGACGGTTTTTCAGGCCGTGGGCGGCAAACGCACCGAGCGCAACACCGGTGAATCCGAAAAAAGCGGCCAGCATCAAAAAGCCACGCAGCATGGGGAACTCCAGTCAGACGCCATCGGCAGGGTCTGTATAATGGCCCGCTCCACGGGTTCGGCCAAGCCATCTCTATGCTGCGTTCAATTTTCCGTCGTCTCACGAAGGCTCTGCTCTGGTTCGCCGGCGGCAGTGTCTTGCTGGTGCTGGTGTTCCGCTTCGTGCCACCGCCAGGCACGGCGTTGATGGTCGAGCGCAAGGTCGAATCCTGGGTCGACGGCGAGCCGATTGACCTGCAGCGCACCTGGAAACCGTGGAACGAGATCTCCGATGACCTGAAAGTGGCGGTAATTGCTGGCGAAGACCAGAAATTCCCCGAGCACTGGGGCTTTGATCTGCGCGCGATTCAGGCCGCTCTGGCCCACAACGAGCTGGGCGGTTCGATTCGCGGTGCCAGCACCTTGAGCCAACAGGTGTCGAAAAACCTCTTTCTCTGGTCGGGTCGCAGTTATCTGCGCAAAGGCCTGGAAGCGTGGTTTACCGCGCTGATTGAGGTGTTCTGGCCCAAGCAGCGGATTCTTGAGGTGTACCTGAACAGTGTCGAGTGGGATGACGGCGTGTTTGGCGCTGAAGCGGCGGCGCGGCATCACTTTGGCGTGAGCGCGAAGTCATTGTCGCGCCAGCAGGCGAGTTATCTGGCGGCGGTACTGCCCAATCCACGGGTGTGGAGCGCGAGTCATCCGACCGGTTATGTATCGCGCCGTGCCGGGTGGATTCGGCAGCAGATGAGTCAGTTGGGCGGGGACAGTTACTTGCTCGGGCTGAATGATTCGCGACGGGCGCCCTGGGCTGAATAACACCGAAATTCCAATGTGGGAGCGAGCCTGCTCGCGAATGCGGTGGATCATTCAGCAGTGGCGGTGACTGACACTCCGCTTTCGCGAGCAAGCTCGCTCCCACATGGGTTTTGCGTGAAGCCAGAAATGAAAACGCCCCGATCATCGCTGATCGGGGCGTTTTTTATTGCTGATGCGCCGGTTACGCGGCGATCGACAACTTGAGCTTGTTCATCGCGCTCTTTTCGAGCTGACGGATTCGCTCGGCCGACACGTTGTACTTCTGCGCCAGGTCGTGCAGCGTGGCTTTCTCTTCTGCCAGCCAGCGCTGGTAGAGGATGTCGCGGCTACGCTCGTCCAGCACTTCCAGTGCTTCGTGCAGGTTGGTGTTCGAGTTGTCGCTCCAGTCGGCATCTTCCAGTTGACGCGCCGGGTCGTACCGGTGGTCTTCCAGATAGTTGGCCGGAGACTGGAAAGCACTGTCGTCGTCGGCTTCAGCAGCCGGGTCGAAGGCCATGTCGTGGCCGGTCAGGCGGCTTTCCATCTCGCGCACTTCACGTGGTTCGACGCCAAGGCTTTCCGCCACACGGTGGACTTCCTCGTTGTTCAGCCACGCCAGACGCTTCTTCTGGCTGCGCAGGTTGAAGAACAGCTTGCGCTGGGCCTTGGTGGTCGCGACTTTCACAATGCGCCAGTTGCGCAGGATGAACTCGTGAATTTCCGCCTTGATCCAGTGCACCGCGAACGACACCAGACGCACGCCCATTTCCGGGTTGAAGCGCTTGACGGCCTTCATCAGGCCGACGTTGCCTTCCTGGATCAGGTCAGCCTGAGCCAGACCGTAGCCGGAATAGCTACGGGCAATGTGTACGACAAAACGCAGGTGGGCGAGCACCATCTGCCGAGCCGCCCCCAAATCCTGCTCATAGTAGAGACTCTCGGCCAGTTCACGCTCCTGCTCCGGCGTCAGCAATGGAATGCTGTTGACGGTGTGCACATAAGCTTCCAGGTTCGCACCCGGAACCAGCGCATACGCAGGTTGCAAAGAATTGGTCATACGAAAAAACCTCCCACTCACATACTCGTGCCTCTCGGCACTGCGAAAAATTGACCGGGAACTCAGGTACAAGTTCCCATAAAAACCGCAAGGTCAATCACGCGCAAAAAAGATTCTACTTCGGCGCCAGCTCCCTGAGATGACGTGCGACTGCAATCCATGCACCGATATAACCCAACAGCACCGCGCCAAGCAAGAGCGACAGACCGTCGGCCACTGGCACGCCGGCCAGGGCGAAATCACTGCCGTACAAGCCGGCCAGTCCGACCACCGCATCGTTCAGCCAGTTCAGGCCGAACGCCAATACACCCCAGGACAACAGCCCTGCACCGAAGCCATACAACGCGCCCATATATAGGAAAGGGCGGCGCACATAACTGTCAGTGCCGCCGACGAGTTTAATCACTTCTATCTCGGTGCGGCGGTTTTCAATATGAAGACGAATGGTATTGCCTATCACCAAAAGTAATGCAGACACCAACAACACCGTCAGACCGAAGACAAAGCGGTCGCCAAGCTTGAGGATGGCGGCCAGACGCTCGACCCAGACTAGATCAAGTTGCGCCTGTTGTACCTTCGGCAGCTCGGAAAGTTTTTGTCTTAATGCTTCGAGTGTCGGCTTGTCGACTTCGTTCGGTGTCACCAGCACCACACCCGGCAAAGGGTTGTCGGGCAGCTCACGCAGAGCTTCGCCCAGGCCGGACTGCTGCTGGAACTCTTCCAGCGCCTGATCGCGGCCGACATATTCGGCATCAGCTACCCCGGGCATGCCTTTGATCTGCTCACGCAGCGCTTCGCCTTGCTCCGGGCTGGCGTCGAGTTGCAGGTACAGGGAAATCTGCGCCGCGCGCTGCCAGGAACCACCAAGACGCTCGACGTTGTTGAGCAACAACGACAGCCCCATCGGCAGACTCAACGCCACGGCCATCACCATGCAGGTGAAGAAGCTGCCGATCGGCTGCTTGCCGAGGCGGCGCAGGCTGTCGAGCAGGCTGGCGCGATGGCTTTCGATCCAGGCGCGAAACAGCGTGGCGAAGTCCGGTCCGTCGTCATCGTCGTGCTTTTTCTTTTTCTGCGGTTGCGGATCGGCGGCCTTCGGGGCCACGCGCTCGGAAACCTTCGGACTGCGTGTCGCACTCATACCCCGGCCTCCCCGTCGCCGATCAGGCGGCCGCGTTGCAGGGTCAGCATGCGATGACGCATGCGCGCGATCAGTGCCAGGTCGTGACTGGCGATCAGCACGCTGGTGCCCAAACGGTTGATGTCTTCGAACACGCCCATGATCTCCGCCGCCAGCCGCGGGTCGAGGTTACCGGTCGGTTCGTCCGCCAGCAGCAAGGCCGGGCGGTGGACGATGGCGCGGGCAATGCCGACGCGCTGTTGTTGACCGGTGGACAGATCGCCCGGGTACAGATCGGATTTGTCCGACAGCGCCACGCGCTCCAGCGCCGAATCGACGCGCTTGGCGATTTCGACCTTGGACAGGCCGAGGATCTGCAGCGGCAAGGCGACGTTGTTGAACACCGTACGATCAAACAGCAACTGATGGTTCTGGAACACCACACCGATCTGTCGGCGAAGGAACGGAATCTGCGCGTTGCTGATGGTGCTCAGGTCCTGCCCGGCGAGCAGCAGTTTGCCGCTGGTCGGCCGTTCCATTGCCAGCAACAGGCGCAACAGCGTGGATTTACCGGCACCGGAGTGGCCGGTGACAAACAAGAACTCGCCACGACGGACTCGAAAGCTCAGCTCATGCAAGCCGACGTGACCGTTCGGGTAGCGTTTACCGACCTGTTCGAAACGAATCATGAACGCTCCCGCTCGGCAAACAGTGCCTGGACAAAGGGTTCGGCTTCAAAGGTGCGCAAATCGTCGATGCCTTCACCGACGCCGATGTAGCGGATCGGCAGACCGAACTGCTTGGCCAGGGCGAAAATCACCCCGCCCTTGGCGGTGCCGTCGAGTTTGGTCAGGGCCAGGCCGGTCAGTTCGACGGTCTGGTTGAACTGCTTGGCCTGGTTGATGGCGTTCTGGCCAGTGCCGGCGTCGAGCACCAGCAGCACTTCGTGCGGCGCGTCGGCGTCGAGCTTGCCGATCACCCGGCGAACCTTTTTCAGCTCTTCCATCAGGTTGTCTTTGGTGTGCAGGCGACCGGCGGTGTCGGCGATCAGCACATCGATGCCACGGGCCTTGGCCGCTTGCACCGCGTCGAAGATCACCGAAGCGGAATCAGCGCCGGTGTGCTGGGCAATCACCGGAATCTTGTTGCGCTCGCCCCAGACCTGCAATTGCTCCACGGCCGCGGCACGGAAGGTGTCACCGGCCGCCAGCATGACTTTCTTGCCTTCCAGTTGCAGCTTCTTCGCCAGTTTGCCAATGGTGGTAGTTTTGCCGGCGCCGTTGACGCCAACCACCAGAATCACGAAAGGCTTGTTCTGCGAGGCGATTTTCAGTGGCTGTTCAACCGGTTTGAGCATCGCTGCCAATTCGGCCTGCAGAGATTTGTACAGGGCGTCGGCGTCTGCCAGTTCCTTGCGTGCGACCTTCTGGGTCAGGCGCTGGATGATCTGCGTAGTGGCTTCAACGCCGACGTCGGCGGTCAGCAGACGGGTTTCGAGGTCGTCGAGCAGGTCATCGTCGATGGTCTTGCGCCCGAGGAACAGGCTGGCCATGCCCTCGCCGATGCTGGCGCTGGTCTTCGACAGGCCTTGCTTGAGGCGGGCGAAGAAACCGGCTTTGGTTTCTTCGGTGCGCGGGGTTTCGACTGGCGCTTCTACAGGGACTTCGACCGGCACGATCGGAGCGACAACCGGCGCAGCGGTAATCGGTGCAGGCTCCGACGGCGGAACAACCGGGGCGGCGGGTTCAGAAATGATCGGCGCTGACTCGACAACCGGCTCAGGCACAGGCTGCGCAGCCACTTCGGCAACCGGCGCAGGAATCACTGGCGTCACATGCGGCGCTGCTTCTTCAACCAGCGCGACCGGTTCTTCTGCCACTGGCAAGGTCAGCCACGGCTCGGCGGCGGGCGTCAGCGGCAACTCGGCAGCGGCCGGCGTTTCGGGCTCGGCCTCAACCTCCGGTTGCAGCACCGGCTCGGCGATCGGCAGCACAATCGGCGCCGGCTCTTCTTCTATTACAGGAGCTGGCGCGGGGGCCGGTTCAGGAATCGCGGGCGGCTGTTCGACGACGGGTTCCTGCGGTTTCTTCCGCAGCCATCCGAACAGGCTTTTCTTCTCGCCAGCCGCAGCTGGGCTCTTCTTGTCGTCGTTGGAACCAAACATGGAGGACGGCTATCTCACGGTAGCGACGCGCCAACAGGGCGCCCCGGCAAATAAATATTCGATGCAGAACAGACTGTGTTTCACCCAGCTTGTTCACGCGCAACATTTTGTCGAAGCGCCAGCGGCACCTCAAAGATTCGTATTAACGAAGGACTAAACCGGCAAAATCGGCGAAAAAGCGAAGTTTAGTCGATAAACCACAGCTTTCTGCCGCCAACCTATACAGCCTTATCAAGCCTGAAAACCTGATAGGCGTGGTCGCCAGTAAAACGGATCAGTATCCTAGCACCCTCTCGCCCGCCGACGCTAAGACCAAGCGGGCAGCCCAACAGGTTGAAAAACGAATGAATGCTCTAGCCCGCCGCGCTGCTGGCCTGCTGCTCAGCGCAGTCTGCCTGCCCCTTTCGGCCTTGGCGGCCGACCCGCAACCGACCCATGAATTCACCCTCGACAACGGCCTCAAGGTCGTCGTGCGCGAAGACCATCGTGCGCCGGTGGTCGTTTCGCAGATCTGGTACAAGGTCGGCTCCAGCTACGAGACTCCGGGCCAGACCGGTCTGTCCCACGCGCTCGAGCACATGATGTTCAAGGGCAGCGAAAAAGTCGGCCCCGGCGAAGCTTCGCTGATCCTGCGCGACCTCGGCGCCGAAGAGAACGCGTTCACCAGCGACGACTTCACCGCTTATTACCAGGTGCTGGCCCGTGATCGCCTCGGCGTGGCCTTTGAACTGGAAGCCGACCGCATGGCCAATCTGCGCCTGCCGGCCGACGAGTTCGCCAAGGAAATCGAAGTCATCAAGGAAGAGCGCCGCCTGCGCACCGATGACAAGCCGATGTCCAAGGCTTACGAGCGCTACAAGGCCATGGCCTACCCGGCCAGCGGTTACCACACGCCGACCATTGGCTGGATGGCTGACCTCGACCGCATGAAAGTCGAGGAACTGCGCCACTGGTACCAATCCTGGTACGCGCCGAACAACGCAACGCTGGTGGTGGTCGGTGACGTCACTCCGGACGAAGTGAAAACCCTCGCCCAGCGTTATTTCGGCCCGGTCGCCAAACGCGACGTGCCACCGGCGAAAAAACCGCTGGAACTGGCCGAGCCCGGCGAACGCCAGATCACCCTGCGCGTGCAGACCCAACTGCCGAGTCTGATGCTTGGCTTCAACGTGCCGAGCATTGCTACCGCTGAAGACAAACGCTCGGTCAACGCCTTGCGCTTGATCTCGGCGCTGCTCGACGGCGGCTACAGCGGGCGCATCCCGGCGCAACTGGAGCGCGGCGAAGAGCTGGTCTCTGGCGGCTCGTCGGACTATGACGCCTACACCCGTGGCGACAGCCTGTTCACCCTGTCGGCCACGCCGAATACGCAGAAGAAAAAGACCATCGCCCAGGCCGAAGCCGGCTTGTGGAAACTGCTTGAGCAACTGAAAACCACCGCGCCGTCTGCCGAAGAGCTGGAACGCGTCCGCGCTCAAGTCATCGCCGGCCTGGTCTACGAGCGTGACTCGATCACCAGCCAGGCCACCGCGATCGGTCAACTGGAGACGGTCGGTCTGTCGTGGAAACTGATGGACACTGAACTGGCCGATCTGGAAAGCGTGACTCCGCAAGACATCCAGAACGCCGCGAAAAAGTATTTCACCCGCGAACGTCTCAGCGTCGCCCACGTCCTGCCTTTGGAGACGACTCATGAGTGAGCGCAAAACCCCACGCCTGATGCTGCTTGGCCTGATTGCTGTCGCGGTGATCGGCTCGGCAGCGGTTTATTTGTCGCCAAGCGCTGACAGCAAGGCCAGCGAAGCACTGGATAACGCCAAGTCCAGCCAGAAACTGCAATCGCTGGCCGAACTCGACGGCAAGGCCCCGGCCAGCCGCAAGCTCGACGTACAGACCTGGAACACCGCTGAAGGCGCGAAAGTGCTGTTCGTCGAAGCGCATGAGCTGCCGATGTTCGACATGCGCCTGATCTTCGCCGCTGGCAGCAGCCAGGATGGCAACGTCCCCGGCCTCGCGGTGCTGACCAACGCCATGCTCAACGAAGGCATTGCCGGCAAAGACGTCGGCGCCATCGCTCAAGGGTTTGAAGGCCTCGGCGCCGACTTCGGCAACGGTGCGTTCAAGGACATGGCGCTGGCTTCGCTGCGCAGCCTCAGCGCACCCGAGCAGCGTGAACCGGCGTTGAAGCTGTTCGCCGATGTGGTCGGCAAACCGACCTTCCCCGCCGACTCCTTCGCGCGCATCAAGAACCAGTTGCTCGCCGGTTTCGAATACCAGAAACAGAACCCCGGCAAACTCGCAAGCCTCGAGCTGATGAAGCGTCTGTACGGCGATCACCCATACGCGCATTCCAGCGATGGCAATGCCCAAAGCGTGCCGAAGATCACGGTCGAGCAATTGCGCGAGTTCCACGCCAAGGCCTACGCCGCCGGCAACGCTGTGATTGCACTGGTCGGCGACCTGTCGCGAGCCGAAGCCCAGGCGATCGCCAATCAGGTCTCCTCTGCCCTGCCGAAAGGCCCGGCACTGGCGAAAATCGCCGCACCGCAGGAACCGAAGGCCAGCGTCAACCACATCGAGTTTCCGTCGAAACAGACCAACCTGATGCTCGCGCAGCTGGGTATCGATCGCGATGATCCGGATTACGCCGCGCTGTCGCTGGGCAATCAGATCCTCGGCGGCGGTGGTTTCGGTACGCGCCTGATGAGCGAAGTGCGCGAGAAGCGCGGCCTGACCTACGGCG
>Ga0209281_1001608_pt1 | contig 12181 bp, 20 predicted proteins | sample MedtruBG_FD_187514 | JGI IMG/M metagenome (GOLD analysis project Ga0209281, IMG submission 187514) | Root nodule microbial communities of legume samples collected from California, USA - Medicago truncatula BG (SPAdes) (version 2) | ecosystem: Host-associated > Plants > Roots > Nodule | place... | reverse complement strand
CCCTGACGCGGATTAAATAGCGTATAATCTTCCCCGTACAAGTTTCGCCGACTTAGCTCATTTGGTAGAGCAGTTGATTTGTAATCATCAGGTGGCCAGTTCGAAACCGGCAGTCGGCACCAGTAAAATCAAGCACTTAGCCCAGCCCTAACCGGCTGGGCTTTTTGCTATCTAGGGTCGTGTAGGCACTGTGTAGGCATTTTCTGATTTCCTTTCCGGAGGTGATATGTCGTTGCAAATAAATTTGATTCCTGGTGAGAAACTCATTATCAAAATGTGGGAGTCACTCGTGGATAAGGGAATTGCCAACGCCTTAGCACCTTGGCAAGCTCGAAGGGTGGCCGTAGCTACAACTGAGATTGAGCGCAATGGCATGTTGGCGTTGGCGCAGGCAGAAAAAGATGCTTCGGATATTCGCTCGGGCAGAAAATTGCTTGTTGATGGCAGACTCGAGTCGGTGCCCCCCCCAGCGCTAGGGTTGCTGCCGACAAATTCAGATGAGCATTCTCACCACTCCCTAATCAATGTAGCTCTTTCCAATACGGTGAAGGAAGCTATTCGCCGCGAGGTAAGTGCGGCCAAAGCGGTAGCATTTGCAGAGGCGGAGCTTGCTGAAGACGGACAGGAGCCCCCGGAGGGGAATGTCTCTGATGATTGGCTACTGAGGTGGCGCGACAGTGTCGCCTCAACGTGTTCTAACGAACTTCAGGCACTTTGGGGGAAGGTGTTGGCCGGCGAGGTGAAAAGCCCTGGCTCGTTCTCGTTTCGCACCCTTGAATTTCTAAAAGCTATTTCTCGCGATGACGCCCAACTTATAGAGAAGGTCAGTCCATTCGTGATAGGAGGAGTAATTTTCCGAAGTGACGGCTCTGGCCACTTCGGTAATGTTAGCTTTTCAGAAATATTAGAGCTGCAGGAAATTGGCATTTTGGCGGGGGTCGAGGCGATAGGCATGCAGACAAACTACCGCTCGATGGTTGCGGACCATTTCCTTAGATCATTCACAAGCCACGGTCGACTTATCCTGGCAAGACATAGTGATGCCAGCCGAATAATAACCCTACCAACATATGCGGTAACTAAGATAGGTCGAGAAGTCGTTCGGCTGGGCCTGAAAAAGACGGATGAAGCAAACCTCCGCGCAGTAGCTGAGCGCATTAAGGCAATGGGGTTTCAGACGGAAATCGGGGACTATGTCGAGGGACAGGGGGACATCATCCATATATCCAATATGATGCCTATTTAATCCGGCCTCACTATAGTTAAGATGCTTGCGCGCGACACACCGAACGTTCGCGCCAACGAACTGACGCTCTCCCCGCCTGCGTAATTGGTCACGATATCAGCACGCTGTTCAACCGTTGTTTTCGACGGCCGTCCTAGTGTCTTGCCTTCACTCTTGGCGCGGGCCAGGCCGGCCTGCGTGCGCTCGACCAACATGTCGCGCTCCATTTCGGCCACGGCAGCGAGCATAGTCAACATCATCTTGCCGGCCGGCGAAGTCAAGTCCAGTTTGCCGAGCTGCAGAACGATGACGCTGATTTTGCGGCTGGCCAGCAGCTTGACGGTGGCGCCGACATCCTGCGCGTCGCGGCCCAAGCGGTCCAGCTTCGCCACCACCAGCGTCTCACCATTCCGAATTTGACCGAGCAGCGCAGCGAACTGCGGGCGCTGCGTGGCGCTGGTCTTACCGCTAATAGTATCTGCAAACCAGAAATCCACTTGATGGCCGGCTGCTTCGATTTCGATGCGCTGATTGTCGGCGCTCTGTTCGGTGGTGCTGACGCGGCCGTATGCGAAGGTTGCCATGTGTTTCTCCGATTAAGACTGTTAGAAAACACTGTTAGAATATCTCCGCATGTTGGAAATAGCAAGCCCTATATTTCCAACATGGATATTGATTCCGTTTCCTACCTGTTGGAAATCGTTCGTTTTCTAACAGCTAACTGCGACCGCCTAGGAGCAGGAACTTGCATTTTCACAACACTAAGGGCAATGACCGTAGACTAGTGAGGGGTATGGAGTGAACGACAACGATGTAGTGTATATTGAAGTCTAAGGAAGCTTGTATATACACAGCGTTTCGGCTACAGTAGCAATCCGCCGGAGTCGGCGCTGAAGCTTGACGTTCAGTGAAGTGTGTTGGCTAACAATTGCTTACGTGTTCGGCTTGTGTTTTGAGTTCCTTGTCCATATTGTATATACGTAGAGGGCTTGATGATGTTCAGAATCTCCCCTGATATCCTCGACAAAATTACCAAGCGAGGAATTCGTGTCATTGAGGTAGAGCAATGCTTCCTGAATCGTGAAGGGGGACTATGTGATGACACCCGCGCAGAGCACCTCACAGACCCCCTTACGAAGTGGTTTGTCGCTCAAACCGACAAAGGTCGAGAGCTGAAAATAATGTATGTACCAACTAGAGATGGGGCCGTCGACCTGAAGTCGGCGTACGAAGCAACCCCTGAGATTTGCCGCATTTACAATAAGTATGCGAAATAAGGAGTATCAAATGGCTACCACTGAGAAAATCAATGACACCACTGAAGCATGGGAAAGTGGGCAGCTGGGTAACGACGAACAGTTCGTTCGCCGGGCTCCAGAGGAAGCGGAAAAGGAACTGGACGATGCACTTGGGCTGCAAGCTATCTCCATTCGCTTGCCTAAAGAGCTGATTGAACAGTTCAAGCTCATATCTAAAATCCACGGCATGGGATATCAGCCTCTGATGCGTGAAGCGCTCAAGCGATTTGCGTCTGCCGAAGTGAAGGTAATTCTTACGCAGATGGCGAACGAAGGTAAGAAAGAGACGCTTGAGAATGGAAAGCAAAAGGTCGAGGTTGAACTTAACTTAGACCCACGACGCGCAGCGTAGTCAATCAAAGTTCACACATAAACGGCCCTGTTAAATGGGCCGTTTGTTTTTGAGGCTCTCTTCTTAATGAATCCTGCGTTTCAGTATTGAGTCCTCCCCTAGAACGGAGCGCTGTTTTTCTTTCGCTCCCTTCAATCGGAAATAGCGCTGGCTTGGGCGCCGCCGCCGCCGAAGGCGCTCATTTTTCCACGAAGATGCTCACATAATTTGATGAGCACCTTCAGCAGTTTTTGAGCACCTTCGGGAATTTCCAGTCTACAGCCGCCAGGTCCAGCCCTCTTTCATTCCTCCCTTGACTGCCGCGACGCCGAGAGCTTTTTGCGCCCTACGTATCGTCGCCCAGGAATATCCGGCACCATCTGCATCGGCCTTGATTTGGCGAGTAAGTAGCGGCCCGTCCGCCAGTAGGTCACGCAAGAACTGCTCAGCGTCCAGCCGCTCGCCGCCGCCCTCGCTGTCGTCGTGCTCCACGTCGCCCAGGATTTCCCGCGCCGTGCCTTCGATGGCGCCGGCCCATACCGCATGCGTCGCTTCGATGCCGCCGGCGATGGTCGCTAGCTCGAGCGAATAGGCCACGCCGCCATCGTCGGGGGCGATGTTGGATTTCGCCCTGGCCATCACACGCCGGTTGCTGCCTTCTTCCTTCGCGGTCACCAGTACCATGCGCGCCAGGGCGCCGAAGGCTTGGGAGCCAATTACCCGGTCCTGTGGCGACTTGCCGGCGCCGCCCTTGGCGAAGTGTGTGATGCCGATGACCGCGCAGCCGTGGGCGTCAGCGAAGTCCACCACCGCCTGCAGGCTGCGGCGCACGTCGTTGGCACGGTGCATGTCGCCGGCCACCGCCGACACAATCGGGTCTATGAGCAGCAGGCTGACGCCGCCGATGGCCTCCGCCGCGCGGCGAAGGTCAGGGATGTCCTGCGATGGGTCGAACGGTACGCTTTCGCCGTCCTGAGCGATGCCCTCGATGAAGTGGCAGCGCGCGAGGTCGGCGCCAGAGGCAATCAGGCGCGGCACCAGCGTATCGTCGGCCACATCCTCGCTCGACCATATCAGCACGTTGCCGCCACCGGCGCACTCGCTGCCGTCCGGCCAGCGCCCGCCGGCGGTCACCACGGCAGCCAGCGCGAGGGCGAGCGTTGTCTTGCCGGTACCGGCAGCGCCGGCCAGGATGGTCAGCTTCCCCGCCGGCACCCAGCCGGGCCACAGCCAGGTGATGGGCAGCGGCTTGATGTCGGCGCCGCACCGAATTTTTACCACCCGCTCACCGCGTTGCATGCCCCTGTCGAAGTGGCGCGGCGTCTCGCCCTTGCGTTCGAGCTCAAGGCGCGCGGCGCGTGCGGTGTCGTCCTCTTTGCCCAGCGTGAAGCCGGCCATCTGGCCATCTGTGTGTTTGTCGGCCATCATGATTCCGCCAGCTTGAGGAAGGCCGTGCGGTTGTGGTCGCCATCCACCAGCAGCAGCCGGCGCGGCCGGGCCTGATACAGCCGGTCGGACAGCGTGCGCAGCGCGCCGTACCTAGTCAGGTTGCCGGGGAATATCAGCACCACGTCCAGGCCGGCCACGGCGCGGCACTCGAATGCGGTCGGCAAGTTGGCCGGGTCGATTTCGATGGCGTTGCGCTTGGGCGGCAGCATGCCCACGCCCAGCCACAGCACGCCACCCACCGGCGCCAGCCCGTATTCGGCGCGGATGCGCGCCAGCTCAGCGAGCGTTGTCATGGCTTGCCTCCCAACTTGTACGCGTCGATGATGCCCTGCACGATGCGCTGCAACTTATTCAGGTGGCCGTCCATATCAGCAAGACAGGCGACCGCGTCGCGCACCACTAGGAGCAAACCAGGGTCGGGCTCGCCAACGTCCACGCTGACGTTGACCGGCTGGCGTGCGGCTGGCTGGCCTGGCGCGCGGGCGGCGGCTTTCTCAATAGCGGCAACCAGTTCCGGGCGCACCTTGGCGAACAACTCCGCCACGGTCAGGCCGCTGGGCAGCAGGCGGTCAACCTGGCAATGCACCTCAACCCTGCCGCCCACGCCCTCGACGCTGGTTTGCACACGCAGCAGTTCAGGCCCACGGCGCGCCATGATGATGCGGATTTCGCCCTCCCACTGCGAATCTCCCATAGCCAGGCGCTCGGCCATGATTCGACTGGCACTCGCGACGCTCACGCCCAGCAGCAGTGCGAACCCATTTTCGTTGAAGACGTCGAACAGGGTTTCGCCGGTATTCTGGTCCAGTGCCATTTGCGGGCGGTTCATTCGACACCTCGGTCATCGGCTACCAACTGGATGCGGCCGGGCGCCGGCGACGGCTGCTCAACTGGGAACATTTTGGCGACCATGTTGGCGTAGTCAATGATGTCGGCGCGCCAGTACGGCACCGTAGCCCGGTAGCGCTGCAACAGCTTACTTTCGTCGGCGGTCAGCACCAGCGGCACCAGCGCCAGGGCGGCGGCTTCTTCTCTGGTCGGCGTCTTCATGCGGCACCGCCTTCCACCACCAGGGCGACGATGTTATCGGCAGCCTCGCGCATCAGCAGCACCGCGCGGGCGGTGCAGGTGGCGAAGCAGTTGATCGCGGCCACCTCGGGCGATGTGTCGGCCACCGGGTCCAGCTTGTCAAACAGGGCTTGCAGCAGGATGTCAGCGTGGTCGGCCTGCGAGAGGATATCGACTGCCTGCTGCTCGATGCCGAGCAGTTGCAGGCTGGTGGTGCTGGCGCTGACCGGCGTGACCGCTGCCGCAGCGATGACGGCCGCGCGCTCATGGTGCCGCGTCATGCCCTCGCCGGCTACTCCGTCCGCCTCGAGCTTGGCGCCTACGCGCGCTTGCTGTTGGACCGTCATGGCGTTGAGCATGGTCCTGATGATGTGGTCGGCGTGGCGCAGCTCGGCCATCAGGTTGGCGTGGGCGGTCATTGAGCACCGCCTTCCGCGCCGCGTACCTCGTTGCGCAGCGCAACGTCATTGAGGTCGGAAAGCAGTTCTTCCGCGAGGTCGCCTACCATCTTGAGCGACTGGATTGCCAGCATTTGCAGGTAGCCGCATTGCGTAAGTGTGAGGAAACCGCCACCCGCGACCCGCTCGGCTTTCTGCTCCGATTCCATGGCAAGCTGCAGGGCGACCTGGGCGCCACGGCAGACATCGTGAGTCAACGCGGCGAACTCCTCTTGGCGCTTGCCGCGCAATGATTTGCATAGCTGGCTGAACGGCTGGTGCTTCGGCGCGGGCGTAGCCTGTTCGGCAGCTACGTTAGGCTTGTTGGTGCTGGTCCGGTCGCTCATTTGGCACCTCGCACCAGGGCGGCCAGTTCGCCGGCCAGTTCATCAGCGAGGCGCGTCGTGGTTTCGAGCGTTGCGCGATGGTCGGTGACCGGCAGCAGGTGGACGGCAGAGAGCAGGTTGGCTACGGCCTTGGCCTGCCAGCGCAGATGGTTGATAGTGTCGCGGGTGTTTTGTTCAGGCGTGGTGGTGCTTGGCATGGTGTTGCCTCCATTGTCGGTTGTTGAACCGCACAACCCGCTGTCAAACGGGAGGAGCGGCGAGTAGCAGGGTTGACAGACCGGTGACAAAGGAAACCGGCAGGCCGAAGCCTCCCCACCACCGCCACTCCATAGGAGACGCAATGGTACGGACGAAAAAAAGCCGCCAGGTGGCGGATGTCCGCCTTCATCAGTTCGAGCTGTCAAACCCGGCACCGTCTTTGTTCGGTGCTTTTTTAGGATAGGTCAGCTACGGTAAACCGTCAAGGCGTTTCGTCCGGTAGTAGTTTACCAGCGACAGTACCAAGTTGCATTAAAATAAATGCTCTATTCGCATCGGCAACTTGGGAGGTTAGCATGGAAACAGCATTTTTTTTAAAGGTGGCCTGCGCATCGGCGCTGGCTATGCTGATGGCAGGATGCAGCGGAGACGACAACGACAAGCCAGTGTATGGCGAGGCCACAGGACTACCGGTGAACTGCCGCGCGTATGTTCAGGTGGCTGTCGATGGGTACCGTGCGAAGCGCTACACGGCTGAGGAAACGATGGCGGGACTCGAGCGAAATTGCGGGGCGAATGGCGGTATCTGGCGAAATAATCGGAGCGACTAAAGGTCAGCAGTGGATTACCCTACCGAAAACTCAGTTGCCTGAAACTTGGTGGTTTTGCAGTCCAGCAGTCAGTGTGATATTGGGAAGCTCAAGCCTGCCCTCCCGGAGCTCCACTAGGGTATTGGAAAAATATGTAAGGTCGCCGCTGCGTAGCTCTGGAACATTACTCGCCATCCGCAGGATTCCAGCCTTATATGGGCTATCCACTAGCAGGTTTGGATACTTTAACGCGAACCAGACTTCAAACAGCAGTGTCTCAGGAGTGCGAATTTTTTTGATGCGTAAAAAAAGCCCGAGAGCATCAAAAATGGAAAAGTTATTGGTCTCAAGGATGAAATCATGACTCTCGTTAGCGTCGCGGTCCGCATGCTTAAAGAAGTTCCGCGATTTTACCAAGGCCTGCAGCCACTCCTTCCGCCTCTCTGGTCGGATAAGGTCGCTGTCACGCGTTAAGCTCTTGGCGCCGTATTGGTCCCCGATGTCGTACAGAACTTGTGCTGCTGCCTCCGAGAGCGTATGAATGGATACAGGGTCCGAACCTTTGAAAAAAAGTGTTATAGCAGTATGCAACTGACGTTCAGCTGCCTCAAATTTACTCAGTTGCAGGACGGTCATATAATCTCCAGCGACTCTCAATCATACAGAGCAGGAACATGCTGATAAGCAAAAATCTCGGGTTTAGGCAGTGAGCGGCCTATTCAATATGCAGAACGTCATTACCGGTATTTCTAGCGTCGTTTCGCAAGCGCGGCATCGCACTTAGATTGCATCTCTTTGTACGCGGACTTAGCTGGGACACGCTCCTCATAGACCCATACTACGGTATTCAAGACAAAAGGAGTCGCCGCATCACCTTTCTCAAGCTTACCTTCCTGAATTAAGCGCCGCAATAAAGCGTCGCGGGGAACGCCCGCATCTCGCTGCTCTGCAGACATTTTCGCGAGCGATGCCATTGTTTTACATAGTCCCTCCTCAGCCATCGCACTTGCTGCTGTCATGGATAGCACAAATGAACACAACAAAATTTTAACCATAGCGCCCCCCTTTTTTCAAACCTTAAGTGTATTGCCAAAGGGTAAATAAAACTAGTGGAACCGCATAATTTCAGTTCCCCCCCTCCGAGCACGCTTGGCACCCCAGGCACACGAATGCTATTTCCTCCGTATTGACGCGTTACCGATGCCACTCCAAATCACCCAACTTCCGGGTGGTTTCCAGCGCCGGCGCAACGACCGTTCAACGCCTGTTCAACGTCCGTTCAACGTCCGTTGAAACCGGACCGCGCTAAGGCCCACCGAAGAAGCTTGCAAGGGGCTTCGAAGGCTTGGCGCAAGGGTTCCCGAAAGGCTTCCGCAAAGGGTATCGAAAGGGTTCCGGTAACCGTTCGCTAACCGTTGCAGGCGTTACAGGTGCCGTTGCAGGTTGAGAGGGGCGAGGCTTTCCTCCAGGTGCGACGCGTGGCTGACGCGTGGCCGAAGCGCCGGCTTCTATTTCTGCATGGGCGCAGAATTATGCCGAAGGCCCCCGGCCTTACAACATCGCCTGAAAACGAATGATATGTGGTGGGCGATATGGGATTTCCCATACCGGGATGGTCGCAAATACGGGATTTCCCCGGATTTAGACCGGTGCAGGGCAATGTGGGATTTTCCCACTTCGGAGCGAAGCAGGATTTCCTGCATCGGTGAGGTGCATCTAGATTTGGATGGATGGCGGGGCTCTTGAAAGCTCAGGGCACTCACTCAGTTTGAGGAAGTAGGCACTAGCCAGCGCCAGCTATTCGTCCCACTGCAAGCGCGGCGCAGCCGGCGGCGCGACGCACTCCACACGCGGCACCAGGATACGCGGGTCGTCCGGCGCCAGCACGTCGCTGTAGTCGCCGTCGTAGAACACACGCCCTGCGTCCAGACGTCCGGCATTCCTCAGTCGCCACACAAGATGACCATTCACACAATCGACCACATGGCCAGCCCAGCGCTCCAGCATGGCCGTGCGGACGCCCCACTCAGCGCGCCAGCCATCCATCTCGTGAGGCAGCGGTGCGTCAGTGAAAAAGTCATCGGAGGGAGAAAGGCAGTCGGCCATGGTGATGCAATCGTATCATGCAGGGGCGCACCAATCTGCGTACTTATGCGGGTGTGAATTCTTAGGAACTAAATCCACTTCGAGCAAAATAATAGCCGTGCCCCCAATGGGAGCGGCAATATTTACCCGTTCGGAAGCTGCGATAGAGCGCGCACCAAAAATTACTGGTGCGCATTGGCGCTCAATGCTTAACCAGTGGAGACCAGGCCGTCCCTCACCGCCTGCAAATGAGAGATGTAATTAACCTGCTCAAAGTTCACTTTGTACTGTGTCTTATCTCTCGTCCCCTTCCAGAAGAGTACGTTCTCGTTTTGTCCCTGAAGAATTAGGCAAATTATTTCGAACGTTGCGGGGCTAATTTCCGGCCCGAAAAAAACCCCTGTCAGTGCTTGGGCAGGGTAGTTATATAGTGTGCCGGCTTTCTCGTGAAAAGCCCGCCACTCTTTCTCATACTCCCAAGAGAGTGACTTGCTTGAAAAGATTGACATGAAGTCACTGGCCTCAAATTCGTGCCTTAAAATCGGCACAGGGTCGAATACTGGCATAGTGTTCGAATATTTTACTTTCTGCAATTTCCCAAAGTGAGACGTATCGAACTCCAAGCAAAAACCTCGGTAGCTTCCACCATAGTGCGCCCACATCAGCAGGTCATCACGCGCCTCTGAAAAACACGTCACGCCGCGAATTTCGTTAAACTCTTTAACCTTTACATCAACTGTATCTCCAGCAGACTTCACGAACATTTCCCGCAACTGAGATGTGGTTTTTTGTCGCGTTTGATGTCGAATTCTCTCCGGAATTATTTCATCCTTTAAGTACTGGTTCCGGATGAGTTCGACCTCATCATCGGAAGGTATTCGAATCGCCGGGGTAACACTACAGTCATAAGGGTCATTAAAAGTCCGAGGCGAGCTAAAGTAAAGCACATGATTTTTCAGGTTTTCCAAATTCTGCGCAGTAGGGGAAAAGAATTTGTAAATGCGAGTTGGGGGATTGTTATCTGAGTTCATGGGCGAATTTAGAAGTTGGCTACAACAGTTTATCATCCGTTTCACAGGAACCTACCTCCCGCGCCGCCTGCTCGATGATGCGCGCCGCCAGCGGCAGGTTACCCATGGCCTCGGCCTGGGCTGCTACCCGGTCCAGCATGCGGAGGCGGTAGGCCTGGCAGGCGATAGGGATGTCGTCCAGCTCGGCCAGCAGCCTTGCCCGCGTCTCGTAGAACATGGCCCGCCACCGGGCTCCCAGCTTGGCGCCGGCGCGCCGCTCCGGGTGCCACGCCTCGATGCGCTGCCGCGTCAGCGTCAGGCCGTATCGTTGTTTGACGGCGGTGGCCACCTGCTCGGGTGTGTCGAAGCACGCCAGGGCAGCAACGATATAGGCGCTTACGTGTCCAGGGAGTGCGGCCATGGCTCATTTCCGTCAAGGTGGGTCAAACTAAAACCGCTCACACGGCCGCCAGCAGGGTCACGGCGCCATCCAGGTCGATGACGTCGGCTACGTCCAGCCGGCCACGCTGGCGGGCGCACGCCTTGGCCAATTCTCGCAGGGCGGCCAGCTCGCGGCGCTTGAGCTCGGTCACTTGGCGGCCGGCCTCGCTCTGCTGCACGGACCGTTGCAAGCTCCATCCATCGTCCCCGCCTGCCTTGAGCTGGGCGTCGAGCCGGCGCTTTTCCCGCCCCATGGCCAGCCGGCGCACGTGGGCGGTGTGCCACAGCAGCGCGGCGTTTATCAATTCTCGGTCGTTCATGTTCATCTCCGTTTACCCAGCAGTGCCGCAAATCGCGCCGTGGTGACGCGAACGGCGCTGCCTTGGTGGGTGAGGTCGGCCAGCTCAGGAAAAAGCCTCAGCGGGCCGATTTGCTTAATCCGATACCGTGCCGCCGGATTTGATGAATGTGGCGCGGGCGAGATGCGGGGTTTGGTCGAACTGGGCACGGGTCATCACCGCCTTGCCGCCTGCCGCCGGCGTGGTGACCTTTGCCGGTGCAGGCGTGCCGGGCGTGCTGCTTTCACCAATCCGGCCGCCCTCGCTCATGAACTTGGCGCGGCTGGCCGGCGGCAGCGCGTCGAACTGCACGCGAGTGATGGTGCTGCCGGTAGGCTGCTGGCCGGGAGCAGCACCGGCGCCAGGCGCGCCGCCCTCGCGCTGAATCATGCCCTTTTTCTCGTACCGGTCCACCAGGTGCGCGAATGCTTCGTTGAAGTCGGCCGCCTCGCCGTGGCGCTTGGGCGAATAAATCTGGATGCCAAGGTTGTCCACCGCGACCAGCTTGCCGCCCTCGAGGCGGAACGAGTCGCCGAAGAACGAGGCGGCCACGTCGGCCGGCAGCTTCAAGCCGGCCATAACCGGCGATGCCTCGAAATGCGCGCCCAGCGCCAGCTTCCAGGCGGCCGGGGCGTCGAACGCCTCTTCACGGCCATTGCTGTGCACGTAGACTGGTTTGCCATCCTTGACGACGGCCGAGCCGTCTTTGTTCAATTTCAGTTTCATGATGTTGCCTTTCTGGTTTCGTGTACCCGGTACCGCCGGGCCGGTTGTTGGTGGTGGGCGCCGCACGGCGGGCCGGTGGCGGGCACGAATTTACCGCGGTCACTGCACCAGTTCGCGGCCAGGTGGTCACCGTCGCGCTGCCGCCGGAAGTCTCCGCTCACCATCGGCGGCTGGGATGGCCAGGCGCTGCGAAGACTTCCACCACTGGCGGATGTTGGCGTCGGCTGGCTCGTGGCCCCCGCTTCGGTGTTCTCGGAGATTCCCGGTTGTGCGGGAACGTGGGCGGGCTGGCAAGGCTGCTCGCCCTCAGCGTTGAGCAACGAGATGTGAGCAGATTTGCGCGCATCAGCACCGGCAGGGATGAGCCCAGACTTGGGCACACCTGCAGGGGGTGCGGGGATTGCGCCCCCTTTCGCGATGTCTCCAGCCGTGGATGCATCTTTGCGCGTGTCGGCGCCAGCCTGGTGGGCGTCGGCGGGGGTATCAGGAATTTTTCCGGCACCTGCCTGCGCCAAACTGACGGCCTGAACCGAGGCGCATGGCAACGGGCTAGCGCTGCTCGGTGGCTGGCACTGTTCGGCGGTCGACGGCGTGGCACGTTCCTTGGCGTGCAGGAGCGCGGCGGGGTGGGCGGTTGG
>Ga0209281_1001607_pt1 | contig 12194 bp, 11 predicted proteins | sample MedtruBG_FD_187514 | JGI IMG/M metagenome (GOLD analysis project Ga0209281, IMG submission 187514) | Root nodule microbial communities of legume samples collected from California, USA - Medicago truncatula BG (SPAdes) (version 2) | ecosystem: Host-associated > Plants > Roots > Nodule | place... | reverse complement strand
TCCTTATTACCCCCTACACTTTCAAAAGCTTTCCTTAACTCGCTAATGTGATTATTCAGGCTCGCATTAGAGGGTGAGAAGCCATAATCCTGCCACACGCGCTTGATTAACATATCGCGAGACAGATCAACGTTATTATTTTTAATCAATTCACTTAGCAATCGCGTTGCGGGTTTAGACAAACCCATCGACAACTGATTATTGTTTACCAGCAATAGCTCCCTACCGCCAGGATCGAAAACTATAGTCATATTTATTATATATTTCATGGCTGTATCACTTTTCCCTAGGTGTTTCACTGAGCAATTACTGCAATGTTAAGAATAGTCTTATTTTTCGCTTTATGGAATTTAGAAGGTTTATGCAGCTTTCGTCAACCACTTTGAGAGTAATTATTTTTTGGTGAAAAACTCATAAAAATTAGTGGGATATTAATTTTTAGTGATGCGTCATTGTTTGGTTTTTTATGCTAATTATTTATTATTAATGCTGTCCATTCAGTTTTTAAATCTAATTTAAAGTAGTTAATTAGATTATTTAGCTTTTTTGTTTTTTGATGTGTAACATTTATCCAGTCACCAGTATCCATAAAACAATGTGCGGTATCTGAATAGACCACTATTCATGAGGCCTGCCAAGTCGTGATATCGGATCAAGTGGCGACGCAATGAAAATAGGATAAACCGTTTTATTAAGGACATAGAAAAAAATGAAATTGAATAAAATCATGATGGCAGCAGTATTGGCTTTTGGCACTATTTCTGGCGCACAAGCTGCTGACCAAGGTCACGGAAAAGTAACTTTCACCGGTTCTATTATTGATGCGCCGTGTTCTATTGATCCAAACTCTGTTGATCAAACAGTAGATCTGGGGGCGGTTTCTAACGTTTCCTTGCTTAAGGGGGGTAATTCCGATCCGAAACCTTTCGAGATTCATCTTGAAAAATGCAGCCTGGAAACAGCTAAACTGGTAACGACGACCTTCGATGGTGCTCCTGGCAAAGATGGCTTGCTGGGTATGACTGGCGATGCTAAAGGTGCCAGCATTGCTATTACCGACGGCAGCAATAATGTGATCAAGTTGGGCCAGCCTACTGCAGGTCAAACAATCAGCGCTGGTGCCACTGAAGCTACCCTTGCCTTTAGTGCCTATCTGAAAGGTGATGGTGGAGAGGCAGAGACTATTATCCCAGGTAAATTCCAGAGCGTTGCTAACTTCATTCTGAACTACAAATAATCTGACTCGATGACAGGACTAACCATGCATGCGGGGCGTGTGCCCCACATGCATTCTTGTCAGCATTGTCTGTGGGAGATTTGTGAGAGATGAAACAGCTCAGAATTTATTATTCGGCGTTTTGCCTGTTGATGTTGTTACCTGTGCAGACCAGCCAGGCGGCGGCTGGCTGGGGCCGGGTCAACATGCAAGGCGCTGTAATAGAAACGGCCTGCGCTATTGATACAGATAGCCGCGATCAAACTATTGATATGTCTGTGCTGCCTTTAAGCCAAATTATGCGTGATGGACAAGGGGGGATTCGTCCATTCAGTATTCGGTTAGTCAATTGCGTATTGGAAAGAATCGATGAAAATTTACCGCAATGGCAGCGTTTTCAGGTGACGTTTGATGGAAGGATGGACAATGGATTATTCGGTGTCGATGGGCAAGCGCAAGGCGTAGCCCTGCAGCTTGCAGATAGCTACGGCAATATTATTACACCGGGAATGCCATCACCTTCCTTTGATATTACTGAAGGAGACCGAATGCTTAATTATTCTTTGCGTCTTGTCAGCAATCAACAGGTATTGCGATCGGGGGCCTATACCTCAACGATTCGATTTAAAATGGACTATTACTAGGCTGTCAATGTAAGTAAATTTTAACGTTTAAATTTAATTTAACGGACGCGTTAGCTATTTATTTCCAGCTTATGGAAAGGGGATGGTTTTCATTGATAGTGCTGACGCTAAAATAAAAATAAAAGGGATTGATAAGCATGATAATGCCGAACTGGATTTTATTACCATTTCGTCCTCGTGTCTTGGGTATTTATATCGCCTGTGCGCTAGGTGGAGGTGGATACTATGCCAGTGCGAAAGAGGTGCAGTTCAATACCGATGTTCTTGATGTAAAAGATCGGGGGAATATTGATCTGGGGCAGTTCTCTCGCGGTGGGTATATCATGCCGGGCAATTACATGATGCTGGTGCGAATTAATAAGCAGGAATTGCCTGAGCAATCCGTTATTTTTTATCCGGCGGAGAATGATGCCAAAGACAGTGCAGCCTGTATCAGCCCAGCCATGGTCGAGCAGTTCGGTATAAAGCCGGATATGAAAGAAAAACTGACTTGGTGGCATCAGGACGAATGTTTGACGCTGGATAGCCTGCCGGGCACGTCGGCACGAGCGGATCTGGGCAGTGCCAGCCTCACCGTCAGCTTGCCGCAGGCCTACCTGGAATATGCCGCGGACAACTGGGATCCGCCGTCGCGTTGGGATGAAGGCGTTCCGGGCCTGCTTTTGGATTATTACCTCAATGCGCAAACCCAGCGTCAGCAGCAGCGAGGCCAGCAGAGTTATAACGTCAGTGGCAACGGCACCATGGGGGCCAACCTGGGGGCCTGGCGGTTGCGTGCAGATTGGCAAACACGGTTGGATCATCAAACCGGTAACGGTGAGGGGACGCGCCAGAGCTGGGACTGGAGCCGCTATTACGCATATCGGGCTATTCCTCGCATGGGGGCGAAGCTATCAGTCGGGGAGAACTACCTGTACTCCGACATCTTTGACAGTTTCCGCTTTACCGGTGCCAGCCTGATCAGTGATGACAGCATGCTGCCGCCGAACCTGCGCGGTTACGCCCCAGAGGTGACTGGTGTGGCGCGAACCAATGCCAAGGTTGTGATCAGCCAACAGGGGCGGGTGTTGTATGAAACGCAAGTCGCCTCAGGGCCATTCCGCATACAAGACATTAACGATGCGGTCTCCGGACAACTGGATGTGCGGGTCGAAGAACAGGACGGCAGCATACAGGAGTTCCGCATCGATACCGCCAGTATTCCGTACCTGACCCGGCCAGGGACAGTACGTTACAAAGTGGCGAGCGGCAGGCCTTCGGACTGGAAGCACAATACCAACGGACCGCTGTTTGCTACCGGGGAGTTTTCCTGGGGGGTCAGCAATGGTTGGTCACTGTACGGCGGCGGTGTGGCCGGTGGGGATTACAACGCGCTGGCGGTGGGGGTCGGGCGGGATCTGATGATGTTCGGCGCACTGTCGTTTGACGTGACCCAGTCGCGTGCGAGCTTGCCACAATGGGATGACGGCACCTTGACCGGCGGTTCCTACCGGCTGAGCTATTCGAAAAACTTCGACGAGTATGACAGCCAGGTCACCTTCGCCGGTTACCGCTTCTCTGAGCGCAACTACATGTCGATGAGTGAGTACCTGGATGCACGTACTTATGGCACCCGCAACCAGAGCAGCAAAGAGATGTACACCATCAGTTTCAGCCAGCATTTCCGCGATCTCGGGTTAAGTGCCTATCTGAACTACAACCACCAGACTTACTGGAACAGTGCAGCCAACGATCGCTACACCTTGACGTTGTCGCGCAATTTCGACATCGCTCAGTTCAGAAACCTGAGTCTGTCGCTGACGGGATACCGCAATAAATATAACGGTACCAACGACGACGGCATGTACCTCTCGCTGTCGATACCTTGGGGTGGAAACGGATCGGTCAGCTACAGCGGTAGCTATGACCGTAACGACAGCACCCATCAGGTGGGTTACTACGACCGTCTGGAAAATGGTGACAGTTATCAACTGAGCAGCGGCATCACCCGCAGCGGCGGTACGGCGAGCGGTTATTACACGCACCAGGGTGATATGGCTCAGGTCAATGCTAACGCCAGTTATCAGGAAGGGCGTTATTCATCGGCGGGGTTATCGCTGCACGGCGGCGCAACGGCCACCCTAAAAGGGGCGGCGCTGCACCGGACGGGCATGATTGGCGGTACCCGCATGATGCTGGATACGGGCGGCGTGGCGGATATTCCGATCGGCGGTTATGGCGCAGTTACACGCACCAACCGCTTCGGCAAAGCGGTGGTAACCGACGTGAACAGTTACTACCGCAATAAGGTCAGCATTGACGTCAACAAACTGCCTGAAAATGCCGAGGCGACGCGCTCCGTGGTGCAGGCCACATTGACCGAAGGGGCCATTGGCTACCGCAGATTTGAGGTGATAGCCGGTGAGAAAGCCATGGCAGTGATCCGCCTGGCAGACGGCTCCACGCCACCGTTTGGCGCCACGGTGCAAAACCACAAAAAGCAGGATGTGGGCATCGTCAACGACGGCGGCAGCGTGTACCTGAGCGGGATAAACCCGAACGAAGAAATGACCGTGCACTGGAGTGGGCAGGCGCAATGTGCGCTTACGCTGCCAGCGCAAATACCGCACAGTGGCACCACCGATCTCCTGCTGCCATGTCGCCTGCTCCCGGTGAGTGCAGGAGCAGGCTGATGCATACGGCAGAAACAGAATTTTAGCCATTGTGGCAGGGCGGATTAGCGTCATCTTCCCCCGACCAAATTCTACCGAATTTAAAGAAGTCAGATAGCGAGTAATCAACGATGAACGTGATGAAAAAAACCTTTTTACCTCTGGCGGGCAGCCTGCTGGCCAGTGTGTTGTGTATGCAGCAGGCTCAGGCGGCGGTTGCGCTGGACCGGACCCGGGTGGTGTTTAACGGGGCCGAGAAATCGGTCAGCCTGAGTATCAGCAACGAGAACAAGCAACTGCCGTATCTGGCGCAAGGCTGGGTCGAAGATGCGCAGGGCACTAAAATCACCACGCCACTGACGGTGTTGCCGCCATTGCAGCGTCTGGAGCCGGGGGCAAAAAGCCAGATCAAGGTGCAGGCCTTACCTGCCGCCAACCTGTTGGCGCAAGATCGCGAGACACTGTTCTATTTCAACCTGCGTGAGATCCCGCCCAAAAGTGAAAAACCCAACACGCTGCAATTGGCGTTGCAGACACGCATCAAACTGTTTTATCGGCCCAAGGCGCTGAGTAGTACTGAAGGCACGGCACCCTGGCAGGAACAGCTGACGCTGACCAAATTGGGCGACAAATACCAGGTGAACAACCCGACACCGTATTACGTGACCCTGGTCGATGCAGGCAGCAAGCCGGGCGGCGCCAGTGCCAAGGGTTTTGAACCACTGATGGTAGCGCCAAAAGGGAAAGAAACGTTGAACGTTGGCGTATCCGTATTGGGTAATGCGCCGGTGTTGACTTACGTCAACGACTACGGCGGCCGCCCGCAGTTGCAGTTCAGTTGTGGCGGGGCCGAATGCAAGGCCAAGCCTGTCAAGCAAAGCTGATTACTGGCGTTACACAGGGAGCGGAACATGCAACAACGAATACAAAGGAAGGGTGTCCTGTCTTGCCCTGAGCGGCAATACCTGCTGGCTAAGGTCGCGGCGGTGCTGATGGTGCCGTTGGTGTTAGGCAGCATTATGGCGCTGCTGCCGGAGGCCAAGGCAGCGGATAACTGGAATGTTGATGGCGCCAATGGCGTGTTGCATGTGCACGGTGCGCTGACCGAGAGCGCTTGCCGGTTGGAAATGACCTCGGCTTATCAGGATGTGTGGCTGGGGGAAACCGGTACCGCGCGTATGGCGGAAATAGGCGCACAGGGCACGCCGGTCGCCGTAAAACTGCGCCTGCGGGACTGCCTGCGCAGCCCCGCGAGCAACCGCGATGACCGTAACGGAAATCTGTTGTGGAGCACCCAACAACCCGCGGTGTCTGTCAGCTTTTCCGCCCCTGCGGATGTGAACAATCCGCAGCTAATCAGCGTGCGTGGGGCCTCTGGAATAGCGTTACGCATGAAAGACGCGCTCGGCCGTGATATTCGCCTAGGCAGCCGTGGGGCACCCCTGATGCTGGCCGCTGGCCAGGACGCGCTGGACTATGTGGTGACGCCGGAACGCACGCGTGCACCACTACAAGCTGGGGCTTATTCTGCCCACGTCGATTTCAGGCTTAACTATGACTAAGGCGAGTGCCATGGACACTGGAATGTTATGCGGTCGGAGACCGGTGCTGTTTGCGATAGGCCTGGCATTGGTCAGTTGGGGGGCGGGCTTCCCGGCGATGGCGAAAACTGCCACGGCTACGGTAACCGTCAAGGTGACGGTGGTGGCACCGCCGTGCGAGATCAACAACAACAATCTGATTGAAGTGAATTTCGGTAACGACGTGATGACCACCCGTGTTGACGGTGATTATAAAAGAATGCCGATCGTCTACTCGGTGCAGTGCAAGGGCGGTGGGTCTAATGCGCTAAGGATGTTGATTGACGGCGACGGCGCTACGTTTGATGGCGAAGTTTTGGGCACTAAAAAAACCGACTTTGGCATTGCATTGCTCAATAACGGCGGGCGCATGCCGATCAAAACCTGGCTGGATTTTAACTATCCGGATTTGCCAAAGCTTGAGGCTGTGCCGGTTAAACGCAGGGGGGCCAGCCTGACCGGCGGGCCATTTTCTGCCGGGGCCACGATGAAGGTGGAATATCGATGAAACACTATCCACGCACTCTCTTGCTGCTGATGTGCAGCGTACTGAGCCCTGTGGGGCTGGCAGCGGAAAATATGCGGCTCTACGGCACTTTGGTTGAGCCCCCTGCCTGCACCATCAATAACGGCAGCGAGGTCGACGTCGATTTTGGCAACCGGGTGGGGGTAAAAAAAGTGGATGGGGTGAACTACCTGCAGCCTATGAATTACAAGATTACCTGCGATCCCAATGCCAATGCCTGGGCGATGACGCTGGAAATCGTCGGCATCCCGGCAGATTACGACCGGGCGGCGGTAGTGACCGGCATGACCGATCTGGCTATCCAGATTAAGCAAAATGGCGTGCCCTTTGAGTTGAATAAACCGATCCCCATTAGCCTGACCAGCCCACCATTGCTTGAGGCCGTGCCGGTAAAACGTCTGGGCGCAACATTAACCGAAGGGCCATTTGAAGCCACGGCCACCCTCAAGGCGGTTTATCAATGAACGGGAGCAAGGGACTGATTTATGAGGCACCGTTCGCCGTGCTGCTGGTATTGAGTGGTACGGCGCAGGCCGACAATGTGCGGCTGCATGGTGCTCTGGTGGCAGAGCCCTGTGTGATCGCGCCGGGGGACGAGAGCGTGCGGCTGGAGTTTGGCACGGTGATCGACAAATACCTGTATGCCAACACACGCACGCACGGGCAGGCGTTTGATATTCGGCTGAAGGAGTGTGATCTGAGCCTGGGCAGAACGGTGAAGGTGACCTTTAGCGGCATGGAAAATCCGAACCTGAAAGGGTTGCTGGCGATTGAGGGCAGCAGCCAGGCTGCCGGTATTGCTATCGGTATGGAGACCCCGGGGGGGCAGCCATTGCCGCTCAATAAAATCGGGCCAGGCTACCGGTTGATCGACGGCAGCAACACACTGACGGTACAGGCCTATGTGCAGGGCGAACCTGAGGCGATTGCCAAGCGGAGCATTGAACGGGGGCCGTTCAGCGCCATCGCCACCTTTAATCTGGAATATGAATAAGGCTGAAAGTGATTGGTTAAATGCTTATGCCTGGCTGGGGAAACGACGGCGACATGCGCCACCCAATGCCGATATTTGGCATTTGCGTTTCCACTGGGCCGATCAAGGCGAGGCGTTGTATCAGCAAGTGTGTGGCGGTAATTATCGTTTGCTGCCGATGCAAGTTTATCGCCACTACGATCGAAGCTGGGTGCAGTGGAGTGCACAAGATGCACTGGTGCTGAAATGGGCCAGCTGGCAGGTGGAAAATCAACTACCTACCCATGAACGCTGCGTCCATATCAAAGGCCGTGGGGGTAGGGAATCGGTAGATCAGGTTTGGCGAGAGCTAACCTCCGGCGATTACGCCTTCGTTTATCGAACGGATATTCGGGGTTATTACCGCCATATTCGCAAGGCGCAGGTGTTAAGCCTGGTGCAACAGCATGTTAATGACCCGGTGCTAACCGATCTTATTGAGCAGTATTTGTATTACAGCGTCGAGGATGGGGGAGAAATACATACTCCTGAGCAAGGTATTTGTCGCGGTTGCGCGCTTAGCCCATTGATAGGCGGCAGTCTGTTGCACCACGTCGACAGCTATTTTGCCGCGCTGGAGAACGTATTTTATCTGCGTTATATGGACGACTTTGTGCTGCTGACCCGTACGCATTGGCAACTGCGGCGCTGTGTAAAGCGCATGCATGAATTTTTTAATCTGAGTGGTTTTGAAACGCACCCGGATAAAACCCAATTAGGAAGGATTGAGCATGGATTTGACTGGCTGGGCCTGTGGTTCACCCTCACGGGGACCTCCATCGCGCCACGCGCGTTAGAAAATCACCGTGCACAACGAATGCGGCTTTACGAGCAAGCCCGGAGGTGGGGACTGTCACAGACAGCCACTGACGAACGGGTGCAGGCGTATGAGACACGGTGGAACATATGGGCGAAGGGGATGCTGCGGCGCTGATTCGCATTAGAAAATACGATACCTGGACGACTATGAAACACTCTAGAACTCTTCTCACACTCCTATTCGTCGTGACTCAACCGCACGCTGCCACCGTCACACCCCCATGGGACGGATTAACACCCGCCCCAACTGTCACCGTCGCTGACGTACAACCGCCCCGGTGGAACATCGAACGGAATTCCTCTCGGATATACACCTGTACGATAGCTGTTCACGTCCGAAGGCCGCACCCGACACGGCCGAACTACACCCAAAAACACTACTATAGCTCGACAACCCCTGATGCTAACACCTGTTACGGGGTAACATACCGAGGAAACACCAACCCAGTCCCCTATGATGAATTCGTACGCGCGATGGAGACCCTACGAATCCCCCTAAACACGGGTACTACCTTCCCTGGATACCCGGACCCCAATCCCATCGATCGTTGTGATATTGAAATTACCGTACAGTACCCCGGCATCAAACACCTTGCCTTTGTGTCTTGTACAACGACTCGGCCGCCCGTCTCGTGCACTTTGTCTACCCCGGATATACTACAACACGAACAACAGTCGGTCGGTACCATCTCCTCCATGGCGGACGGGACTGTACGAATTGCATGTACTGGGACCACACGGATTACCCTAACTGTTCCACTTGCTACCACAGCGTTGAATTCAGGCGACACACAAATTCCCTCTACAATGTCGCTTGGCGACGCTAACGACAACAATGTATCAACCGTAGCCGATCCTTATACTACTGTTAACGTTAGAAACACCATAAATAGTGTATCGGTGGTGCCGGGGACGTATCAAGGGTCTGGTATAGTAACCGCCTCCTGGGATTGACCTTGTGTACGTCGACAGTCGCAGTACTGGTATTATATATTCACAAATCGCCACAGAGAGAACACCCTGATGGAAAAGGATTAATCTTAAGAGAACCCGGCAAATCCGGGCAACTCAAAACCTCGCTGTACGGTGCTTGACTGCCAATATGAACCAGTACTAACCCTGAAATGTAGATCTTGGATCGAACTAAGCCCACATGCTTAACGCGCGAATCCTAACCTTCCTATTGATTCAGCTATGTGGGAGCTGCAATATAACACGGAGGGTATGTTATCCTGCCTGCATAAAACGTAGAGTGGAACCGACGACGATGCCATACTAATGGCCCCGGAAAAATCTAAGATGCTAGGATCCACGAACGGGGCACATCGTGATGGACTTGAAACATATTAACTAAACCATGAAACCACCCTACGGGGTCAGAACATTCAAATAATTTAAATTACTGGAAAAAACTCTTACGCGTCCTCCACCCTCTATGTAATCCAAGGTTGCAGGGATAAACACGGGCTGCGGGCCACATGGACTGATGCCTACGTGTGAAGGTGCTCAGCCCTGTGCATTGAGACTAGGTATAGAATATGCTCTGATGGGCACACTATATCGCTGCAACGGTATTAACTCAAAGTACGCAATCGAGGCCCGGTGGTCGAAGCACTGATAGAAATGGTGAATATCAAATACGATCTAACAACCTGTTGATCATTATAAGAATTCACAAACGAACTTGTTAAAAAAATTGTCTGCAACACAGTCGACTATCCCAGTGTAGGTAGTGACCCTGACCACGAATATGTTCCAAACATAATCTGGAATAACCGGCTTCAGTCTTGTCACATATTCAGGTAACCGGAGATTTTTCGGTGAATTTGGAAGGCGTCACCCGGCCCAGTGTAGAATTTGCTCTGGTAAGACATGTATGCGACAGGTCTAGGTTTTGCACCGTGCATCCCCCAGAGACACGAACCCGTTCCCGTTCTGGCATTCTTGTCACATCCTGCCGTAGAAGGACTCCGCAGTGACCTTGGACGACGGAAATTCCATGGCCGGGAGAAGACAATGCGGATACCACTTGCATATACCCACCTGGGCCGCATTTTCCTGCCAGCACATCCTGCAGCATCGACTTGTCGGGGCTCAGATCGGCAGCCAGCCTCTTCAGCCTGAGATTTTCTTCTTCGAGCTGCCGCATGTGTTTCAGCTTTGGAGGGAAAACTCCGCCGTATTTCTTATGCTAGGTGTAAAACGTGGCATCGGAAATACATAGTTTGCAGCAGACATCCGGCACGGACGGACCCAGTTTAGCCTGCTTCAGGGCAAAGACAATCTGCTCCTAGGTGGATCGTGACTTTTTTCATCGGCACCACCTCCGTTCAGGGGGAGCGTTTATCATGCCGGAATTCTATTACTGAATAGAGCAGGATTCTGTTCAGTTCTTTCTAACCACATATCAAAGGTGCATAGTAGTGCATAGTCGAGTGATTAGTGGTTACTGTATAATCATTTGATTTAAAGTAATAAATTCCATATATGAACAGTATGCATAGTTTTTCCATAAATCTTTCTTGCGTAAAGAAACTTGGAAAATGAAGTAAGTTTGTACAATATATGGGCATCCTGAATGTTTCGTATACATTTGAGCTTTCGCTTCGTTCGGATACCTAAATGGGAGCTGTATAAATCAGCCCCAAATTCTCCGAATCGAGCTCTGTTTCATGGCAGGTACGAAATTTTTCTGGGGGCACAAAAAGGGGCATATACATTTTCAGTTATTATTTAACTATTATATTTCATTGAGTTGTATTTGTATGTGAGTCCGGCCTTCGCACCATTAGTACAGCGCGAACAAGAAGCCACCGAGAGGTGGTTTTTTTGTGCCTAAAATCCAGCCCCGCAAGGTTTTTTCCTCACTTTATCACTCAATCTGAGTCAGCCTACATCAACTTACTGATGCGGATACAACCGCGGGTATATCCCGGTTCTATAATGTTTGTATTCACGCAGAACCCTTGAAAGGATACTCAACATGGCTCTGAGCGATGTGAAGGTTCGTACGGCCAAGCCTGAAGAAAAAGCCTATAAGCTTACTGATGGCGACGGCATAGTGTAGTGTTGCTGGTTCACCTGGACGGTTCAAAAACACTGGTGCTTGCGTTATCGCTTTGAAGATAATTAGGAAATGCTGATGTGGGGTATTTACCACTGAGATGAGCGCAGAAAAATGATTCAGCGGTCGGTAGATTATATAAATGCGAACCGGGATATGGGGATTAGCCTGTTCGATTTCGCATAGAGTAGAGTAATGCTGTGAATTGAACACACCGTCACCGGTAGACAAAGCATACTTACCAATAGGTCTTTAGAAAATGAAGAAAGGACGCTTCACTACACTTCGCTGCGAGATGACAGGTGTACATGCCGTATCAGCGGATACTTCATTCAGCTTCGGACGTCATACTCATGACCAGTTCGGCATTGGCTTAATTGATCGTGGTGCTCAGGTGTCGATGAGCGGGCGAGGTATTGTTGAAGCCCGCGTGGGGGATATCATTACTGTTAATCCAGGAGAAGTGCATGATGGATCTCCGCTAGGTACAGAAAGCAGATCGTGGCGAATGCTTTATTTTGAGCCGGAAGTTCTGTCCGGAGTTATTCAGAGACATGTAGTGGCACAGTAAATTTGGCCACCTGATTAAAGGTGATATCCTCACCTCAACACAAAACAGGTGACTTAATGAACAAAAAAACTAAGCGTACTTTCACCCCTGAGTTCAGGCTGGAATGTGCGC
>Ga0209281_1001604_pt1 | contig 12203 bp, 10 predicted proteins | sample MedtruBG_FD_187514 | JGI IMG/M metagenome (GOLD analysis project Ga0209281, IMG submission 187514) | Root nodule microbial communities of legume samples collected from California, USA - Medicago truncatula BG (SPAdes) (version 2) | ecosystem: Host-associated > Plants > Roots > Nodule | place... | reverse complement strand
CTATGATTTTACGCCACGAAAGACACAACTTCAACACGATATGTCCTATAACGTCCTGTTTTCATGAAGCTGACGAACCGGACCGGCAGAGCCTTTCCCTTTTGCGGCGTACGCCCGGTGAGACGGTTTGGCACGCATACCCATGAGCACGCCCGAAGAGTGAAAATGTTGTTAAGCGATTGACCATGCCCTGTTATTCAGAAATCTCCATGGGCGACGATCCCCTAAGCTTTCTTGAATACCCGAAAAAAATTTGTCTTATCAATTGATCTTCTTTATTATAATGATTTTCACTTATATAAGCTAATAAGATCATTCACAAATATTTCTCCATTTGTAAAATGAATTTTATTGTTGCTTAAAAGTCCATCCAATGATTGAATTGTTTTTTCGATCATAGAAATTTTCCATTTTTTACTTAAATCTGTTTTAAAACTAATATAAACTTCATTTTTTAACGGTTCAAATACTATTGAACACAAAGTATTATCCTGACTAGTTTTTCTTAAAACTTCAAAAGCTTCATTTATACCAAAGCTATGAATATTATTATCAATATATTCATGAGCACAAATATATCTATCAGCACCTATACCATATACTTTATTATAATTTGCTTCCTTAAAATCCCCATTTGGAAAATTAGTCATAATAATAAAATCATTATTAATCCGACTTATTATATTTGTATCAATTCCTTCTTCCAGAATAAATGCATCACCAGTTTTATCAGCGATAATAGTATGTAGCCCTAAATCTGGGAATAATGGATTTCTAGGATACGAGATTACTCTTTTATTAAGAATTTCAAAAAATTCAGATGTTTTTCTTGTTTTCTTTAGCGCCTCATCAAAAATATCAAAAGCAAACCAATCATTTTCGTTACAACTTGATTTAAAACCTGGATTATATTTTACTGCTTGAGTACAGATAAAAAGACCCTCACTATTAAAACCAGCGATGTCCCTGTATATGTTATCTAATAAGCCTGAAAAGTAAAATATGTTTTTATCATTATAACAGAAGACTTTCAGTTTTAAATCAATTTCATCAGTATCAAAATTCATACCATAAATAGTTTTTTCTTGACCGTATACTGCAAAACTTGTACACATTTTAGAACCTCCTTTTAATTTATAATTTTGTCATATAATATGCTTAGAGTATTTAGAGAATCATTTAGCTATTTTACCATTGGCTTCACTACTTTCTTAAACTTATATTTAAATGATATCACTGGCTACATCAATGTATCAACCTAATACATTTTTCAGAAACAAAAATGCGCCATCTAGCGTTTGCTTTATGGCGCATTTTATTATAGTAAAAATATGCTATTGGTAATAAATGTAAAAAGTGCTATAATTTTTATAGCATATTTTTTTATACAAGGGGAAAGGATTATGAAACAGAGTGCTAAAGTTGAAATAATCAAATCATTTAAGGAATTATTAAACGAGAAATCTATAGATAAGATTACTGTAAAGGAAATTTGCGAACATTGTAATGTGAATAGACAGACTTTTTATAATCATTTTACAGATATCATGGATGTTTTTAAATTCTTATTTCATAAGGAAGTATCACTGGAAATTGCTCAAAATAGGACCTTCGAAACCTGGACCAACGGATATTTAGCTACAATGAAATATTTAGAGAATAATTCAAAAATGATTTTACATGTTTATAAATCCTCTTATTGGTCAGAAGCAAACATTTACTTTACCAATCTTAGTAATAGATTGCTTTGTGATGTGGTTGAAGAATGTATTCAAAAGGTAGGAGTAGAGCTAAATGAAAAAGATAAAAATTTTGTTGTGAATTTTTATCGACATATATTTAATGGATTATTGATAGACTGGATAAGTGAAGGTATGGAAGAGGCGCCAGAAATAGTACTAAAAAAACTATTATATATGATAACAGGAAGTATTCCACGAAGTATAGCTAACTTTGTCAAGGGAGAAATAAGAAAATAAGGTACATGAAATAAAAGATAGATCAAAGTATATTATGCCTTAATAACAGATTGATCTATTAATATTTCATCGTACCTTATTTTCTTATTTCATTATAGATAGAAGAAGTTTTAAATAGACATTTTCATTTATATGTCTATTGAGTAATTATATTACAGAAATGTATAATGAAAGTGATAAAAATAATATTCTACATTAAGGGAGGTTACGATATGTTTATTTTTAACTATGCAGCTGGAGCATCAGTATTAAGTGTTTGGGCCGTTTGGGTAATTGTTTTTATAGTTCTTTTTGGTCTTAATGAAGTAGCTCGTAGATGGAAATATGTTGGCTTCTTCTGCTTTGTCATTTTACCATTAATTCTTTCAATGTTATGGTTTACAGCGTTAGTGGACACAACTTATACAGACTGGTTCCATTTGGCGAAAGTATATTCTGCTACAGCAGGATGTATAGGGTTTTGGTGCATTAGGCATGTTAAATGGAGAAATAAATTAACAGGTAAGGAATGGAGACTGTGCGACAAAAAATGGGCGCTATGTTTTCCACCACTAATCCTCTCTATTAATATTATAGAGGCAGTAATTCGTGATTTTCAAGTTGGTATTCAGTATCACGGTGGAGGAATGCTTGCAGATGAAGCTATGTACGTAGTTGGCGGTTCATGGAATTTTATGAATGGTATAGCAGGTATATTAAATATTATAACTATAACAGGATGGTTTGGAATTTGCATAAAAAAACAGACTTCTAAAGATGGAAGTAAGGATATGTTATGGCCTGATATGCTATGGTTTTGGATTATAGCCTATGATTTATGGAATTTTGCATACACTTATAATTGTTTACCAGGACATTCTTGGTATTGCGGTTTGGCACTTCTTTTAGCACCAACACTATGTGCATTTACTGTTGGAAAGGGAGCATGGTTACAGCATCGCGCACAGACTTTGGCTTTATGGTGCATGTTTGCACAAACCTTCCCAGCATTCATTGATAAGGGTACTTTTGCTGTTTCCTCATCTTATGATTCAGTACCATTATTCGCAGTTAGTTTTGCAGCATTAGCTTCAAATATTGCAGTATTGGTCTATATGATCTATAAAGTATTTAAGACTAAGAGAAATCCTTATCTAGGAGAACTTTATATAGATTTGAAAGAATATAAGGAAATTGAAAGAAGTGCAGAATTGAATTTTGGACGTCAAAGAAGTTATAGGGTTAATTTTATGAAAGGCGAAAGTAAATTGTAAAATTAATTTCAAATAAATATGTTATGAAATTAATTTTAAAGCAATAAGCTTACAGCACGTTTCTTCTTATTATAAACAAAGAAAGTAAAAGTTTAAGAGAAAATGGGGGAGTTAAAGTGAATAACTATAAAGTCATTGAAATTAAGAAAAGTATTTTTGAGAATAATGATAATCTGGCAAAATCACTTAGGAAGGAATTGAAAAAGGAGAAAACCTTTTTATTAAATTTAATGTCATCACCAGGTTCAGGCAAGACAACAACTGTTTTAAGAACAATTGAAGCTTTGAAGGATGAAATGAGTATTGGAGTTTTAGAAGCTGATATTGACTCTGAGGTTGATGCTTATACCGTTTCTAAGACTGGAGCGAAAGTTATTCAGCTGCATACTGGAGGTATGTGTCACCTTGATGCAGATATGACTAAACAAGGGATATTAGAACTCGGAACAGGGGAAATTGATTTTGCTATATTGGAGAATGTAGGAAACTTAGTATGTCCAGCGGAATTTGATACTGGTGCATGTAAAAATGCCATGATTTTAAGCGTGCCAGAGGGAGATGACAAGCCTTTAAAATACCCATTAATGTTTTCTGTTGTTGATGTTTTATTAATTAATAAAATAGATACAATAAATTTTTTTGATTTTGATATTGAAGCTGTGAAAGAGCGTGCAAAAAAATTAAATCCCAATATCAAAGTTATACAAATATGTGCTAAAACAGGCGGAGGAATTGAAGAGTGGGTGGAATGGATACGTAAAGAGATCAGAAAGTGGAAGGAAGAATAGTTATAATATCTTAGATTACTTTTTAGGGGGATGAGATATGATTAAGGATAGGGTATTGGAGCTTGCTAACCACATTAACAGATCAAAAAGTGGTTCAAAATCAGGAATTAAACCAGAGGATCCGGAATATATGATTCTAGAGCCTGTTGTTTCAGAGGAAATGGCAGAAGTAGGACTTTACTTAGAACTGCGCAAACCAAAGAGTGCAGAAGAGGTTGCTTTTTTATGTAACAAAACTGTAGAAGAGACCTCTAAACTTTTATGGGATTTAGCCGTTGTCGGTGTTTGTTTTGTTAATAAAATTGATGGTATTGATAAATACTGGCTTGATACATGGATTCCAGGGGTTATGGAAATGATGGTTAATAATAAGGAGAATGTTAAAAAGTATAATCAAATTGCTGAGGCTTTCGAAGCTTATGGAAGAGTAAGAGGCCCAAAGACAGCGGGAAATTTTCCTGTAGGTAAAGGTTTAATGCGTGTTATACCAATTGAACAAGCAATTAAGGGGGAAACAAGAAGAGCTTCCTATGAGGAAGTATCCAAATATCTCAATGCAAATAGTATTTTTTCTGTTTCTGATTGCGCTTGTCGTACAGCAAGAGAAATCATGGGAGAAGGCTGTGGTCACTTGAAGGAAGATATGTGTATTCAAATGGGTCATGCTGCAGAATATTATATCCGTACAGGCAGGGGAAGGAAAATTACCCGTGAGGAAGCCTTTGAGATTATTAAGAAAGCTGAAGAAAATGGTTTAGTCCATCAGATACCTAATACTGATGGTTCGGGAAAAACTCATGCGATTTGTAACTGCTGCGGATGTTCCTGTTTGTCATTAAGAACCGCTGAAATGTTTTTAAATACTGATATGGTGCGCTCTAACTATGTAGCGCAAATAGATAAGGACAAATGTGTTGCTTGTGGAGAGTGTGTTGAAAACTGTCAGGTTAATGCACTACGATTAGGTCAAAAAATCTGCACAAAGACACCAATTGCACTTAAGAGACGTCCTCTTCCTTATGATACAGAATGGGGACCTGATAAATGGAATCCTGATTATCGTATTAATAGGAAGGTTGTTATGGATACTGGGACAAGTCCTTGTAAAGCAGAATGCCCGGCTCATATTGGTATTCAGGGATATATTAAGCTGGCTTCTCAAGGTAGGTATACTGAAGCACTTGAACTTATAAAGCATGAAAATCCGTTTCCGGCAGTATGTGGGCGTATTTGTCCAAGGAAATGTGAAAGTGCTTGTACCAGAGGCGATATTGATGCTCCTATTGCAATTGATGATATAAAGAAATTCATTGCGCAGCAGGACTTGTATAAGGATAAGCGCTATGTTCCAAAGATAAAAGATAAATATGAAAATAAAATTGCTGTTATTGGTTCGGGTCCATCTGGCCTTTCCTGTGCATATTACTTAGCTATTGATGGTTATAAAGTAACAGTTTTTGAAAAACAAAAAGTGCTTGGAGGTATGCTTGCACTTGGAATACCTTCTTTTAGGCTTGAGAAAGATGTAGTTAATGCAGAAATTAACATTTTGAAAGAATTAGGTGTTTGTTTCAAGACAGGTATAGAGGTAGGCAAAGATATAACTCTAAGTGAATTAAGAAGTGAAGGTTTTGAAGCGTTCTATCTTGCAATAGGTGCTCAGAAAGGTAAAAAGCTAGGTATAGAAAGTGAAGATTCGCAAGGAGTAATTACTGGGGTGGAATTTTTACGTAAGGTAAATCTCGGTGAAGCTTTAAAAATTGGAGGACAAACTATAGTAATTGGCGGCGGAAATGTTGCTATTGACGTTTCAAGGACAGCTGTACGAATTGGTACATCAAAGGTGCAAATGTACTGTTTAGAAAGTAGGGCAGAAATGCCAGCCATTGATGAAGAAATTTATGAAGCATTATCAGAAGGCATTTATATCAATAATTCATGGGGACCTAAACAAATTATTATAGAAGATGGATATGTTGTGGGTGTAGAATTTAAAAAATGTATTTCCATTTTTGATGAAAATAAAAGATTTAATCCCAAATTTGATGAAAGTGAAACAAAGTTAGTAAAGGCAGATAACGTTCTAATTTCAGTAGGTCAAGAAATAGAATGGGGTGGATTAATTGAAGGAAGCAAAATAGAATTAAATAAAAACAAGACAATAAAAGCTAAACCAATTACCTATCAAACTAGTGAGTCTGATGTATTTGCAGGGGGTGATGCGTTAACTGGACCAAAGTTTGCTATTGATGCAATTGCTGTAGGAAAACAAGGTGCAATTTCAATTCATAGATATGTTCACCCTGGACAAAGTTTGACAATTGGGCGCGCTAGGAGGGAGTATTATCCTATTGATAAAGAAAATCTTAAGCTTGAAGGTTATGATAATCTTCCAAGACAAAAAGCAAAACCTATAGCAGTAAATAAAGTAAAGGAAGCTTTTAAGGATTTCAGAGGAATATTCACAGAAGAGCAGGTAAAAGAAGAAACTAAGCGTTGCCTGAGCTGTGGCACTACTGTTGTGGATCAATATATGTGTGTAGGCTGCGGAATTTGTACAACTAAATGTAAATTTGATGCCATTTCCCTAATAAGAAAATATGATAGTGAAGGTGTAGAACTTAGAGAAATAAAGCCAGCAGTTATTAAACATGCATTAAAGAGGAAGATAAGAATTACAGTTAAAAAACCTATCAAATTGTTAGAATCAATTTTCTCAAAAGAAAAAAGCAAATAGAAGGACTTAAGGCACATGAATTAATAGTAGAACAAAGATATGACGCATATTTTGAGCTAGAGAAGCATGCTGAGACTATGATTATTTAATTGTGATTTTAATTTTTGCCGAAAGAGGTGAATAAACTTGCATGAATTAGGGGTTGTGATGGAAGTAGTAAGAACTGTTGAAAATATTGCAAGGGTAAATGAATTAACGAAAATTGATACATTGGTGTTGCAAATAGGTGAGATCTCATCTATGATCCCAAGATATATTGAAGCTTGTTACTCAGCAGCAGTGGATGGCACTATATTACAAAACACTAAATTAAAAATTGAAATTCTGCCAGCCAATGCTATTTGTAAAAAGTGTAATAAAGTATTTAATTTGCTTGAGAATAATTTTAGATGTTCAAATTGTGAAAGCAGAGATTTTGATATTTTATGCGGAAAAGAGTTTATGATTAAGGAAATCCTTGCTTGTTAAATGAATATTTAGATTTATAGACTAAAGAAGAACAAAACTAATTTTAATTGAAATAGAAGATACAATTTTTGCGGGCTTTTGTGCTTTTGATAAAAGGATAAATAAAGAAATTGAAGTAGATGATTCTTTAAAAGAACAAATCAAAAATAATTTTTCCAAACTAGATATTAAGCCAGATGGCTGGTGGATAAATTATGAGTATTTACCTAATGGAAATGAAAATGATAATCCTAATTTTAAAAATCATAATGAAGCTTATTATAATTTATATGATGATTTGAAATTCAAATCTTTTATAAATGATAGTGTTAAGTTAATTGAAGAAATGATTGAGGAACAATATTAAACTTATAGAAAAATATTAATAAATATTATATAAGCTGAGATTTTTATATATTTAGAAAGTCTCAGCTTTAATCATTTTATACAAATTTATGATATAATAGACATAATAACCAGAAAAACATAGAAAGAGTGAATATGATGAAAGAGACAATAAACAGAATAAGAAAATTCCGAAACGACAAAGATTGGGCACCTGAACATGAGAAGATGGGTAAGGGAATTACACTTACAACAGATGAATTAAAGAAGCTTAAAAATATACTTAATGAGATGAATCTATAATTATATTGAATAAAAACAAAGGGGTAAAATTATATGTTAAAAAGAGTAGAAAAAATAATGCTTAAAATATTAATCGGGGGAATGTTTGTAAGTTTAGTGCCGACAAGAGTAGTATTTGCAGATGATATAGAAACAAATAATACTCAAACAACAGATGCGGCAGTAAGTATCAATGAAGGTAATACAACAACAGGAGCTGCGGTAAGCATTAAAAAGGAAAATACAACAACGGGAGCAGCAGTAAATATTAATGAGGGAGATACAACAGCACCAGTTTTTAAAAGTATAAGTATAGATAAGAAAAGTGCAACTACTGGAGATAAGATAACAGTTACAGTTGAAGCTAGTGATGATATGTCTGGAATAGATAGCATAGGGATTTCTTATAATGCACCATCAGGAAGTTCATCAAAATATGTATCATTAAAAAAGAATAGTGAAGGTAAATATACAGGAACTATAACAGTAGGGCTAAACGATGCTGCTGGCGTATGGAAAGTCAATATTATAAGTATTAATGATAATGCATCAAATAAAATAGCAATATTTAATACGGAGGTAACACCAAGTGTAAACATAGATAATGCTATAGCAAAAGATTTAAGTGCAGGCGACTTTGAAGTAAATGGAACAATACCAGATACAACAGCACCAGTTTTTAAAAGTATAACTTTAGATAAGCGAACTGGAACCAATGGGGAAAAGATAACAATTACAGTTGATGCAATTGATGATATATCTGGAGTAGACAGCATAGGAATTTCTTATGTTGCACCATCAGGAAGTGCATCAAAATATGTATTATTAGGAAAAAATAGTGATGGTAAATATACTGGAACTATAACAGTAGGACAAAATGATGCTATCGGTATATGGAAAGTGAATATTATAAGTATTAATGATAATGCATCAAATAAAATAGCCATATTTAATACTGAGATAACTCCAAGTGTAAACATAGATAATGCTATAGCAAAAGATTTAAGTGCAGGCGACTTTGAAGTAAATGGAACAATACCAGATACAACAGCACCAGTTTTTAATAATATAAGTATAGACAAAAGAAATGTATCTAAAGGAGAAAAAATAGTAATTGCAGTTGATGCAAGTGACGATATATCTGGAATAGACAGCATAGGAGTTTCTTATGTTGCACCATCAGGAAGTGCATCAAAATATGTATCATTAAGAAAAAATAATGAAGGTAAATATACCGGAACTATAACAGTAGGGCTAGATGATGCTGTTGGTCTATGGAAAGTGAACATTATAAGTATTAATGATAATGCATCAAATAAATTAGCTATATTTAATACGGAGATAACACCAAGTGTTAACATAGATAATGCTATAGCAAAAGACTTAAGCACTGGTGATTTTGAAGTAAATTCAACAGTACTTGATCCGGAAGTAAAACCAACACCAGATGAACCGACTGACGAAGACGCTATGCCAAGAGCTATAAGAATTCTAGGAACTGAAAGAGTTGGTGAAACATTAAGTGCCCAAATTAGGAAAGATGGTACTGAGTTTATTGTAGATCCATCTAAAAATCCAATCTATGAATGGTTTAGATTAGACGATGAGGATTCTGAAACTGGGACATTAGTAGGAAGAGATAAAACTTATGAGTTAACTAGTGATGATCTAAATAAATATATTAAATTACTAGTATATTATAATAATAAGAAAGTTGATGAAGAGATAACATCAAAGATTATAAAGAGAAGATCAAGCAGCAGTTCAAGCTCTTCATCAGGTAGTAGTTCGAGCTCATCATCAAGTAACAGCTCAAGCTCTTCATCAGATAGTAATGGTACAACAACAAGTAATAACAATAAAGCATATGATAATGGCAGCACTGCAGATGGTGCTGCAGTATCAAATACTAACTCAACAGCAATAAAAACAGTAAAAGTTGAAACGAATCAAGAGGGTATAATAAAACTCGTAAATGAAAATGGACAAACAGTTACAGGCTGGCAGTTAGTAGATCAAAAATGGTACTTAGCTAACTCAACTGGAGTAGCACAAACAGGTTGGCAACAGGTAAATGATGTTTGGTATTTGTTAGATAATACAGGTGTTATGCAAACAGGCTGGCAGCAAGTAAATGGTGTCTGGTATTTACTTAAAGTTGATGGTGCTATGGCGACAGGCTGGCAACAAACAAATGGTAAATGGTACTATTTATATAGCGATGGATCAATGGCAAGCAATACAATAATTGATGGCTATAAAGTTGATGAAAGTGGTGCTTGGGTTTAAAAGTGTAAAATAGGGGATTAATAAATTCACAAAATATGTAATGAAAAAACGCTACATATTTTGTGATTTTTTTATAGTGTACTTTGTTATGATATTTTATTTCTAAAGAGAACGATAATATTGTCATTAAGTAAAATAATTAATGTGAGGAAGGGTGGATATAAAATGGGACAAGGATATGGAATACTACGTTGCTCAAAATGCCAATATAGCAAGTATTTTCGATTGGGCATAGGAATGATGTATAGCCCAAATCATGTCTTTTATGAAGACTATTATAATGACGATGAAAAATCTATGTTAGAATACTTGGTTAGAAGCAGAAAAATAAAAGAACATGCTTTTGAATTGAGAAAACATAGTTGAAAACCCACTGATGAATATGGACATGAAATTTATCATTGTACCAAGTGTAATGAATTGCATACTAGATTTTATCTTTGTATTGAAAATAATGTTGAAAAATATGAGCCTGAATATAAATGTTCAGAATGTAAAAAAGTTTTAATTGGAGTGAATTTATCAGAACTTGAAGAAGTATTATTTTTAGTACTTCTTTATTTTCTATACAGAATCAGAACGTATGTACGTATAAACTGTTTGTTGTTGGGAATAATTATAGTATAGGCATATGAGTACTCAATCCTAATTTAAAAATTAAGATTTCAATAAGACCAAATTTCGATTATAATTAATATATAGTAAAGTAGGTGCAAAATTGTCACTTAGCAACGAAAAAGTAAAGCTTGATGAAGTTTTGAAATTCTTATTTTCAACATCGAAAAAGGTTCTAGTTAATTTATTAAATGGAATTTTTGAAGAGAATTTTAGTAGTGACGAAGTTAAGCTATCTGTTAGTAATAATGAATTTGTAATGGATACCTTTGATACACTAAGAGGAGATGTATTTTTTGATATATTAAATAATGAAAGTGAAAAAATATCTTATCATTTGGAGTTTCAAACTCGAAATGACAGTACAATGATAATAAGGATGTTTGAATATGGATTTAAAAAAGCTAAAGAACAAGCAGGGAATAATGATGATTTTAAGACTGTATATTTTCCAAAGCAAAAGGTAATATTTTTTGAAGAGAATAGGAATATTAGCGATATAATAAGATTAAAAATAATATTGCCAAGTGGAGATGCTTTTATATATTCGGTACCAGTTATGAAATATTGGGAATATGATGATAAAGATTTATTAGAAAATAGAATGTATCCATTGCTGCCATTACAGTTATTTAATCTTAGACGGGAATTAGAACAGTATAGAAGAAAGAATGATATTGACAAAATAAAAGAATTATCAATTAAAGCAAGAGAAATTGCAGAAAGAATAGCAAATGAATCAAAAGAGCTATTTGAAAAGAATGAAATAGTAGGAGACGATTTTCATAAAATGCTACTAGCAATTCAAAATTTGATTGAATACTTAAACAGAAATTATTTTAATGATGAGAAAATAGAAGAAGAGGTGATTAGAGTGACTAAGACTTTATTTGATCCAGAAGTAGAAAAAAGGAAGGCTATAGAGATTGCTAAAAATTTATTAGATATTTTAGATAATGATACAATAGCACTAAAAACAGGGTTAGAGTTAGAAGAAGTTATCAAACTTAGGAATGCTAGTCAGTCAAAAGATTCTAATTAAGCCAAAAGATTAAGATGTTATATTGACTAAAAAAGTTTTAAAGCTTTCAAATTCAGGAAATACAATAAGCCAAATAGCAAAAGAGGAAAATATACTTGTTTTTCAATGAGACCAGGGTTTAAGAATAAGCCCTGGTTTTATTATATTCTATTTGAAATATCCAAGTTTTATCATTTTTTTCATTAATATTCAAAATCATGAACTGCAAAGGGATTAATTTCTTTAAATACGTTTAGTTTAGATTAACTATTGTCTTAACTTTACAACTATTATAAATTATGATATTATAACAAAAAGATTGGTAAATTATTATCGATTTATTATGAAATTACAAATAAAATTATCATTATGGTATTAAAAACAGTAGTATAGTAGGAAAATGTTAATTGTGAAAGTGATAATATTAGGAGGACGGTAATATGGTAG
>Ga0209281_1001601_pt1 | contig 12219 bp, 15 predicted proteins | sample MedtruBG_FD_187514 | JGI IMG/M metagenome (GOLD analysis project Ga0209281, IMG submission 187514) | Root nodule microbial communities of legume samples collected from California, USA - Medicago truncatula BG (SPAdes) (version 2) | ecosystem: Host-associated > Plants > Roots > Nodule | place... | reverse complement strand
CCTGCCTCCTGCTCGCGCAGGATCGAAATGATTTGCTCTTCCGTAAACTTCGATCGCTTCATCGTCCGGTCCTTCAAAATGGGCCGAACTCTAGCATCAGATGGAGGAGTTATCTGGGATCACAGCAATCTGCTTTCCAGATGAACGGCTTCGGCTCTTGGTTGTGCTCTTTGATGAAACGATTGATGGCTGTGAAAGTTAATCCCGCGAAGACCGTCGGAAAGTTCATAATTACCCAAATTGCGGCTCGATCAGTCCTAGCTGCTCTGCTTTCTTTGCGGCAACCATTCTGTTCCCAGTTCCCAATTTTTTCATCACAACCTTGATATGATAATCGACTGTGTTTGACGAAATCCCAAGTATGGCTCCAATGACCCAGGATGATTTTCCTTTCGCTACCCATGAGATACACTCCTTTTGTCTGGCAGTAAGGCTGGGAACGTCGGCGCCCAAATCTAAACACTCCAGGACCTTCACGTGAAAAGCGAGCGCAGTCGCTTGCAGGCGGGTGATTGCGAAGTCGCTTAGACCGCTCGTTCCCGCTTGGACAAAGCTCATGGTTGGGGAAATGTCCCACAGCCACGGCAGCGGAATGGTTACACCTATCCTAAGGCCGAATTCTTTAGCCTCGTCGAAGATACGCCTTTCTCTATTAGTGGTGTTTGGGTCTTTGTGCACGTCGGCCCATAGTAGAGGGGACAACTGAAAAGGGCCCTGCTTTACGCTTGGCTCGAGCATGTCATAGCCGCATTCTACACAATGCTCCTGCCACGCCTCAGGGTAGGTAATCAATTGTGGCAGCTTAATTCTGCTCTTTCTTTCCATATTCCGAGCGTGCGTTGGAGCACCATAAGCAACCCAGCCGCAGTTGAAAATTTGAGCCAAATCAGAGATCTGCTCGAACATCTGATCTACGCTTGTTTTTCCACGAATCTGGTCCAGAAACATGCCAACCGCATGCTCAGCCTCCGATTGCGTCGTCATCTAACAAACCTTTTACATCGGGCCAAATAACTGATCGCGAGGTTCCGCCTGTCCTCGGCTACAGACATCGCGGTCGTGAGCGTCTGGATACTTCGAGGAGTTGTAGTCTTGCCGAATTCAGATTCCGTGGAGGCCGCATGGAAGCTTCATTGAGGGAGAACAATCCACGCCCTGTGAATTGATCTCTGACCTGATGTGGTGGACGGCCTCCGCTCGCGGCATCGCAATGTGCCAAAGTGTGGCTGTCGAAAGTCACATGACGGAGAGCCGTCCATGGAGCAGGTTAGCCTATCGCCGAGCATGCCTTTCAGGTGCATGGCGTAAACGCTGTGGGCGCGTCAGTGGTCCGCCGAAAGCTGCGACGTGACGATGTCGCGGGGTTCTTCAGGGCATTGCCCCCGTGCCTGATCGGAATCGAGGCGTGTGCGACCAGGCGCCACTGGGCTCGGGTCCTCAGGGCGCTGGGGCACGAGATTCGGCTGATGCCGGCGTCTTACGTCAAGCCATGCGTGAAGCGGCAAAAGAATGACGCGACAGATGCCGAGGCGATCTGCGAGGCGGTGGCGCGGCCGACGATGCGCGTCGTTCCGGTGAAGAGCGAGGAGCAACAGAGTGTCCTGATGCTGCATCGCGTCCGTAAACTTTTGATCCGGCAGCGGACAATGCTGGTGAACGCTTTGCGCGGCCACCTGGCGGAGTTCGGCATCGTAACGCGACAGGGCATTGTCGGTGTTGGTATGCTGGTCGCGTTGGTCGAAGATGATGGCCATAATCTCATCCCTCCGCTTGCGCGGTCCGCGCTTCTTTCGCTGATCGGGCAGTTGCGGAAGGTGCACGAGAAGGTCGGCGAGATGGACCGCCAAATCTATGCTGGCATCGCTCGAACGAGCTGAGCCGTCGCCTCGAGACCATACCTTGAATTGGCCCGATCACTGCCAGCGCAATCGCCGCGACCGTGACAGACGCGTCGCTCTTCAAATCTGGACGACAACTCGCGGCGTGGATAGGATTGGTACCGCGACAGAATTCATCGGGTGGCAAAGACCGGCTCGGGAGGATTATCAAACAAGGCGACCCCTATCTCCGCAGACTTCTTGTCGTTGGGGCGCATGCGGTACTTCGCTTCAGCCGCAAGGCCAGAGTATCTGGCCGACGTGCTCGACCGCATTCACGATCATACCGGAGAACATCGATGACCACCGCTCCGCCGCCCGCTGCAGCGCGACAAACAAGGTGAGACGCGCATTGCCTCGTCGAAACTGTTCCCGAATATTCAACCGTTGCCTCACATAATTTGCTCCCTACCGAAGGGATGACCAGGGGCGACTATGGGACAGCTGAGCATGGCGACGAGGAAAGAACTGACGGCGGCAGTTTCGGAGCGTTATCGTGCTTCGACGCGAGCGGAGAAGGCGAGAATTCTGGATGAGGTCGTCGTCATCACGGGCTCTCATCGCAAACACGCTATGCGGCTGCTGCGGTGCCACGAGAGAGAGCCTACAGGTCGACAAGCGCGACCGCGGGTTTAAGCGGAACGCAATGAGCTCATATTGCTGTGGGAGGCGTCAGATCGGGTCTGTGGGAAGCGACTGAAGGCGTTGCTGCCCGTCCTTGTCGAGGCGATGGAACGTCACGGTCATTTTAACCTCGCGCCTGAGATCCGCGGCAAATTGCTGGCGATGAGCGCGGCCACGATCGACAGGACGTTGGGACCGATCCGCGAGGGCTTGGGACGTTCACGACGGCGGCCGGCGGCGCACGCCCTGCGACGGAGCATTCCCATTAGGACGTCGGCGGATTGGGACGATCCGGCGCCAGGCTTCGTTGAGGCGGATCTCGTCGCCCATTGCGGCCCTTCGGCTCGCGGCAGCTTCATTCAAACCCTTGTTCTCACCGACATCGCGACTGGCTGGACGGAATGTGCGCCCCTGCTGGTCCGCGAACAGACACTGTTGAGCAGTGTCCTCACAGAATTGCGCAAGCAACTGCCCTTCGCGCTTCTCGGCCTGGATACGGACAACGACACGGTCTTCATGAACGAGACGCTGAAGGCCTACTGTGACGCCGCCAACATCGTCTTCACGCGCTGCCGCCCCTACCGCAAGAACGACCAGGCCTTTGTCGAGCAGAAGAATGGCGCCGTGGTGCGCAGGATGGTCGGATATCGTCGGTTCGAGGGGCTGGAGGCCGCAGCGCTGCTAGCGAAGCTCTACCGATCAGCGCGGCTGTTCGTGAACTTCTTTCAACCATCGTTCAAGTTAATCTCGAAGCAGCGCGACGGCGCTCGTGTGCGCAAGACGTATAGTCCGCCAGCCACGCCGCATCAGCGTCTAGTTGCCGACGCTCGCACGTCAGATGCAGTCCGCTCCCGTCTGCAGGAAATCTACGCCGGGCTGGATCCTGTCCTGCTATTGCGCGATATTCGCGCCCTCCAGGAGCGACTTGCTACGCTTGCCGACACTCCGCCCGCCCTGCGCTCTGACGGGTTAACTCAGCCGATCGACCTTTTCCTGGCAAGTTTGCGGACGGCCTGGAAGGACGGAGCTACCCGGCCGACGGATCGCCCGATTGCGAAAGCCAAAAGAGGGCGGCGGCGTCCTGATCCTCTCGTCAACGCAACTGCCGACTTGCGAAGTTGGTTCGAAGCCGAACCATGGCGAACCGGCAGTGAACCTCTGTCACGACTGCAGGCCGAGTATCCCGGCGATTACCCCGACAAACTGCTTCGAACACTTCAGCGCCGACTGAAGGTCTGGCGCTGCGAACAGGCGGACGCGTTGCTGGTTGGCACCTTGAACAAGGAGCGGCCGGTCCAGCAGATCGCAAGGCAACACTGAGGCGCCGTGGCGCTCGCGAAGGAGGCCAGGCGCTGCGAAACCCCCACCATCCTTCGCCCCAACGCGGGAGCAAAATGAATGAGGCAACGTGCGAGTCTCGGGGAGCATCGTTGCGTGCGGCAATACGTGATCTCATTCAGATTGTCGCTCTATAGCCCGCTCACTACGGCGCTGTTGAGGGCGCGCTCGCGAGCGGCTTCGCTACCGCCGAGCTGCACCACATAGCGTAATCGCTCAGGGCCCAGCCTTCCAGGCGGCGGCTCTCCACACTGTCCCTTGTCAACTGTGGCCAGTGTGTCGAAGCTATGAGGAGAACCGCCATGAAGTATTATGCCGGACTGGATGTCAGCCAGCAAACGACCGCAATCTGCATCGTTGATGAGGAGGGCAAGATCGTTGCCGAACGGAAGGTGGCATCGTGTCCGGAGGCGATTAGTGAAGCGCTTGAGCCGTTCGCGGTAACCCGTGCAGGACTGGAAACCGGTCCCCTGTCGGTCTGGCTATGGATTGGAGTGAAGGAACGCGGCGTTCCCATCGTCTGCATGGATGCTCGCCATGCCAATGCGGTCTTAAAGATGATGCCTGCCAAGACGGACCGCAACGACGCCATCGGCCTGGCGCAGATCGTTCGTACGGGTTGGTGCAAGAGCGTCCATGTCAAGTCGACGGCAAGCCACGAAGCTCGGGCACTCCTTGCCACTCGTAGCCAATTTGTGCGAACACGCTGCGACCTGGAGAACCAGATCAGAGGTGTTCTTCGCACCTTTGGTATCCTGTTTGGCAAACGGGTTGGTGGGTTCGCCAAGCGTGCCGAGGAAATCATCGATGGTGACCTCCATGCGTCGCCGACAATCCAGGCTGTCGTAGAAGCATTGATGCGGGCGCGCGCCAACATCCTTGAGCAGATCCGCCTCCTCGATGCGAAGGTTCGCTCGATAGCACGGCAGAACAATGTCGTAAGACGGCTGATGTCGGTCCCTGGTATCGGAGCTGCGCTCGGCTTCGCCGCGACCATTGATGATCCGACACGATTCAAACGATCGTCCAGCGCCGAAGCCTACCTTGGCCCAACACCTCGCATCTATGCGACCAATGTGGTGTTCGCGGTTACCTGTATCAGGCAGGAAGCTAGTCTTTGATGGTCAGGGCAAGGTCAGCAAGGAGACGAGCTGTAACCTAACGGAGCTGCGAGGCGGGGTCTCTAAGCCGGTCTCGGTCGGGGTGGACACTGCAGCCTTCGAGAAACTGAACGAGATCGAGGTGGGAATGGGGCTCGGATCGCAAGAAGCTTGCGCCGACCTTCTGGTGCACGCTTTCGGCAGCACTCTCGATCTCAGCGATCGTCAGAACCTCGTTTCCGTTCGCCGTAATCCAGCGCGAGACCTCAGCAATGCCGCGCTTTCGTGCGCCAAAGCCCGATCTAGGTCGCTGCTGGTATTCGACGGCGCTGCACCTGCAACAGAGGATACGCCGCCCTGGGCTGTTAGCCCGGACCATATCCAGCAGGCCTACAATGCTATTCTGCGATCCTCAGAATCCGGCAAGCAGGCGTTCGACGGCGTGACGATGGTCAGAAACGTTCCTTCTCGGATGCGATCCGGTTTGCGGCATTCAAGGTTTTTTTCCGCGAAGTATCGGATTGTCAGCGAGCGGGAGAACCCACCGTGCTCTCCGGCCGGTCGGCCGTGGGCAGGTACTCGCGCCAACGCTTCCAATCCAATGGAAGGAGGGCGGCCTCTCCAGTCCGGAAACCCATGATCTGGAACCCCGAGACCCCAAATGCCGCCTTGGCACGCGCTATCGAGAGCGATCCGGCGCGGCCTCATGAACATGAAAATCCAGGGTATCTGACGGCCGCGGCAGTCACTGGCGAGTGCCTTCTGTCAGTTTGCTGTTCGTGTACGGCCAAGAAGGTACCAGTTCAGCCGACATCCGCTCAGGCATGGAAAAACTTTTGGAATCCGTTGGTAGCTTCCGCGTAGCTCCGCAGGCAATCGGTTCTTCAACAGGCCCGTCCACTTCATGAGGAATGCGCTGGCGCATGCGGGGGAAAGTGGCAGGCGAGTTCCTACCCTTCTTCGCTACGCCTTGCACAAGACGTCGTAAGCAGCCAGCCGGCAGTGGCGCAATGTCGCCGATCAGATCAAGCCCAAAGTGCCAAAGCTCGCCAGTCTCATGGACAGGCGCAGGAGGACGTTCTCACATACAGGACCTTTCCGAAGCAGCATTGGACGAAAGGGAAACGCTCCAGGTGTGGCTTACTCTCGCTCCATTAAACCTCCATGCGGTCTCCACTGAACCTGAACCTTTCCGGGTAGAATAGACCGCTTACCAGGAGACAGCAATGATGAAGCAAAACTCACTCGTACTCGTAATACAATTAGGGTCTTTAGCTTGCTAGTTCGGTAAAGGATCTAAGCGCAATCCAACACCCATCCGAATGCAAGCCGGAAAAGCCGCCACGATCGGCGATGCGTGTGGCCCTACCCCCGACCAATTATTTTCACTCGACGTATAAAGGTAATGCTAGATGACAAAGAAAGCGGAGACTGATCACGCGTTTCGCATGTTTCTAAGCCAAATCACGATGTGGTGCCCACCGCTTCCCCTGACAAGTCATGCCCACACACTCGGCACAAAACTCCCGGGAATTTCGCGCTTACGGTTGACCAGCGGGCCGCAACGCTTTCTTTAGGTCCGATGATTGTTAGGGAACACACCATGCATAATCAACTGATCCTCATCGTCGAAGACCATTGGGAAATCCGCGAGATGATAGAGACGTATCTTTCGCGAGAAGGTTTCCGGACAGATTACGCCTCCGATGGAACGCTTGGCCTTGCACACTTTCAAATGCTGAAGCCCGATCTGGTCGTCCTCGACATCGGGCTGCCCCGACAGGACGGCTTTGACGTACTGGCTGAAATTCGACGTCGATACGATACGCCGGTCATTGTGGTAACAGCGCGGGACGATCCGGTCGACGAGTTGCAGGGCTTCCGGCTAGGGGCAGATGATTACATCATCAAGCCATTCCATCCGGGGGTGCTGGTAGAACGTGTGAAGGCGGTGCTGGGTAGGTACCGTAATCGCGGTGCCAGTCGGATAATCCGCTTTGAGAATTTGGCAGTGGACCTGAACGCACAGGCCGCATACGTCAACCATCCGACCGGTGCAACGGAGATGGCGCTGACTGACTCGGAGTTCAAGCTGCTTGCCCGAATGGCTGAATTCCCCGGTCGCGTCCACCGGCGGGCGGAACTCATTGACGCCTGCTGGGAGAATCCGCCGCTTGAACCGACCATCAATACTCATATTTCCAATCTGAGACGCAAACTATCTGATGCGGGAGCTGGAGTTTGCTTGAGATCCATCCGGGGCTACGGATACCGACTGGACAAAGAAAATGGCTAGAAATCTATATACCCTGATCATTAGCGCCTGGTGCGTGCAGACCTTAGTCTGTTTCTTCGCTATGTCTAATGTAAGCTATTTTTTACACGCTTTAGGGGATTCGTCGGGCATAGAACTAACTTTGGAGTAGTAACTTGGATAGTATTTTTGGTCTGGCTCATTCCCGGCGTTGTAGTTGGTTTGTGCCTCGCATAGAAGATCGCGCGTCCTCTGAAAGATGTTACAACTGCAGTCCGTTCGATCGCCAGTGGTGATTACTCAACGCGTGCCCAGGCGGCCCGAAGCTCGTTCTCCGAGGCCGATGCACTAATTCTTGACTGTAACGCGACGGCCGACCGCCTGGAGAAAGCGCAAGTCGACTTCAAGTACTCGAAGTCAGTGATTGCGCATGAGTTGCGAACGCCTTTGGGCGTACTGCTCGGCAATCTGCAGGGACTATCGGATGGTGTGTTCGAACCAAGCCGAGCACGATACGAACGCCTGATTTGCCACGTCAACGATCTGACCCGGATCGTCGAGGATCTACAAACGCTTGGCTTGGCGAGCCCCGCAATATCGGAAATTGCGCTCGAAGAGCTCGACCTTGCGGTGGAAGCTGAGGCAGTGATTTCCTCGCTCGAGCAGGATTTGGTGACTGCCGGCATCACGATGGAGCGAAATTGCGGCCGCGCCGTTGTGCTCGTCGATCGTACAAGAATGCGGCAAGTGCTGCTCGCGATGCTCGACAATGCCTGCCGCTACGCACCCGGCAGTACCGTCGTCGTCCACGCGTTCACGGCCGAGAATCGGGCTGTGATCCGCTGTATGGACACAGGCCCTGGTATGCCAGCGGAGGCGCAGGCTAGAGCGTTCGATCGTTACTGGCGCGGCGGCGACCCGCGAACACGCGTCAGCGGCGGTTCCGGTCTCGGCCTCTCGATTGTGCAAGAGATAGCACGCCTCCATCGCGGCGACGCCAACATCGGTACCAATTGCCTAGGAGGTTTGACGGTCCAGATTTGGGTGCCGCTTTAGCGCAACATCTCTTCAAGATGGCGACCGCTCGAATCCCAGGTGGCTCCTTCAGGAGTGGAAGGATCTCCGCCCGGCATGGCGGTGAAGGTCGTCACCTCTCTTAATAATTTGCACTTCAAGCAGTTTGAACTGTTCCCCTGGGCCTGTGGCGGGCTTTCCCTGCCGCGGACTAATATGAGAACTCCGCCAACACGATGGACATCGGGCTCAACTCCCTTGGGAAGCAGAGCATTGTTGTCATTCATCATGCCTTCCCTCGTTCATATGTGGACGTCATCGTATTGGTGAGGCTGCCGGCCGCAGTCTTCTCCCTTGCGTTTCGCGAGTCGATGCCGATGACATGGTCTGGCTGCATTCTCCCATGATCCTGACCTGCAACGGGTAATTTCCTCCAGATTGGATTAGAGTCGGTCAGCCTTAAGCTGAATCGCACTGGGATTGAACTAAGCCGCTATCGCGGCGAATGGGGCCGACTTTGACCGGAGCCTCCTGACTGATTGGATGGTGGTGCAACCCACCCTTCAGACAGGAGGTCCAGATGGCTGAGCTTAGCCCTCTTCGCCGCCGGATGATCGAGGACATGACGGTCCGCAATCTGTCTCCGGCAACCCAGCGATCCTTCATCAACGCCGTTCAGAAGTTCAGCCGCTATTTCGGTCGGTCACCGGATCGGCTTGATCTTGGGGATGTTCATGCCTTCCAGGTTCATCTGGTCTCGACAGGGATATCCTGGGCATCGCTGAACCAGATCGTCTGCGCTCTCAGGTTTTTCTACGGCATCACACTGGGCCAGAATGATGCGCCCGAGCGGATCCCGTATGCGCGCAAGCCGCGCACACTCCCAGTTGTTCTGTCGGCGGATGAGGTCGTTCAACTCCTCGAGGCCGTTTCCAGCCTGAAGGCGCGGGTGGCATTGACGTGCGCCTATGCGGCGGGTTTGCGGGTCGGGGAAGTCTGCGGGTTGAAGGTGGAGGATATCGACGGTTCCCGGATGGTGATCCATGTCCGTCATGGCAAAGGCAGCAAAGCCCGCTATGTCATGCCGTCTGTGGAACTGCCGGGAATTCTGCGCAGCTATTGGCGTCTGGCACGTCCAGGATCGTTCCTGTTTCCGGGGCGTGATCCCGGCAAGCCTATCGAGCCGACAGTGTTGAACGCCGTTTGCCGGTCAGCAGTTGCCGCAACCGGTCTTTCCAAACGCGTCACCGTGCATACGCTGCGGCATTCCTTCGCCACGCATCTTCTGGAGAATGGCACGGATATCCACATCATTCAGGTTCTGCTCGGTTACGCCCATCTGTCGAGCACGGCCCACTACACGCGGGTTTCTAATAAGGCCATCTGCTCTACGACGAGCCCGCTCGGCCGATTGCTCCTGGAGGTGATGCTGCCGGACTAATCGTCGGGTGCGCTCTGCCTTCGAAGTCGCCGACATCCTTCGGCGGCATGGGGCCGTCCTACAGACGAGAGAACGCCGGTCGCCTTGGTCGCGGCGGAGGCTGACACCGGTACTAACGAGCCATCTGAAGTACCGGAGCGTTTCGTCGTCCGTGCCTCCGATCCTGATGCGCTTGCGGCGAGGTGTCAGAACCGTTTCCCGGTCTTCAATCCATCGACTGGCGATCTGCTGGCAAAAGTCGCTGAGAGCTGTGGATGTTATCAAGGTGAAATCTCCGCGGTAACAATCGGCCGGTTACACTTCCCGCCTTCCTCGCAACTGGAACAGCGTCTTCAAGCAAATACCGTGATCGGGACAAGGCTGACGTGTTCGTGTGGCTTTTTGAGGCCTGCTCGGACGAGTCCGACATGGAATACCCCATGGTCGATGCCACCATCGCCAACCACGGCCAAGGCGCAAAAGGGGGACTCAGAGCCAGGCCATAGGCCTTCCAAGGGCGGCATGGCGACAAAAATCCTCGCTCTACCGACGCGCTCGGCAACCTTGTCCACTGCCCGGCAACCCCTCCGATACCGGCGGCGTGCCGCCGCTCATTGACGGCGTCGCTTTCGGCGGTCCGATCGCCGACAAGGCCTTCGACAGCAGCACCATCATCGCCGACCCCGACGAACGCAGCGCCAGGTTGTCATCTCCCAGCATCCGCGCCGCGCTAAAAATTGGCGTCATCTCGTGGAGGACTTTTTCTATAAGCTCATGGGGTTCAAGCGCGTCGCAATGCGCGCCGACAAAACCGACCAGGGCGTCAACTCCATCATCCATCTCGCAGCAGCCGTCATAAGCTCCAGATGAATCTCAAAGGCCCTAGTCTTTGTCTAATCAAGCCACCAATGTGGGTAGTCCGGATAGAATGCAAAACCGGATACTGGTGAATTGCGTCATCGATTAAGGAAACGAAAAATGCACCCTGACGTCTCTCTCATATTCGGTGGCCTTTCGTCAGACTACGAAACCTCCGTTTCGTCATTTTCAAATATCATTTCCTCCTATATAGCTACTCCAGTTGCGAAACGGCCATTCTCTATAAAGAATATTTATCACCTAAGCCCTACTAATGGCCTCGTTAGCACATCTGCACTTCCAGGCGGTCTTACCATATCTGAATTGCAGGACTATCTATTGGAAATACTGAGTTCTAAGGGAGCAAAATTATACTCCGCGTTTGATAAAATGGCTTCTCGCGGCGAGTATGTCGTAAACTTGCTGCATGGACAGTTCGGTGAAGATGGAGGAGTTCAGACTCTGGCGGCGCTTTCAGGTTTAACCGGTACGTTCGGGGACCCGTGCGTTGCTTCACTAACCAAGAATAAATTCGCAATGTCGTCATTTGTTTCCGCGCTGTTCTCCGCGGAGATCGTGAGAGTGCCGAAGACTCACCTGATTAAACCTCAACAAATGCATGATGCCATTCGTATTTCGAGTTCGTTTCGACGCCCGATTGTAGTGAAACCAAATTCGCTTGGCTCGTCGCAACTCACTGCCCTTTTTCAGGATGCGCTTTCATCTAAGGAGAAGATAGTCCACCTTCTTGGAAGCATCTTTGAATATGATAGCGCTGCATTGCTGCAGGAATTTATCCCTGGATCGGAATATTCTTGTGGCTGCCTGGTAGGTTCTTCAGGCGTTATACCGCTTCCTGTAGTAAAGATTGAAGCGCCAAGTAGCTTTTTCGGCCAGTACGAAAAGAGCACTATCACCGTGCAACAACAAAAGGTATTAGACCGAGATGATCCAATGGGAGCGATACTCAAGTCGATAAGCACAATGATCGCTTCTGCGGTTGGAATTTGCAATACAGTTCGGTTCGATTTCAGAATTACCGATCACTCTGAGGTTTATTTTTTGGAGTGCAATTACATACCCGCTTTAGGCGGTGATAATATTTTCAATCAGATGCTTCACCATCACGGTATGACGGTTATTGATTTGATATCGTTCACGGCACTGAACTCAAAGCCCTACGCTAGGAAAGCTCACCTTACTCACGATACCCGATGGGGTTGAGGTAAGCGCGAATTCCCCGCACCTTATGCTGTAAGAAGGTCAAAAACTTTGTCGTGCGGCTCGTTGGTCGGAATGGACGACGCTGGTCGATCCGGCATCGAAAGACCGTCTTATTTTGCCCTGCCTCGAATTGGCGCATCAGTATCGAAACTTGCGCCCGAACATGGTCAACGCGAACCTCGTTTGGAAATGGATAAAAGCCAAGGAGGTCCGTGCTCTGCCGGGGAGTTCGGCTTTTCTTCCCATTCAGATCGCTGCGGCGAGCAGCCGGCCAATGCAGAGCAGCGCGTTTGGAGCGTTGGGTCATGTTCAGACTGGTGGAGTTGCCCCCAAAAGACCGGACATGCTCAGGTTTGAGATTGCGAGCTGATGAACTCGCGCGGCGATTGATACCCTAAGGCGCTGTGCGGGTGAAGATTGTTGTAATGCTCGAACCAGAACGGCAGTTGCGCCATGACGGTTTCGGCATCCGGGGTGGGGTTCACGGCGACGTAATCGCGCTTGAAGGTT
>Ga0209281_1001598_pt1 | contig 12249 bp, 10 predicted proteins | sample MedtruBG_FD_187514 | JGI IMG/M metagenome (GOLD analysis project Ga0209281, IMG submission 187514) | Root nodule microbial communities of legume samples collected from California, USA - Medicago truncatula BG (SPAdes) (version 2) | ecosystem: Host-associated > Plants > Roots > Nodule | place... | reverse complement strand
TTCAGGAAATTGCCGAAGAGTGCCTGCTGGAAACCCCGGAAGGCTGGCTCGGCGGGCGTTTCAATGACACCTGGCTGCCCGCGCCCTACTCCGCCGCGCTGCATTACCGCGAAGCGCTGCCGTTTCGTCTGACACCGCTGTCCGGTTCGGCGCGCCCGGTGCGCTGCGCCAACCTGCAACTGCTGGAGCGGCCACGGGCGTACGTGCATCTACCGACCGCGTCGCTGCAATTGATCTACGATTTGCGTTTGGAAGTGCCCAGGGAAGCCAAATCGCTGAGCTTGTTTCATGTCGATGAACGCTTGGAGGGTGATCAACTGGTGGCGCGTCTGGACCGAAAACGTCCTGATTTGTATCTCATGCCGCTCAAGGATGGCGCGCCAACTGCCGAGCTGTTTACCCTCAAACGCGACAAGCTGATACCGGCCAGCACCCGCGGTATTCACCTGGCGGAAAGCTTTGCAACGCAGCAGGGTTGGGTGGTGCACGACGAACGCATTCGCTGGAAGGACTGGCTGGTGCAACAGGGTCTGACACCGGCGAAAGCGCCACGCACCGGCCTCAAGCAACTGAGCATCAAGGCACTGCGCCTGGTCGGGCTGGGCAGGAAACGCGCAAGCCGCTAGCGTCGGCGATCCCACCAGGTGCGCAATGTCGCGAAGAAGTGGAAGTAGCGGTTTTCGCGCTTGCCCATGCCACGCTTGGGGGAGAACGACTCTTCGGCAAATGCACCGGTGATTCGCACGCGGGAGGCCTGAGTTGGCAAAGTGCAGACCTTGGCGCCTGCCTCAAGCAGGGCGAACTTGAGCAAGCGCTCGGAGTGCAGCTTGCGGCCGGTCGCCTTGCAGAAATCGAAGATGCGTTCAATGCGCTTGCCGTACGCAACGTAGGTGTCGCGCCCGCACACGGCGAAACGGTCATTCAGGCCGCCCCACCACTGCCAGTCAGGAATATAGACGTTGTGCCGCCGCGCCTCAGCGTGGTTGAACACGTAGCCTGGCAGTGCCGTGTGGAAGAAATTGTCCGGCCGCACGAACACGACGAAATCCGGATTGAAGGATTCAATCTCGGTGGTGACGGTGTGTAATGAGTTGAGCTGATAAATCAGGTTGCGCAGCGATGCATAGTCATCGGCCCAGGTATCGCCCAGCGCTTTGACCCGCTCGAAATCCCAGCGCTCCAGCACGCCTTCGGTTGAGGTAAGCGCGCCGCTCATGGATTCGAAGGGCTGATAGTTGTCAGCCGCCAGCTCGCCTTTCTCGCCGGAACGCGAATTCTGCACTTCATCGACTTTATACAGATGATAAAAGCACTGCACCTCGCTGCCCGCAGGCAACTGCGCCAGTACGTTCTGTTCGATTGAAGGGAAGCAGATCGGCGAATTTCTCGGAATCCCGAAAAACGCCACGGCAATTTTCAACACTCGATTGCACCTATGAAGAAATGATTCGGCCCGGCAGGCACCTGACTGCGGCGTGGCTTATTTGCGCTTGAACAGTTTCTGCCACCAGCGTCGGGGTTGCAGCGGCACGACAATAACATTGGACCTTTGCAACCAGTCCCGCTCGTAATCCCAGGCATGACCGCTCCAGAGCTTGCCCGCCTCGTTGGAGAAACCCAGGGTCATCAACTGATAGGTATAACCGACATGCCCGCGCAGCCAATCGAACAGCACCAGCGTATTGAAGCCGGTGGAGGGGCCGACGTAGCGCTTGCCGCCCGGGCGGTCGACCGGGTAGTTCCACAGCGGCGGCAACGGAATTCGATCCCAGTACATCGCAACGCGCGGCAACGGGCACATCGGTGCTGCGCAACCCACCAGCATGGTGAAGCAGCGCTCGCCCGCACGGTCGAACAGTCGCTGTACGTCCGCATTGCCGGGCAGACCGAAGAAATAGGCGTCAGGCGCGTTGTAGCCGTGCACGAAGACATTCACGCTTTGCTCGTTGAGCAGCGCCGCCTTGATGCAATGATTGAAACTGACGACGACGTCATCAACGCCGATATTCAGCGCTGCGAAATCAGCTGCGGTAATCGCGGGATTATTAGCGATCAATATCACCCGCGCCGCACGGCTGAGGCATTCGCGCAGGGCTTCAGGCAAGGCTTGCAAAACCGACTGGTCGCCACCGGGCAGCGCATCCAGCGCCATGTATTCGTCCCCCATTCAGGCGGGCACCTTCATGCCATAACGCAATTTGACCCAGAACCGGGTGAAAGGCGACGGCGGCTGCCATGGGCGCATCTCGCGTTGTATGGCTTCGGCGAGCGCCTGGCCGACCCGCGCAAACGAGTAACGGCTTTCAGCAAACGCCTGGCCGTTGCCGGCAATTCGCTGCGCCAGTTCCGGGTCGTCCTGCAGCAGCTTGATCTTCGCCACCGCCTCGTCTTCGCTGCGGTAGAACACGGTGTTGTGCATGTCTTCGAAACCGAGCAACCGGTCTTCTTCGCCTTGGCTCCAGGCCAGCAGCACACAGCCGCAAGCCATGGCTTCGAAGTTCTTGATCATGAACTCGTTCATGCCGATGTCGGCGCTGACGAAGATTTTGATGCGATTGAGAGTTTCCAGATATTCCGCACCCGATTTGGTACGGGTCACGAGCATCCCGGTGCGCTGTGAAAGGGCTTCAAGCATGGCCTTGCGCTCGGCGTACTCGGTACTCTTCAAGCTGCCGAGGAAGCCGATCGGGATATCGCGCTCGACGCCGGTGTTGTGCAGCATTTGCTCGTCATAGCCTTTGGAGACGAACACGGTATCGATGCCTTCGGCGAGCATCTTGCGCGCGACCACTGCGCCGGAAACCAGCGCCCGGCAGCTCGGCAATCGGCTGTACAAGCGCGAATAAACACCACGGTACTTACTGGCCGGCATGTAGTTCTGATAGGCGTCGTGCTCGAGAAACACCAGCCCTGGAATGCACTTGAGCACCCGCAGTTGCGGCGCCAGACGTTTGACCCGGGAGAAGATCACCACGCGATCAAAGGTCTGGTATTCGACCGACGCCAGAAAGGCTCCGAGGTTCATCTGCTGCTGTTTGCTCAGACGATAGATGAAACACTCATCGCAGTTCTGCTGAACGATGTCATAGAGCCGGTCGAGAATGACCCGCTGCTCGTCCATCACCAGAAGCATGACTTTCATAAATTAAATGACCACGTAACGTAGGCAGGCAAGCGCAGCGGATTCAAGCCTGCCAACATCGACGGAAACGGTGAAATCCCCAAGGCAAAATCCGTTCACACGCGGTACACAACGGTAAAGATTCATCTGATCAGCGACTGCGGATTTTTTCGACAATTGCGGTCGTCGAGCTGTTTTCCACCAGTCCTAGTACTTTCACGGTACCGCCATAAGCGGTGACGATATCTGCACCGACAACCTGATCGATGCCGTAATCGCCACCCTTGACCAGCACATCCGGCTTGACCTCGCGCAGCAGATTCTCTGGCGTGCCTTCCGGGAAGCTGATGACCCAGTCCACGGCACCGAGGCCCGCCAGAACCGCCATGCGCCGGTCGACACTATTGATCGGGCGACCGGGGCCTTTCAGGCGACTGACCGAAGCATCGTCGTTGACTGCGACAATCAGTCGATCGCCTTGGGCTCGTGCCTGCTCAAGATAAGTCACATGGCCGGCGTGCAGGATGTCGAAGCAGCCATTGGTGAAGACAATTCGTTCGTTATGCGCACGGGCGTCGGCGACGGCCAGCACTAGTTGCTCAAGCCCCAGCACGCCGCGCTCGGAGCCTTCCTCGCGCTGAATCGCGCGGCGCAGTTCCGGGGCACTGATGGCCGCGGTACCAAGCTTGCCGACCACAATACCCGCCGCCAGGTTGGCCAGGGCCACGGCGTGTGGCAGATCCTCACCGGCAGCAATCGCAGCGGCCAGCGTCGAGATTACGGTGTCGCCGGCGCCGGTCACATCGAACACTTCCCGGGCACGCGCTGGCAAATGCAACGCCGGTTGATCCGGGCGCAGCAGGGTCATGCCGTGTTCGCCACGGGTGACCAGCAGTGCTCCCAGCTCCAGATCGTGCATTAACGTTGCGCCCTTGCTGACGAGTTCGTGTTCGTCAACGCAACCGCCGACGATGGCTTCGAATTCGCTCAGGTTCGGGGTGATCAGGCTGGCGCCACGGTAGATCGAGAAATCCTTGCCCTTCGGGTCGGCCAGTACCGGGATGTTTTTCGCCCGTGCCGCCTGGATCAGCGCCTGATGATTTTTCAGCGCGCCTTTGCCGTAGTCGGAAAGCACCAGCACCTTGATGCCTTCGAGCAGGTCATCGACCTGCGAGCCAAGCGCCAGCGCGTCGGTGGCGAACGGTTCTTCGAAGTCGATACGCAGCAATTGCTGGTGCCGGCTCATGACCCGCAGCTTGACGATGGTGGGCTGGTGCGCAATGCGCTGGAACAGGGCACGTACGCCGGCGCCCTTGAGACTGTTGCTCAGACTGTCGGCGGCTTCGTCATCACCGGTCACACCGACCAGCGACGCCGGCGCACCCAGTGCGGCAATGTTCAGGGCAACGTTCGCGGCACCGCCCGGACGGTCTTCGATTTGCTCGACCTTGACCACCGGCACCGGCGCCTCAGGGGAAATCCGTGAGGTTCCGCCATGCCAGTAACGGTCGAGCATGACATCGCCGACTACCAAGACAGGGGCTTGATCGAAACGCGGCATGGACAACTTCATGGAGCAACCCACATACAAAATGAACAGGGGCGCGATATTACCACAGGGTAAAGCGCCGTCCGCCTCAATCTGAAAGGTCGCGGACCCAGAACAGTTCGTGGCGGCGAACAGCCTTGCGGAAAAACTCGTTACTGCCTGTGACAGGCCAGCGACGTCCGGCCAGCACTTGCTGGATCACCCGGCGCGACTGCCGCTTGAATCCGAGCGGACCCTGCAGGTCATGCTCCATGGCCAGCGCCATCGCCTTGTCCAACTGCACATCCGCTGACAGCAATGGACTCCACAGACGATCGGACGGCAACGGCTCGACTGCCGGCGGCAGCGCGATACCGCCACCGGCCGGGCCCATGGGCCAGCGGTCATTGTCATGCAGATGATTGGCGTACATCAGCAACGTCGACGGTTTCCACGTACTGGCGGCGATGGCTTCCAGCAGAGCACGGGTAGTAGCGACGTGATCGCTGTGCGGATCCAGTTCGGGATGCGGAGTGACAACGACTTCGGGCCGAAAGTGCTCGAGCAATTGCCGTATATCACCGACGAGATTGATCCAGGTCGGCGCACCATCGACATCGCCGGGGAGTTCGATCGGATTGTGCTGCCGAACACTGCGCACATCGTTTTCGCCGGATTCCCGCGAGCCGAATGGTTTGCCCGGCTCCTCGGCCATCGCCGGCAATTGCAGGCAGTAGTAGCCCAGCTGTACACAATGACTGGCCGGCACCCCGCCCCACAATGGAATGCTCTGGCTGTCCCAACTGCGCAGTCTGCCCTTCAAGCGTGCAGCCTGAGCCTTGTCCAGCCCGAGGCGCTGGAAGTCTTCGGCCTCGATTTCGCCCTGGGTCAGGGTGACGATGCTCGCTTCTTTGCAGCGACTGTAAAGCCCGAAAGCCGCCAGCTCGGCATCATCGGCGTGGGGCGCGATGACCATGACCCGTTGCTGCGCGTAATCGGGATTGCGCATGATCCACAGTGTGCCGCTGGAACTCAGCGTGCAATGCCGACCACGCACTGTCAGGGTATTGTCGCCAAGCGCCGCCGCCTGCCCGGACAGATTGAGAAAGCGCCGCCCGCCGACGCCACGCTCAAAATCCTGGCGATCGCCACCCAGTTCGACATAAGGATCCCGCCAGCGGCCCAGCCACTTGGCCGTTATCTTGAGCTCCAGCAGCAGCGTTTCACCCGGCGCCAGCGGCTCGCTCAGACGCACGATTCCAGCATCCAGCTCCACGGATTGACGCGGCGTACCGCTGGGAAAGTTGTACTGATAGTCGTCGCTTGCGCGATAGAACAGGTGGTCGGCAAACCACGCCTCATGCGCCACCCACGCCAAGACCAGCAGCACCGGCACCAGCCACCAGCCCAGCAAGAAGCCGGCCGCCAACAGCACGATCAAGAACGCAATCAGGAACAAGCGCTTGCTGCGTCGATGGGCTTTCAGGAGCTGTTGCTTGCGAGCAGTCATGGTTTCAGACCTTGTAGACGGGCACCGTGTGGCACCAGCGATCCTTGTATTCGCGGTCGGCACGACCGAACGAATAGCGCAGTGTCTTGCCCAGTGCCTGAGCATCCGCCCAGGCCTGCTGGGTGTTGACGAAACTCAACACGCTGCCGGGACTGAACTCGCGGCTTTGCGGGTCGACACCACCGTTGACGTACTCCAGCGATACCCATTGTGGCGCTTCGACACGGTAGAGAATCTGGATGGCGACCGGTGCCGACTCGAGCATCACTACCGAGCCGGTCATGAACTCGCGCAAGAGAGTGAAAACTTCGACCAGCCCGGCCTTGCCAGGCACTTCGAAACCCCAGCGGCGCTGGAACAGATCACCATAAGCGGCGGCCTGCTCTTGCGGCGTCAAGTCGGACATCGGAATCAGCGCACCACCCGCCTCTTCCAGCAGACGCTGTTCGCGACGCTGGTTGTAGCGAAACTTCTTCGAGTAATCCTCAGGCAACCGCGCCAGTGCCAGCCCTTCCGGCTGCGCGCGCAGGGTGCTGATCTGCTCGGCGTTAAGCTGCGAGACATAAGCCATGCGCTGTCGCACCGGAACCACGACATCCGCAGCAATCGGCAGAATCAGTTCGGCATTGCCCATGTCCAGCAGCCCACGCTTGCCTTCGCGTTTGAGCACTTCCTTGGACAGCGCGGCGTGCCTGCCCCAGCAAGCAACAGCCGCGACGACTTCGCCATCGACGACCCAGCCCAGGTAGTGCAGCTTGATGCCGACAAACGCCGACAGCCGCTCCACCACTTCAGGATGAGTTGCAAAACTGCCACCGAAGCGCTGCCAGGCCTGTGCGTAGGCTGCCTGATCAATCTCGCTCCAGCCGCGCTCCCGCCAAGCGCGAAACGCCGTCAGCATAGGTCGGTCACATGGGTCGGTTGCGGCTCGTCGCCTTCCTCGAACTCCTTCGCGTGCAAGCGTGCGTAATAGCCATTTTGCGCCAGGAGCTGGGTATGGGTGCCGCGCTCGACGATCTTGCCTTCGTCCATGACCAGAATGAGGTCGGCCTTTTCGATGGTGCTCAAACGGTGAGCGATGACCAGCGTCGTGCGGTTCTGCACCACATGATCGAGAGCCGCCTGGATATGCCGTTCCGATTCCGTATCGAGGGCCGACGTGGCCTCATCGAGAATCAACAGCGGCGCGTCCTTGAGCAATGCACGTGCGATGGCGATGCGCTGACGCTGACCACCGGACAGCAACACACCATTTTCGCCGACCAGGGTTTCATAGCCCTGCGGCATCTTGATGATGAATTCATCGGCGTAGGCTTCGGTTGCCGCGCGTTTGACCTCGTCGAACGGCGCCCCGGCCAGGTCGCCGTAAGCGATGTTGTTGGTCACCGTGTCGTTGAACAGGGTGACCTGCTGGGTCACCAGAGCGATCTGCCGACGCAGGCTGCGCAGAGTGAGGTCTTGCACCTGCACATCATCGAGCAGAATCTGCCCGTGTTCCTGCTCGTGCTGGTAGAAGCGTGGAATCAGACCGGCCAAGGTGGACTTGCCACTTCCGGAACGACCGACCAGCGCGACCATTTGTCCCGGTTCGACGACGAAACTGATGTCATCAAGGACCTTCTTGTCACTGTCGGGATAACTGAAGCTGAGGTTGCGCACTTCGAGGCGACCTTGCAGGCGGTCGCGCTCGACCGTGCCGTTATCGACTTCTGCCGGCTCGTCCAGTTGCTCGAAAATGCTCTCTGCGCCTGCCACGCCCTTCTGGATCGTAGAACTGACTTCCGAGAGCTGGCGAATCGGTTTTGGCAGCAGGCCGGCCATGGTGATGTAGGCCACCAGATCACCAGGCGATGCATCACCACGAAGGTACAGGACCAGAAACATCACCACCGCCATGGCGCTATATGTCACCAATTGCAGCATCGGCGTATATACCGCACCGGTCTTGGTCATGGTCAGCTGTTTGTCGGTATTGCTCTGGCTGGCGTCGTGGAAGCGCACCTTTTCATAGGTTTCACCACCAAAGCTGCGAACCACGCGGTAGCCGTGAATCGTCTCGGAGGCAACGTGCGTGACGTTACCCATCGAGACCTGAATCTTTTTGCTCTGCTTGCGAAATTTCTTGCTGGTGCTGTTCACCATCAGGCCGATGACCGGCAGGATGGCGACCATCACCAACGTCAGCTTCCAGTTCATCCACAACAGGGTGCAGAACAGGAAAATCACCGTCATGCCCTCACGGATCACCACTTTGATCGCGTCGGTGGCCGCTCCGGTGACCATGGTCACGTTGAAGGTGATGCGGGAAATCAGGTGGCCGGAGTTGTTCTTGTCGAAATAGCTGTTGGGCAGATCCAGCAGCTTGTTGAACAGAACCACACGCAGGTCATGCACCAGGCCGAGAGAGACCCGCGCCAGAAAGTAGTTGCCCAGATACGAACCGACGCCTTGCCACACGGCAATCAGCACGATCAGCAACGGCACGCTTTCGAGCAACTGCAACTTGCCCAGATAAGGATTGCCGGGAAACAGGCTGGCCTCCGGATTAGCCAGGCCGTCGACGAAATATTTGAGGATGTAGGCAAGCATCGGTTGGGTCGATGCGAAGATCAGAAAGCCAACGATACTCAGAATGAACAGGCCGGCATAAGGACGCACGTAAGCCAAAAGGCGGAAGTAGATCGCCAGCGTTGACTGGGCTTTCGGTTCAGGACTGCTCATGGGAATCCGCGTAAATCAGTGAGGCGGCGATGATATCACAGGCCCTTTTGCGCCGATCAACATCACCGGGCGCCAGCCATTGGGCAAGTCGGTTAAGATAGCCGGCTCACGATGGGGAGTCAGGCATGCAATCGATTGATCACAGCACTTACGAGGCACTGCGCAAGGGTGCTCAGGTACTCGAAGCCGACGGTTCCGGCGACAAGGTGCTCAGGTTGGCCGACGGTCGCATGCTCAAGCTGTTCCGCCGCAAACGCCTGCTGAGTTCTGCGCTGTTCTTTCCCTACGCCCAGCGCTTCGCCAACAACACCAAGGCGTTGCAGCAGCGCGGCATCCTCTGTCCGAACGTGGTCGCGGTTTATCGCATTCCAAGCATTCAGCGCGATGGCGTGTATTACGCACCGCTGGCGGGCGAAACCGTACGGCAATTGCAGGGCACGCCCGAAGAAACCGAGACGTTGCGCAGTCAGTTGGGGGCATTTATTGCGCAACTGCACGAAAAAGGCGTGTACTTCCGGTCCCTGCACTTCGGCAATGTCGTGCAGACGCCGCAGAATCAGCTCGGATTGATCGACATCGCCGACCTGCGCTGCCAGAGTCGCGCCCTGAGCGACAGCAAGCGACTGCGCAACTTCGCCCACTTGCTGCGCTACAAACAAGACCGGCAATGGCTGCTCGGCAGCGACGCCGGGAGAACTTTTCTTGAGGGTTATCGCCAGGCATTGCCGAGCAAGCGACAAGCTGCGCTGATGGAACGCCTGCGCCTGCTGCTGAATTGAGCCTTACTTGCCGATCACCAGAATCGTCGCACCCTTGCGATTGGCGAAGCGCTCAATGATGCGCATCTTGTGCGCCACCAGCCATTCGCCCAGCCAAGGTTCATCACCTTTCCCCTCGATCAGGAAATAGCGATATTCATCGGCGTGCTCCGGTGACATGGCCTGTTCACGTGTGAGCGTCGGCAATACATAACCGCGCCCGGCGTAATAGCTGATGCGACCGTCTTCGAACCATGCGCTGGTATCAGGTTCGACGTGCGCAGACACCCAGTGACCGGCAGCCACGTAATGGGTCTTGCCTGCACCCGTGGAGATCACATTTGACAGCATCACCAGCAACGCTGCCACGACCAGGACTTTGGTCCAGCGCGGAAACTGCCGGGCAAATGCCGCCAGCGCCATCGCCAGTACCGGTACGAACAGCAAATTCAGGAAACTCAGATACCGGGCGTTCATGAATTGCTGCTTGATGAAAAACAGCATCAGCACAACGAGATACAGCAGCGCCGCCCAGGCGAAAGGACGATAGTCACGCCAATAAACACCCAATACGCCCCAGTTGCGACGCAGGATGAAGGGCGCAGCGAACGGCCCCATCAGCTTGACGAATGTGATCGTCATCGTCGCCAGCAGGCCAAAGAACACGATGCGCCCGGCTTCATCCTGGGAATACTTGTTGATCAGCGAGTTGCCGAACTGTTCGGACAGCATCTGAAACGACTCGTACACGCCCTGCGGTGCAATCATGTCCAGGTACAGAAGGAAGCGCGCCGACATGAAAAAACCGAAGGCCGATGCAACCAGCAGCCCTATTGCCGGCAACAGAGCAAACTGCAGCAGACGAGTGCGCTGGCCAGAGCGCCACAGACCCGGCAATTGCCACAGCCCGAGCGCCGGCAATAACAGCAATGCCTCCAGCCGGAACAGCGCAGCAGTCACGATCGCCAAGTGGATCAGACCCGCCCTGATCCAGCCGCCCAGGGCTTGCCAACGCAACGCCTGCCATAACGCCAGCGTGCAGAAAAACCAGAAACCGCATTCGCGGATGATGTCATTTCGAAAGGCATTGACCGCTGGCATCGCCAGCACAATCAGGCACGCCCAGCCGGCAAGCTCGGGAGAGCGTCGACGGATACAATCGACCATCAAGGCACTGGTGCCGGCAAAAAACAGACCGCACCAGAGATAGGCGCTCAACTCCAGCGGCAACAGCAGGAAGCGATTGGTCAGCGCCAGAAGGATGGAGAACCACGGCCAGTCGAAATGCGCCCAGGCCACGTCGGCCCCGTGCAAGACAACCTGATGGGCGATATCGATGTACAGCGCGGCATCGCGACCGACCGTTGCGGTACCCCACACGGCGATCAATGAAAGGAGAATGCTTGCCCAGAACGCGACACTGACCGGCCGCTCATCGATTACCCGAGCTGCCTTGACCGCCCATTTACTATCCGTACCTTTCACCCAGCCCCCTCAACATCACGCGCCACAGGTACGCAAAAAAACAACGATCGCTTTATTTGAACAGCAGACGCAAGGCTTTACGCATGTATGACCAGCGCCCGAGGATGCGCCAGTCGGCGCGTAACGCTTGCTTATAGAACGTTTGCGCTAAAGCATATTCGCCATGGGAATAGCAATCGCGGAACAACGACAGACAACGCTGCGCCAGATAAGCCTGGCGCAAATCATGGAACTCTTGTGGCATCCGTTGACTGGAAAAAACTTCAGCAACCACCTGTTCGGTACCCGCTGCCAGGCTCTGGCGCAGATCATGGCGCATGCTGTCGGAGTGCTTGTAAATGAGCGCCAGTGGCTGCTCGACCACCGTGCAGGGAAAGCGCGCCAACACCTGGGCAAACACCGGCAGATCTTCGACATTGCGCAGGTGCTCGGGGTAATTGCCCGGTGCGAATACCTCACGATGCATTGCGCAGGCCCCGTTGGAGATCGACACAGTCTTGTCCAGCAGATAGCCCCTGACCCGCTGTCGCACTGTGGCTGGCAAAGGCTTGACAGCCTGCAGGCTGCGCTTGCCATCGGAGAAAATCGACCAATGAGCGCCGATGATCATCTGCGTGTCAGGATGACTGGCGATGTGTTGCGATAGCGCCGCCAGAGCACCGGGAGCCATCTCGTCATCGGCATCGAGAAAAATCAGAAATTGCCCGGTGGTTTCCTCGATCCCGCGATTGCGCACTGAAGACAGCCCGCCATTGCTTTGGCGTATGGCACGAAAACGCCCGGCATGTTCGGCCAGCAACGCTTGCATTACCTCAGGCGTCGAGTCAGTGGACCCGTCATCGATAACCAGCAGATCCGCCGTCGCTTCATGCAACTGCAGCAACACCGACTCCACAGCCCGAGGCAGGGAGTCGGCGTAGTTATACGCGGGAATGACGACGCTGATCAGTGTTTCAGTCAAGACCGTTTCCTTGCACGCCTTCTTTGACGACAAGAATATCTTCCATGATCAGATATTGCAGGTCAGAGCCGAAAAACATGTTCAGCGCGTCGGTCGGCGAGCAGATCATCGGCTCGCCACGACGGTTGAGCGAAGTGTTCAGCGACACGCCGTTACCGGTGAGGT
>Ga0209281_1001595_pt1 | contig 12273 bp, 6 predicted proteins | sample MedtruBG_FD_187514 | JGI IMG/M metagenome (GOLD analysis project Ga0209281, IMG submission 187514) | Root nodule microbial communities of legume samples collected from California, USA - Medicago truncatula BG (SPAdes) (version 2) | ecosystem: Host-associated > Plants > Roots > Nodule | place... | reverse complement strand
ATAAGAGCTTTAGTCTGCTTAGCTATTATTATAGCTAGCTATTCTTTTTATAGCCAAGCGCAGCTAAGCTTATATACTATATATTAAACTATTCATAGAATAATCTAATACGTTTAAAATTAAAGAAGGATATACACCTAATATAACTGTAAATAATACTAATATAAATAATAAGATAAATTCTCTTTTATTTACATCGTATATACTTTCTTCTAAGAATCTAGTGAAAGAACCACCGAAAGATATTCTATTAAACATATATATAGTGTAGGCTGCAGAAAATACTACAGAAGAGCAAGCGAAAACACCTAATACTGGTAATCTTTCTATTATACTATAAAGTGACATAAATTCACCTACGAAATTTAAAGTTAATGGAGCACCGCAATTACCTAAAGCTAATATAAAGAATAATATAGCAAATATAGGCATTAATTGAGTAATTCCTCTATAAAAATATATAAGTCTAGTACCTGTTCTATCGTATAGTATTCCACCTGCACATATAAATAAACCACTTGACACAAACCCATGGGCTAAACCTAATATGATACTACCCTCTAATCCTTGTATAGTATTACTAAATACTCCTATTAAATATACTGAAGCGTGACAGACTGAACTATAGGCTATTAGTTCTTTTACGTCTGTAGTTCTTAGTGTACTAAAGCTAGCATATATTATTGTAATTACCGCTATAGTAAATACAACAAAAGTATAATCTAAAGAAGCTTTTGGTAATATAGGTAATATTAATCTAAATACTCCGTATAGACTTAATTTTAATACAATTGCGGCTAATACAATACTTCCACCTAAAGGAGATTCAACGTGAGCTTTTAATAATCAATTGTTTAAAAATATTGTAGGAGTTTTTACTGCAAATGATATAAATATTCCTATAAATAAGAATATTTGAGTTTTATATTCAAAATTTAGTTTAAATAATGTATCAAAATCTGTACTACCCATTATAGAAGATGTACTTAAAATGGACAGTAGTAAAAACAAAGAACCTCACAGTGTATATAAAAATAAATAGTAGCTCGCACTTACTTTATTATCTGATCCATATAAACCTATTAATATAAATAAAGGAGGTAATATACTTTCAAAGAATATATAGAATGACATTATATCTAATGTCATAAAAACTGCTAATAATAATGTTTCTAATAATAACATAATTATTAAATAAGATTTTACATTTTCTTTTATAGAGTCTCAATTAGATAATAATGCTATAGGCATTATTATTGTTGTCAATAATATAAAATATATGGAGATACCATCTACACCCAAGTAAATATCGAATAGTTGTACATTGTAGTGTTCTTGTACATACTGAAATTGATTAGAACTGTTATTAAATAAAATAAACATAACTAATGATATAATTAAATTTATTATACTACTAGTTAGCGCAATGGTTTTAGTATATAACTCTGAATTTTTTTTATATGATCCTATACTAGCTACAACTATTGTTCCTAATACTGGTATTGTGATTAATGAGGATAATAACATATCTAGTTCCTTAAAAAGAGATCATTCAAATAATTTACTATGTCCGCCTATATACATGTGTCTCATGGCCTAAAAAAAAATAATTTTTTATGGGTACTAGCGAACATATTCGCTAGTTAATTATCTTTCTCTGTTAATGTGTGCTAACTTACTAGCCCCATTTTTATATATAGGAATATCTAGAGACTAGATAGCTTCTTCTAGCTTATTACTTTTTTTTTACTAGTTACTAAAACATGTTCACATTTACAACAGTTATTCCAAATATATATAATAAACAAGGAATTAATATTATAAAAGCAAATAAAATAGGTAATAACACAGTTCAACAGAATGACATTAACTGGTCAAATCTAATTCTCGGGAAAGAGGCTCTTACTCAGATAAATATAAATATCATTATTGAGCTTTTTATACCTAAAGTTATACTATGTAAAAAGCCATCTACAGAAGAACTAGTTAAAATTTCTCTTAATTTAAAATATTCTAGAGATGTAATTCAGTTTATATCAAAAATATAAGCATATACATAATTTAATAAATCAAATCAATATACAATGTCAAATTCTAATAAATAACCTCCTAAAAATAAAATACTAGTAAATATACACATTAATACAATACTAGCATATTCAGCTAAGAAGAAAAAGACAAATATTACTGCAGCGTGTTCTGTCATAAATCCACTTACCAGTTCAGATTCAGCCTCTGCTAAATCAAATGGTGCTCTATTAGTCTCTGCCACAGATCCTATAAAGAATATTATTAATATACATAATAGGGGTAAAGCTAATCATACTATTTTTTGGAATTGTACATTTATATTTAAATTTAAGCTATTTGTTATCATTATTATTATTAATAATACAGAACTTAACACTAATTCGTAGCTAATTAATTGAGCTGTACTTCTTAAAGATCCTAAGAAAGCATACTTACTATTAGCACTTCATCCTGCAAGTAAAATACCATAAGTAGCTAAAGATGAAACAGCTAACATATACAATATTCCTAATTCCATATCTCCTAATGATAGCCCAGGACCGTAAGGAATAACTGCATAACCCAATAAAGCAAATATTAATGTCACTATAGGTCCTAAGAAAAATAGTATTAAATTAGCTTGTGTAGGGGCTACATATTCTTTTAAGATTAATTTTAAAGCATCTGCAAATGCTTGTAATAGACCATAGTATCCCACTGCGTTAGGACCTAGTCTTCTTTGCATACTTGCCATAGTTTTTCTTTCCGCAACAGTTACATAAGCTACCACTAATAAAGCAGGTAACATTAATATAATATTTTCAATTATTGAAATAATAGTAGGAGAATAATTCATTTTTTTTTTATTTTTAATTATCTTTCTCTGTTAATGTGTGCTAACTCACTAGCCCCATTTTTATATCTAGGAATATCTAGAGCTAGATAGATTATTCTAGCTATAGTAAGCTTTGTATCCTACGCGAGGAAGCGAATAGCTCTATTCCTGCATAGAGGCGGGAAGAGGGGAAGCTAAACAACAAGCTAGAAATAAGAAGGAATATAGTAAGCTAACTAGGTTTTGTTTAATCTTATAATATTAATAATACTAATTTAGTGCGCTTCGCGCTTCGCGCTTCGCGCTTCGCTACATATTCCTGCAGGCTAGCTCTGTAGCTTTATATACTTTTTTATTATAGTGCTTCCTCCTGCACTTATAAGGAAGGGTTGTTCCTATATCTAGCTGCAAGCAGTAAGCAGCAAATAATTATTGTATAACCATAGCTGCTATTAATGTTTATAAGAAGCATTTAATCTATTAAATTCATTAACTTTATCTAATATTTGCGAAGTATAGTTAACGTTTTCTTTCTTTAATTTACCCTCTATTTCTAATCCTTTCTGTAATAAATCATTAATTTCTTGGCCACGTGTTGTTATTAAACGATCAATAATACTTATTCTTCTGCTAAATTTCTCAGCATCAGTGTCCGACATATTACCAGGAACATCTAATGACATATTGCCCCCTCCATCTGTTATAACATTTATATTATTAGTTAATATGATATTGTGAAATTGACTTATAAAATCAGAAAGTTGAGGTAATAGTTCATTAATCTTTAAAGTTATTTCTGTAAGCTCTACCGGGGCAGCCGTACTTTTTAACGGAAGATCTGCAAATACATGAGGTCTAGGTATATGTATATCTTTATATAATAAAAGATTAATTAATTTTTGTTTCATACTTTTTGTTATTGTAATTATAATACGTGCACACAGCGTCACTCGTAGGTAAAAAAAAAGTATATAAGAGCTTTAGTCTGCTTAGCTATTATTATAGCTAGCTATTCTTTTTATAGCCAAGCGCAGCTAAGCTTATATACTATATATTAAACTATTCATAGAATAATCTAATACGTTTAAAATTAAAGAACATAGAAATGCTATTTATATACTTTAGTGCTATCCTTTTCATAACGAGGAGTAGCTTTAACTGGCTATTTTTTTTTTAGCAGAGCGTACACTCGGAGGGAGGGTACTCTTATTTAGTTTTCTACAGCTTTTAGCTTTATTCATCGCCCGTAGCTGTGTTAAAGGATAGATTTTCTGTGCTTTAGCTTTAGTGCAGTTGCACTAAAGCTAAAGCAAGCCCCCAGCTACCACTATTACAGAAATTACTGGAATTAGCTAGTTAATCCTTAAATTTGCCCCCACCTTTAAGAAGCCTAAATTAGTAAGTTAGCAAGGTAAAGCTCTATGAAGCGAAGCTATAACAAGCTAAAGCATGAAGAAGGCAAGGATACCTTGCTTACCCCTCCCCTATAATTAAAGCAGGCCAAGCTTTACAAGCTAAGTTAGGTATTAAATGTAGGTATTAAATATTATGATCGAGAAGCAAAAATAGCCAAAAAAAAATTTTTTTATTGATTTAATAGACTACTTATTATCTACATAGTTAACCGGGGTATAATATTAATATTATACTCTATCTCATCTCAGGGTCGAACTAAGATCTAAATATTAGAAGTATTCTGCTCTGCCATTGAGCTAATGAGACTAGCAATATAGCCTCTTAGTGTATATATATCCTATATACTAAAGATTAGCTATAAGCCTATATTTATAAATAAATGGTAACTACTAATCTAATCCAGTTTAGTATGTCTGTGGCTAACCCCCCCCTAGATAAACTAGAGTTTGCTTTATGTATAGCTTTATTGATTTTTTTTTTATAGTTTGGCTATAAGCAGCTTGCGCTAACTAATGCATGGATATCTAATTAACCAGATAAAGACATATATAAAGCTAAAAGCTAAAGCGCATTAATTTTAGCTTTGTAATGGTAGACTCACAAATGCATGAGGTTTAGGTGGGCTTGATAAACCTCACTCTAAGCTAGTGTAACTTCTATTTAAATTCGCTTGCAGTACGTCTGTGTAGAATCCAGGAGTTAATCAAGGATTTCTAGATGCAACTTTTCCTTCCACTAATTGTGAATATACAATATATAAGAATAATCAAGCAGCTATTACACTTACTATAGAACCTATACTACTGATTAAATTTCAACCTGCAAAAGCATCAGGGTAATCACTAATTCTTCTAGGCATTCCTTGTAAACCTAAGAAATGTTGAGGGAAGAATGTAAGATTAACCCCTATGAATAAAAGTCAGAATTGAACTTTAGCTAAATTTAAGTTATAATTTAAACCTAATATTTTAGGTATTCAGAAATATCAACCTGCAAACATTGCGAATACAGCTCCCATACTTAAAACGTAGTGGAAATGAGCAACTACATAATAAGTATCGTGGAAAGCTATATCAAGTGATGCATTGGCTAATACAACACCACTTAATCCTCCTATTGTAAACATAAATACAAAACCTAATGAGAACAACATAGAAGGTGTCATTTTTATAGATCCTCCATAGCAAGTAGCTAATCATGAGAATATTTTTATACCTGTAGGTACAGCAATTATTAATGTAGCAGCTGTAAAGTAAGCTCTTGTATCCACGTCTAATCCAACAGTATACATATGATGAGATCATACTATAAATCCTAATATTCCTATAGACATCATAGCATACACCATACCTATATAACCAAATATTGGTTTATTTGAATTAGTTGATATAGTTGTACTAATTATACCGAAAGCAGGCACAATTAATATATAAACCTCAGGGTGTCCGAAGAATCAGAAAAGATGTTGGAATAATATAGGATCTCCTCCACCTGCTACTTCAAAGAATGATGTATTAAAATTTCTATCTGTTAACACCATAGTTATACCACCAGCTAATACAGGTAATGATAATAAAAGTAATACTGCTGTTATAACTACTGCTCATCCGAATAATGCTAATTTATGTAATCTTATTCCTGGCGTTCTCATATTTACAATTGTTGTTATAAAATTTATCGATCCTAATAAACTACTTACCCCTGTTAAATGTAAAGTAAAAATAGCAAGATCTACACTTGGTCCGCTATGACTTTGTAATCCTGATAATGGGGGATAAAGTGTTCAACCTGTACCCACTCCACCTTCAATTATGGCTGAAAATACCAATAATATTAAACTAGGAGGTAATAATCAGAAACTTATATTATTTAATCTAGGGAATGCCATATCCGGACCACCTACCATTAAAGGCATTAAAAAATTTCCAAACCCACCTATTAATGCGGGCATAACCATGAAGAATATCATTAATATAGCGTGAGCTGTAATTACACTGTTATATAATTGATTATTAGAAATATATTGAACTCCTGGCCCACTAAGTTCAAGTCTAATTAACACTGAAAAAGCTGTACCTAATAATCCAGAGAAAAGAGCGAATATTAAATACAATGTACCTATATCTTTAGCATTTGTTGAATTAAATCATCTTTCCATACCCATAGACATTTGGGATCTTAATGTTAAACTAGGCTGGTGGGAACAACTTTCCTTATCTAAAGACAAAATTAGGAAATAATTTAAGTACTTTTTGTGAACATAATTTTTCACTTAAAAGTTATTAACTAATATTTTTAATTAATAATTACAAGCGAACTTACTCTGCGTTGCAAAAGGGAAGGCAAGCTCTATTTCCTCTAGCTATCCTCCTCTAAAGATTTGGCTAAATTTAATAGGGTGGGGCTTTGCAGATTTTTTTCGGCGCAAGTGAGCTTGCGCCTAAAATATGCTAAAGCTCTCCACTATAAATTAATGTAATGTAATGTAATGTAATAACTGTTCTACAATCATATTATATTTTAATTTTTGAGCGTAAGCTCTTATTTTTGTAATTTATTATCGGCCCGCCTAGCACTAGCTAGTGCTAGTTACTACTAAAAAATATATAAGTGAATAATCATCATGTGGTTTAGCTTATTTTTGCTACTTAGTTTTAAACTGCAGTAATAAACTATGCAGCCTGATAATTTATCAAATTATTCGATTATGGTTACTAATAGTGCAATATACTGGGTATATGCTTCTAGTTTGCTAGCTTGCGAATACTAACTGGCTAAGTATATATTCGCAATCTAGCAGCCATAAAAGTACTATTCTAAAATATTTAAAATACAAATATTTATTTTCGCTTACTTTTGTTTGCTTAGCCCCTTCTTGTTTTCTTCGTGCTTAACTTTGATTTTTCGAAGAAAAAATATACATACATAAAGCTTTAGCTCTATTTCATAGCAGGCTTAACAGAAAAGCAGGCTACGATCATTTATATAATAACGACCATCGTGGCTATTTAGTGTAATTATTATAGTATAGTTAGTTATAGGGTAAAAAAAAATGCGAAGCTGCGCCTAAAAATGTATTTTTTTTTTCGAGCTTCGCCCCCCGGAGCTTCGCCCTCTTATAAATATAGTTTTTAGCCCTGTCTTTATGCAGCTAAGTATATATATACTTATAGCTAGTGCATTTTTTTATAAAAGCAAGGGTAGTGCGTAATAATATACTAATACTATAACAAAAATTCATCTATATTAATAGTAACTTATTCATATTTATAAATATTAGTTAATATATAATTAATAAGCGATTAAAACTTATTTTATATGGTAACTAAGAGCGAGCTTTAGCTTGCTAGCAAGCTCGCCCCATCCTTTGTTAGCAAGCTCGCTCTACTATTAGCCGTAATAGCTCCAGTTAGCACAAGCTACTTTTTATAGCATAGCTATGAATACGAGGAGCTTTGCTAAGCCTTGTTAACGAAGAGAGGGGCTTTGCTAAGCCTTCATAGCACTGCGCATTTAAGGGCGCAGTGCTACTAAATAAAAAAGATTAAGGAGGAATTGAACCTCATACAAATGATCTGCAATCACCGTGTAAAAACCGTCTACAATCTTAATCTTTGCCCAGTACTACAAAGCCAGCGCCTTGTTTAGGGCGCAGCTTCGCACGAATAGCTTGCGCGATTCCCGGAGGGAATACCCTCCCCCCTAATTATTTGGAAGGAGTCAGCTCTAGCTTTAATGCTTTAGCTATAAATATAAAGCACTAGCTAGCTAATAAATAGCTAGCTAGTAGTAACAATACAGCACTACTCTGTAGTCAAGAGCAAGCTTTACATAGCGTTATACTTATATATTTTTGGCATTATTTTGTAATTCTAAATCTACAAGAGTATTTTCTAATATACTTACTGCCGGTAATATAAATAAGAAATGAGAAAAATATAACGCAGTACTTAATTGTCCTATTTCTATAAACGGGCTTTCTACGTGTTTAGCCCCTAATTGCATTAACATTAAAAAATTCACTAAAAACAGGTAGAAAGCTATCTTGCTTAGGGGTCTAAATTGTAAACCTTTAGTTAACCCTAAATCAGCTTTAGGTAATAGTAAAATAATTAGTATTGCAGCTAACATTGCGATAACTCCTAATAATTTATTAGGGATAGATCTTAAAATAGCATAGAAAGGTAATAAATATCATTCAGGTACTATCGCAGGTGGTGTTTGCATAGGGTTAGCCATTATATAATTATCACTATCACCTAAAACATTAGGCATAAAGAATACAAAGATACCTAAAACAAATATAAAGATAAATATAGTTATTAAATCTTTAAATAAGAAATATGGAGCCATAGGCATTCTATCATAATATACTGGTACTCCTAAAGGATTACTTGATCCAGCTGTATCGTGTAAAGCTATCATATGCATTAAAACTAATGCCGCTAATATAAAAGGTAATACAAAATGTAAAGCAAAGAATCTGTTTAAAGTTGCGTTATTTACGCTAAAACCTCCTCAAATGAACTCAACTATGTCTTGTCCAATTCAAGGAACAGCACTAATTAAATTAGTAATAACTGTAGCACCTCATAATGACATTTGTCCATAAGGTAAAACATACAAACTTACTTTTGTAGCAAAGTACAAAAGCGATGATAACTTTATTGTTCGTTTATCACCTATATTAGAGCGATATATATCGCCTTGATATAAAGTTTCGACTGTGCATTAAGCAGCATTTCAGCCACCCATTAGTGACCCAGTCTGTCGCGATTATATGGATAACCGACGATCTCTTATATTGTAGTTACAATATATTTTGATCGTTTTCACTAATATTGCCAAAGAAACTATTAGGTTTCTTCAATAACCTTGTCAGGTTATTCTGCTTTAAGTTTTATTTCTTTCCATAAATTGCATAAAACTTTATACTCGCAGGACTACAACTATAATAATAATTTATTTTAGAGCTTGCCCCTTATTTAAAATAATCAACTATTCAACGTCCTTTTAATGTTTTGCTAGGAGTTTTTAATGTTCTTTGTATAGTTTTAGTTGAACAATTTAAAGCTTCTGCTGCTTCAACTATACTATTAAATTCGCCATATACAGTATTATTTAATTCTTTTACTATAATAGGCTTAGAATTCTTTTTCATATTTAAAACACCTTGTTCTGTATAGTCTAAAGGTTTTCTATTTAAAGCTGATTGTCTCATAGTTTCTATAGTTTCAGAAGATAAAGTTTTACCTCTATTCAAACTACCTATTTCTTCTCTACGCTTCTCACTATAATTAGCTTTCATCTTTATTCTATTAACTTCAGTATGTTTATATCCAAAGCTAGATCCTGCTTCGGTTAATATATTATAGTCAGGTAAAAGAGATTTTAGATAAAAATCTTCTAAATCTAATAATTTTTTATTATTTTCTTGATTAACTATTTCAGGGAATAATTCTAATACAATAAAGGCAAAATTATGTAAACCATATTTATTAACTGAATTTTTAACTATTTTACTACCATTTAAATATATTAAATGTTTTGAAAATCTAGAGTTAATTCTGTCAGTAGAAGCTGATCCAATATAATAACTTAAAGTTTCTTTATTTAAGATCATATAAATACCACTAAGTCCCTTAGTTTCTTTAGCTATATTTCTACGAACTGAATCTTCATTTAGATTATGATAGATAAAAACAGGATTAAGATTTTTGGCTAATAAAAACTTATTTATACGTGAGAACGAAGTCTCCTCTTCATTATTTCTCGATGTTGAATAATATCTTTTATCGTTAAAGGTTGTTGTAGTTGTTATTTTATTATTATTATAGTCGTTTTGGGCTATTGTATGGTAACCCAGGAATCCTGTAACTATCATAACGATAAGGATTATTGTACCTATAACTCATGTCAATGTTCTTGGTGCTCTATAAGATGCGTAATATATACCTCTTCCTATGTGTAAGTACACTAAAAAGAAGAAAGCTGATGCTGTGTTACTATGTAAGTAACGTACTAATCATCCATTGTTTACATCACGCATAATATGTTCTACAGAATTAAATGCTTCTAATACTGAAGGGTTATAATGCATAGCTAAAGTAACTCCAGTTACAATTTGTATAACTAAACAAACTAATAATAAAGATCCGAAATTTCATAAGTAACTTATATTACTAGGTTGTGAAGCGTCTATTAAATAACCATTAGCTAATTTTAATAAAGGGTGATTTTTTAATATTCTCATAATAATTATAATTATATATATATGGTATATAAATATATCTATATAGCGAGCTTATTTATTCCTGCGGGGGATAAAAAAATGTATTTTTTTTTCGCTGCCCTAGAGCTTACGCCTTTATAGAAAAATGTGCTATAGTGCGCCTATAATGGGTATATATTTATTTATTTTTTTTTAGTAATATTAGGTAGCCCACAGTAAGGCGCGGGGTAGGAACTTCGTTCGCGCCTAAAAATGTATTTTTTTTCGAGCTTGCGCGATTCCCGGAGGGAATACCCTCCTCCCCACTATATGGAGCTTGGGTGCACCTTACTGTGAACAGCTAGAGGTATACATTAAGCTGTATAATTTACAGAACTATAGCTAGCTAGCTTTTAGGAAATGACTCGCTAGCTATAAATAAAAATTTTTTTATAGCAAGCTTTGTGATTCCAGCGTAGCTGGAATAGAGCTTCCCTCCACGCCTAGTTTTTTATAGCAGCTAGTTCTCCCTGATTCGAAGAAGAGCTTACTATGAATACGAGGAGTTTTGCTAAGCCTTGTTAGGGCGCGAATTTCCTCGCGCCACCCTTATTACAGAGCTGTGAAATTAGCACATACGATGTATTCTCCTATCAGTTCTAACTCGATAGCTTTCCGTCCCAGGAAACACTACGCGCTTTAGATCACACCTTGCAAGATTATCTTCCTACACCTATATATTGTATAGCTAGAAGAGGAGAGAAGTTGTATGCTACAACTATGGACAATGAACTAAGTGAAAGGGTGTTGAGTAAAGCCGGATTCAAGTTCTTTAAAGATAAGTATAGGTGGTGCGTAGGCGGAGCCTCGTAAGATATAAACTTTGGCAAATGGTCCGAGAGGAATGAAGGCTTGCTTTATTACATTGCAAGCTAAAAGCTAAAAGCTAGAAGGATGGTTTAGTAGTTATACATTTAAGGGAGGGGAGCTTCCGCTTTAATTTATAGCTTTAGCCTGTTTATCCGATAAAAAGAGCTTGCTATGAAATACGCATTCATAATGAGATTAGTCCATAAGGTAAAACATACAAGCTTGCTTATATTTATTGTAATAATTCTCGGCGCAAGCTCGAGCTTGCCCCTTTTTAGCTCCGCCCGCCTTCATAGCCCCACCTAAAATATGCTAAAGCTACCTCTCTAGTTTCTAACCTATAACCAAAAGTATATTGATAATATGCAATACCACTATAATTTAATTCTCCCACTCACCTCTCTAGAAAGCAAATTAAAGCTGTAAAGCTAAGCCAGCTAAGCTATAGGTATTAAATATTATGATCGAGAAGCAAAAATAACCAAAAAAAATTTTTTTATTGATTTAATAGGGGCTACTTACTATCTACATAGTTAACCGGGATATATTGTTAATATTATACTGTATCTCATCTCAGGGTCGAACTAAGATCTAAATATTAGAAGTATTCTGCTCTGCCATTGAGCTAATGAGACTTGGGGCTATTAACACTTTATAAATATACTACGAATGTTTGCAATACGTTGTACCGTAAGCAAGCAAGCATGCACCCCTTTATTCTAATATTTATAGCTTCCTTTATTTACGCTTAATACTGCAGTATGGGCTGCATAGCTATCTCTCGGACAGGGCTAGAGGAATAGTAAAAAAAAAAATACACCTTACTCGCAACGCTGAGATAAGGCCGACTATTTTTTTCTAGGATATCGTAGTGCAGGTTAGTATATATATCTATAAAAAAGGCTATAGCCCCGTTAATAAATATATTTAT
>Ga0209281_1001592_pt1 | contig 12297 bp, 6 predicted proteins | sample MedtruBG_FD_187514 | JGI IMG/M metagenome (GOLD analysis project Ga0209281, IMG submission 187514) | Root nodule microbial communities of legume samples collected from California, USA - Medicago truncatula BG (SPAdes) (version 2) | ecosystem: Host-associated > Plants > Roots > Nodule | place... | reverse complement strand
AATATTTTCCTTGCAGGCTTGTTTGCCATGCAATAAAATATCCAAACTTATATAATTTTCAAAGAGCGAGTAATTCTATGAATAATCAAGCTATTTTTTCATAACAGCTTAACAGATTCTTTATCTTCAAATAATGTTATAACTTATTATAATATATTCTGTAAATATCACATTATTCAATTTTCAAAGAACACTATTTTCTTAACTACTACGCAAGCGTAAAAAAATTAACGGATAGATAAATGTAAACCTCTATTGTTAAAATTAGCATAGATTTTAACAATGGAGGTTTATTTCTATGAATAATAATGAAAATATAAATTGGAAAGAAATTGTTGCTGGCTTTTCTTCTTACGAAGGAACGTTGGGAAATTTCTGTAATGCAAATCACATTACTAAAAGTCAATTCTATTACTATAAAAAAAAGTTTAATAATAAAAATAATAATTTACAATTTCATGCAATTTCCATGAAAGAAGAAAGAGTAAGAACTGAAATTACTGTGGTTCCAGCTGATATACCTAATATAATAATAGAAATAGGAGTAGCAAGAATACATGTACCGGCTAATGAAATAGCTATTTTGAGTAATTTACTTAAGGATCTGATTACAAATGTTCAATCTAAATAAAGTTAATACGGTTTATCTTGCATGTGGTATAACAGATTTGCGAAAAAGCATTGATGGACTAGTAGTTATTGTACAAACGCAGCTGAAGCTGGATCCGTTTGAAAAAGCCTTGTTTGTTTTTTGCAATAGGCAAATGAATAGAATTAAAATCCTCCACTTTGATGAAGGATTCTGGCTCTACTATTTTCGACTTGAAAATAGTAAATTAAAATGGCCGATGACTCCAGATGAAGCTATTAAAATTAACAAAGAAGAATTGAAATGGCTACTTATGGGATATGAAGTTAGAACTAAGTCTAAATTTAAGCCAATTGAAGTAAGAAACAGCTTTTAAAACAAATATTACTATAAGCCCTTAATTTTGAACTTGTACAAGTTTCGGAATTAAGGGTTTTGTGGTAATATATGCCTATATTTATTGTGAGGTATGAAAATGGATATTTTAGATTTAGAGGATCAGCTTGATGAAAAAACAAAATTATTGATTTCTAAAATGGAAGAACAAATTGAATCAAAGGATAAAGAAATTGATAATTTAAAAAAGGAATTAGCTTTTCTTAAAGGACAACTTCTTAATAAAAACAGAAAAATTTTTGGACAATCTAGTGAACAAGTTGATTCAAGGCAGATATCCCTTTTTAATGATGCTGAAAAAAACAGTGATCTAAAAATAGAGGAGCCTACCATTGAAGAAATTACATATACAAGAAAAAAATCATCGTCTCATTCAGGAAAAAAGGATAATTTATCCGTTCTAGATAGAGTTGTAATTGAACATAAACTTGATGAGTCTGAAGCAGTTTGTGATAAATGTGGAAATAATTTAGTTGTAATAGGCAAAAAATCAAAAGAGATTTTAAAATATAAGCCAGCAGAACTTTACATAGAGGAACATATTTCATATACATATGCATGCAAAAATTGTGAAGTGGATGCAGATAAAGTCAATATAATTTCAGCAAAAATGCCAAATACATTCTTATATAAAAGTATGGCTTCAAATGAATTATTAGCTCATGTTGTGAGCATGAAATATCAATATGCAATGCCTTTATATAGAATGGAATCATATTTTTCAATGATGGATGTTAAACTTTCAAGACAGACATTATCTAATTGGATAATAAGTTGTGCAACTGAGCTTAAACCTGTTTTTAACTATATGAAGGAGGAGTTTTTAAAAAGAAATTATATACATGCCGATGAAACATACCTGAAGGTTATTGAAGAAAACGGAAAAGATTCTAACTCAAAAAGATTCATGTGGTTATATCGATCCGGAGGCATTGAAAATCCAGTAATTCTATATGATTATCAGAAAACAAGATCTGGATCTTGTGCAGAAGAATTTCTTAAAGGATTCTCAGGCTATCTTCAAACAGATGGATATGATGGCTATAATAAGGTTAAAAATATAAAAAGATTATATTGTATGGCTCATATTCGAAGAAAATTCTTTGAAATAATATCATCATTAAGCCCTGAAGCTTTAAAGCAATCACATGCATTAGAAGGGTTTAATTATTGTGAGCAACTTTATGAAATTGAAAAAGAGCTAAGGGAACAATACATGGGTAGTGATGATTATTATGCTGATAGACATATAATAAGGCTCAAGAAATCTGCCCCTATCCTTAAAAAATTTCAAGAATATGTAGATAATGAAATTGTTAATGCTCTTCCTAAAAGTCATTTAGGTAAAGCTCTTGCATATGCGCAAAAGTTATTGCCATATATGAGAACTTTCTTAACGAACGGATGTCTTGAAATTGATAATAATGCAGCCGAAAGAGCTATAAAGCCATTTGTAATTGGAAGAAAAAATTGGATGTTTTCCAAGACTTCAAAAGGCGCATCGTCAAGCGCACTTCTTTATAGTATTATTGAAACGGCTAAAGCCAATGGCTTAGCAACAGAAAAGTATTTAGTATATTTATTTGAAGTGTTAGCAAGTTCGGAAATTAAAGAAAGGGACATGCTAGAAAAATGTATGCCATGGTCGGAAAACATTCCAGATCAACTGCGTGTCAAGACTACCAAATAATTATTTATTCATAAAATTATACCCAACAGAGAATTTAAACTTTTCTGTTGGGTTTATTTTATCACTTAAATTACGCTACTGCTACGCGTCGATTCTTTGACGCTTACGTTCAACTACACTAAAAAGCGTTACATTACATATGATTCGGTTCTTCGAATAGTTATCAAATGTGATTTTTTATCTTCAAAAAATATCTACAACATTAGGTAGCAATTATGCTATTTTATAGTGAACTTGAATAACGAAACATATGGCTCTATTTAAGAATAATTACGTGGCTTGCTCACTTAGGTATATTCAATTGCTAATGCGATTCAAATGTACTTTCGTTTATGTCATCGCCAAATTTTGCTTTAAGATAAGTCCAAAAAATTGATTCATCAGTAGGTTTATGCCATATTTCTTTATTCTTTTTTGTAATATTATTAAATTTTGAACGGACTAAAACACAGGCTTTTTTTGCCCTGCTAACACATACAAAGCAAATTCTATGCTCTTCTTCCATTTTTCTCTTATCGCTTATGCTCCTATAGTTTGGAAATCTACCTTCCTCAACACCTAGTATTATTACAACTTCAAACTCTAGTCCTTTAGAACTGTGTCTAGTCGAGATTGTAACTTGATTTTCAGGTTTTCCAAGCTTAGAGAATTTAGTCAAGTCAAAATCAACATATCTTTCATCAGATACTGTTTCAAGTAACTTCTCAATATTTTCAATTTCATCTGGATAAATATCTGAGTTTTCTAATAGCTGCTTGATATAGAGTTCATCAATTATGAATTGGAGCCAATTTTTTAAATTTCCTTCTTCACATTTACTTTCAGTTAAAACACTATATAATTCTTTCTTTGCTACAGTTCTTGATACACTGTTAATATCTATAAATTTATTATGTAGTTTATTTATACTTTCCCAAAAGTGATACATATCTGAAAATGACTCACTACTAGAGTCAGACACCCAAGCAGCACATGCCTCTAGCCACTTTACAAAATCTGATCTATCAAAAGAATGCTTTGAAATATAATAAGGAATACCTTCTCTATTTAGATGCTCACTTAATTCTCTGACTTCTGGATTGCTAGATACCAACAACGCTATTTCATTATATGGAATACCCTTCCCTAAATAATATGGAATAATCTTACTTACACAATATTCGTATTGTTGGTACATATCTTCTTCACAGGTAATGAAAACGAACTCTGCATTCTCGCCATGTCTGGTTGCAGCCCTGTAGTTTCTTTGCGAATTAAGCACAGCTTCTGATCCATTTATTATATCTTGATTGCTTCTATAATTTGTTTGTAATTCAATTGGGAGTATATCTTCTCTTTTATAAAGTTCAATTAAGTAGTCAGGTATTGCTCCGGAAAAACCATAAATTGATTGATCCGGATCACCAACCGCAAAAATCTTTATGTCAGTATTAATGAATAAGGCTAATATCATTTCATGAAGTGGTTTCCCTAGATCCTGATATTCATCTACTACTATCCATGGAAATTTTGCACTCAAGCAGTTTCTTACATATTCGTGTTCCTGAATTAATTGAGTTGAGTATTTTACTATACTTGTGTAATCTACATACCCACTATCTTTTAATCTCTTCTCATATTCGACAGCAGCTTTCATTGCTATATCATAAGTAGGTATCTCAATCGAGCTTAATCCAATAATACTTAGTGTTCGCTCCTTATCTATTTCATCAAATGTTAATTTCATATTTTCAAGATCCAAGTCTTCTACTACTTTCCTAAACAGCTTTTTCTTATTTGTATCAGAGATAATCTTTAGTGGTAGTGGTATCTCGTTATTATATAAATGAGCAAAATTCCCAATTACCTCAGATATACAGAAGGAATGAACCGTTCCAAGAAAGACATTTGTTCTTTCAACATAACCAAGCTTATTAAGCCTCTGCTTGAATTCTCTTGCTGCTTCTCGGCTAAAAGTTACACAAGCTAACCCCCTTGGTTTGTTAATCTTCTCATTGAGCAATCTCATTATCTTTAAAGTCAATATTGTTGTTTTTCCACTTCCAGGTCCAGCAATAACTACAGTACTGTCATTAGTAAGATAAGCTTCATATTGTTTGTCATCTTTTTTAATCTGTTGAAGTTTTTCTAAATAATAACTCATACTACTTCTCATCCACTTCATCATAGATATAATCAATCGCATCATTTATGTATTCAGGAATATGATCTTTCACACAGGCACTTGAAAAGGTTTGTGCAAATCTACCTTTACCAATACTATTGGATTCAATTTTGGCAAGGCATTTCCAATAGTTTTGATTATTTATTTCCTTTTTGAAATTTTCCTTTTGTCTTTTTCCCCCATCTGTCAAAGAACAAAAAACATTATAGATTATATCTTTAGATTCTTCTTCAGTACACTGATCCATAATATCAACTTCAAGTGTGTAATATCCTACAAAAAAACCCAACTTCCTGAAATCTTCATCCTGGTTAGCCGGTTTCTTGGTTAGTATATCATCCTCCATCAATTCAAGATCTGTAAATATTTTACATACAATATCATGTCCTAAATATCCAATATCTCTAGGATCTTTATCATTGTGCATATCATGATATATTTTGATATCATCGCCATCTTTGTCCTTATCCTTGTAATAAAAATCTCCATCAGTAATTACTGCAAACGGGATTTTGAGTTCTTTTAATAACTTTACATATGGCTTGAAATTCGTTGAATTAACATTACAAACAATAATGCCTTTTTCGTCAAGAGGCTTCCCAACAATTTCCGCAAATCTAGGAACAAGATACTCCTCTGCAATTCCTTCAACTAGAATTACACCATTTCCAAGATAAATCTCTCCTCGTTTCACATCAAGGTATCTCTCAAGGTCCATCTTCTCACTTGGGTCTAATTTTAACGAGGCTGTTGTCATAATTCTGGTTGCCTCCTTCTTCTTTTTATGCAAGTGAACAATTGACTCTAAAGATGCAACAGCTGTTATATGAGTTGAATGTGTAGTTAGAAGTACAGAATTGTTGCTATTCCTAATAACATCTTTATATATCAGTCTTTGGTATGATGGATGAAGATGTGCCTCTGGCTCTTCAATAGCCAAAATAGTTACTCCATCGCATTTTGGATCATGCTTGTCCATGAATTCATATAGCTTTTTCTTTGATTCTTCTTCAATTTCTTCTTTTATAAAATAATTGCCTTTACTGCTAGCTTCATATATTCCTTCAAGAATATTTCCCCCTACTTTACTTTTCAAATCATCATATTTTGCTTTCTTCATAAAGCTTGGAATTGTTTTATCCTGAAGCATTAGTAACATTAATGAAATATACAAGATATTATTTAATCCTAAGCTTGCACTATATGTAGGCCTCTCTGATAATAAAATATTAAGTGATTTTAATATTCTATTTGGATCTATGTCTATTGTTTTTAATGAAACATCGAACTTGTTTGACACACCTAGAATTCCAGTAAACCGTGTGTTAATATTATTCTCTAAATCAACAATTTCATCCAATGTAAGTACATCAGCACCACTTGTTTTCAACTTTTCTGCAATGTCTTTCAAATCTTCAGTATCAATAGAATACTTATCAAGTAATTTGTTAATTGGAGAGGTTCTAGCGTTTTTCATTTCCCCCTCAACATCTCTTATCGCCTTTATTACTTTAATATTTATATACTTTCTATCCTCATGATTAAATAATTTAACAGGATCGCCTGCTTTATAGATATTGTATTGATACTCAACTTTTCCATTTTCTCTTGCAGTAGGATAATATTTATATGTAATAAGCAGGGCCTCCTCCCCATTGTCCATAACTGTTGCATCTGATAGAACAGCTAGAATTGTTTTATTATGCTTATAACCACTGATATATATGCTTATTTCAATTTCTTTCATATTCTCCATTGGTTTTTCTAGGCCATCATAGAAATCAGACTCTTCTAAAGTTCTATCATCATCTGAGAATCCCTGATCCAAGATTAGTTGTATTGCTCTAAGAAAATTCGTCTTCCCAACATTGTTTTCTCCAATTATAACTTGCTTGTGTGACAACCTTACATCTATGTTTTCGAAATTTCTGTAGTTCTTAATAATGACTCTTGATATGTATAAACTTTTCATTTAAAATCTCCTTTTTATCAAAAATTCTTTTACAAAAACCATTAAACACGCTCAAATTCGGAAAGAACTGATTACAGTTTACTCAGATAAAACCTTCGCTACTTGTGATTCGGTTCACGATATCATATTCTAAAAATTTTTGACTTTATATATTTTCAATCTTCATCTTACCTTCGTATTATTAGCCTAATAGGTATATGAATAATATTCAGTTTTATTTGATTAATTAAATATCAATAACTTTTATCTATCTGAAATCCTAATTAATAATCTCGAAGAAATTCTTTTATCTTAACTTCTTCTTTTTCTATTTTTAATTTTCTATTTAAATCTTCAAGGTAATGTCTGTGTTCTATATATTCAATTCCACGAAGAGATTTTATTATTTTTTCATAATATTCTATCTCTTTAGATATAATATTTACTTTACTTCCACTCCATCTTGCACTAATACTAGGTAATAGTCGTATTTCCTTAAATAAATCAAATGATTTATTTATTCCTAGAATAAATAAAATTAATTCTATCCTACGTTCTTCATTAAATGTACATATAATTTCAAAAATATTATATATTTTTATATTATTAAAAGCAATTTTTTCCATATAATCTTTTAACCATTTATTTTGTTTATTGATTAATTCTTTACTGTCTTTTTTTATATTAAAAATACTCTTTAAGCACTTTTCTTTTTCATAACTCAAATATAAATCATCTAATTCTAAAGAATCTATAAATAAGCTTAACAGTTCATTATAATTCTCCAAATCCCATATAAAACTCAAATTGATCTTATCAGAAATCATATTTTCAATAGCTAAGAAAAGTACCCTATTTAAAAATGCATTATCTTGCTTTACTAACTCTTTAAATATTTCCGAGTTATCCCCTACTGAGCTCCTATCACTTAATAACATATTAATATATGCTGATTCTAATACTTCTATATCATTTTTAAAGTATACTATAACATTTTTATATATTTCATTATTATAATTGAATAACAAGCTTAAATTAATAATAAATTTGAAACTATCTTCACTAGCTCTATCAACTATTTTTTTCACTATTATGCAAAAAACATTAGGTTCAATTTTAATATAATGTTTTAAAAATTTTAAATTATGTAGCCATCCATGAACACTTCCAGAATCGGTTTCAAAATAATCAATAATTTTATTTAAATACTTATCACTTACTAATTTTTCTGGTATTGATTCAAAAAAGTAAAACAACCAATCACTTTTGTCGACATATTCATAACTTCTTATTAATTTTTCTGTATCCTCTACTCCTATTATTTCTATTAATCTGTAAATCAGATTATCTGGACAAACATGGCATGGTGTATTATTTTTAAGATAGCTTTCAATTGAACTTACAAACAACTCATTATTTTCTATACATGAAAATATTATTCCAATACTTTTTGAAATTTCATACTCATTTAATGAATTTAAAGTATTACACTTAATAAATAATTTATTAAAATCATCTTTAATATAATTGCAAATATAATTCCGTAAATACTCCTTTCTTAAAATCTGTTCTCTATCAAAATCAAATTCCTCCAAAAATCTATCTTTCTTTAGAGTCTTGTATAATTCAAATTCTTCGTTATTATATATCTTCTCTATTTTTACACCTTTTAAATCATTACAATAACGATTAATATTATTTATTAATTTATCTGCTATAACACACTCTTTAAAATTGCTATATATTAATTCACTAGTGATTATTTTTTTAATTGCCAATGAATCATTGACTACAATATTACTATCTATATCATTATTGTAAGTATTTTGTTTGCTATAAATTTCTAATACCTCTATAACACTATCTCTATACTCATTTTCCCTTATTAAATCCAATAATGCATTCCAAATAATATTTCTACACCTATAAGCTCCCTCAGTTGCAACAACATTAATATTATGTATTACATATTGATTTATTCCCTTTCCTTCAATATATTCACTTGTAAATTGTAAATAGTTGGAGGACACTTTTAAAAATAATATTGTAAATGTCTTATTGGACCATTTATTTGCATATTTTATTATTTCACTTACAATCTTTAATTGAATAAAATAATCCTCATCAAATGAATACATATCTATTCCTAACTTCCCAATAATCAAAGAATAAACCTTTTTAAAGTCTCTTGGTAATTTTTTCAAATACTCAAATAATAAACAAAGTGCATCATCAAAACTATCCCAATTTCTATATTGAGCTAATGTTGATATATGAATATCCAACTCTTCATAATCCTTCTTTTTTATATCATAAGAAATTTCTCCACATTGAGGTATTATTTTTTCAATATATCTTTGTATATATAATAATGTTTCTTCTTGTCTAACCGAACAAAATATTAACATGAAGTCATTTAATCTTGAATCATTTGTTGTATCCATATGATCCCATACTTTATTAATATGTTTATTAAAAAAACTTATAGACAAATTATTTTTATAGTAAGTATATATTGCATTAATAAGTTCTATAATTCTATTCTTTAATTGTGGAAAATAGTAATTAAGTAATTCTGTAAAATCAATTAATTCTTTTTCTATAAATACTAAATTAAATAAATATACACTTAATATTTGATCTGATATTTTTATAACTTGATTTTCATAAACATCAACTATTTCCTTATTATTTAATTTATTAATAGCTTCTCTAAATTGATTTTTCTGAATTCCTGCAATTTTGCACATATTATCTATATTTAAATCATCTTTTAAATTTATAGTATTAAAAAAACAAATTAGTCCTATTGATTTTAATATATTAATATCATCTAATAAACTAATTTGATTTTTAATTCCAATATAATACTCTTGCAAAATTTTAGTAACATCATGAATACTCTCATATTTATTAGTCCTAATTGCAACTTTTGATGCCATTACAGCTATTCTTGCATTTCCCTTAGATATTTCTTCAATCCTGTCTAAAAATATTGAATTTTTAATATTAAACTCTTCTTTAGCTATTTTTTTTACAATTTCATCTTTAAGTATATCAACTTTAATTAGTTTAGGAATGGTATATTTTTTTAATACATCCACAATATTTTTCAATGCATAATCTCTAACTGTGACTATAATTTTTACATTTATTAAATTGTCTGTTTTATTTAATTGAGATAAAATAATTTCTAAATTTGATGTCTGATTAGCATCATCAATAAAAATAAGATATTCTCCCTTGTCCTTTATATTTCGCTTAACATCTTCATACAAATTTTGACCGTTATTTTTTATACACCATATTGCACAGTCACTATATTTATCTTTATATTCTTTACATGCTTCTAAACTTAATCTAGTTTTCCCTACCCCTGGCTTTCCAGCCAATATAATTAAATCGTTTTTTTCTAACTCATTCAAAATTTCTTGTAATTCATTTTCACGATTATATATTTTAATTCCAAGAGGTGTAGATACTCTATTATTATCATTGTATTCAATAAATTTGCTTACATTTATCATTTGTCCAGAATCAAGTTCTATATTTAAATATTCCTTTGCTAAATATGCACATTGATTATTAAGATATTGTCCTATAATACTAATATCGAAGTACTCAAAATTTATGTTATTGTCCATACACATTTTATTTAAACTATTTAGTTCATCTACTTGCAATACTGAATTGTACATTATTATTATTTTATCAATATCATCTATACTTACGTTAGTTTTTTTCTCGTCTAAACATTTATTTATATCATCCTTAAATTTTTTAAAAACTCCAGGTTGTTGAACTGTATATTCTATAAATGTAAACTTTCCATTAGGTTGCAATATATAAGCATCTGGTGTACCTTTTCTTGTCTTATCCGTTGCTATTTCTCCGCCCGAATTTGTTATCTTACCATAATCTAAAGCATATAATAATTCATTACATAATTTTTGAAACTTTCCACCCTCTAATTGTTTTAATGTATTTTCAATGTCATTTATTCTTGACATACAATCACTTCCTAAATATTAGTTAACTATCATATATTTTATTAATACTTTGCTAAAAATTATTATATTAATCAGCTTACTTTAAGAAATATTCACATACTTATGTTGTATTCTAAATCCAAATTGCTGCATAAATATTATGCTTTAGAAATTTTAAATCCGCACTGTAGACACAACAGGTCTAATTATAATCTCACATTCTCATTATTAGTCTAATGGGTATATGAATAATCAGACCTTTACTTCCATTGTTTAATTTAAATATAATGGGACATTTTTGTGTGCAATTGAAGAGATATTATGTTTAATATAGTTTTGATTGTTCAACAGCCTTTTTATTAAGCTTGTCATAAACAGCATTCAACTTAACATCATCAAATTCATTGCCTTTAAATACATCATTACAAAGTTGTGATATTTCACAGAAATCATTATGAGGTATTCGACTTTCAAATAATTTAAGAAGGTCCACGATTTCTGTTTTTAAGATGCTCTTTGTAAACTTACAATATTCCGAATTACTTTCCTCTGCTAACTCTTTTTGAGATTTAGAAAAAGCCCACAATAGTTCTAAAATCCGATCTATTCCCTCATACCCAGTACTAATTGTAGTAAATATTTCATACCTTTGCTCAAAACAATCTAAAATATGCATTGTTATCTCTTCCGGAAATGGTGGAGATAACTGTTCTATTAATTCTGTATCCTCGGTATCAATAGCAGTTTTTAGTTTTTTTAAAAAACGATTCGGAATCTTTAAGCCATTTGGTAAAATTTCTCCCTGTCTATTCACGCATGCTACTACTAAGTAATCGTAATCTAGTTCACCAATAGGAGCACAGCAGTACAAGAACTTAATTAACAATTCAGCATCTGTCATATCCAAGTTACCTACAATTATTGGGTACAATTTAAGAATACTTTCATAATAATATTTTTTTGGATAAGTTATGCAATATTCTTCTGTCATACTGCTTAATGCAGCTTTTGAATCTTCCATTATCTGTTTGAATTTTTTATTATACCAATCCTTTATGTGGTACTTGTTAAAATACTTATTAGGCTGATGCTCTTTAAAATATTGGCACATGACAATAATATTCTGTAAGTTTTGCTCTTCGTCCAAGCACAATTGAGAATGTTCTTGCTTTAGTATTCCTTGCTCGTTAATAATATCTGCAAAAAACTTATGCATTCCTTCTAGCGAAGCTTGCGCCATTCTGAGATTAATCATCGCCAATCTACTTTGTTCTGAATCCCGCCGTAAAAATCCAACTATCTGATTTGTAAAGTTTTGTATACTACTAAAATAATCTGATTTCACTTGGCTAAACCCTTGAGGAACATTAGCCTTTTTTTCAAATGGTCTATCTTGATTTGGATATCTGAATTCCCTAATAAGCTCTCTATTTATTTCCTGCTTAAGATTATCAAATTCAGTCGCGAGCTTACCCAATGGTTTTCCTTCAAGGAGCTTACAAATACAATCCATACTTT
>Ga0209281_1001591_pt1 | contig 12303 bp, 10 predicted proteins | sample MedtruBG_FD_187514 | JGI IMG/M metagenome (GOLD analysis project Ga0209281, IMG submission 187514) | Root nodule microbial communities of legume samples collected from California, USA - Medicago truncatula BG (SPAdes) (version 2) | ecosystem: Host-associated > Plants > Roots > Nodule | place... | reverse complement strand
GAAACTAATTGAACTAAATGCTTCGCTAACACCACTTAGTCTTTTTTCTATTTCAGATTTAATAATTAACGGTTCTTCAATCCATTTTCTAATTGTTCTACCACCCATAGATGTAGCACTCTTATCAAGTACCCATAAAAGAGACCCTTTTTTGCTTTTTTCTCTTATACTTTCAGTAAGTTCTAAATTCCTTCTTGAATTTCCGTCGATTGTCATGTAATTAATTATTTCATATTGTTCTAGCAAATTTATATTAGTTAAACTCATTTTTTGAGTTTCATATATGTATTTAAGTAGTACTCTACTTGAAATTTCTCTTTCATTTACTAATCCAGAAACCTCTAAATCCGAAAATTGATCTATAATTTCTTCTTTTGATACGATAAATTCATTAAAGTCTTTCTCTGTAATAAGTGCAGTAGTTATACCCTTTATATCATCTATTAAAGATTGGCTAATGTTTTTATCTACTAAAATTTCTTTAGGTGCAACCTTTGAAATCTCGTCTAATAAGGTTATCTTTATATTATCAAAGGAAGTTGTTTTAAATTCGCCAGTACTTATATCCGAAACTGCTAAACCTATTTTTTCATCGCTTTCATATATAGTCATTAAATATGTATTATCATTTTCTAGAGAACTATTAGCATCTATGAATGTTCCTGGTGTAATTATTTTTACAACACCTCTTTTTACAATTCCTTTTGCTTCCTTTGGATCTTCAAGCTGTTCACATATTGCTACCTTATACCCCTTATTAACAAGCCTTGGTATATATGCTGCTGCTGCATGATGTGGTATTCCACACATAGGAGCTCTTTCCTCAAGACCACAATTTTTTCCTGTAAGAACTAATTCAAGTTCTCGAGATACAGTTATTGCATCATCAAAGAACATTTCGTAAAAATCACCTAATCTATAAAATAGAATACAATCACTGTATTCCTCCTTTGTTTTCATATATTCAACCATCATTGGCGTTAAAGCCATAATTAATTTCCTCCTTTTTATGTAGCTAGGTTACACTATTTCTCGACCTAGATTTATATATATTTAATTTAAGGCAATATTTATATAAATTTCATTATACATCTAAAAATCCCTAGAACAATTATAACAATTATCTTAGAGATTTTCATTAATATTTTATTTAACTGAAAATAGATATAAATATTTATCTTAAAAGGAGTTTTCTAATTTTAGTTTTTCTTAAAATTGTAATTATTAATGCAGACAATAATAAAGAACAGATAAACCTAAGAAGTGTATTTGCAAAAAGTACTGGTATAAACATTGCAAGCCATATCATAACTATTTGATGAGAACAATATATTCCTAAACTATATTCCCTGCAGGCTTTAGAAATCTTAGTAGAAATATTTTTTGTGGAATTAATTGCCCAAATTAAGATTAAAGGAGCTGCAATTATTGATGATAGATACATATTAGCGTCCTTAGCAATTCCAGTTTTATTTAACACAAATGTTTCAATTAAGAGTAATATAATTGAAAGTATACTTAGTAATCCTGACTTTCGTATCTTCTCATTTAATTTATATTTGCTAACGATTGCACCTAAAGATACAAAAAGAATTGATTCGGTAATGCCTATTTGTGGAAACATAAATATTGAAGTATATCCGTTGATTAATGGATTTATCATAGTTTTTTCAAACAACATATAATAGGTATCTCCAGTTGTCCCAAATAGATATAATACAAATCCAATTATAAACAAGAAAAACAGCTTGTCTCTTTTTAATAATGGGGAAATTATAAAGATAGTAATAATCAGTGAAGATATATACCAAAGGCTTCCTGTGACCCCTGCAAATAATAATCTCTCAATAATTAAAATAGGTGGAGCACTTAAACTGCTTGAGACAAGTGGAAATAAAGCTATGATCTCAATAAGCACCCATAAAAAATAGATACGTAATAAATGCTTAATAGTTGATTTAGGTTCTTTTTCGGAACCAATTCTATTATATAAAAAATAACCCGAAACCATAAAGAAAAATGGCACAGCGAGTCTAGCAATACCCATACTAGTAGCAATCCATAAGTCATCATTTATGGATTTAAAAGCCATTGTATGAATTGATACAACTGCAATTGCAAAAACTAAGCGTAATACATCAATCATTCCATAATGAACATTATTTTTTACTTCCACATCACAACAATCTCCTTAATATATTAATATTTTAGAGCAGGTACTTAGAATTTTAAATACCTACTCATTAGAACAATCATTCATAAACTTATTTAGGAACTACCTTTAAATCATCAATTAGTCTATTAATTAATTCTGGAGATAAATATCTCTTACCACGATATTTATTTATATAAAAGAATAATTCACTTTCTGTATTGATTATTTCTCTAATTTGATTATTTCTACTTTTCTTTATTAGAACTTTTTGATTGTTTCGTACAGCATTTAATGCTTTTTCAAATACATCTTTCATATACTGATATTTTTCTTCAAATTCTTTTTGAGACTTATCTTTCAAAGCTCCACTTTGGTAGCTTGTTGGCCCGAAACTAAGACCATAGCTTAAATATAATCTTAATAAATACCTAGTTTCAAAATCATCATAAATTACATATGCATCTTCTTGATTACTCATTTTTTTACCTCCTACTTACTTATATAAATATGATAGTACAAGTAATAAATCTTAGTTACATAAAACTTCTAAATCATACACTTTTAAAGCTCAAACGTCATTTAAGCCATATAAGAGAATTATATTAATATAAAAAATACACCAAGTTAAATCCAAATAATTTGAATTCAACTTGGTGTATTTTCGCGACATAGTGACTTATTATAAAATTTTTTCATTAGATTTTATATCAAATCAACAAATCTTTCATAATTAAAAGCAACTTGTAATTTGTTTAAATTTTATATGTTTATCTCACTAAATTTATTACTGTTGCTTTTGGTCTAGACATAGATTCAATTGAATATCTTATCCCTTGTGTTCCTATTCCAGAAGCTTTAACTCCTAGGAATGGAAAATGGTCTGGACCTCTCTCTGTTTTATTATTTACTTGTACTGTACCTACCTCTAATCTGTCAGCTACATAAAAGGCGTCATCTATATTTTCTGTAAATACTGCGCTTTGAAGCCCGTATTCGGATCTATTTGCTATTTCTATAGCCTCATCTTTATCTTTTACTCTTATTATTGGAAGAACTGGTCCAAAAGGCTCTTCCCACGCAAGTCTCATATCAGTAGTAACATTATCAAAAAGTGTTGGATATATTAAATTACCTTCTCTATTTCCACCAACAATTAGGTCCGCACCTTTATCTTTGGCATCATTTATTAATTCCATAACATAATCAGCCGATTTAGTACTAATTAATGGTACAATATCTACATCTTTTTCTAACGGATTTCCAGCCACAAGTTTATTCATCTTTTCTTTAACCTTAGAAATCAATTTATCAGCAACTTTTTCTAATACTAAAATTCTTTTTACGGCAGTACATCTTTGGCCAGAGTATGAGTAACCGCCTGCTACAATATTATTAGCCGCAAGCTCTAAGTCCGCATCTTCTAAAACTATAGCGGCATCTTTTCCACCTAACTCCATTAAAAGTGGTACCATGCTAGTTAGTTTTGAAATTCTAACACCAACGTCTGTACTTCCTGTGAAATTAATAAAGTTTACACCTTTATGAGTAACTGCGTAATCTCCTATTTCGCTGCCTCTACCTGTAATTGTATTTAATACTCCATTTGGTACTCCTGCTTCCTGAAAAACTTTTGCTAAGTATAAACCACATAGGCTACCTTGAGTAGCAGGTTTTAATACTAGTGAATTTCCTACAATTATTGCGGGTGCTATTTTTGATGCTGATAGATTTATTGGATAATTAAATGGAGATATTGCAAGAACTACTCCTAACGGTTCTCTATTTACAACTGAGATTTTATTTCTTTTAAATCCAGGGAAAGTATCTCCTGGTATACTTTCACCAGACATATTCTTAGCTGTATCAGCAGTAAATCTTATAAAATCTGCAGTCCTATGAATTTCGGATTTTGAGCTCTTTCTGTCTTTACCAATTTCTCTGACCATAATATCAACAAGTTCATCAGTTCTTTCAACTAAAATATCAGCTGCTTTATATAAGATTTCAGCTCTTTCACTCATTGGAACTTTACTCCATTTTTTTTGGCCCTCTTTTGCAATACTTATTACATTATCAACATCTTCCTTTGTCATAGCAGGAACTGTACCTATTAACGAATTATCAAGGGGCGAATAGATTTCAATTACCTTATTATCTTTACTACCGACCCATTCACCATTTATTAAATTTTTAAAGTTATTATTTTCACATTTTATACAATTAAACATTCCTTCACCTCTTTAATACAATTTACTAATTAATATTAATTATCATTTAATAATATAATATACTAATTATTATATTATATCCAGATAAATTAATAAAACTTAATAATTAATTTATTTTTCTTCTTAGAAATACGCTTGGTGCTATAGAGTATAGAATATAAAAAATTACTTCCTATGAATTTTATGAAAAATTTAAGATTAAAATTCATATTAATTAAAACTTTAAGAATCTTGAGTACACCTTCATATAAAGCTTATGAAAAAATTAGTTATTTTAACCTGCTATCTTTAGTAAAAAATGTCCTGTATCCAAGAGTTACAAACAAAACAGTGGATACAGCAGTACTACCTAATATAGCAAGCATTATACCAATTTGATATTTTATTGCAGTGATAGGAAATGTTCCAGAAAGAATTTGTCCCGTCATCATTCCAGGTAATGATACAATTCCCATAGTCAGCATATTATTCATAGTTGGAAGGATGGCACTATCAAAAGCATTATTAACAATTTTCCTAGTAGCCTCAAGTGGACTTGCACCGAGCATTAACGAATTTTCTATTTCAATTCTTTTATCTTCAAAATCACTACATAGTTTATTCGCTCCTAGTGCAATACCTGTCATGCTATTACCAACAATCATTCCTGAAATAGGAATAAAATATTGAGGATTGAACCATGGCCGAACACTGAGAACAACTATTATAAAAAAAGCTGCAGTTAAAAGAGCTCCAAATGTCATTGAAAAAGCAATTATTCTTTTTAATTCCTTTGACATTTGAATTTTTACTCTTTTTATTGAATTATAGATTGCAAAAGAAATCATAATTATAATCATAAAAGAAGTTAACCACCAACTTGGATTGTTAAATACGAACATGAGAACATAGCCCATTATAGTAAGTTGTATTGTCATTCTAGTTGAAGCAATCAATATTTGTTTTTCTCTTTTAATGCCTCTTGATTTAAAAATAATAAGCATTATTAGTACAAAAACATAAGCAATTGAAAGTTGGAAGACCGATAAATTCATGACTGCATTATTCATAATAAGATTTCACAACCTCTCCATTTTCAATCCTAACTATTGAATTATTATATTTCTGCGCTATCTGCTCTGAATGAGTGATCATTATAAGTTCCTTATTGTTTTCTAACACAAACTTTGAAAAATTATCTATTATAAATTGCTCAGTATCTTTGTCTAGTGCAGCAGAAGGCTCGTCTAGCAAATATGTATCAGCATCCATTAACATTACTCTAGCTAGGCATAGTCGCTGTTTCTCTCCTCCGGAAAGGTTACCACATCCATCAGTGAGTTTTTTATTAAGCTCCACCCTTTCAAGAATTTCTTTCATTCTACTCTTTGATGCAGGAAGTTTTTTTGAAAATTCCAATCCAATTTGGAGATTGTCTTCTATATTACTACTATAAATAACTGGAGTCTGACCTAACATAACTACATTTCTACGTAATAACATTGTGTCAATTTTAGAAATATCTTTATTATTATAAAGTATTAATCCTTCATCTGGCACGTTTAAACGGTTTAACATACGAAGTAAAGTTGTCTTTCCGCTACCAGACGGCCCGACAACACATGTAATTGGTTTATCTATATTCAGAAATTTTATATCTAGTATATTTTTAAATTTTATATTTCTAATTTCAAACATATGAATTCACTTCCTTACTATACAGCTTTTATAATCATTTCTGCACATATCATTTCAATTAATTAATGACATAAGCTTTATTATAAATAAAAAAATTGCAGGCGACTGTGGAGCAGGAGAATTTTTTCACGCATCGCCTTTTCGAACGCATGTGAGAAAAATTTGGCAGGCGAATAAGATTTCTCTTTTATTCGTTTTAAAATGCCAAAACTATTCAATAAAACTTTTTTAAGTTATACCCTCAAGGAGTACCTCGTCAACAGATTTTACTGGAATATACTTTCTAAAGAATAAAAAAACCTTGTAACAATTATACCAATAATTACAAGGTTTTTCACTAAATCTATGAATTTTTAATAAGCCCAATAGCTACACCTAAAACGTTAAATTGTTGATCCTCTATAATAATTGGCTGATATTTGTCGTTCTCAGGTATAAGAGCGATTTTGCCATCAATAACTTTATACGTCTTAAGCGTTGCTTCACCTTCAATATCAACAGCAACAATATCCTTAATACGTGGCATATTCTGCTTACTTATTACTACATAATCTCCATCATAAATATTTTTATTTATCATAGAATCACCTTTAACTTTAAGCATAAAAACATCTTTTGAAGTTCTTATCCAATCCTTTGGTAATGAATAGCTATCCTCAATATATTCATTAATTAAAATTGGATTACCCGCTGCAATCTCATTAAATACGGGAATATTTACTACGTTGTCTACTTTTTCTTCAAAATTGTTATAATCTACATATATTTCATCTACTGATCCTGAATCTTTTATAAATCTATGAGATATATTTCTCTTTAAATCTATATACTCTATAGACCCTAATGTACGAGATGAACTTTGTGATAAATTCTTATTAATCTTATTTTTTTGAATCAACTTATCACTGCTATCTACAAATTCTTCGATCTCTTCAACTTCTATTTCTTTGTAAGATTCATTCAAAGAAATGCATTTTCCCTTCATATCATATCCTAAACTAGAAAAGTGGCGCCCCTTCACAAGCCAAGCATTAGGAATAGCAGTTTCAAAAGTGTCCATAATAAATGTTATACTAGAATAAGATTTTTCATTATATAGTGATTTAACTAATTCTAATTGAACTTTCGTAAGTTGCTGACTATTATCCATAAATATGTGGGTATAATTAATTATTGGAGCCTTTTTTGCTTCATTTAAAGCTAAAAGTTCCATGTCTTGAACATCTATTTTATTAAGTTTTCTTAAGTTATTAGTATATTCTTCTAAAACTTCAAAGATAGCTTGTCTTTGTTTAGAGTTTCTTCTAAGAATTTTAGATATCTCAATGTTTAAATTATTAATTCTACCAACTCTATTAGCGCTTTGATACTCTTCAAGCTTTAAATAATTACATGATTTAATCCATTTAATCTCGTCTTTTATAAATTCAATATGATCTAAATTTAATATATCCGGCTTTTTCTTTTCGTATCTTTTTGACACTACACGTATAGCATCTTTAAGCTCAGCTTCACGTTCCTTAAAAGATGCTAAAGTCAGATTTTTATTATTATTTTTTACATATTTATTTAAATAATAAGAGACTAAAGAATCTATTGTCCTTATTTCTAATTTATCACTATTATCTTCATCAAAGAAGCTATTTTGATGATATTTTTCCCCTTCAATATTTCTATAGACAGAATAAAAATAATCAGAATATTCTTCGTTACAAGCTGCGATAAGTATTTTATCATCCTTAGATATACAGTAATTATTAAGTAGTGATGGAATCTTATGTATAAATGCAGTGGTCTTCCCAGACCCTTTTGGACCTTTTATTAATAGATGACCATTTGGCTTATTATTAATTATCTTTTTTTGTTTTTTGCCAAAATCCATATTTCTCCCCTCCTTTTCTCATTGAATTTCACTTTATAAATCGAACATGAATTCTTAATTATTTTGTAATTATACTATACTTAATAGCTGTATGTAAAGTTTAGAGATATAACGTAGATTTGTTTGTCAATTATCGAAAAATCTTTAATTAACCGGTCAAATATTGTATTAATTTTATAAAATAGTTATAATAAACAAAGTAAAATAAGCCAATTTAAATATGGATATACAAACGAAAAAGGAAGGTGACATAATGGAATCCAATATTATATTTTTTGATATTGATGGAACATTATTTAATGAAAAGACTTATACAGTACCTAACAGTGCTAAGGTAGCTCTAAAAAAAGCACAAGAAAACGGGCATCTAATCTTCATTAATACAGGGAGAACAATTATAGGAATTGATGATTGTGTCAAAGAACTAAATTTTGATGGTTATGTTTGTGGATGTGGAACTTACATAGAATTTAAAAATAAAGAAATACTACATAGAAATCTTGGAATAGATTTATCAAAAGAAATTGTAGCCAAGCTTCGCAAATATAATATCGATGCTATATTAGAAGGCAAGAATGACATTTATTACGATACAAGTATACATTCTAAAGAAGTTCTTAGAATCAAAGAACGTCATATAAGGGAAGGATTTTATAAAGGTAAAACTTTTGATGATACTGAAATTAACTTTGATAAATTTGTAATTTGGACTAATGAAAATAGTGATTTTGAAAGCTTTCATAATGAATTCAAAAGTTTATTTGAATTCATCCATCGTGGTGAAGGCTTTTATGAATTAGTTCCTTTAGGATTATCCAAGGCATCAGGTATAGAATACTTAATAAATTATTTAGATATTCACCACGAAAACACATATGCTATTGGTGATAGTACCAATGATCTATCTATGCTTAAATATGTGAAAAACAGTATTGCTATGGGAAATAGTACTCCATTATTATTTGACTTAGTATCATTTGTCACAAAGGATATTGAGGATGATGGAATTAAATATGCTTTAAAACACTACAATATTATATAGAAAATTATTTATTTTTAGTTCCTCCTAAAAGAAATGTATAAAATAGCCCGTCGCTAAATATACATAGTAGAAGAAATCTTTTAGGAGGAATTTTATGTCCTTTATAAGAAAATTTGAGACTTTAATAAGAAAATCAAATAAGGACATTGCTAACATAAATTTGGATAAAGGTATTGAAATATATAACTATTCTCCTGAATTTAATTTAATATCATCAAAAAAAATATTAGAAGGAAGTTATACTTTTGCCGACCTTTGTTTCGATATAAATGAAGACGACACTATATATGGTTTAGTAAGTATACAAAAGAGTAATCTTATGTATTTATATATAAATGATAAAATTATTCTAAAAAATATGCTGCTAAATTATAATTCCAATGTCTTTACAATTAAGTTCCCTTATATAAAAAAAATAGATGGCAATATCCATATTTTTTATTATTTGGTTAATAACTCAGGAATTTATTACACATTGATTCATTATTATAATATAAATGGAAAATGGGTAAAAAACGAAATAGATACTTCTAATTATAAAATACTAAGTAATTTTTCTGTGATATTTAAAGACTCTATGCCTATAATATTTTATTTTAAAGTAGTTAATAACTGTGAAGAACTATTTGTATCTATTTTTGATTTAAATATAAATAGCTGGTCTACCCCTTGCCAAGTAACAAATTCTAATAAATCTAAAGTATATTTATCTGTTATTATGGATTCTAAGAATAATTGTCATATCGCATTTTCTGAGAATAATTCGCGTAGATATTATTGCACCTACATAAAAGGATATATAAATGACAATCAATTTATCATTTATAACTATCAAACTATAAGCAAGACTGTTGCATGTACGTTCCCTAATCTAATACAATTGAAAAATATGCTTTATCTTCAATGGATAGAATACTCAAATTTATATACGAGCACTTCGTACGATATGGGGAAAACATGGTTGAATCCTTTTGCAGATAATTTAGCATATAACAATCCTTTTAAATGCTATAGTTATAAGTCAAATTATCATAATGATATAATAGATAACTCATCAGCTATATTTGCATATAATAACTCTCTAGAAATACTAGGACTCAAAAAATAAATTTATATTGGTATATAAGCAAAAGCACCTAATAATATAAAATTTCATAGTATAATATGAAACCTTTAAAATTTAAGGAGTAGTAAAAGTGGAAAATTCAATTAAAGCTATTTGTAATACTTCAACATACTTGGATAAATATCATTCGAATAAAAACTTTTCAAGTAACGATTCATTACTCGTTGGTTCCATAAACAATAGGTCATTAGGGAATAATCGCTATATTTCTTTATTAAATTTTCAAATATCTGAATTACATCCTGACTCTATAAAGAAAGTATATTTATATTTGTTTATTGAAGATATCAAACTAGATTATAAAAATTCCTTTAGCTTTGGCGTTTTGGGCAACTATGGGAATATGGATATAACCGCCATTGATTGGTCAAACTTGCCAAAAAAGAATTATACAAAGTTATTAAATCATATAGTACATGGCTATAATATGGGATATTATTTAAAAATTAATGTCACTTCATTAATTAGATCTCTAGCAACTCATAACGAAAGCTACAATATATTTTTACTTCCTCAAAATCAGGATTCTAATTCAATTATTAAGTTATCTTCATTCGAGTCAAAATACCCTCCATATTTAGATATAATAACATATAATACAGATTCGGCAAATAATATAGATTTATCTGAAGAACTTAATATTGAAACTTATATTGAAGAACCTGTTGAAGAGAATACTTACGATGATGAGGAGACTGAGACTAATAATTCAGAAGACATTTCTACCTCAAAGGAATCTTCAAATGTTGAAAGAGATAGTGTAAAGAATCAAGAAGAGGTTACATTAATTAATCATCTGCTTAATAAAGTTATGGAGATCTTAGTAAATCAAGATCTGAAAATGAACTCTTTAAACTCTTACAATGAATCTTTAAGTGAAGAGATACACAGCTTATCAAATAAACTTGCGAATATTGATGATAAGATATCTTCATTAGATGAGAATTCTACTAATTTAAAACAAAATGATATTGAAACGTTAAATATAAATATGTCATCATTAAATGAGGTCTTAGTAAATCAAGATTTGAAACTAAATTCTCTGAACTCTTACACTGAATCTTTAGGCCAAGAAATAAACAGCCTATCAAACAAAGTCGCAAATATCGATGATAAGATATCTCTATTAGATGAAAATTCTACCAATTTAAAACAAAATGATATTGAAACATTAAATATAAATATGTCATCATTAAATAATGAGCTGTTAGAGTTAAAAGCTTTACTGCCTAATTTAAGCATAAATCTTGAGAGTCTAAAAGAAGCAATCAATGACTTTACTAAGACAGAGAAACTTGACTTTTCTAATTTGAACTCTGTCAGCTCTCAGTTATTAGAATTGTCGTCAAATTTGAATTCACTAACAAAATTGATTGGTTCCGTATCAGTTGAACCCATAAACTAGACTACAATAAAAAATGATTCAACATGTCTTTTATAAATAAAGTTCTTGTTCAGGTAATAGTGTAATTATTTGAGCAAGAACTTTAATAATATGCTCTATTATTATTTGAATTTAGCATATATCTTTATTAAATACTACTTTCATTTTACCTAGAATCAAAATCCCAATACGTATCATTATATACTCTTCACAATTTACATCATAAAAACTTATATATTTTTTTTCTTTGCAATACTTACAATTAATATTTTTTATACATGCTTTATCATATAAAGTAACCTTTGGATAAGAACTATTTTTGCATATATCGCTATTGCCGCAATTTATTAAAATTCTACTTGTAGCAATGGAGTATACCCTAATAAAGTCTTTAATAAATGATTGATTATTTGGCATAGGATATTTGTCTATATAGCATCTTGTCTTGTATAAATGATTATATCTATTATAGATTTTTATGCAGAATGAAACTTTATATTTTATTATCACTTCTATATATTTGTTATTACCTCTAGTTATAGTACTTATGCTCTCAATTTTAGAACTTTTAATACTGACCGAGTTTTTCTTCAAAATTATTTTTTTTACATCATAAGGAGCATAAATTTTGCTATTTGGAACAATGATTCTTCCGTCCGGTGTCCCACCAGTGAAACGAAATTCATATGGCTCATCAGAGTATATGCAGCAATTCTTATCATAACAGCATATATTTTTAAAACAATTATTTTTACGGCATTTTTTATATTTCAACAGATCACCCCATAAATTCACTTATTATTGGATTA
>Ga0209281_1001589_pt1 | contig 12313 bp, 14 predicted proteins | sample MedtruBG_FD_187514 | JGI IMG/M metagenome (GOLD analysis project Ga0209281, IMG submission 187514) | Root nodule microbial communities of legume samples collected from California, USA - Medicago truncatula BG (SPAdes) (version 2) | ecosystem: Host-associated > Plants > Roots > Nodule | place... | reverse complement strand
CCGCGACCTTCAATGTCGGTCAGATGTGACGGGCCGTAGCCGGTAACGAGGGCAAGGTCCATGGAGGCGCCCTCACCATTAGGCTCCGCCTCGGGCTGGAAGAAATCGGCGTTGCCGTCGATGAAGAGCAGGCCGTAGCGGCCGCGTCGGCGAAACGCGAGCATCGAGCCCAGCACGATCGTGCAATCGCCGCCCAGTACCACCGGAAATTCGCCCGCGGTAAGCACCGCTTCCACCGCGTCGGCGAGCTTGGGCGACCAAGCCGCAATTGCCCTCGCATTCAGGATGCCGGTCTCGGGATCTGGCGTAGGCTCCTTCGGAGGCACCGCCAGCCGCTCGGCGTGGCGCGCATGGATGCGCTCCGCAAGACCGAGATGCAGGAGTTGGTCGGGCAGGCGCTCCACTCCGTGGGTCGCCAGTCCCAACGTGGAAGGGGCTTCGAGAATTGCATAAGGAAGGGTCGGCATGAGCGCCTCCGTGAGCGACTACTTTGCGGAGTAGATCGCTGCCTCGATTTTGTAACTATCTGTATCGCGGACGAACGCCCCATAATAGTTGGCATCGTAGTTCGGCCGCAGCCCCAGAGCGCCATCGTCGCTGCCACTATATCTTAATGCTTGCGTAAAATTGATTGACTATCGAACGGTCCTCGACGGCAAAGGCGACATGAGTGCCATTGCCCACGGTCGGTGGTTTTCCATCAATCGGAACCTGAACGCTGAAAGTGAAACGTGCCGCTTCCATAGCCTAGTCCACCTCGTCCTCTGCCATCGGCACAAGGCCGACGATGGGCAAAAATGGCATCGTAGAAGCGCTTCGAACGCCCAACATCATTCGTCCCTACCGAGACATGGTGGATCACAACTACCTGCGCTCCAGCTTTGTCCCTAACGGCAGCTTCTGGTCATTGTTTCCTCAAAGCCGACTGTCGTTTGTTCACCACAAGATACAGCCTTGCTTTCATGTTGAACGGTAATTTATGTTGTGTTCAACACACGGAGGCTAGCATGCGTGCCCAAATCCGTTCCGCTGCAGAAAACGAGGCAAAGGTTGCCTTGACCCGCAACAAACTGGTGCTTGATCAAGCGCGGGCCGTTGGCCTTCTCGGCACCGCGAAAAATACACGTTTGTCAGGGCGTGTACCATCGGAGTTGATCGAAGCCGCGAAGAAGCGAGCCCACGTCACTTCCGACACCGAACTGTTGGAACTGGCACTGGCGCGGCTGGCACTGGAGGATGACTTTGGCGCCCGCCTCGTCGGCCGGAAAGGCAGCATTCCAGCGGACGTCGACCTTGGGCTTTGATCTCCTCGAGACCCTCCGATCACTGAAGCCTCAAAAACGCCTAGGAACGCTTGAACGCCGCGCCGATGATGATTTGCCCTGGGTAGAAGACGAGCCAACCATTGGTGGTCCAGGTTCCTGGACACCGTCGTCTATCTGGATGTGCAGCCGGGTCGATCGCCGGCAGAGATAGATGCACTTGTGACCTATCGGCTATGCCATCATTCGGCTGTGTGTCTCTCCGAGCTGACCCATGATTTGGCCGCCCGGATCCGAAACATGTTTCAACGAAGTCGGTCCTGGAAACAATTCAGGCGACGGTAGGCGACATACCGGAGCACAGACTTCATGCCCCGGACGCAGCTATCTGGGGGCAAGCCGGCGTCCTCGCTGGCTTGCTCTTTCGGTTGACCAACTTGCCAAGGGGTGAGGGTCACGAGCGTCGGTTTGTAAACGATGCTCTGATTTTCCTGCAGGCGCGGCAATTGGGTGCGAGTGTGCTTACCGGAAACATCCGGGATTTCGACTATTTTTCCCAGATCATTCCGATGGGGCGCGTCATTCTGTACCGATCTCCTGCAGCGCCACGACGATGAAGTAAGTAGTGGTTAGCGCACCTACTTCAACGCCCGGCTCTTTCCCAGCCCCATCGCGCGTGCGAGTTTCGAGCGCTGCAGGGCATAGTTGCGAGCTGTCATCGGGTATTCGGATGGAAGCTTCCATTTTTCGCGATACTGGTCCGGCGTCATACCGTATTTTGTCGTCAAATGCCGCTTGAGAGACTTGAATTTCTTGCCGTCCTCCAAGCAGACGATGAAGTCGTCGGTCACCGACTTCTTGATGGGGACCGCGGGGCGTTGTTCTTCGACTGCTGGCGGGGTCTCCCCTGGTCCAGAAGTTTCGTTCAGGGAGCCGTAGGTTTGCTGGATAAGATAAGGGAGTTCGTCGGGGGCAATGACATTGCGGCTCAAATAGGCCGATACGATGCGGCTGGTGAGCTCAAGTCTTCGTCCGTTTGAGCGCGTTTCCGTCAATGATCTTCTCCGCAGCCTGTTACCAATGAAATCGAGCGATGCAGAGTGCAGATATTTCGGTCGGAACGAAGGCACTATGAGCCGCGAGTCGCTATATATCTCTGCTTGTCATCCCTACGAGGGTTCCATGGCTGAAAACCACACGCACTGGCTTCGGAAAGAGAATACGGATCAGACGAAGGCGAGCTTTCCGGAACTCTTTTTCGATCTCGTTTTTGTATTTGCCCTGATTCAGCTTTCCGAGAGCCTTTCGGATGATTTCAGTCTTGGCATCGCCGCCGAAGCAGTGCTTTTCATCTTCGCGCTTTGGTGGGTATGGATTCATACGACGTGGGTCATGGATCTTCTGGATACCGAGATCGAACCGGTCCGCCTGCTGCTCTTCACTCTCATGTTCTTCGGCATCGTGATGGCGATTGCGCTGCCCGAGGCCTTCAAAGGCATGGGCCTTCTCTTTGCCGTCGCCTATTCAGCGATGCAGGTCAGTCGGTCGCTGTTCGCACTCTATGCATTCCGAAGAGGCGACCCGGCCTCGTTCATGACCTTTTTCCGGATCACCGCCTGGCTTACGATTTCAAGCACCTTCTGGATTACGGGAGGCCTGTCGGAACCGCATCTGCGCGTCGTCCTGTGGATCGTGGCGCTCGTTGTGGAATATACAGGTCCGACGGTCCGCTACTGGGTGCCACTTATCGGGGCTTCGCCGCGGGAAACCCTTGACATCGACGGGGAACATCTTGCGGAACGCAGCGCTCTTTTTGTCATCATCGCACTTGGCGAGACCATCCTGACAATTGGCAAACACACGTTCAGCAACCTCGAGACCGAGGGCACGCCCTGGGTCCTCTGTTTTTCCTTTCTCACCACGGTTCTCATGTGGTGGATCTATTTTCACGACGGCCAGCAACGGGCCGCTGACAAGGCAGAAGACACGTCCAAACCGCAAACCACCGCGCAGTATCTCTTCACCTATGGCCACCTTCCGATCGTTGGCGGCATCATCTTCACGGCGGTCGGAGAAGATTTCAGCCTGGCGCACCCTTACCAACTGGGAACGTACAATTTCGCGCTGGCTCAGCTCGGCGGGCCGATCCTGTTCCTGGCTGGGACAATGTGGATGAAAAGGGTGTCATCGCGCGTCCTGCCCTATTCGCATGTCTTTGGCATCAGCCTGCTCACAGCTAGTTTCACGCTTGTGCCCTTCGTCGCCAACTTCGCTATCCAGGCGCTGACAGGTGTTATACTGCTCGTGGTCGCCGTCTGGGAGTATGTCGCGTTGAAGCATCTGCGGCGCAGCGCCGCTTGATTGCCACGGCTTCGTTTCTGCTGCGCCCTAGAAATATGCCACACCTTCCTCTTCATGCAGAAGGTGTAGCCGGACGCTTAGGGCATCCTCCACAGCTCCTCCGTTCTATCGCTACTGCTTGGGCAGTTGGTGCCGGTCCCACGCACCGTCCTCAAGGCCCCGGTCTTCAATGAGCTTCCCGACCGGCAGGAGGTCGCGCAGCGCCCAGTGCCTGCGCTATCCCGTCGTGCCGGCCCCAAAGCGGGTAAGCCCCTTCAACGACACCCCCGCCGGCGAGTTTTGGGGTCGCGGAAATCCCAGACGGCTTCCCCAAGGTTTCAGGGCGCCGCTGCAGGTAGGGCAGCTTTGTTGACTCCGTCTTCCGCTGGGCCGAAAACAGACTTCCGCTTCCAGAAGGAGATCATCTGATGGCTGAAGAGAATAGTATGTTCCTCAATGACAGGTTTGTCGTGGCGGACGCCACGGAAAGACACCGACGATGCAAAAGCATACTGCTGTCGAACTTTTCCGCCGGATTGCAAAACTGAGTGAGTAGCAATACCTCAACCGGATCGCAGTCCGGCTTGCTCAAAGTGGGGACACTATGAAAACACCGTGGAAATTCCTTGCCCGATTGGCGTCGCGGCAACCATCGGGGAAAACGCAAGAGAGCTCGGCCGGGAATGACACCGGTTCCAAGACTCTCGAGCATACGTCCGCACTTCCACCCAGTCCGACGGTGGCTGCCAGCCCGCTTGCTCGAAATGAGGACGTCTCGGTTGATCAAGGGCCAATCGCATCGGATAAGCCGGCAGGCCATAACGGTGTCGCACAGGCGTTAGAACCGCCAATCCATGCGGATGAGGCTCAAACAACTGCGCGTGACGAAGCCGACCAATCGGGCGCCGAAGCGAATTCGCTGGCTCCGAAAAGCACGGCAAGCACAAAGTCGCAACGCAAACCGCGGATCAAGCGTCGAGAACGTGGGAAGAGAGCCAACGCCCGCGTGGATGCTCAAAGCGCTGTCGTCCAAAAGCATTATCAAAACCTGCAACAATCGTCTTCACGTGACTTGTTTTTCCATGAATTGGCGACACTCGACGAAGAAATCAAAATGCTGCGGACCCAACTCGCTCAAAAGCTTCATCTGCAGAACGTTCAGCTGAAGAAAATGCTGGAGCGATTCGAACTTTCGTGAACTCGGCGGCACTCCTATAAGCGCGCCTGCGTCATCTTCGCTTGGCGGGAAGCCCTCGCCGCCATTCAATTGAATGGGTGCGAAAGCCTGTTGAGCAGACACCCATCAAATAGGCTCATTGCGTATTCGTCGACGCGTGCTGCGCCTCAGGACAGCCCAGCGACAATACTCAAGCCCAGGTCGTCGCGAATCCCTGATTGATATGCATTGATCAGTTTTGCGGCGAGTGCTTCAGCTTCTTCTGACTTGCGTGGCAAAGCTCGCCTTTGCAGTTCGTCCAGGAAGGCCTTTCCGATTGTCTCCAACTCGTCAGGCCCAATTGGATCGAAACTCGAGGTTTGAGCTGATTTCATCATTCCCCTCCCTCCGCCGCCGGCTGAGACGGAAGACCCTTCGGCCTCTGCGTTTCAGCCTGAACTGAACGGGTGCAGCTTCGCATTAGATCTATCGAAATTGAGCCGTCCTTACGGCCTGACGGTCCGTATCGATCCACTGCAGTGCCCCAAGGGCCGAGCCAAATAGCAGAGCAGGCACAGCCAGGGCTCCCATGAACCTCAGCATTTGGAGCCGGCGTGTTCGCTTTCCATCCCAATCGTAAGCCATTTGCACGCCCCGTCGTATAGAGCACGCCGAGATAGAACCAGAGAACGACTTTTTCGTCGAGTCTATTTTCAAGTATTACTTTTAGAGGAATTTCCTCTGCGGGTTTTATATTGCACATCCAAGGGCGTCGATAGAAAATGAGAAGTAAAGGTGTCCAAGAAGGCATGGTGATCGCGCTTGGCCGTGACGGAGGGCTTCTAGCAGGCGGTGCCCTGCGGCATCACACTGCGATAAGCCTTCGCGCTCGCGCCGACCCTGCGCCAACATGTAGGGGGCCCCGATCGTCGAATTAGGGATAGTGGTCAGCGCCGTCTATTTCCGGTGAGGGCCGGAAGCTTTCACCGGTAGATCGTCAGGCTCTAGGTGTGAGCCAGGCATCAACGATCCGTAAAGCAGGACTTTGATGGTTGTGTTGACTCTGTGGAGCACTCAGCCGAAAACAGGCGATGATTAAAGGAGGAAATTGCTGATGGCTGACGAGAGTAATACAGGACCAGTTGCTGCGGCCGTAGCGGCGGACGCTGAAGTGAAAGTACCAACGGCTAAGAAGCTGAGGTCGCCACGGCCTCAGAAGGCGGCTGCCGAACCAGCTCAACCAAAGGCGCCGGCCGCTAAACCCAGGAGGTATAGCGAACAAGAGAGAAACGACAAGCTTAAGCTGATCGAGACGCAAGTCAGCGAAGGAAACACCCTCAAGAACGCTATCCAGAGTGCCGGCATATCAGAGCAAACCTACTATCATTGGAAAGGTGCCGCGAAGCCTGTCGGAAAAAAGGACGCGAAGAGCACCAAGCCCCTACCGGCCGGCGATGAGTTCGCAGATCTTGTCAAGTTGGAAGAGGAAAACCAGAAACTCCGCAAACGACTGGCGGAGAAGCTGCGCACGGAAAACGCCGAACTGCGCAAGAGGCTCGGTCTGGATTAACCAGGACCGGGGATGCGCGGGGCGACAGGTTCTTCGTCGTCCTCCGTGTTACGCCAGAGGCTCATATGCCTCCGCATTTCGCATTGTCGCGACAAGCGAGCCTGCTGTTCCCATCGTCGCCGGGTGAAAGACACGCGAGCTGCGGGGTTGGTTTAGCAGGGAGTTGAAGCGGGCGAGGAACGGCTGTATTGGTGCGCCAGCAGGAATGCAACGGCGCCAATCGGCGTTCATTTTTCACGTATGCTTGGGATCGAAAGTAGATGAAGACGCCACAACGGAGGTTTGTTGTTGAATTCAAGTCGGGGCGACGACAGCCAAAAGCCCAGACGAACTCAATCTGGGGAAACACAGATCTTAAGGCTTTGGCCCGCGAAGTGGAGGAGACCACGCCGCATCTGTTCAATTCAAGTGAAGCGGCTGGAACACTAAACTCGGATGAAACTGCGCCGGCTTATCCGATCGATGCAGAGCCTGCCAATCCACGCGCCGACGATGTCGACGTTGCATTAGCAGCGATGCCATTTGCCAACGGCGCAGAGGTCGAAATCTCGAAGCACCATGGGGCCGATCATCCGCCCGAAACGGTCGTGCAAGAAGAGGAGAGCCAACCGGCGTCGCAGGCACGAACGACATCAACCAGCACCTCTCGAAAGCGCGCCAAGCGCGCGTACGCCCAGACGATTGCGCACAATTCCGAGGTTGGGAAGGGGGATCCAAAGCCTGTCGACGAGCGGATCTCACTCGACGAGCTCGCCGTCCTGGAGGCAGACAACAAGCGCCTCAGGAGGTTGCTGGCTAAACAGCTTCATGCACAAAACTTGCAACTCAAGAAGATGCTTGCGCGGTTTGACGTCGAATAGTGAGGTCGCGCCACTGGCGTAAGAAAACCGGTCGGGCGCGAGTTCCGCGGCTAGCCCCGCGCGCCGGGTGCGCTACCTCGACGTCACCTGCCGGGTTTTCGCGCGTTTGCACTGCTGAAGGTGTCGGGTCTGACAACCCGAGATTGCCATGTCAGGCGGAACGTTGAAGTTGGCACTTGGAATGCAGCGGCGATGCGCCTGAGCCTGGCGGAGGGTCCCCGAGCGACGGGGATAATTAAGACGCCATTGATTGTGGGAGCCCGACCGGCTTCCGACGGTGCCTATCGCGCCAGAATAGATAACGGCATGACGATGTTCACCGACAGACCGACCGGTCGCCAGTCATAGCTTAAGGTGCCGCCGAACTGGTGGGTGACGGTGGCCTCCACCAATGTGCTGCCGAAGCCCTTGGAAGCCGGCGGGATAGATATTTGGGTACCCCGGTCCTCACTCCATGTGATGCTAAGATCGTCGCCGTCGATCTGCCAAAGAACGTCCACCCTTCCATTTTCGCTGCATAGTGCCCCGTATTTGGCGGCATTAGTCGCGAGTTCATGGAAGACCAGCGCGAGTCCGTTCACCGATTGCTCACCGCATAGAACCGACGGCCCGCGGAGTGAGAGCCTTCTCCTGCCGCCTGTTGCCGGAGGCTCGTGCGGTTCGGTGACGATGCTCAACAGCTCGGCAAGGTTGGAGGCCGCCCCCTGAACGTCGCTAAAAGATGGTCTCACCAAAGAATGGGCAGCGGCGAGCGCATGCAACCTGCCGGACAATAGTGCGACTAAATCATCCTTGTTGTCCGTGCTGCGGGCGCTGATGCGGATCATGCCGTCGACGATAGTGAAAAGGTTTTTGAGCCGATGGCTCATCTCCCTGGTAAGCAGTTCCTGCTGTTCAAGTGCCTGCTGGAGTTCCTGTTCGGATCGGACCATCTTCAGTGCTATGCCGATGAACCCCGCGAGCTCCTGCATCGTGGCCCCGTGGCCGCAGTGGAAATGTCCAATTCTGTCGGCGACAATCCACAGTGTCCCGAGTGGTTCCGTTCGTCCGATGTACAGGGGAACGAGCAGAACCTCCGGCAGCGACAAGCCCGGTGGTATCCAATCATAGACGCGTTCTGGATGAATGGTCAGTGTCGTTGCGCTTCGCTCTAGCGTGATACCACATGGCGAGAAATCGCGGGGCGTAGTAGCCCCGTTGAACGGCGACAGAATCCCCTTTAGATGATGCCAACGGAACACTGGAGACGGCTCTGTCTGTTCGAGCAGACTGATACCGGCCGAAATTCCGCCTGTCAGTTCCATGGCGAGTTCCACGAACCTTGGGAGCATTTCCCCAGGCGCGTCGTGCATGCGTCTGGCGAGCTGGAGAAGCGCGGCCTTCTCCCGCGCCGCATCGCCCTGTGGCACTGGCCTCTGACTCAGATCGACCGCGTAGACCGTCGAAACGTCGGGTTTGGACACCTTCGCAGCTTCCATCTTCTCGCTTCCCTCTCGGCGCGCTCTGAACGACTGCAGGCTTCATCTGTATCGTAACTCTAAGCCGGTGGCAAAACACGTGACACGGGTACAGACGAGCGAGCGTGATCTACCGTGAAGGTCGGTGAGTTGCCGCCGAATGGCCGCCGGGCGCGCTCGACGGCCTGTTTGACTGATTCATACACACGCCCAAGCGGTGCGCAACCTTGCCCCGCGGCTGGAGCAGACCGCACTCCTTCAATCCTCAAAGAGAATGCGAATATCGCGTCGCACGCGTCGCCGATCGGCGTCCGAAAATGCCGCATGAATGAGTTTCGCAGCCTCAGCTTTGCCGAGCGGCTCAGCAAGCAACCTGGAAACAGCACCGGCTACCGGATACAAATGGAAGATCGCATCTCCGTTGGCCCGCACGAGGAAGAGCTTACCGTCGAGGCCTTCAACCTTGATATCGCTCGCGGCTTCAGGCCAGCGCGCCGACCCGCCGGGAAATTGTTTCGGCCGTACCTGCTTGGTCCGATCAAAATGGCCGGCGGAGCCGAGGGGTCGCTTTTTGCCCAGCTTTCCCACATGAGTTCGGCAGAAAGAAAGACGATGCTTGTCGTTGGCGCCGCCGCCGCGATGACCGCCATCTTCGGTCGGAATCGGGTACGACCTAATTACCGATCTTCTCGCAAGCAACATGACATGGGTCGCGATAAAGACCGTCCTTATCGTCAAGGCAGGAATCTGGCTGGTTGCCTTGTCGTCCGGCACGTTCGGGGGCGTCCTGGCACCTCTCCTTATAGTCGGGGAAGCGTTCGGAGCGCTATTCGGCCGGGTTCTTCCGGGTGAGGGGACTTTGGGCGCTTCTCGGCATGGCGTCGATGATGGTCGGTACCATGCGGGCGCCGCTGACGGTCACCTTTTCGCGGTCGAGCTGACCGTCGATGTCTGCTTGCTCGTCCCCCTCTTTGCCGCTACGGTTGCCTCCTATGGGATCACTGTCCTGCTGCTGATGATCGATCCTAACCGAAAAGATCGCGCGCCGCGGACGGCGCGTCATCCGCGAATATGCCCGCATGCGGCAATACGCACTCTGGCGATAGGCGCGGAGACCGTCGGGTGGCCTCTGTCCCACTACGGTGAACGATCACTGCTTACTGCGCCGCGTCAGGGGCATTCTTCTGCGGAAGCTTATATTCGATCCCCCGAGGATAACTACAGCCTCGATACCCCTAGCTTTCCCGGCCGGGACCAAATGAACTTCACTGTTACTCCATAGAGGGGTGAACCGCTGCAGGTCGGTAGCCGAACAAGTTCCGCTTCAAGTACCGGTGGAATGGAAAACCCACGATGAAGCACGGCCGGCATAAGTCCTCGGTATCCGTGGCATGGTGTCAGACACTGCGCTTCGCATAAAGCGCGGCGAGCGCCGTCGTCCCAATATTCGGCCAACGAGTTCGTATGGATCTCGCTGATGGGCGGTCATCTGGTCTCTCCAAAACAGTTGTCATTTGCCGTGGTAGCATACAGCCGTTTGCCGGTCACCAAGATCTCATAGTTTGTCACTGCTTCCAGAACACCGGTGTTAGGATGACAAGCACGGTCAGCACTTCAAGTCGCCCCATCATCATCATGAGCGAAAGCAGATAAAGTTCCGGGTCCTCGAGGGTCGAGAAATTGCCCGCGGGGCCGACAAGAGTGCCAAGGCCGGGGCCGACGTTCGAGAGGCAGGTAATGACTGCTGATACCGCGGTGAGGAAGTCGTAGCCCAACGCCGCCATCGTCAGGCTACCGAAGATCCAAAGGAGGATATAGGTAACGAAGAACAGGAGGATCGCCCGCAAAGTGTCGGCGTCCAACGAGTTCCGACCGTAGCGGACAGGGTAGACTGCCGCCGGATAGATGAGTTTGCGTAAGCCAGAGTGGATGGCGTTGAAGAGAACGATGAAGCGGTAGGCCTTTATGCCACCGGCGGTGGAGCCGGAACACCCACCCATGAAGGTCGCGATGAATGCAGCCATCACGACGAAAGGTCCCCAAAGCTGGTAGTCCTCGCTCATGTAACCCGCAGTCGACAGAATCGAGCTGAAGTTGAAGAATGCGTGAGCCAGCGCGATGTGAAATTCGACGCCATTCGTCAGGCGGTGATAGATCGCGACCGAGAAAGCGAAGACCGTCAGATAGGCAAGAAAAACGAAGATCTGAGGATCACGCAATGCGTCGAGCCGACCACGTGCAACGAACACGATGAGGATCGAAAAGGGCAGACTGCACAATGTCATGAAAAACGTTGCGGTCCACAGGAGCGGAATGCTGCCGAAATACGCGAACGATGCATCGTGGGTTGAGAAGCCACCGGTGGCGACCGTCGACATGGCGTGAGTGATCGCATCGAACCGGTTCATGCCGGTCAGGTTGTACCCGATGGCACAAAGGAGCGTGATGCCGACATAGACCGTGAAAAACGCCCGGCTGAACGTGGCGAGGCGGGCAAAGGGCTTCTCGTTTGTGTCGGAGGATTCCATCTTGAAGAAGGACATTCCCCCGACCCGCAGGTACGGGATGATGAACAGGCCCAGGACGACGATTCCAACGCCTCCGAGCCAGCAGATGAGGGACCGCCAAATCAGAATGCCGGGCGGGGCATCGTCCAGTCCGACGATCACCGTCGATCCGGTCGTGGTAATCGCCGACACAGACTCGAAAAGCGCCTGCGCGAAGTCGAGATCGAGGGATGACATCCACAGCGGCAAGGCGCCGATCAACGCGAAAGCCGACCAGAGAACGTTGACGAGTAGAAAACCGAACTTCTTGGAAAACGGAGGCGGCCCGCCACGGGTCGCCATGAAAGTCGTGGCGGAAAGGCCACTGGTGACGAAGGCGGCCGCCGCGAAGACCTGCCAATCGGAATGGCCATAATAGAGGTCCAGCATCGCAGGAATCAGCATCGCGGCCGACAGATAGAGGCCGAGAATTGCCGCAATGTGCATGGCGTGCCGGAAAAGTGAAGCATTCAATCTAGTGTCATCCCAAAGATGGTGATGGTGACCAGTTTTCCTAGCGAGAATTCGACCAGCGGATGACCAAAGTCAAATGGACTCCCGTTTCCATTCGCCATTACACAGAACTTATAGCGCCTAAGCCAGGATCTCAGAACTCAGGAGCCCGGTCGAGACCGGTAGCCCCGCGCTCGCTTCTGGCGAGTCAAGAATAGAAAGAGGCCAACAGCTTGACGGTCATCCTCAAACAAATCGGTGCGGCCTTTGCGGCCTGTGCGATGCGGCCCATCAAAAGCCGCTTTCGGCCACGGGAACCTCGAATCGTTGAAGCAATTCAGAGCTCAGGCTCGATATCCGGCAAAGACCAGTTGTTGTCGAAAAACCCTTCGGTTGGCCCGTACCGGCGGAAATATGCAAACCATCCTCGCCCAGGCAATGTCTTGACCCAGTTTAGGTGGCTCGCGGGCGGCTCAGGCCCAAAATGCGCGGCTTCGGCTACTCCACCCTTTGTGAGGTGAAATTCGACCGCTGCCAATTGTCTTTCGCGAAGTGGGCTCGCGTTCAGTTGCCCGGCGGACCCTCCAGCGCCCTGTTGACAGCGCCGATCAATAAGTCGGCCGGGAACGGCTTGTGAAGATACGCGACGCAGCCCGCCTTAAGCGCTTC
>Ga0209281_1001586_pt1 | contig 12340 bp, 6 predicted proteins | sample MedtruBG_FD_187514 | JGI IMG/M metagenome (GOLD analysis project Ga0209281, IMG submission 187514) | Root nodule microbial communities of legume samples collected from California, USA - Medicago truncatula BG (SPAdes) (version 2) | ecosystem: Host-associated > Plants > Roots > Nodule | place... | reverse complement strand
CGTCCGCCGCTAATCCGTTCCCGAAGGAACTTCATCGCTCGACTTGCATGTGTTAAGCACGCCGCCAGCGTTCGTCCTGAGCCAGGATCAAACTCTCAATAAAAAGTTTAATCTTAGCTTACTCAAAAAAAATTGCTGGTTTACTTAAATGTATTTATATCATTCTGTTCAATTTTCAAAGACCAATTTCTCTCACAACATACTGTTGCAATTTACTTTAATTTTTGTCACCCTCAAGCGACTTTTTTAGTATATCACTCGCTTTCGACTCTGTCAACATCTTTTTCAAAATCATTTAAAGTCTTTGTAAAAACTTCTTTATCGATTTATTTAAAATGTCTTATGCCTCTTAGCAACGTATTTTATAATAACACGTTATAGTTATAGTGTCAACATTTTTCTTCAAAAACTTACTTCTACTATAATATAACTTTCATCACTAATAGAAAAGCGTACTAGTATCTATGATTCATTTTATAATTCATAAGCAAATCTCGCACTACTAATATTTAAAATAGGTATTGAAAATTTATACTATCTATTAGCCATTGAATTATTTCACTATATTGATGTTAAAAATTTTACTCTTTAACAAAATATAAAGTGCCAATTCTAATCGTCTAATGTTTAGTTTAAACTTCAATACCTATTTTATCTTAAACTATTAATATTCTTACTACTATAATAATCAATTTATACACTCTTAATTTTCACACTATTTCTTTTTCTTTATAACTAATGGATACATAACAGATCCAATAAGGGTCTCCCCAGTTCTTATCTCGCTACCCTTATCAGCTATTACATTGTCTAACACTGCATTTTCACCAATCATACTATTTTGCATTATTATACAATCCTTAAGTTTAGTGTTTTTCCCTATATAGACTCTTCTACCTATTATACAGTTCTCAACCGTTCCCTCAATCCGACAGCCATTTGCTATTATTGAGTTTATAACATTACTTTTATCCGCATAATGAGTTGGTGCTTCATCCTTAGTTTTAGTATAAATAGGTCTTTCTTCGTTAAAAATTTCTTTGTTAATTTTTCTATTTAGGAATCCTACATTGCTATCATATAACGATTTAATGGAATTTATGCAGTCTAAATGCCCCTTAAATTCGTATGCCCCAGCAGTTAGAGTACTTAGATTGTTGTGAATATATTCTTTAACTTTTCTATACATTCCACTACTTACACATTCATTTACTATATTAATAAACAATTCAGTTTTTAATATATACATTTCCATATTAATATTAGCTTTTGGATTTTTACCTATATTTTCTCCTACACTAATAACAGTTTCCGAATCATCAAAGTTTAGTACTCCACAATCTCCAAAAGCTTCATCCGCATTATTTACTTTTTTATATACCATTGTAATATCTTTTCCAGTGCTCTTATGGTATTCTAATACTTCATTATAATCTATATTGCAAATCATATAGCTTGGTGCTAATAATACATATTCTCTTTTACTATGTGTTAAAAATTGTATATTTTCAGCAAAATTATGAACATCATCATAAACTGGCTCATCATTTCCAAAATTAAAAACTTTTAATCCATCTTTTTTTCTATTTAAGTCCCATGGTCTACCATTTGTTAAATGGTCTATCAATGATCTTGATTTATTTTTTGTAAATATTCCGATACAATCTATTCCTGAATTTGTCATATTTGATAAAACAAAGTCTATAACTCGATACCTTGCTGCTATTGGAACTGAAGCAAGAGATCTGTTGACAACTAATTCTCCCATCCTGTTTTCATTTTCATCTAGGTTAATTATACCAATACAATTTTTCATTTCTTTCTCCCCCTTAGTACCCTATCTAAACAGCTTTATTATTTTCTATGACTGTACCCATTTTCACTTCTTCTTTTGCTGCTATAATAGCAATTTCATCCCCCAAAGAAATTTTACAATCTTTTCTTACAATAGCACCACTTCCAACTATTGCTTTCTCGATAACTACGTTATCTCCAATTTTTGCATCTGTCATAATTATTGAATCACGAACAACTGAATTTTTACCTATTTGAACACCTTGGAATAATATAGAGTTTTCAACTTGTCCATTAACAATGCATCCTTCAACAACTAATGAATTAGATACCTTTGCATTTTCGCCAATATATTGTGCTGGTCTTACCGGATTAACTGAATATATTTTCCAATCTTCATCATGTAAATCTAGTTCATTATCTTCTTTTATTAAATCCATGTTGGCTTCCCATAAACTATCAATAGTACCAACATCTTTCCAATATCCCTTAAATGAATATGCAACCATTCTGCTTCCATCTCCAAGCATACTTGGAATTATATTCATTCCAAAGTCATTCTTTGAGCTTTTATCAGCTTCGTCTTCTCTCAAGTATTTCTTAAGAGTTTTCCAGTTAAAAATATAAATCCCCATAGATGCTAAGTTATTCTTAGGACTTTTTGGTTTCTCTTCAAATTCATAAATTGATAAATCCTCTCTAGTATTCATTATCCCGAAACGAGGCGCTTCATCCATCGGAACTTCAATTACTGCTATAGTAGCATCTGCTTGTCTTTCCTTATGGAAGTCTAGCATTTTTGTATAATCCATCTTATAAATATGATCTCCTGATAAGATTAAGATATATTCTGGATCATATCTATCAACAAATTCTATATTTTGATAAATTGCATTTGCAGTTCCCTTATACCATTCTCCACCTTTTTCTTCTTGATACGGAGGCAATACGTGAACGCCACCGTGAGCTCTATCTAAATCCCATGCCTCACCTATTCCAATATGTGCATTTAATTCTAATGGCTTATATTGAGTTAATACCCCAACTGTATATATTCCCGAATTTGAACAGTTGCTTAGCGGAAAATCTATAATTCTATATTTTCCCCCAAATGGTACAGCTGGTTTTGCAAGTTTTTTGGTTAATACCCCTAATCTTGATCCTTGACCACCAGCCAATATCATTGCCACAATTTCATTTTTACCCATAATATTATCTCCTCTCATATGTTCTTGTTCTCATTAGATAAAATTTTATATTTTATGCTTTTATATTTAATAATATGCTTAACATATTGTTTTCATGTCAATAAGTTTATAGCCTATTATATTATCATTGAATCTTTATTACTAAGTTGTAACGTCACCTTCTGTTATTTTAGATAAAGTATATTATACATCTTTTTTACATCTTTTTCCATATAGATATACACTAAAATATTTCGTCAATTTTCTATTATTTAATTATATTTGACCGAGCTAGATTTTACGTAATATCTTAAAATTACGCGGGAAAATAGATATAACACTATTTTCGCCTACAAATTTATATTTTTCACTGACGTCCAATAGATTCACATAATCTCCATTCAACTTAATATCCTTAATTAACTTATGATCTTTTGAAACATTAATTAAAATTATTATTTTCTCATTTTCATAATTTCTTTCAAATGCAAACACATCTGACTCTGTTTCAAAGATGTATAAATCCCCTTTTTTTAAACCATTTTCACTATTTCTAATGTCTATTACCCTACGATAAAAATTCATAATTTCCCTATTTTCTTTTTCCCAAGGATAGCTCCTCCTATTATCTGGCTCTTTTCCACCTTTTAATCCGGCCTCATCTCCGTAATATATTAGTGGCACCCCAGGTAATGTGAACTGAATAACTACAAGTAATCTTAGCAATTCTATATTCCCATCTAAAACTGTCAAAATTCTTTCAGTGTCATTTGTTCCTACAAGGTTCATATTTCCATAAAAGTTTTCTCTAGGGTAATTTTCATATAATGACATAATTCTTTGTCTAAACCTACTTGATTTTATATAGCCTTTAGTAAAGTTAATTAAACTTTCCCTTAATGGATAATTGGTTACAGCGTGTACTTCCTTACCGCTCAGATATTTTCGTCTTTTCGAATAGCTTATTTTGTTAGAAGCATCCTCCCAAATATCACCTAATATCACAACATCATCATTAATTTCCTGAGCTCTTTTTCTGATTAACTCTATAAACTCATCTGGTAATTCATCTATTACATCTAATTTCCATCCACTTGCACCTAAAGCTATCCATTTTTTTATAATTGAATTTTCATCTTGAACAATGTAATCAATATATCCTTTTTGCATTGAATCAATATTTGGTCTTTCACTTATTCCCCACCAAGACTCGTATTGAGATGGATATTTAATAAACTTATACCACTCGTAATATTTAGAATTAGGAGAATTATATGCTCCAATATCGCCATAATTCCCCAATCTATTAAAATATCTACTATCCGAGCTAGTATAGCTAAATACAACATCTAAGATAATTTTAATCCCTTTGCTTTCTGCAATTTTACATAATTCTTCAAACTCATTGTTTGTACCAAACATCTCATCCACAATATCATAATCTCCGGTATCATATTTATGACAGCTAGGTGATTTAAATATAGGACTAAGTTGTATTATATTGGCACCCAAGGACTTTATATAGTCTAATTTTTTTATAATACCTTTTAGATTTCCCCCATAAAAGTCCCATCTAACAATCCTCCCAAAGTTATCTTTAATATACATTGGATTATCGTTCCATGTTCCATATATAAATGAGTTTTCTTTAGGAGAACTTATAGTACTGTTATCATTGCCATTATAGAATCTATCTATAAGAATCTGATATATTACTCCTTCTTTATACCAGCTAGGTATATGAGACTTTTCATACACAGTTATTTGATACGGCACAGGATTATAAGTATATATTTGTCCAATTCCACCTAGGTGTTCATCATTGTTTCCATAATATAACCTATCATATCCATCCATCAGAATAAAATAATATTCTAATATTCCCAAAGCATCAGATGTATCAATTTCTGCGGAATACTTAAATTCACCATTATTTAAATATTCCTTTTCCATCCCCATATTTAGTTTGGTACCATCAAACTGAATTAATTCTAATGCTACAATTACCTCTTTATCTACATTAATTGACAGTTTAACTTTTTGACCTACTTCTACTGCTCCGAAAGGCCTCCTGAATTTTATGCTTTGCGAGTCATGTATTACCTGTATACCGTTCATTTGATTATCCTCCTATAGATTCTTATAAATTACCTCAGATCCCCATATCCCTGTTGCATATTCTTCTATTGTTCTGTCAGATGAGAATATTCCTGAATGAGCTATATTAATTCCACACATTCTTTGCCACTTATTAGCATCTCTATAAAGAGTATCAATTTTATCTTGAGCCTTTAAATATGAATCAAAATCTTGCAAAACAAAAAATTCATCATTATAGTTTATTAGATTTTCATAAATGCTTCTGAATTTATCCTTGTCGCTATGATATTTTCCATTTACTAAATCATCAATTACTCTCTTTACTCTTATATCACTATTATATATATCAATAGATTTATATCCTCCATTTTGATAATAGTTAAGTACCTCATCTGCCGTTAACCCAAAAATTACTATATTATCATCTGTAACTTCATCTCTTATTTCTATATTTGCTCCATCTAATGTTGCTACTGTAATAGCTCCATTCATCATAAATTTCATATTTGATGTACCTGATGCTTCTTTTGTTGTAGTAGAAATTTGCTCACTTACATCTGTTCCAGGAATTATTTGTTCAGCTAAAGATACCCTATAATTTTGAATAAATACTACTTTCATTTTTTCATTTACTCTAGGGTCATTATTTACCTTGTTAGCTACACTATTAATTAATTCTATCGTATTTTTTGCTAGATAGTATCCTGGTGCAGCTTTACCTCCAAATATGAAAGTTCTCGGAATCATGTCATAATTAGGATTATCAATGAGCTTATTATATAAATCCATTATCCTTAAACAATTAAGCATCTGTCTTTTATAAGCATGTATTCTTTTAACCTGCACATCAAATATAGAATCCGGATCTATACTTACATTATCATTTTTTAATATTATATTTGCTAGCTTTTCTTTGTTAAATTTCTTTATTTTTCCTAACTGCTCTAAAATAACTTCGTCATACAGATGTCTTTCAAAGTTTTTCAAATCAAGTGGATGTCTTATAAAACTCTCACCAATTGTATCTTTTATTAGCTTAGTAAGTTCAGGGTTGCTTTTTAAAAGCCACCTTCTATGAGTAATTCCATTTGTCTTATTATTAAATTTGTTAGGATATAAATAATAAAAATCAGTCATTTCTTTTCTCTTCAATATCTCTGTATGAAGTTTTGCTACCCCATTTACACTATGACTGCCTACAATAGCTAAATGAGCCATCTTAACTTTATCATCTGCTATTATAGCCATTTTTCTAGACTTTTCTAAGTTACCTGGATACTTTAAAAGAAGTTCCGCGCAATATCTTTTATTAATTTCTTCAACAATCATATATATCCTTGGAAGTAAACTTCTAAACATATCTACCGGCCACTTCTCTAAAGCTTCTGCAAGTATTGTATGATTTGTATATGATACTGTATTAGTCGTTATTCTCCATGCAGTATCCCACTCTAACCCTTCTTCATCGACCAATATCCTCATAAGTTCTGGTATAGCAAGAGTTGGGTGCGTATCATTTATATGAATAGCTACCTTTTCATCTAGTAATTGTATATCTTTACCGTGCTTCTTAAAATGTCTTATAATACTTTGAATTCCTGCAGATACAAAGAAATATTGTTGTTTTAATCTAAGCATCTTCCCTTCATGAAAAGAATCTTCTGGGTATAAAACTTGAGAAATTGCTTCAACTGAATTTTTATATTTGATTGCTTGAAGAAAATCACCTCTACTAAAGGATGAAAAATCAAATTCATTTGATACAACTTCTGCACTCCATAATCTAAGAGTATTTACAATCTCATTTTCATATCCTACTATAGGTGTATCATACGGAACAGCTAAAACAGGTTCATAATTTACATGGGTAAAGTTTAAACGTCCATTTATCTCACTTACTCTTACTTCGCCGCCAAATTTAACTATTTCAGCTTTTTCAGCCTTTCTCTTCTCCCATACGTTCCCTTCTCTTAACCAGCTGTCAGATACTTCAACTTGCTTTCCGTTTATTATTTTTTGTTCAAAAAATCCATATTTGTATCTAATTCCGCATCCATTTCCCGGTATATTTAAAGAAGCCATTGAATCTAAGAAACATGCCGCCAGTCTTCCAAGCCCCCCATTTCCTAACCCTTGATCTTGCTCTAGGTTTTCTAGTTCCTCTAAATTTATATTCAAATCAGATAAAGCTTCTTTACATATATCTCTTATACCTATATTTAGCAGTGCATCTCCAAGTAATCTTCCTAATAAGAATTCCATGGAAAAATAATAAACTTGTTTCTCTCCAGTTTTATTATATTTCTTATTTGTTTTAAGCCATGTTCTTGTAACATAATCCCGAACTAAACTTCCTAACGCATCATACTTTTGTTGTTTAGTTCCTTCTTTTAACTCAATACCGTGCATTTCTAAAAACTTATTAACATAAGCTTTTTTAAATGTCTTCTTATCCATTTCGAGCATTGATATACCCCCTCATCACATCGCTTCAATCTTGCCCAGTCAATTCTCTATAAAGATTTAGATATATTTGTGCTGATTTATTCCAACTGTTATCAGAATTCATAGCATTTCTAATAAGATTATTCCATTGCCTCTTATCTCGGTATATCCATAATGCATATTGAATTATGTTATATAATTCATCTGCATTATAATTCCTAAAGCTGAATCCATTTCCTTCCCCAGTATACTCGTTGTATGCCGATACTGTATCTTTTAATCCGCCAGTTTCCCTAACTATAGGAATTGAACCATATCTAAGAGCTATTAATTGTCCCAATCCACATGGTTCAAAAAGAGAAGGCATTAAGAACATATCACATGCTGCGTAGATTTTATTAGCTAGACCATTATCGAATTTAATATTTGCAGATACTTTATTCCCATATCTATTGTCCAACCATTTAAAGTGATCTTCATAGTGTTTGTCTCCCGTTCCCAGGATAACTAATTGAATATTTTGCTGTAGCAACCTATCTGAAATATTTACCAGCAAGTCCATTCCTTTTTGATCCGTTAACCTAGTTACCATTGCTAACATAGGAACATTCTCATCAACGGCTAACCCTAATTCTCTTTGTAATTCTGTTTTATTCATAACTTTATTATCGACAGAATTCACGTCGTAATTCTTTTTAATAAATATATCTGTCTGAGGATTAAACTCATCGTAATCTATACCATTTGTTATTCCTTTTAATGCGTATGATCTATCCCTTAATACACCATCTAATCTTTGTCCATATTCAGGCGTTTGTATTTCATATGCGTAACTATTACTAACAGTAGTTATCATATCTGAGTAATATAATCCGCCCTTCATATAACTTACACCATCATCAAATTTTAAACATGTGTTATCGTAAAGTTCCATATCAAATCCAAATAATTCTGGTAATATTTGAGGATCAAATACACCTTGAAATGCCATATTATGAATTGAGTATACGCATTTCATTTTCCAATAAAACATATCATTCCTTTTATATTCAAATTGAAGCAATACAGGCAACATTCCTGTTTGCCAGTCATTACAATGAATTATGTCCGGCTGCCAGTCAATTTGCCTCAACATATCTAATACAGCTCTATCAAAGAATGCGAATCTCTCTCCATCATCATAAAACCCATAACAACCATCTCTATTAAAATATCTTTCATTATCTAAAAGATAATATGTCACCCCATTATATAAACATTCCCATACTCCACAAAACTGTTCTCTCCATCCAACTCTCACATTAAACCATTTAATAAATCTTAATTTATCTCTTACTTCCCAACTTATTTCTTTATACTTGGGTATAACAACTCTCACATCTGCATTTTTTTGTGCAAGTGCTTTTGGCAATGCTCCCGCAACATCTCCAAGTCCACCTGTTTTGATAAATGGACTTGCTTCTGATGCTACAAATAAAACTCTCATTCTTTGTCCCCCTTAACCTTAAAACAACCTTTTACTCTCATTTATTATTTTATAAGCTTTTGACTTTTATTATTTTTAATTCATATCCGCTTTAACTTCTTCAACTAGAGTTTCATCAATAGCTTTTATTTCCTGTTCCATATTAATTTCATTAGCTTTTAATACTAGTGTCGCCATTGGTGGTACTTTTATTTTTAATGAATATGGTTGATTATGATAAGGTGACTTTTCAGCTAATAATAGTTCTCCCATAGTTTGTCCTGATCCACCATATTTACTATCATCCGTATTAAATATTTCTTCATAACTTCCCAAGAATGGAACTCCAATTTTATAGTCATAATACACCACTGATGTAAAATTGATTATAAAAATTAATGTATCATTATCATTTCTACTTCTTCTGGCAAAAATTAATATGCTTTGTTCATTATTATCTGCCTCTATCCAATTAAAACCTTTATAATCATGGTCGAGTTCCCAAAAAGCTTTATTATTAAGATACAGCTTATTTACATCTTTAAAGAAAACTTGTGTTGTCTTATTCATTTCAAAATCATCTATTAAGTTCCACTGAAGTTCAGAGTATTCCCTCCACTCAATAGTTTGTGCAAACTCACATCCCATGAACAATAATTTCTTTCCTGGGTGCCCCATCATATAGCCAACAAATGCTCTAAGTCCCGCAAACTTATTCCATTCATCTCCCCACATTTTCCCAACCAAAGACTTCTTACCATGAACGACTTCATCGTGAGAAAGAGGCAATAAATAGTTTTCAGCGTAATTGTACATCATTGAGAATGTTATATTCTTATGATTATGCTTTCTATACTTAGGATCTATTTCAACATATTCTAATGTATCATTCATCCATCCCATGTTCCATTTCATATTGAAACCTAACCCATCATATATAGGAGGCTTTGTCACATTAGGCCATGATGTTGATTCTTCCGCTATCATGAGCGCTGTTGGATATTCTGCAAAAACAGCTTTATTTAACTCCTTCAAGAAATCTATAGCTTCTAAATTTCCATTTCCGCCGTACTTATTAGGAACCCATTCCCCATGTGACCTGCTATAATCTAAATATAGTATACTAGATACAGCATCAACTCTTAATCCATCAATATGAAATTCTCGATACCAATATAGTGCATTTGATATTAAGTAACTTTTTACTTCCGGTCTTCCTAAATCAAAATTACAAGTTCCCCAACCTTTATTTTCTGCTCTCCATTCTTCCTGATATTCATATGTTGGCGTACCATCAAACTTATATAGCCCATGAGCATCTTTACAAAAGTGACCAGGAACCCAATCCATTATTATCCCAATGTTTGACTCATGTAATTTATTTATTAATTTTTTTAGACCCTCAAGATCACCATATCTACTTGTTGGTGAATAATATCCAGTTCCCTGATATCCCCAAGAAGCATCTAATGGATGTTCAACCAATGGCATAATCTCTACATGGGTATATCCCATATCAGTAATATATTTAGATAGCTCTTCCCCAATCTCCTCATATGTTAAAAATCCACCATCTTTTCTAGTTTTCCAAGACCCTAAATGAACTTCATATATATTTAAAGGCTCTTCTAAAACATTAATTTTACTCCTTTTCTCCATCCATTCTTCATCTGTCCACTCAAATTTTTCAGGCACGTATATTATAGATGCATTATTAGGTCTTAGCTCAGTTTTTATTGCATATGGATCGGATTTGTATTCACCCATCTCACCGTTATTTTCCACTATACAATACTTATACTTGTCTCCAATTTTAGGGTCTGTAAAAAATCCACTCCATAAACCATTTTCAGTTATCTTTTCAAGCTTATATTCCTCTTTTACCCCAAAATCAGTAAAATCACCAACAACATATACTCCTTTGGCATTAGGTGCCCAAGTTGAGAATTGTACTCCCTTTTTTCTTTTTTCAGTCTTAACATGCGCTCCTAAAATATTATAAGCGTCATAATTTTTACCTTGGTGAAATAAATATGTGTTAAAGCTTGTTATTTCAGATTTGTTCATCTTTTCAACAACCTTTTTATCTGTATTTTGGACTTGCTTTGTTTTAGATTGTGTTTTACTTAAATTTAGATCAGTTGATTTGACTTTCTTTTCAGTTATTTTTGACGATACTTTTTTTCTTGAGCTCTTCTTAACCTCTACTGCTTCTTGTATATTATCTGTCTTGTTAACTTTAACTGAACTTTTTGATCTTGAAGTTGCTTTTTTTGAAGTGGTTTGTTTTGACGTATCATTATTTTGCATTTCTAAATCATTTTTTTTACTTAAATTACCTTTAGTCTTATCTGTCGTTCTAATCCTTTTTTTTGTGTTAATTGTCTTCGGCTCTTCTTTAGACTTTGGCTTAATTTTAGTTTCATCATCTTTTTCATCTGCAACAATATCTTTTTCATTAATTTCAGATATAATTTCACTTTTATCAATTATTGATTCTATTTTTTCTTCTGACTTAACTTCCTTCTTTGTATTCCTCTTACCTCTCACAGCTCTCTCTTTTCTAATAATTGGAGATATTTCGTCATTAGATGTTTCATTATTTTGTTCCTCTATACTATCTATCTTCTCTCCAATAACCATATCCTCTTTCTTCTTAGATTTACTGCCTCCAGGATTATTTTGCATTAAACCATACCCCCATCCATATTTCTCTATCCCTCTCATTATTATCAATTGAACCTTGATTTACGTGGAGTTTCATCTCCATCTGAATCTTAGTTAAACTTATACCCTCAAGGATCACAATGTACCCCCAAAGAGCCACTCATCAAAAAGCATGCAGCCATTATTCTTCACTTTCAAATTAAACTGACACGAATGCTAGCTATCCGATAAATTTTGTATACTTATATTTTATTTTTATTATATATATATCTTACCAAATTTTTTAGCATATTTCACTTATTTTTCTATATTTTTTATAAAAATTATTAACTCATTTAACTTTTTGCAATTATTTATGCATAGATATTCATCTTAATTGCATATTTTTCCAATTGCAATTCTTCTTAAATACCAAGTAAGTTTTAGAAATATATTCAGGTTTGATAATTGCTTAATTGTTTACAAAAATAAAAGAAAGAAATAATGTGATTTGCATTATTTCTTTCTTTTATTTATAATTAACTTACTTATATTCAAGTAAAATTTTTTTCTTAATATATAAGTTCTAATTAATAAAATTCATAGCTTGGCAAAACAGCTTTATATTATTCGATGAGTTTGCACAAAATAAATCTAGATTTATTTTGTGAGGTGATTCAAATGGTTATTATAAAAGATAATC
>Ga0209281_1001584_pt1 | contig 12365 bp, 17 predicted proteins | sample MedtruBG_FD_187514 | JGI IMG/M metagenome (GOLD analysis project Ga0209281, IMG submission 187514) | Root nodule microbial communities of legume samples collected from California, USA - Medicago truncatula BG (SPAdes) (version 2) | ecosystem: Host-associated > Plants > Roots > Nodule | place... | reverse complement strand
AGCGTGTCGGCCAGGGTGCTTGCCTGGACGATGCCAGCGAGCAACTTCAGCGCTTGGGCATGCACAGAACGCGGCAGGTTAAGTTCCGCAAATTCGTCGTGGTCAATCATTGCCATTGCCATCCATTCAGGGTCCTAGGTTGCTCAAGCGCCAAATCGTACTGCTCGACGTCGATCAGCAGCCAGCCGCCGGTGGGTTGGTTAGACCCGTCGATCAAGAGCCCCTGCACCATTGTTCCATGCGGCAGCATCACCCGCAGCGCGTTGGCCTCCTTGGGTCCTTGCAGGTAATGCTGCAGTTCAACGCGGAGGCGACCAGAGCCCACCTGAATGAGGCGCACCGGGCATTCGAGACTGGTGAGCTCGGCCGGCTCCTGCCCCTGATAGCGGGCCAACACCGTGACAGTGGCCAGACCTTCATAAACGCACATGGGCATCCTTTAAATAATGAGTGGCTGCAGCAAGCCACGCGGTAGGAGGATGGTAGACCAGTCTTGGCACGCCTGGTTTCCGAGGTACCAACAAAAGGCCCCCACACCTGGGCCACGCGTGGGGCCGATTGAACATAAACGGCGTTATATTCACTAGTGGCCAATAGCCGCAATACGTCATAATTGGCGAATTCTGCATCCACACCCGTACCAGACCGACGGTTATGCCAGTCGACCCTCTGCATTGAACCAGCTTCTTTCTGGGGCAATCCATGAGCCAGCTAGGAGAAGTTTTATGAAATGTATGTGCTGGATCTGTTGGGAAAACGCGGTGCTCAAATATGAGGTGGGCGATTGGCAGAACATCGCCTGTGACGGTTGCGGCCGTTACCTTATCAGCAAGCACTTCATGCAAGAAAATGTGGGCAACACGGCTGACGTGGAAGTGATGAGACAACTTATCAAAGACTCAGAGTGCGCGGGATTAATCCCGGCAGTAATCGATGGTACGGCTAGATACGCGTTATCACCTAGACGCAGGGCTTGATCCCTGTGAGTCACTCCCATGGTGCGTCCCGCACGTCATAGACAGCCAGCAAAGCTAGAAGATCACAGCTCTCAAACTGTTTTCGGTTAACGCTCGATAGATCTAGGTTAACCGTTCGCTCGAAAGCGGCAATTTTTTAGCACTGTCTTAAACGCATGATCGCTTCGGTGATCGCGTTAGCATTTGCGTCTAGCGTTTCCAAAGCCACGATGGCGTTATCAGCAACGTCATCTGCACCCGCTCCCGAGATCCACTGAGTGATCTCCTCTATTGCGGCGCCCAGCGCATGCTGGTTGTGCAGCAGCAATGTGAGCGCGTCGGCTGTAATGACATGGGGGTCTGTCTTCCTTGGCATCTGTATCTTCCTTAAGATTTAGCGCTGGTCTGAGTTAATCGATCCTATTCCATGACCTTAGTCCCAGGCCAGCGACACGGATGCGCGCCATTGCACATTCGTCACACCGAAACGTTCGGCCATAGGCTTGGAAAAACGTTTCAACGAGGCACGGCCTGGCTTGGGAATAGGCGCAAGACCAGCGTCACAGCTCGCCCACTGCCATGCCTCCGCATTGTTCATCAGCTTCGCTCTGATGACGAAACTCTTTGGTTCCCCGTGGAGTTGGTAATCAATGACATACATATCGGACTGAGTCACGAGACCTCCTTTGATGATGATCAAGTGATGTCGGGCGCTCCCAAAAATTCAAAGTGTTTGGTCAGACATTAGATAACGCCCTACCTACGTTATTCCTGGGCGGCAGATGGAGCATGCGCGAAGGTCAACCGCTTGCAGCCTATTATCGGCCGCTCACTGGTCAGTAGTGGAAGTACAACGTCACGGTCAATCAAGATGGAAGGCACAAGAGTCCGCACCAAAATAGCGCATCTGTCCCAAATCTGTCCCATATGGCCATTTTTCCGATGCCAAAAACCACAAACCCCCGACTTTCTCTAGGAAAATCAGGGGTTTGTGTTTACTGAATGTGGCGGTGAAGGAGAGATTCGAACTCGCAACACAATGAGCCTAAACCTTTGCCCCTTCAAAGGTTCTTTGGCACGCGCCAATGGCAGCTTTCGGCCAATAGCGGTCATCAAGTATCTAGATAAGGCGGTGCAGTTCAATCGGTGGCAATTCAGACACCTAGATTGAACATTGTTGATTGAGAGCGGGCGCATCAACGAAGGTCGCCTCAGTAGGCGACCCTTTCCTTTGGTTTTAATCGGCGTCAGCCAGCACGAGCCTGCGGCGAAGACAAATCGCTGGTCAGCACAGGTTGAAGACGCAGCGCGATATGTTTGGCGCAGCGGCCATCGACCAGCTCATTAGGGGCGTAAACCGGAGTCATTTCACAAGATGCAGCGCCTGCATGTACTAGCAGCGCCTCATCGACGCAGGCGCAGCACAGCACAAGTCCCGCAAGGCGAGCGCATTCGGCGCAGACGACGATATGCTCGATCGGATCGTGATCATGCGTATGCGAAACCTCAATGTGTGTAGCGTAATGATCCCAAGAGTGGGCACAGCGTATGGTGGCGGCTGATTCGTACTCAGCCGAAGTAATGCGGGTAGTCATGATTGACCCTTCCTCTAAAAAAAGATGTCGGATGTCTTTTTGAAGCGGCGGGTGTTACCGGAGCCTATGTCGGAACTCACTGAGCTCTGGACCGTAGGCGAAGAGTGGTATTCGGTTGCAAGCGATCTCAGCAGCTTTACTGAGACTCATGAAGGCGAGGGCAGCTATTTGTAGGCGATTGATGGCAATGGCTGCTGAAAGGCGATGCGCAAAATTTGTGAAAAGCGATATCCCTCTACGCGATAACCCACGGAGAGTCTTCAATGCTTTGTCGTCAGGCAGCGCTCTACCTACGATTACGGACATCGCGTAATCCAGGTAGCTTTGCTTAAGCTCGTCCTCGATATTGACTGGGAGGATTTCGTAGTAGAGGTCTTTGAGTCCTACTGGGTTGTCGGCCTCTACTGCAACATGCGCTTCGTCGATCAGTCGACTGATCCTGTCTTCAAGAATATGCGCTTCGAGCAGCGCAATCTCGCGAGCTACCTCCTTTTCACCCCAGGACTCAGCCGGAGAAGCATGAGCACTCTCCTCTATGGCTGTGGTGTTGGGTTTAGGGCGGTTCATGGTTAAGTCTACCTTTGGTAGGTGGTGTCGCAGCTCATACTGCGGCCTCCAATATATGCTCTAGAGAGAGGCCAATTCAACCTGTTTAAATGACTGCTTCTGGCCGAAAGCCGCCGAAGCTGTTTAGGGCAAAATTAGGGCATATGGGAGGCCGCTTGGGTCCGCTGGACGCCTGCGGCAAAGTGCGAAAGTGCCGTTCTTGGTGGGCTAAAGCGGCCTATTGAGAGTCGAGAAGGGGTTCGAATCCCTATCCAAAATGTCAGTAGCGGCAATTGGTCCAATGGGCGAGCCAGTTCCTGAAGGGATCTCCATAGACACATTTAAATCCAACACCAGGTCGAGATGCCGGGCGCGCTTGAACGTGAACGGCGTTCTATCTATCGAGGCACACTAAACTGCCTAAGTCGCATGATCGCGTCAGTGATCGCTTGCGCATTTCGATCAAGCGTTTCCAAGGCCGCAACGGCGTTATCGGCAACAGTGTCTGCGCCAGACCCTGAGATCCAATGGGTCATCTCTTCGATCGCCGCACTGAGTGCATGCTGGTTATGCAGGAGCAATGTCAGAGCATCTGCCGTGACGATATTGAAATTTGAGGTATCTGGCATGTTGTTCGTCCTTGAAGTCGATGTGCGGCTGAATCAGTCATTTGTTCTGCATGATCCTAGTCCCAAGCGAGCAGCGCCGGTTCTCACCATTGCATATTTGTCACTTCGAAACGTCCGGCCATAGGCCTCTTGGGATGGGAAAAATGGGGCAAACCGTACGCCATTCCATGCCATTTATGCCAAACATGCGTTTGTGCATGGAGTGGTGAATTTGCGCTGAACCTCAATAGAGACGTGGGTTTAAGGCTTTACGGGCGAAATACCCCAACGCAATCGGAGTATGAAGATACAGACGTTGTCGAGATATGACCGACTCGCGCTCAAGAGAAACGCACACAGTCACCAAAAATATCGAGCTCTGTGTTTAATGTGCTAACACCGAACGATGCCAAAAACTTCTTGGCAAAGACGTCTTTAGGTCCCTCTTTCCCTTCTTCCTTGTTCAGCACTCGTGAAATGGAGCTTACAAATAGATCGGCAATTTGCATGAGGGGTGATATCGATGAGTCTTCGGATGCGACAATATCAATGTAAACGTTGTCATCAAAAATGTTTTTTGCAGCATTCTTTAGCTGAAGCTCAATCTCCATTATTGATAGCTTATCTTTTGAGGCCTCCTCTGAGTCCTTTCGAAATTGTAAATTTCTAGGGAGCACTGCCCGGCCCGATTTATTTTCCTCCTGAATACCCTGAATTGTCATGTGATAAAAAAGCTTGTCGAGAGTGTCGTCAATGTTTTTTAGTCCCCGGCGTTCGATGGCCAGGCCTTTGAAGGAAACGGCTTCAGAGTTTTTTACAATAGATCCGAGTAGTTCAAGGTAGGTTTCGAGGTTTCCATTGTTTATATCCTTGAAGTGCATTTCACCTTTAAATTTTAATTCATCCTTCCTTTGATTAATGGCGCGAGTGATTTTCATCGTGTCGTAGCTGCGTAGAACCCATAAACTCCCAACTAGAAGATATTTGCTTGTTTTTCCGCTTTCATCTGCATAAATGCAATACACAGGGTGGGCTGGCCTGGCATCCAGAATTCTTTGCTTTTCTTCCTCCTCAAGCTTGCCTCGGGTGCGTCTAACCTCCGGGGAGGCAATGAATAATCCGTGCGTATTTTGAATAAAGGCACGAGCACGGGCAATGGAAGGAAGGCGTTCGAGTTTGGGGTAATTATCAATTGAAATGTCACCGCCGCTGTACAAATCTTGTTGGAAAGTTTTCCAATACAGCAGCTGGCATTTAACGTCAGAGTCTCGTGCTTGTGGGTAGTGATTTAAAATCCACGCGACTCTATCAATTGCTCGGGTGGGACTATTGCCCGCGATTGCAGAAAGGATGCGGATTTTCTCGGCTTCATTCCGTGCTTTGACAGCTAGAACAGCATCTTCCTGCCCGTCATCACCTTCAAACTCGACTTGTTGGTTCATCGACCAGTTTCCTTCTCCATGGCTCACTGTTGACCATAAACGGCGTTAAAGGTAACGAGGGACCTTACGCAGGCTGCCCCTCCTGAAGAACTAATGCAAAACGGGTCATCGGTCGCGGCTCGGTTCGGATCAGCGTCAGACCATCAATATGCCCCTTCCCACCATGGGGGAGGATATCGTAGGTGAACATCCCATTTTCCACGCGCCCCAGCACATTACCTTCCTCGTAATAAACGCCCGCCCGCAGCTCACCTGTCTTTTGGCCTTCCGGCTCAATCACGTCGTACCAGCCTTGTGGATCGTAATGCTCACTCATGGCTCCGCTCCTTTTGTTTGAGTCTCATTGTAGACAAGCCCCACCGTGGCGAGGGCCTTTCAGTTCGTTACCCGTAACGCGAGGGCTTACCCTTTTGGCACCCAGTCGCCATCGACATAATCGCCCTCGGGCTCCGTGGGCTTTGGCTTGTGTTGGCCGATATAGAACAGCGTGCACGGCGTGTTGTCGCTGGTCCAACCCGGCACGATGGCTAGCAGCTCATTTCCCGCCTCGATCAGCCGATTGGCCTCGATCACGTCATAAACTTCCTTGATTTTTCCGATATGGGCATAGCTCATACACAAACTCCTAATGGCTTACGGTTGAACGCCAAGTGTAGTGCGTCGATCATCCATCAGGGGGACCCTTTCTTTTCGTAACGCTTTTATTGAGGTACTGCCATATGTTGGGCGGTATTCGCTGCATGCTGAAACAACATGGCAAATATTTTTGGCAGGTGGAGATAAGGTTGATTCCTATGCACAGTCCAACGTTGTCATCAGAGGTTGTGACAGTGTCGGTAGTGTCCAGGTTGTAGCCGAAAATGGTTGCTTAAAAATTGCTACATGGAGCGAGAGGGGTAGCGGGATTTTCTGAGTTTTGAAAATTCGCTGGTACGTAACTGGTACGGGCTTTATTCCGATATCATTTGGGCCCCTATTTACAGGTGGTAAACAAATAATCAATCCGATCCATCATCGGGGCGACGGAGAAGCGGCGGGAGAGTGGGGCGGGTTGTAGAGACATTGGGGGAATCTGGATCAGAAGGGTGAAGGTGGGGGAGTTTATCAGGATTGGGATAGGAGGGAGGCTTACGCGTCGTTACTACGTGCTCTAGCTCACTGATGAGACATATTGTGGTCTGCCCCCTATTTGCCCTCCTGATTCCCAGGAGGTCTCAGTACGAGGGATTCCCCGGTTCATTCCATCGCTACGCTCGTTGGCTTCCATTAGGACTCTACCGTGGTGGGATTCACGCTCGCGTACGGTAACGGTCATAACCCGCGCAGTTGAACAATTGTCTCCGAATTCAGTCGTTGCAATTGCACCATGCCTTGAGGTCTATTCAAACGACCAAGCAATGGAGCGCACCATGGAAAATTTTTTTGTTGAGCTGGAAGCACCGCACCCTCACTGCGTGAAAAATATTGTGTTCGGAGGGAAATTGCCGAAGCGGGGGCTCAGGTGGGAATTTGTAAACGAGTTAAAACCCATTGATCTTTACTGTTATCTGTATGCCAAATATGGAGAGCCAAACGGTATTCAGAACTTTTTGAGAAAAGATGATTCGGATAACTTAATTCATTGGGAGTGGACACTTGCTAGTGAGCGGGGTGTCGTTTCTATTTTGGGGATGAACTTTCGGACTGAGGTTCACTTGATAGGAGATTTTGTTGATTCCGGTCTAACTCTTGAGATGTTTATAAGTCAAATTAAGTCTGATTTTAAAAACTATGGCAAGAAAATATCTGCTTTTCGGCTAGAACTTGAAAAGTGGACCAGATTTTTTAATCCCTATAGTAGGATAAAAAGTTCGGTTGAGCAGAATTTTAAGCAACTCGATATGCTAGATATTAATCCTCGTAGGGACCGACTGCCTCATCCTGGCGAAGGAACTGACTTTGACGAGTTTAAATATCGCTGGCAGGCTCTAAACGAAAGATACAGCTCCGCCGTTGGTCTTGTATTTGGTCTCCGTGCCATGCTACCCGTGCTGGCCGAATCATTTGTGAATCTTCTCATATTCGTACTTGCTCGTCCCGAGATTAAGGCTAACGATCGCCTTTTTCAAAACGTCGTCCGTCAGCCAATTGATGTTAGGGTACAAATGTTGTCCGTGCACTGCATAGGCTTTTCGAATGTAGTGGATTATGCCTCAGAGGAGTGTAAGGCATTTCACACTCTAATGAATGATCGGAATGACCTTTTACATGGGAATATAGAGATACCGAAGCTCGCAATGGGAGATGTTTATTTCCGAGGAAAGATTCCTTTGTTTCTCCAATATGAGGATATGTGGAGCGAGTCCATTGGCGCCTCTTTGCGATCAATTAAGTTTGATACGATTCGACAAGACCGAAAGGTAGTCGAGGACTTCATTAATTATCTTGTAGGTAGACTCGCCCCACAATATGCAGAAACCATCGAGCACATTGCCAGTCAGCGGGACCTCGGTATGAATATCAAGACGGGGAGGCTCGGGGTTTTGTTCTCAGACCAGATATCCGATTTCCGCGCCGTGTTCAAAGCTGGGGAGCCTTGATTCGGTAGCACTCGTCGGCCCAGGTCGGTGCCAAAGTTTTGGGTGGGAAAAGGGGACGTAACTATTTGCGCTGTATTTATTCTGTGTTTCTGGGTGGCAAATAAATTAGTCCCCATGTTGCTAAGCGCTAAATAATTGAGTTGATACGTTAAGCGACCGAGATTCCGGGTTGAAGTAGCGTCCAATAACCAGCTCTCCATTTTGGAGATCCGGATTTATCTCTGACGTAGCATAGATAACCTGAAATGGAACGCTGATCTTCTCGCACTCGGAAACAATTAATGCCTGAAGATTATGACTGCGCTCTTTTTCCATACCCCCATCATCGATGCCGTCAAGCATCATGAAACGAGGAACTCGCATGTACGACAGTTCTGCACTGGTTTTAAGTAGCGCCAGATGGAATACATGACGAAGGACGACTGCAGAGCTTTCCGAAAAATTTCGAGAGCCGTTAACGAGAACCGTGTTATCGATAAAGCTAAATTCAACAGTATTTGCATCTATAAATTCAGGTTGTAATTGTAAGTCTTTTTTTAGTAACTCTATCATGTTGCTAGAAAGCTTTGATGAGACTTCTCGTTTTCTGGCTTCTTGCTTTCTTTCCAGGTTGTTAATGAGGTCGTTTAGTTTTTCGACCTTAAAAGTTAATTCGTTTCTGTTTTTTTGCAATTCAGAAATTACAGTGAAAAGTTTTTGGTTCTCATAAGCCTGTTTTATCTCTTCATCTAAAGAGCCTAGGCGTCTTGCTGAGTCTTCAAGAAGAGTTTCAACATTACTCGACCAGTGAGATGATATAGAGCTATATTCGGCTTCAAGTCGCTTGGCAGCTTCTGTAGCAAGAGGAATGTCACGGGAAAGTTTCGTAGCCTCTTCTTCTTTTGCTTTAAGTAGGAGCGAGGATTCTTTGATTTGGATAGAAAGCTCGTTTCTCATTCGCAATATATTTGAACTGCTCGCTCCCTCAGTCAACTCATGCTTGCACAGGTGGCAATCGTGTCCCTCGGAAGCCTGGGGTGTGAGTTCTGTCAAGCAACTAGGGCAAAATAAAAATGATAGTGCTCCGAAGTAATTTCGTGTTTCCTTTGAATCATCCAACCCAGAAAGCCGCTCTTCTAGCTCTTTCAAGAAAAGTTTAGAATCTGCTATTTCTAAGTTTAATTTTAATAATCCGTCTTTAAGGATGGCTTCATATTGCTTTGCGGAGTTTAGCTTGGAGCGGATTCCATCAACTTTGGCAGAGGCCGTGTTGGCTTCTTTTTTTGATAGAGATCGTTCTGCTTTTAAGCCGACAATGTATTCAGTCAATCTTCCTCGCTCAGCTTCAAGCGCTGGGATTACGCTCCTGGAGGCTTCAATGTCCGGAGTTTGTCCAGATCGACCTAAGACATTAAATATACCTCGTAGCTCACCAATAATTTTATCAAGTGATTTTCCAACCTCTCTCACCTCTAATTGGGCAGAGTAAAGATCGTCATCAGAAACACCGCAGAGATAGCCGCCGACCATATCTCTCGTCAAAGCGCTATCGAAATTATCAGTTCTGAATATTGGGCTATGTACTGAAGGTTGATCTGCATACAATACGCGTAGCAATTGGTGCATTGTTAAATTTGAGGCGGCTGCTCCTTGGGCTTGTGGGATTTCCAAAGCGGAGAAGAGGGCTTGAGAGAAACTTATTTTCTGCTCAGAACGCCGAAATGGATAACGCTCCCAGTGATTTACTCCAGCGACAAGAGCGGCCTCAATACTTCCCCAGAAAATATTCAGCGGTCTCTGACTTTCTGGTTCGATATCTCGCAGAAGAGTAGCGGCTACTCCATTTAAGTGGACTTCAACCATAGTTGCGGAGCACATCAGAGCTTCCGGCTTCCATCTTATGTTTTCGGCCCCCAACGAATAGGCTAAAAGATCCATAATTGTGGTTTTTCCGGAGCTATTGCGACCTCTGATAATGTTTACACCATCGTGAAAAGTACAGTCGAAAGCGCGATGTCCCCCTTGCAGTACTATAAGTCTACGTACGCTGAGTGTAGGCTTAAGATATGTCATACTTATACTCCAATAAGCCCGTTCTGTGCTTTAAGCCATTGATGCCTCTCAAGGGAAGTATCGCCAAATCTTGTAAAATAAAGTCTCCAATCTCCGGGCGGCTTTCAAAAAAAACCGAGATTCTTGTTTCTAGGGACTTTGGTAATTTTACATTTGTTCGCGATATTATGCCTTCTGCATAACTAGAGCGATCGACTATTCCTGAAGCTACTAAGCATCCAATGGCTGATATTTGAATGGCGCGCATATCTTTAAAGATGAGGAAGGGGTCAAAAGGATCGTGATAAATATTTTCGAATTTCTTCGCAGTACGCTTGCCATGAGATAAAGTTTTTGGGAGGGTGATCTTTTGTACCGCTGAGGGAAAGGTCAGATAAAAGTCTAGGAGCCTAGCTTTGTCGTATTCAAGGCTTGGTATTACGGATAAAATTGAAAGCATTCGAAATACGCAATGGTATGCATCATAGGCTGGATGATAGATCAGCATATTTGTCCCACCTTATGTGACAGTTACCTCCAAGAAAATAAAGCAATCCCAGTAGGTCCTTGACAGAAATCTCCAAAAAATTCTCGCCGAGCATGGAACATATGTTGTGAAGGATACTGTTTATTGCTGCGTCAACTACAACTCGATCGCCACCTGATTCGATCACTGGCGTGACTGCGAGCATATAGTTTGTGTGAAGCTCATCTAATAAGATGGTATAGATTCTCTGCGCAACTCTTGAGGATTGCTGCCTCATTACCATTTTGGCAGCTTGCTCTTTTTGACTCATCGCAAAATAAAGCTGATCAGTTCTCCCGCTCTCCCGAAGCTTTGCTTCAAGTCCACGGACGTCGCCTTCCGTTGGTGCTGCTAGGTAATGATTAAGTTTTTCGCAGAAGCCAGAGCCATCTTTTTCCTCAACTTCTGCGGCTCGAAGGCGAGCATAAAGCAGGGTCAACTCGTTGAGAGTTGTACCTTGGCGCATATCAATATTAAGTTTATTAATATTTCCAGCAGCCATGTCGCCATGTACGATGTTGTTAGACTGATCAGACACGTCGTTTACTGCCGATTATTTTTGTTCATGTCACCACCGGCCATATCGCCATGAACGGTGTTGTTGTTCTGCGCGGTTTTTCGTTTTTGAGAGTTATTAGTTTGGATCTTGCTAACTACGATTTTCGCAGTCCATCCAGCGCCTAGCCCAACTAAAAAAGTAAATATATGCGTGAGATATTCCATTATCGATCCTAGAAATTCGCTGAGGTAACCATCCTGAGACTAGCGGAGTGCCACCATGCCGTCCAGCATTGTCTAGTCAAACGCTTTTCAAACACGCCATATCGCTTCAACAAGGCAGGTTATGCGCGGCCGGATGATCGCTGGGACGGGAATAGGAACGTATCTATTTATTGTGAGTTTAAACAGCGAAAACCACTCTTGTTTAGGTTGGTCGAGAAGGTGCAGTCTAAGGCCTACACCACCTTGCGCCTCCCCCTACACCTAAGACAGAATCCGCCGGCTTGTGCGTCTAGCCTGCGGGTTTTATCGTCTCCGGGTCACTGAAAACAGTGATCGGGTTTGGTAGCCCGTCTCCGTCAGAAGCACAAGACTACTGTCTTGCGACGACGTTTCTCGTCTTCGTTTTATGGTGGTCATGCGCGGGGCGTCTTCGGATGCGCCGGGGTTCCTGACGACCGGTCTACCAACCTGCGTATGGCCTCCACCCTTCGTTTGGTAGCGAGAGTGATGGCTCCTTTTCGTTTATCCGTCAGGAGTTACACCATGTTCAAACCAACACCCAACCCACCAGAAACCGATCCCGCATCCCCCTACGACTCCTTCAATTCCAAAAAAACTCCACGAAGCCGCCGAGCGCGCGCTCGATCACCATCTCCTTCCCGCCAGCCTAATCATGGCCAGCACCGATGAGCCCGAACGCATGTACCTCGCCAATCCGAAGTACGACATGGAATCCCTGTTGGCCAATGCCTGCGAAACCCTGGGTTCTGCCTCCGAAATGCTCAACAACTTTGCCGCGACGCTGGATAACTCGCGCCGCAAATCTGCGCTAGGCATTGCGCAGGTGGTGATGTTGGCGGAGTTGGCGGTGAATCAGGCGTTGGATAAGGTTGAAATCAAGCCGTAAACCCGTGTCCCTCTGTGGCATGCGGCACGCCGTTGCTGCAGAGGGGCGGGGTTCTGCACTGACATTTTTCATCGTCTTTTCACGCCAGTAGCGATGTGCCACAAATCATGATGGCAATGCGTCATCACGCCACTCAAAAAGTTCAACGATTATACAAAAATATAAAGTTGTACAAGTTTTCCCAAAATTAATAGCATCCCTCCAGACACCTTTGCTGAAACGATAAATCCAGCGTGCAGACGCTCTGTTTGCGACGTGAAGGATTTGTCTGCCGGTGCTCGCGTCGGGCTCTTTTCGACGCTTCAACAGCATTGGCATTTGCATTCCCGGGACAGCTGGAGCGTCCCGTATTCCGCCCTGGATGACGACCCCCGAATGTCTGGACGGTGACTGTGGTTACCGGAGATCAATTTTTTTGTGCCTGGCGTTTCGCGTCAGGACGTTTGAGGCTG
>Ga0209281_1001583_pt1 | contig 12384 bp, 7 predicted proteins | sample MedtruBG_FD_187514 | JGI IMG/M metagenome (GOLD analysis project Ga0209281, IMG submission 187514) | Root nodule microbial communities of legume samples collected from California, USA - Medicago truncatula BG (SPAdes) (version 2) | ecosystem: Host-associated > Plants > Roots > Nodule | place... | reverse complement strand
CTAAGCAATTCCCATAATTAAAATTTATATACCAACTATACGTTTTCATAGCTATCGCATTGAATCAATATTTATAAGTATCTTTACTAACCTCAATTCAAATTAAAAAATAAAAACATTGATTTTCTATATAACCTATAATATATTTTCCGTATATTTTATTAATCCTACTATAAAAACTCCCTTCAAAATTATATTTTTAGCGTATAAACATACAGTGCTATACCTTGATCAGAGATATAGCTTTTAGCGCTACTTTTCTGTAATGTATAAATTAAGTATATATCGTTTTCATAAGCTTGGCAATATATTTTTCAGTAATTTTTATAGTTTTTTCTTTTTTATTCTCTTTTTTTCAATCATTTTTCTTTGTTTTTTCAAGTTATATTTCAGAAAACATACTTATAACCTGGATAATATCAACATTTCGGTCAACTTACTACCCCTTTTAATTTTGAAATATAATTCCCATTGATAATTTATTTCAGATTTAATAACTTTTACATAGTATTTTCATTATTCTAAAACAAATAACTATATAATTATACTAAAAGTTCATAAATAAAAGCTAGAAAGCAACTGTAACTTTCTAGCTTTATGATTTTGAGCCTATAATTAAAGAAATCAAATATTATATACATTTTACATTAGTTTCACTTTTTTTCTGAAAAAATTTTATTTATTACTAATAATAATTTTCATCATATCATTAACCTCTTTATATCTTTTTCATTTTCAAATCAAGCCTGTATAAAATTCACTCATAATAAGAGTTAATGCCAGCAGAGCATTATAGATATATTTTTGTAATTTTGATATCTTTAAAAATATAATATCTTTCGCCATTTTATCTATACCTTAAACCACTTATTTCTTAATAGTTATTAAATCATATTATCTAACTCACTAAATATACTACTTGTACATTTAAAAATTGTACAAGTAGTATATTATTCTAATTTAAAAGAAATTAAACAAAATACAATTTTAAAAGTATAATTGTTCCCTTACCCACACTGTCATTTCACCAATACCTCGATTTGCCCAAGCGTAATATGGTATAAATTTTATGTTAATAGGATAATATTCTTCCTTTATTTCAGAGCTGTAAAGTTGATTCCCCCATTTATCACTATTTGAAATACGATTTGCCTCAGCTTTTATTACTATTACGCCACCTAATAAGTCAGCCTCAAAACTTTCTTCAAATTTGGCTTCTTTAGGTAAATAGATTTCATGGAGATTTGAACCATTATCTACTTCTTCCAAGCAATAAATTAGAGGGCCTCTTTGCAAAGCAACTTTGCCTATATCTGCTCTTACTAATGGATTTGCTTTCATTCTTAACATAGGCATTTTTAAAATAAGTACAATTTCATCAGAATCTTTCCACTCTCTATCAATCATTACATATCCATTGATCTTTATTTCATCGATGTTTATAACTTTATTGTTCACCTTAATTTTAGCCTTTGGACACCAACTTGGTACTCTTAAAGCTAATGTAAATTTTGCTTCTTCTTTTGTAGATACTTTAATTGATACTTCTTCATTCCATGGATACTCTGTCTCTTGAATAAGCTTTACCTCATTGTTTCCTACATTTATAACCGCTTCTCCACCAATATATAAATTAGTATATATTGTATCTTCGTTTACAGTATAAATATATTGACCAAGTGATGTTAATGTTCTTGTTATATTAGGCGGGCAGCATGCACACGTAAACCATTTTTGTCTTACAGGTTTAACATGAAGCTTAGTTGGATTTTTTTCACAAGATTCCGGCTTTACTTCAAGTGGATTTACATAGAAGAAACTTTTACCATCCTGTGCCATTCCTCCAATTATAGTATTATAAAGAGCTCTTTCCATTACATCTGCATATTCACTTTTTGGCTCAATCATTAGCATTCTATGAGCAAAAAACGCTAACCCAATAGAAGCGCATGTCTCTGCATAAACCGTATCATTAGGAAGATCATAATCAAAAGTAAATGACTCACCTATTGCTGTTGATCCGATGCCTCCAGTTATATACATCCTTTTTAATACAATATTTTCCCAAAGCTTCTTACAAGCTTGAAATAATTCCATATCTCCAGTCTCTGCTGCAACATCTGCCATAGCCATACACATATATACGACCCTTACTGCATGACCTTCCGCAGAATCCTGCTTTCTAATTGGTAAATGTGTTTGATAATAAGTCTTTCCCCATTCTCTTTTTACTCCACCTTGCCAAAAGTCTTCTCTTCCTCTTTCTTCCCATTGCATATCAAAGAAGTCTGGTTCAGCTCCACGTTCATCTAAAAAGTATTTACTTAACCTAAGATATTTTTCATTTCCTGTAACTTTATAAAGTTTAAAAAGTGCTAATTCTACTTCTTGATGTCCATCATAACCATGAATTTTGCCTTCTTCTGGGCCAAATGTAGCATCAATATAATCAGCAAATCTACATGCTATATCTAGAACTTTTCTTTTATTTGTAGCATTATGGTAAGCAACTGCAGCCTCAAAAAAGTGGCCAGCACAATATAATTCGTGACACTCAGCTAAATTTGTCCATCTATTTTCTGGCTCTTTCAGAATGAAATATGTGTTTAAATATCCATCTGGTCGTTGTGCCATTTCTAAAATATCAATTACATCATCTGCATTTTTCTCAAGTTCTGCATCAGGATGAGTTTGAAGACTAAATCCTACTGCTTCAAGCCATTTTGACACGTCACTATCTTGAAAAACCATTCCATGAAATTCTCCAGTTTCAAGACCTGCAGTTATACGAAAATTCTTTAATGCATGACTAGGTTCTGCGTCAGGAATCCTGTCGTTTATAGCCTCCCATTGATATGGTATAACTACTTCTCTTGCAAGTCTTCTATAGTGAGACCAAAAATTATCCTTTATTGTCACATTCTCTAATGGAATTTCCTTAGTAACTTTTCTTAGTTCATGATTATATTCAAATGAATCTTTCATGTTATATTCCTCCCTAATATCTTTTAATTTAAATCTTTAATTACTTCCATTATTACTATTTTTTCATTACTTATTCTGATAAATTTGCTAGTTTAAGCTAATACGTCATTTTATTAAACCAATTTCATCAATACCATTTATTTCTTTAACTGTATCGAAAGTCAGGTTAAGATACCATTCATACTCAGAACCTGCCTTAACTACACTAACTTGATTCCATTGAATTGCTGTGTCTAAATAATCTAATGCTGCAGTGCAAGGTTCTAATGCCGTAACATAAACTCCGTTCATAATGCCTTCCCAAACACCAAGATATGGAACCTTATCTACTGGATAAGATATTCCGACAGTACTTCCAGAAAGAGTATTGTGAAGAGCACACCATCCTTCATCCATTTTTCCCGCAGCATAATATTTTTCACATTTACCTGCATATTTGGGATAAACTTTTGATATGTCATAAAGATCCCCATCTACCTCAGTTACTGGCCACTCATGAATCTCTCCAAATTTCCCCAGTTTATTATCCACAGAGCATGTAGACATTACTTTCTTAACGGATTTAGGAAATATAATTCTTGTGTATGGATCACTATTGAATAGAGGATGCGGTACCCATGAAAAGTTGAAATCAAAACAAGATGGATTTTTAACTTTATAAGTAATTCTTAAACAGTTGTCTCTTAAAAATTCTATTCTCTTCTCAAGTTTATATGGGAATCTTGTGCCATTAACTTCTAGATATATATGATTTTCTTTAATTTCGTAATTCCACGGAATAGCCCACACTTCTCCATGATCAGGAATTCTTGTCCCTTTCCATGGCATTAATGGGTAAAAACATTCTTCAATAGATGGAAATACTTCATCAAAGCCGCTTGTATCACCTACTCCAAAATTAGTATCATAGGCAGACCATGTATATTTTTTATTTTGAGATTGGTAACGATATTCTTTTTTTAATCTCTTATCATAAATGCTTTGTATCTTACTTCCGCTCTCCGGGATTATTTTAACAAGAAGCTGTTCACTCTCCATGGCTAGACACTCAATATTTTTATAAAATGATTGATATATTTTTACACCCATTGAAATATCTCCTTAATATTTAGTTATAAATAATCTCTTATGAAAATTTATTCAATTTACACAAAGTCCGGCAACCTAAAATATATGAAAGAGTTGCCGGACTTTAATTACAATACAATATAGTTTCTAAGACAAATTAAGCTACTCAATGATAGGAATGTTCGCATCATCTTTAAGGAATAATGGTATAATTTCCAATGGAGCATCATAATTAATCCATTGTCCTCCATTTAATATTTGTCCTGAGTTTGCATCCTTCCACTTGGCTCCTTCTGGTAAATACACTTTTCTTGATGTGCTGCCTTTATGAAGTATTGGTGCTACAAGAATATCTGGTCCAAACATATATTGATCTGAAATATCCCAACAAAGCTTATTTTGAGGGAAATCGTAGAATAATGGTCTCATAACCGGAGTTCCTTTTTCATGTGCTTCATTCATGATTTTAGTAATATATGGCTTCATTCTTTCGCGCATAAACATATATTTTTTAAAGATTTCATACGCTTCATCTCCATAACTCCATACTTCATTTGCTGCACCACTTTCACATAATCCTCCACCACTAGTACCAAGAGGTTTAGAATGTGGTTCACGATCACCATGCAATCTAAAGACTGGACAGAATACTCCATATTCAAACCAACGAATTATACATTCTCTGAAGTCAGGATCATCTGGATTTCCACCATGGAATCCTCCTATATCAGTTGTCCACCATGGTATGCCTGCTAAGCCCATATTAAGTCCAGCATCAAATTGATTTCTTAATGATTCAAAACTTGAATCAATATCTCCAGACCATACAAGAGCACCATAACGCTGGCTTCCTGCCCAAGCACATCTAAGGAGATTAATTATATTTTCTTGACCTTCTTCTTTCATTCCATCAAAGAAAGTTTTAGCATACATAACTGGATAAATATTACCTACTTGTTCATTAGGCCCTTGATAATATCTATAGTTATCAAAATCATAAATTGAATACTCTGGTTCAGCTTCATCTAGCCAAAATATTTTTATTCCCTTATCGTAATAATTTTTCTTAGCAATCTGCCATACAAAATCACGAGATCCTGGGTTTGTGGCATCATAGAATACTGTGTCTCCTAAAAAGTCCATAGTTGTTCTAATTCCTCTATCAGTTCTTACTAAATAACCTTTTTCCAGCATTTTCTTATAGTTTTCGCTTTTCTTGTCCACTGTTGGCCAGATTGAAACCATTAGTTCAATACCCATTTCCTGAAGTTCTTTGACCATGGCATCAGGATCAGGCCAATAATCTAAATCAAATCTCCAATCTCCTTGATTTGGCCAATGGAAAAAGTCAATAACTATAACTGAAATAGGAAGTTCTCTTCTCTTATACTCACGAGCAACTTCCAATAATTCCTCTTGAGTTTGATATCTTAATTTACATTGCCAAAATCCCATAGCATAATCCGGCATCATTGGCACTGTACCAGTAGCCTTTGCATAGGACTCTTCTATTTCAGCTGGAGTATCTCCTGCAGTTATCCAGTAATCAAGCTGTTTTGTTGAATTAACTACCCATTCAGTAATGTTCCTTCCAAAGCTTACCTTTCCAATACCAGGGTTATTCCACAATAATCCATATCCTAAACTAGATAATACAAAAGGAACACTTGCCTGTGAATTTCTATGTGCAAGTTCTAATATACAATTTTTCAAATCTAAATTTGGTTGTTGATATTGTCCCATACCAAATAACTTTTCATTAGGGTCGGATTCAAATCTCATAGTAAGAGTATAATCTCCACCTAAAATAGGCTTGAACTCACGAGCATCAATCATTAATGCACTACAAAATGCTTTTATATTGTTTCTATTTCTAACATACTCTTCTAAGAGAATGTCACCTTTCTGATTATAAAATGTAATCTTTCCTCCTACATCAATATGCGCTCGAATCTTGCCGTTCTGAATGCATGCTTCCTCACTATCAATCTTAATTTTGACGTCGACGTTACCTTCTTGTGGCAATAGAGCCCAATCATTATCCATAAGTTCCGCCTGTTTTGTACTACGCACGCGAAAGCTATTCTCACCCCAAGGCTCAATATATAGCTTTTCACAGTCATACTGGTGAATCAATATATTTCCTTCCGCTTTGAAAAAGCTATCCTCAAGGCAAAATTTATTACCAGTTTCCATATTTTCACACTCCAATCTTAATCGAATTTAAATCTCTGCATTGAATTTTTTAACCCTAGAGCTTTTTGATATAAAATTTCTGATAAATGACTCATTAATTTGTTATCATTTGCTTCTTGTTCAATTGTTGCTCCGATTTCTTCAGTTGCAGCACTATTTTCTTCAGTTATAGATGCAATCTCAGTAATTGCTCTAGAAAGGTCATTTTGCTGTTCATTCATAGCTTCAATTGATGACTTACTTGTCTTTACTAAATCGTTTATATTATTTACAGATTCTTTTATAGATTTAAAATATCTAATGGCATTACTTACTTCTTGAAATTCAATTTTAAAGCACTCTTGAGCTTCTATTGAAATTTCCATAGAATGCTGTATTGAGGAACTTATATCATCTAGAATATCTTTTATGTTCATTGAAGCTGTTTCTGATTGTAATGCAAGTTTCCTTATTTCACTAGCCACCACTGAAAATCCATTTCCATACTCCCCTGCTCTTGCCGCTTCTATAGATGCATTTAGAGCTAATAAGTGGGTTTGTTTAGTTATTTGTCCGATATTTTCTAATATGCCCATAACTTCTTTTGTGCTATTACTCAATTCTGAAACTGTCTTTGCAACCTTATCCATAGTCTTCGAATTATTATGTGTAGATATATTTAAATTTGATATAATACTTGAACTTTCTTCTAATATATTAACTGCAGTATATGTGGTATCTCCAACTTCATTTAATGCTTTAATAGTATTCATCAACTCATTTTCGAACTTTTCATAAATTTCAACTGATTTTTGAGCACCTTCCGCCTGCTTATTTGAGCCTTGTGCTATATCTTCTACGGTAGATACTACTTCTTTAGATGATTCAGCTATATTTTTAGATAAATCTAGTAATTTAATTGAAGATGAATTAGTTTCAGCTGCTAATTGAGATGTCTCAGTGAAGAATTCTCTTAAAATTATCAACATATTATTAAAGTTTCTATTCAATTCATTCAGTTCAAATATATTGCTTATTGAATTAGTATTTACACTTAAATTACCTTCTGATATTAATTTGGTTGAATGAATTATTTCTTTAATTGGAGTAGTGATTTGTGATGTAGTTATCGTTGCTATGAGTACTGAAATAACTATTGATATTAAAATAAATATTACTGATATTACTTCAATACTAGTAGCTGTAGCAGATAGTTCGGATTTTGGAACTACAGCAACAAACTTCCACTCCTTTAAATCATCAGTATCAAATACTCCGTACGAAGTTATACCTGATTGTTTAAATTCGAAATTACCTTCATTTACATTCTCAATTTTGGATATTATATCACTAGAAATTTTTTCTCCAATCTGATTTGCATCATTAGATGCAAGTATATTTCCTTCTTTGTTGATAATAAATATCTTTCCTTGAATCCCTATCTTAGCATCCTTTATCAGATCGGAAAATTTATTTTCATCTAAATTTACTTGAAGCACTCCAATAGCTTTACCACTTATTTGATTCTTAATTAAGATAGATTTGCTTATTACTAATTCCTTAGAATCCTTAGAATTAGATAAAATATTTTTCATAGGTTCTGACCATATAGGTTTTCCGTTTGCATTAATTGTATCTTTGTACCAATTTGAGGCTTTAATTTGATCATTTATTTCTTTACTTGTTATGCTTAATGTATTTGATGAATCAGATGCTGCCGATAACCCATCATCACTATAAAAATATACACTCTTAATTGGGGAATATTTATTAGTACTTGCTGAATAAGCAATATTTTTTAATAAAGTTTCTAACTCCATTCTTCTCTTAGATACTAAAAAACTATCTGTTGGAGGATTGTTAATTATTGATAATATTTGTTCATTAGTAGCAGTCTGATATATCATAGCATCTACGTTTGAATTCATTGTCTGAATAAACTTTTTATTATCATTTAAAATTTGCAATGTTGACATTTTAAAATCTTCTGTCACTTTGTTTTTAGTTATGATAAATGTAGCTACTCCTGATACTAATGAGGAGAATATTAATAGAATCGTAAAAGTTAACACTAGTTTTCTTAATAATCCACCTTTTAACTTCAATTCTTTTAAATTAAAATTATTATTAACTTTGAATTTGGGATATCTTATCTTGATGTTTCTCATAACTTATTCCCCCTGCACATTGTGTAAAAAAATTGAATTCTATAATACATTAATCACCTTGATTAAAATTAATACTTAACCTTTAACAGCACCATTAGTTAATCCTCCGATTATATATTTTTGAAGGAATATAAATATTAAAACAACAGGTAGAACTAAAAGCACTCCATAAGCCATTATGGCATTCCATTGTATACCATACTTACCCATAAAATTATATATACTAGCTGTCATTGTCCTCTTTTCAGGGCTAGTTAAGAATGTAAGTGAATAAGCTAAGTCTCCCCAAGCATATAAGAATGAAAAAGCTCCGGTCATTATTAATCCTGGATAAGATATTGGAAGCATTATTCTAGTAAACGCTGTAAATGTATTACATCCATCAATCTTAGCTGAATCTTCAAGTTCCTTTGGCATTGCTAGAAAATACGTTCTCAAAATCAATACTACAAACGGAACAGATATAGTTGCATCTGATAATATAGGAGCAAGGAGATTATCTAATAAATGCAAGTTCTTATATACTAAAAACATTGGTGTTAATATTAATGCTACAGGCAGCATTTGTGTTGTTAAAAATATTATGATGAATAACTTTTTACCTCTCATCCTAAATCTCGCTAGACCATAGGCTGCTGGTATAGCCAATATACATGCGAAAGCCATTGAAGTAAAAGCAACTTTACAACTATTAAAAAATGCTACTACTATATTATTTTTATCAGTAAATTGTGATGTATAACTCTCTAGCGTAAATTCTTTAGGTATAAAGGTTGGAGGTGATGTGAAAATTTCAGCATTGTTTTTAAATGAGCTTACTATTATCCAATAAATCGGAAACAGCATGATACAAGCTATGAAAATTGATACACAACACAATACTATATTTTTTTGTTCATCATTAAGATTAAGAAACTTTTTCTTCATTATCCCATCACCTCATCTTCCTTAATTAATGCAAGATACCCTAAACTTACACAGAATAAAATCGCAAACAGTATATTAGCAACAGCTGCGCCTTTACTGAAGGAGAATTGTGTAAATGATAGTTTATATGCGAAGGTCGACATCAACTCAGTACTATTAACTGGTCCACCATTTGTCATAACAAATACTAAATCAAAAACCTTAAAGGTATAAATGAATCCAAGAACCAATACGGATAAAATTGCTGGCTTTAATGACGGTAAAGTAATTTTGAAGAATCTCTGAAAAACATTCGCTCCATCAACTTTTCCCGCTTCATATAATGTAGAAGATATGTTACTTAACCCTGTTGTTAATAACAACATATTAAATGGAATTCCAACCCATGAGTTTGTTAGTATAACAGAGAACATAGATGTTTTACTATCTATTATCCATCCAATAGGCTGAGAAATTAGATGGGCTTTCATAAGTAATTCATTTATTATACCGCCGCTTGTACTATACATAAATTTAAATAATAATGCAGTTACTGTCATTGGTATAAGATAGCTGACTACCATAAGTCCTCTAAGAGGTTCTGAAACCTTAAATTTCATGTTAAAAAGTAAAGCTAACCCTAACCCTACAACAAATTGGATTGATATACTTCCTAATGTGAAAACTAGAGTATTCCAAATACTAATTGCGAGTGTTGGATCTTGAAACACTTCAATGTAGTTTTTTAATCCAACAAAAGGTTTAATTGCCTGACTAAAAGTTGTTACGTTTACATCACGAAAACTTAATATAAAGTTATATATAATTGGGTAACCCACAAAAGCTAACATAAATATTAATGCTGGAAGCACAAATAAATATCCTTTTCTTTCTTCTCTAATGAATTCACTACTATATTTATTTTTCAAAACTAATTCCACCTACCTTGCTTCAATTTTAAGGTGCCATTAATTAAGTTTTAAGGCACCTTAATTATATTAAGTTATTTTATTTTTTATTTAACACCTCATCGATCTTAACTTGAGCATCTTTTGCTGCTTGTTCCGGTGCCTTTGCGTTTGTAAAGCTTTCTTGTAATGCAGTAGACATAGCATCAGATATTTCGGGCCATTTTGGGTGCGGTCCTCTTGGCATAGCGTATTGTAGTTCATCTAAGAATACACTCATAACTGGATCTTTAGTTATCTTGTCATTACTTTCAGCAATATCTTTTCTTGGAGGAATATAACCAAAATCTGCACAATATGCATTCATATTATCTTTTTGTTGAGTGAATTTAATAAATTCCCAAGCTTCTGCTTCATGATGTCCTTTAATAATTCCCCAGTTTTCTCCACCTAGGTCTGATGCAAATACCTTATCTTTTGGAATTTTTACGACTCCCCAATTTAAGTTAGGTGCATCTTTCTTAACTGTATCTATAATCCATGGGCCATCTGTAATCATAGCTGCTTTATTAGTTACAAATTGCTTTTCTAAATCATTTTGTGTCCAGTTTATTACTTCTTTACTCATTGATCCATCTTTTATAAGATCAGTAAGGTATTGAAGAGAACTTATACCTGCTGCACTTCCAACTTCATTAAATTTAGCTCCTGTTGAAAGCAGCCATGGAAGATATTGAAATGTACCTTCTTCATTCTTAGGAGCAGATATAGCTAAACCGTAAGTATCTCCTTTTGTCAATTTCTTTGCAGCATCCTTTAATTCAGCAAAAGTTGTAGGAGGCTGAACACCTGCAGCACTTAATATATCTTTGTTATAATATAAAGCTAAATCATTACTTCCTAATGGAATACCATAGTATTTTCCATCTAATTGACATGATGAAATTGGCCCTGGATAAAATTGATCTTTCCCCTCATAAGAATTCATTTTATCAGTAATATCTGCAAATAATCCCATTGCTGCAAATGAAGCCATGTCCGGATTATCAACTAAACCAATGTCGGGTAATTTATCTGCAACAAGGCCGATAGTGAATTGTTTAGTAAGTTCAGCTCTTGGGACAAATTCAACTTCAACCTCTATTTTATCTTGTGACTTATTAAATTTGTCAGCTAAATTCTCCATAGCCTTTTGTTGTTGTTGACCATCAAAGTAATGCCATACTGTAAGCGTTGTCTTTCCAGACGGATCTGCTTTATCTTGAGGTGCGTTTGCGTTACTGCTTCCACTTCCACATCCAATGAATATACTTGCAGTCATAACTACGGCTGTCAAACAAGTTAGCAATGTTCTAGTTTTTTTCATTTTATTTCCCTCCTAAATTCTTATCTATAATAACGTTATTTACAATATTAATATTACAACTTGAAAACGTATTCCGATATTCTATTTTCATAAAAAAAGTGTACAATTATGATATTAATTTTTCATCCAATAAAAAAAGTGCAAAATTCTAAAATTAATTTTGCACTTTATATTTAATAAAATTTCATATATTCCTTTGGTGACATACCTGTTGATTCCTTAAACACTTTGCAAAAATATTTAGAATCACTATATCCGACCTTCTCAGCAACTTCATAAATTTTCAGTTTATTATTTGATAATAATTCCTTTGATTTATCAATCCTAAATTCTTTTAAATAATCTGAAAAGCTTTTTCCTAATTCTTTTGTAAATAATCGACTTAAATATTCTGGAGTTATATTCATCCCACTTGCTATCTCTTCAAGAGAAATTTTTTCACTATAATATTCTTTTATATAATTAATGGCTTTTCTTACAATCAATGAATTTACTGCAGCACCTTCATCATCTATTTTACTTACTTTATCAATTACATAATTTAACCGTTCTTTTAACTCATCAAATATATAAATAAATTTAATGGAGTCTAAAATACCCTCATTGTTAAATTCAGTATAAAGATCTTTATTGCATGCCTTAGAAACAGTCAATATCGAAAAAATGTACTTACTAGTAATATCAATTATATCAGCCGGAGTACATATATCAGCTTTCAAATATGAAATAAATTTCTTATTAATATCAATTAATTTTATTGAATCACTATTTCTTATTGCCTTTAACATTTCACTTTCAATTTCCCTGG
>Ga0209281_1001581_pt1 | contig 12392 bp, 9 predicted proteins | sample MedtruBG_FD_187514 | JGI IMG/M metagenome (GOLD analysis project Ga0209281, IMG submission 187514) | Root nodule microbial communities of legume samples collected from California, USA - Medicago truncatula BG (SPAdes) (version 2) | ecosystem: Host-associated > Plants > Roots > Nodule | place... | reverse complement strand
GCGCTGAAGGTTCTCCAGAATGGCTTCGTTGACGGCTGAGGATGCCTCCATCTGCGGCATATGACCGATGCCGGGGATGATGCGCAGCCGGGCGTTGGCGGGCAGGTCGGCTTGCTGCGGAACGGGGACGATCGCATCCCTCTCGCCCCACAGGATCGTCACCGGACAGGTCAATGCCGCAAGCTGACCGCCGATCGACTGCACCTGACCATGGTCGTCGGCAATCGTGTCGGCAATTGCCGAGAGTGCCTCCGGCACGCCCTCGAGCCGCTTGAAGCGAAGCGTTCCCTCGACCATGTCGCTGGTAATCTTCGACGGGTCGGCGAATAGCCGCTCCAGCACGCTGTGCAGCGGACGGCGGCGCTCGGCCGCAACGAAGTCGACGAGGAACTCCCGGCTGATCTGCCGGCTCAGCCCGATCGGCGCGATCAGCGTCAGCGAAGCCACGCGCGAGGGCCGATTGGCGGCGATTGCCGCGGCAACAGCCCCGCCGAAGGAGTGGGCAATGAGGTGAAGCTTGCCGGGCGCGACCGCTTCGACCGCCGCTTCCACGGCAGAGACGATCTTCGGGAAGATATCGCCGCCCGCGATCGGCGACGACGCGCCGTGTCCGGGCAGATCAATGGCGACCACCCGCATGCTTTCGGCGAGCGCCGACTGATTGAACAGCCAGGTTGAAAGGTCGCCGCCAAACCCGTGCAGCAGCACCACCGTCTCATCGCTCTGCGGTCCCGCCTCGAGAAGGTTGATCGCGCCGCCATCGACTACGATCGTGCGCGGCACGGCGGCGCCACCTTCGCCTTCGTCGCCCCCGCCAAGCCGGTCGGCGTAGCTTTCGATGAAGGCGTCGATCTCTTCCGGCGTCGCCACTTCGTCGGCGATCACGCCGGCGAGCGCGCCGACCGGCGCCGTGGTTCCCTCGGCAAGGACGATGCGTCTCAGCGTGCCGCTGGCGGCGGCTTCGACGACATTGGTGACCTTCGTGGTTTCGATCTCCAGGATTTCCTGGCCGCGCGTGACAGGGTCACCCTCGCCGACCATCCACTGGGTGATCTTGCCTTCGGTCATCGTCATTCCCCATTTGGGAACGGTGACTGCCTCGATTGACGACATCGTGGTCTACCTCTTGATAATGGAGGTCGCGGCCTTCGCCACGGCATCGGCCGAGGGGATATAGGCGTCCTCGAGATTGGGGGCGTAAGGAACCGGCGCATGGGGCGCCGTCACCAGCTTGATCGGCGCCTTCAGTGCATCGAAGCACTTGTCGGCCAAGAGCGCCGAGATATCGGCGGCAACGCTGCAGCGCGGATTGGCTTCGTCGACGATGACGACACGGCCGATCGTCTCTGTGAACTCCAGCAGCGTATCCTCGTCGAGCGGCGAGGTAGTGCGGGGGTCGATGATGCAGGCGGAGATACCCTCGGCCGCCAGCTTGCGGGCGGCCTCTTCGGCTACCTGGACCATGCGGCCGATGGCGACGATCAGCACGTCCTTGCCGTCTCGCGCTACCCGCGCCTCGCCGAATGGGATCGTATAGGCGCCGTCCGGCACCTCCCCCACCGTGTCATAGAGCATCTTGTGCTCGAGGAAGATCACCGGATCGTCGTCGCGGATCGCCTGCAGCAGCAGGCCCTTGGCGTCATAGGGGGTCGACGGGATGACCACCTTGAGACCGGGAATGTGGGTGAAGATCGGATAAAGCGCCTGGGTGTGCTGAGAGCCGGAGCGGCTGCCGGCGCCATAGGTGGCGCGAATGACGAGCGGGGTCTTGGCGCGGCCGCCGAACATGTAGCGGAACTTCGCCGCCTGGTTCATGATCTGGTCGAGGCAGACGCCGGCGAAGTCGACGAACATGATTTCCGCGATCGGGCGCAGACCGGTCAGCGCTGCCCCTGCAGCCGCGCCGATAAAAGCCGCCTCGCTGATCGGCGTGTCGCGAATGCGCTCCGGCCCGAAGGCGTCGAGCAGCCCGCGGGTCACGCCGAACGGACCGCCCCAGGCATCCTTCACCCCGTTGGCGCCGGCGCCGCCGGTCAGATCCTCGCCCATCATGATCACCCGCGGATCGCGGCCCATCTCAAAATGAAGGGCTTCGTTCAGGGCCTGCCGAAAAGACTTCTGTGCCATCGTCGCGGCTCCTTACAAATACTTGACGTAAACATCCGTGGTGAGCGCAGCGAGCGGCGGGAACGGCGCCGCCCTGGCCGCACTGACGGCACGATCGATCTCGGCTTCGACCGCCTCGTCGACGGTATCGAGCTCTGCCATCTCGACCAGCGACACCTCCTTGACGCGTTGGCGGAAATTGGTGAGGCAATCGCGCTCGCGGCGCATCGCCGCCTTCTCTTCCGGGGTGCGGTAGGTATCGGGGTCCCCGCTGTAGTGGCCGTAATAGCGCGGCACATGCACGTGCAGCATGGTCGGGCCGCCGCCCGCCCGGGCGCGCTCCACCGCCTCGCCCGCCGCCGCATAGACGCTGAAGATGTCGGTGCCGTCGACCTCGATGGTCGGGATGTCATAGCTTTCGGCACGGCGGGTGAAGCTGCCGGCCGACACGTGCGCATTCGCCGTCGCCTCGCCGAAGCCGTTATCCTCGATGACGAAGATGATCGGCAGCATCCAGATCTTGGCGAGGTTGAAGCTTTCCGACATGACCCCTTCATTCATGGCGCCGTCGCCGGCAAAGGCGACCGCCACCTGCCCGGTGCCGAGCAGCTTGGCGCTCAGCGCCGCGCCGCAGGTGATCGGCGCTCCTGCCGCCACGATGCCGTTCGCACCCAGCATCCCCTTGCGCAGGTCGGCAATGTGCATAGACCCGCCCTTGCCGCCGCAGGTGCCGCTGGCGCGGCCGAACAGCTCGGCCATCATGCCATCGATGTCGACCCCTTTGGCGATCGAGTGGCCGTGACCGCGGTGGGTCGAGGAGATGTAGTCGTCGTCGCGAAGCTGCAGACAGACGCCGACGGCGCTTGCCTCCTGCCCGGCATAAAGATGGGTGTTGCCGGGGATATCGCCGGTCCCCATCTCCTCCATAACCCGCTCCTCGAACCGGCGGATCGTCCGCATGGTCCGATAGACGTTGACGAGCTCCTCACGTGAGAACTGTAAAGCCGACATTGCAAACTCCCCTTATAGCTTTGCGCTGATAGCAGCTTCTCGCCCGCGCGCCGGTCACGGTCGAGCATCCGTGTGCCAGTTCTGAACTCGGCTGCGGTTGACCGGAATACGATCAACCGCAGCCACTGGAATCCACCCGTCTTGGGAAGGTGGACCACCGGACCCATAGACTGACCTCAAGGGTCAGCCGAAAAAGCCCTGCAACTCCCGCGCAAGTGCGTCGGGTTGTTCTTCCGCCAGATAATGACCGCAGGACTCTATCGCGGTCCCCCGAACGTTGGTTGCGATCTTCTGCAATTGTGCGACCAGGTCCGGCATTGACCCTTGATCGGCCCGCACCGCGAGAACCGGCATTTCCAGCTTGCCCTTGGCACTGAGTTCCCGGTTTTGCTGTGCCGACAGCGTGACCGCGCGGTAGTAGGCAAGCCCGCCCTTGAGCCCGCTGTACAGGAAGACGCGGAGATACTCTTCGAAGTCGGCGTCGGAGAACACCTGCGGATTAGCGGCCTTGCGCTGCAGGAACCAATTCAGATAGATGTGCTCCCTGCCCTCAATAAGCGTTTCCGGCAAGTCAGCAACGTTGTGGAAGGCGACATGCCACGTACGCCACGCTACGTCCGAAGACCAGGGCAGCGCGTCGGGAAGACTGATGCCAGGTATTCCCGTATCGAGGATAGCTAACCCTTTAACGCTGCTTCCGTAGAGTGCTGCGTAGGGATATGCGACCCACGCGCCGATATCGTGGGCCACGAGGAAGTGGCGATCGACGCCCAGTCTTTCGACGAGCCCGCGTGCGATTTTCGCGATGCTCATCGTATCAAAGCCGCCCATCGGGCGATCGGAGTCTCCCTGTCCCGGCAGATCGGGTGCAATGATCCTGTAGCGCGTGCCGAGGACCGGCATGATTTTGCGCCAAGCATACCAGCTCTGTGGAAAGCCCGCGAACAGGAGGAGGACTTCGCCATCCGCTCTCCCGCCACTGACATAATGCAACCTGACACCGTCCACAGTTGCAAAGCCGCGTTCGAAGCCCTCTATCCCGGTTCCCGGCCACTCTTGTCTTTCAAGCATCGCGCTCTCCCACTCGCAAGTAATCTATTGCCTTAATTCCAAACGTCGTTGTCCAACTCTCAAGATGGCGTCCACAATCCTTGGCGGCGCCGAAGCCTTGCCGATCCCAATCGGCAAGACCCAGCCTACCAAACCTTCAGAACGGGTCGCGCGCGGCGGTCAGCCAGCCCCCGTCCATTACGTAGGCGCTGCCGTGGACGTAGTCCGCGTCATCGCTTCCTAGGAAGGCTGCAAGTTTTGCGATTTCCTCAGGCTGGCACCAGCGTCTTGCCGGCACCTTGCTGATTGCAAGGTCCATGTCTGGAGAGGCCGCATTGTGTTCGGGCAAGGCCAGAGGAGTGGCCGTTGCTCCGGGGCAGATGGAATTGACCCTGATGCCACGCGCACCGTACTCAAACGTGAGCTGACGTGTCAAACCTATGACACCATGTTTGGAAGCTGTATAGGCCGACCCTCCGCCAGCAGCACTAAATCCCGACGTGGAGGCCGTATTGATGATGGCACCTTTGCCCTGCGCCAACATTTGCGGGATAACTGCCCGCGCCATCAGGAACGGACCGGTCAGGTTTACCGCAAGCACCCTGTTCCATTCCTCGAGACTGACTTCATGTGCCGGGGCATGCGCGTCGAGAACGCCCGCATTGTTGCAGAGTAGATCGATGCGCCCCCACCGGGCGATGATCGTTTCTACGCCGCGCTGAACGCTTTGCGGATCGCTCACATCGACCTGCAATGGAAACGCCATTTCCGGTGCTTCCAGTTTTTCGACCGTTTCCACGGCGCGCGCCATATTGATGTCGAGAGCGGCGACGTACGCCCCTCTGGACACAAACTCGCTTACCATCGCCCGTCCCATGCCGGACCCGGCGCCAGTCACGACAACCACTCGACCGCTATAGCTACTCACCGTTAAACCTTTCCTCTTCTTGATTACCGTTCTCGCAGCCCAGGATGCGATCACTTTCGGCAATGGTCTCCGCGCGAACCTGCTGCCGCCGCGAGCCACGAACAATTTCTCAATTCGGCACCCGAGCTCGCTTGAAAGCGTTCCGCCAACTCGCCGCCGTCACCGTCAGCAAGCATGCAAGGAGGAGCAACGAAAAAACTGCATTGACCGAGGGCGTGAACCCAAACCGCATCTGGTTGAAGACCCAGATCGGCAAAGTCGGTGAGCCACCCGACAGGAATAGCGTGACCATCACGTCATCGGCTGAAAGGGTGAGACCGAGAAACGCGCTGGCGGCGACGGTTCCCCTGATCATCGGGAACAGAACATAGGCAAAGCTTTGCCACCGGTTCGCTCCAAGATCCAACGACGCCTCAACGAGACTCGGATCGATGCGCCGCAGCCGTACCAGCAACAGAAGCAGGGTCACCGGCATGACAAAGCTCATCTGCCCGACGACAATGCGCGTGATGCCGGATGGGATACCAAACACTTCCGTCCCGAGCACCATCTCGATGCCCAGAACGACGCCCGGAGTGGCGATCGGAAGGGCGAACGCCATTTCGTAGAAACGCGCTCCCTTGAGCCTGGCGTAGTGCACGATCAGGGCAAATGCTGTGCCGACCACGACCGATACCGATACGACACATGCAGCAACCACGACAGAGCGCCTCGCAGCCTCGATCAGGGACTGGTCCTGAAGAAGTTCGCGGTACCAGTGCAGTGTCAGCCCTTCAATGGGGAAAACCTGCAAGTTTGCTGAGTTGAACGAGAACAGAACAATGATGGCCAGCGGCGCGTACAGGTAAGCAATCGCAGCGACAAAACCAAGGGCGCCAAGACGGCGACCCAAGCGGGCTGCCGGATTTGCCGCAGTCGCGACTGTTTGATCAGACTCTCCGCCTACCATAACACCCTTCGAAGGACACAGGGCGATGATGACGCCAACAAGTAAACCAACGCTCAGCATCAGCGTAACGGCAACGGCCGCGCCGTAAGGCCAGTTGTTAGCAAATCCGAATTGCGTGGAGACAACTACTCCCAGTGTCGTGCCATCGATTCCGCCGATCATTGCCGGAGTGACGAAGTCGCCAACAGTGACGAGAAACGCCAGTGAAAAGCCTATCGCCAGGTTTCTGCGAGTAAGCGGCCAGACAAGATGGACGAAGGTCTGAAAGGCGGTCGCGCCGGAGTCTTCCGATGCTTCGAAGAGGTCCCGCGGGATCTTCTCGAACGCTCCCATGGTCGAGATGAAGATGAACGGTACAGAGATGTAGGCGAAGACGATAACGACTGCAGTTGGGCTGTAGAGAAACGCTTCCGACGGCGCGTCCAATATGCCGCTCGACACCAGGGCCGCGTTTAGCACTCCCGACTGGCCGAGGATTACCCGCCATGCAAAAATCCGCATGAGGAGACTGATCCACAGCGGAATGACCACAAGCATTGTCAGCAGGGCTCTATTGCGTCCTACGACCCTGCCGACATAAAAGGCCAGCGGATATGCAATAATCGTTGCGAATACGCACGCGATAAAACTGAACGAGAGCGTGCGCCACAGCAACGCCCAGAAACCCGCCGAATTCCAGATGCGCGCGTAATTTGCCAACGAGGGTTCAAAGATAATGACACCCGCCGACGACCTGAGAAAGCTCGTTCCTATAAGTAGGAGATTGGGCAGAACAACGATGAGGAAAAGCCAAGCCACCACGGGAACGCTTGCGAAACTGAATTTCAGGGGCAAGCGTCGCCGAAATGTTTTGCGGTCAGCAGCTATTGTCGCGATGCTATCAGTCATAAAACACCTGCGTGTTTATGAGATCGAAACCGACCTGCACCGGTTGGCCTACAACGAAAGTTGACTCTCGCGCGGCTGGCACGGTTCCGATCAGACTGAGACCACCGCAACGGACGTTGACCTCACAGTTCGTCCCCAGGAAAAGAACGTCTTCGACCATTCCGGGAACTGCGTCGGGCGAGCGGTCGGCACCGTTCAGCGCCTTCACTTGAACCGCCTCGTACCTTATTGCCATCCTTGCTGTTCCACCTCTTTCGGAGGTAAGGCCAGCAATCCTGGTACCCTCAATCGTCCCGGCGTAACCGCTGCCCGCCGGCTCGAAACGAACAGGGACGAGGTTCGAACGCCCGACGAATCTGGACACGAATTCGTTCTGAGGCGCAAAATAAATTTCTCTCGGGGTAGCTAGCTGGGCGATTTTGCCATCGTGCAGGACGACAACGCGGTCGGACATGGACAGCGCTTCGCCCTGATCGTGCGTGACGTACATGAACGCGATCCCGAGCTCCTTCTGCAGGGCTACCAATGTATGTTGCATCTGCTGCCGCAAGCGGAGATCGAGAGCGGCAAGGGGCTCGTCCAGAAGAAGAAGTTTTGGCCGAGAAACTATCGAACGCGCCAGAGCCGCTCGCTGACGTTGTCCACCCGAAAGTTGGTGCGGCAGCCGGTCGGCAAAGGTCGAAAGTTCGACGAGCGACAGCGTTTCCTCGGCCTTCTTCCGACGACTTGCCTTTGGCTCACCTCGCATGCGGAGAGGATACTCAACATTTTCCCGCACCGTGAGGTGCGGGAACAATGCGTAGCTCTGGAATACCGTGCGAACGTCCCGCTTGAAGGGCGGGACCGCATTCATCACATCTCCCTCCATCACGATCTGGCCGTTATCCGGCTTTTCGAAACCTGCAACGGTCCTGAGGATGGTGGTCTTGCCGGATCCGCTCGGTCCAAGTATCGAGAAAAACTCTCCCGGCTTCACCGAGAATGATACCTTCTCGAGCGCCGGCTTTTGTGCGCCCTCATAGGTTTTTGATACCCCGACAAGCGAAAGTACCGGGCCGGTTTCACGTGTTCCCATGGCCAGTCTCCAGAGCTAATTTACGCCGACATCAAAGGGTGCCGGCCAGGAAGTCATTCCAGATCTGGATTCGGCGCTCGACGTCCTCGGGCTCACGGAAGAATACGAGATTGTCCTTGAAATTCGGGTCTTCGGAGTCCGGGATGTTCGTGTTCGTCAGCTCTTCCTCAGAAAGCCCTGCCTTAAGGGCGTCGGCGCCGGTGAGAATACCGTTGCTCCCCGAGAATTTCATGAATCTCGCCTGCCAGGGCAGGGACATTGTGTCATTCAGGAACTTGTAAACTATATCCCGCTGCCCCTTCGGCGTCACAAATGTGCCTTCGATCCAGGAGGGAGTGCCTTCCTTAGGCAGCGAATACTTGGAGTTTATGCCCTTTTTCTTAAGGGAGTTCACAACAGCCACGTTGTGACAGTAGCCGATCAACGCCTCACCGGACGCATAGAGGTTGGCGGCATCGTCAAAGCCCCGCGTAACCACCCGTACCTGCTGCCGGAGTGCGCGAAGCGCATCGGTGACGCTGGTAAACTCTTCCTCGGTCAGGTTGAAAGGATCCTTGGCCCCAACGTAGAGCGCCACCATCGGAATGTTGACGGTGGCGTCATCGAAAGTCGTCACCTTGCCCTTATAGGCTTCGTCCCACAGGCTTCCCCAGGTCATGGGTGGCTCTTTGATCACATCACCATTGTACTGAAGTGGCTGTGTGCCCCAGTGGAGCGGAATACCCATGAGGGCGCCCTCAACCGAGAGAGGCTCCTTCCAATTCAGCCCCGGAAGGACATTTGCAACGTTGGGAACCTTGGAGATATCGAACGGAGCAATCTGTCCTGCCTTCTTGAGGCGGCCGGCTGTGGAAGCTTCAGAATAAACGACGTCAGGCTTCACAGCGCCGGATTGAAGTTGCGCAAATACTTCATCAAGCGAGGAGATGACAACGGGCTTTACCTTGACCCCGCCATTGGCCTCTTCCCATTCCGCGATCCATTCAGCTTCATGGTAGGTCTCCCAGGTGAGCAGGGTGATTGGCTCCTCGTCTGCCCAAGCCTTTCGAATGATTGCCGGCGCAAGGAGCGAGGTGGCTGCGATGGCACCACCCGCTTTCAGGATCGTGCGGCGAGTAGTCGAGTGCGGCATTTTATCGGACATTTTTTTGATCCCCTTTTGTTATCTAACTAACGACAGTTAGATGACTCCATATCATGTTCGGAGTCAACATTTTTTAGCGATGTTATCGTTTACATGTCCGCCGAGTCTTCGGCCAAGGTGGAAGCCGGCGACTCCTAAGAATTGCATGAGCCGAGACATACATATAGAGGAAGCGGTAAGCAGCCTTGTTAGCGGAGGCTCAAAGCCGCCATTTGTTAGGACCTATAGATGACCCTGCCGCCTCGAGTTCAGCAAGCGTGTGATGAAATGCGCCGCCACCTCGATCAATTTGACTGGACCAAATTGACTAACGGGCGTCGCCAAGTTCTTGAAGCTTTTCTCGAACTTGCAACAACGCAAGGTTTCTCTGGCGTAACGATGAGAGGACTCGCCAAGGCTCTAAATGTGAAGGCGTCCAGTATCTATTTCCACTTTCCAGACGGGCGAGATGAAATCGTCGCCCAAACGCTGCGGTGGCATTATCACTGCTGGGGTTCCGCGATCCTCAGCGCTGTCGAGAACAGTGCTGACCCGAGCGAATTTTGGGACAGCATGATCCGGACGCATGTTAAGCGTCAGCTCGAGCTTCCAGAAAGCGATCTATGGGACATACTCGTTGCCACGGATCGTATCTGCTGTTTCCTACAGCCGGGAATTCGGCAGGAAATTGAGCACTGGCTGCAGTTGTGTGTGCAAATGTACGAGGCAGCGGCCTGCGAAATGGGCTACAATAATTGCGAGGTTTCGGCGCGCGCCATCATAAAGCTGCTCGATGGCGTCAGGTCATGGTGCGACTGGTCAGGACCAGGCAGCGATCTCGAAGCGTGCACCGCGCGCGCCATCGCGATGTCGCGCGCGATTTTGTCGTCGCAGTCTGACCAGGCAAACGCCTCCATAGACTGCGTGGGGAGTGTGAGCACGGGGCGTCCGGCCCCATCACGACGGCGATGATCGATGCCACTTATATCAGAAGGAACTGACCCGCGGTTTGCTTCCTGTCGGGCTGTATGAGCAATCAGGTCCGTGATTGCGCAGCAGGCGTCTGGCCTTCAGTCGTATGATCGTTGCCCGTTTGCCACACGCGGTCAGCGGGATAGTAAAAGACCCCTGACGAAACATGCATTATATCAGCCAAGGACACGAACCTTGCGTTGCAGGTGCTGCCCGAAATGTGGCAGTTATTCTCTGCTTGTTCCGGCAAATGCCGGAAACTGATCCGCCTTGAAAACGCGACCACTCGGTGCGTGCCGGAGAGACTGATTGACTAGACTAGAACTGATCGATCGCATCAAAAAGATATGTGTCGAACTCTCTGGGCAGACGGTTGATGCGGCCCATTACGTTATCAACAATGCGGATGAGATTCCATTTCATTCGATGCGGGAGGTTGCGCGGCGAGCGAAGATCCAGCCGGTCAGCCTTGTGAGGCTAGCTCAAAAGTTGGGATTGGCGGGCTACGGCGAACTGCGGCAGCAGTTTATCGATACTACACCGGAGCGACATCAACGGGATCGCCAGTCCGTAAACCGGAACGTGTTGAGTGCGCAAACACTCATCGCTGAAATGGGCAAAAGCCCCGGACTCAAGGCTTTCGTCGATTCCTTCTTCGCAACCGAGCAAGCGATCGTTGAACAGGCAAGAACGCATCTGTCGGAAGAAAGACTCGAGAGCGCCGTGGAACTCCTGGCCCGCGCCCCAAAAGTCTATGTCATAGGCCGACGAACGGCGTTTACACCGGCTTTTACCCTTGCCTACACCCTGCAAAAGGCTCGACCGAACATAGTTCTGCTGGACACTCCTGGAGGAGCGCCCGAAGGAGCGCTGGACGATATCCAGCCTGATGACGCCTTCGTAGCGGTTACCTTTGCGCCTTTCAACCGACTGGTTCAAAGGTTGACCGAGAAGGCGTCACTTTCAGGGGCGCGAGTTATTGCGATCACTGACAGCTTCGCCGCGCCCATCAGCAAGTTTGCGGGGCCATTACATTTCGTGGCGCAGACGGCCGGCCGGGCATTCCCCGAATCCACGCTAGGAGCAATAGCGATTGCGAACATCCTTGCGGCCTTGACCATCAGCAGGCTCGGTGAAGTTGCACAACGTAGAATTCGCGAAAATGAGCGCTTTCTGGTGAACTCCGGCGAGTATCTCCTATCGGGCGCTCCCAAGAGACGTGGACGCCCGTCAAAAAGCAACTGACACCGGGCCGTCCGAAGGCGACCTGCGGCTATCTCGATCATCGCTGCAGCTTCCTTGCGAAGGAGTTTGCCGGTTTGATCGCGCCGCCATGCGGACGCTAGAAGGCAGCCGAAGCGAGGGGCCGCAGTGTCGTAGTCTTTTCTAGGGAGGCACCAAACGCGACCGGTTGGTGAACCGGAAGCCGGATAGCTTGCGAGCTCCGATGCGACGTCGACTAGGCGTTAGATTCTGTCATGGATGTCGCTCAAAGCTGTCCGGCTTCAATTCGCGGGAGGTCAACGACTACGCCGGCCGTTCTGAAAGTCGGCCGCCCAGTTGTGCCGCGAGTGCCGCCTTCAGCTCCGGAATTGCCTCAAAAAGATCTGCGACGAGGCCGTAGTCGGCGACCTGGAAGATCGGCGCCTCCTCGTCCTTGTTGATCGCGACGATCACCTTGGAATCCTTCATGCCGGCGAGATGCTGGATGGCGCCGGAAATGCCGCAGGCGATGTAAAGGTCGGGCGCGACCACCTTGCCGGTCTGGCCGACCTGCCAATCGTTTGGCGCATAGCCGGCATCGACGGCGGCGCGGCTGGCTCCGACGGCGGCACCGAGCTTGTCGGCGACCGGCAGGATCACTTCCTTGAACTTTTCCGCCGAGCCGAGCGCCCGGCCGCCGGAGATGATGATCTTCGCCGAGGTCAGTTCCGGCCGGTCAGAGGAGGACAGCGCATCGGAAACATGCCTGGACAGATCGGAAGAAAAAGCTGTCGCCGAGATTTCCTCGACGACAGCTGAGGTGCTGCCTTGGGAGGCAGACGGGAAGGCCGTGGTGCGGACAGTGATCACTTTCTTCGCTTCGGTTGTCTGCACCGTCTGGATGGCGTTGCCGGCATAGATCGGCCGCTCGAAGGTGTCACTGGAAACCACCTCGATGATTTCCGAAACCTGGGCGACGTCGAGAAGGGCTGCGACCCGCGGCATGACGTTCTTGCCGACCGAGGTGGCGGCGGCAACGACGGTGTCGTAATTGCCGGCGAGCGAAACGATCAGGGCCGCCAGCGGC
>Ga0209281_1001580_pt1 | contig 12399 bp, 12 predicted proteins | sample MedtruBG_FD_187514 | JGI IMG/M metagenome (GOLD analysis project Ga0209281, IMG submission 187514) | Root nodule microbial communities of legume samples collected from California, USA - Medicago truncatula BG (SPAdes) (version 2) | ecosystem: Host-associated > Plants > Roots > Nodule | place... | reverse complement strand
ATGTGCCGAAGATCGTCGACTGGTACATGGAGGGCAAGATCGAGATCGATCCGATGATCACCCACACCATGCCGCTCGAGGACATCAACAAGGGTTTCGAGCTCATGCATTCCGGCGAGAGCATTCGCTCTGTGGTCCTCTATTGAGTTCGCAATCTCACTCAGGAAAGCGCCGGAGATCATTGAATCCGGCGCTTTTTCTCCCGCCGGAAACTACTCGATGATCTATGTCGATGCCGATGCATGCCCGGTAAAGCCGGAAATCCTGAAGGTGGCCGAGCGCCATGGTCTCGAGGTGACCTTCGTCGCCAATTCCGGCCTGCGTCCCTCGCGCGATCCGATGGTTCGCAACGTCATCGTGTCGGCCGGTTTCGACGCAGCGGATGATTGGATCGCCGAACGCGCCAAGGACGGCGATATCGTCGTCACTGCCGACGTGCCGCTTGCCGTGCGCTGCGTCGGCGCCGGGGCACTCGTCACCGGTCCGACCGGGCGCGTCTTCGACGAGACCAACATCGGCATGGCATCCGCGATGCGCGACCTCTCGGCCCATCTCAGGGAGACCGGGGAAAGCAAAGGCTACAACGCCGCCCTCACCTCCCGCAACCGCTCCGCCTTTCTCGAAACGCTTGACCGACTCTGCCGACGGGTAAAAAGGTAGAACCGGCGAACGGAGGCGGCGAATGGATCGGAAGGCAGGCCTGCGGCACTGGCCGTTCTATCTCGCCCTGACGGGCGGGTTGCTCAGCCTGCCGATCGGTTTTGCATTCTTCCGCGCAGAAGCAATCGAGGTCGCCGCCATCCTCTTTTTCCTTATCTATCTGTCGATCACGGCTTTGCGGCTTCCCAAACTGACCGGCAGCTATCTCGAGGCCAATGCGCGCGACACGGGCGAGCCGGAGCCGATCATCTTTCTCGTGACGCTCGTTGCCGCGGCAACTTCGCTGGTGGCCCTGTTCCTCGCGCTGAACCGCGCCGGGGGCGGCGGCACTGTGGGGCTGTCCATCGCCTTCGCAGCGGTTGCGCTCGGCTGGGCGACGATCCACACCATGGCGGCGCTGCATTATGCTCATCTTTACTGGCTTGCCGGCCGCAATGATCCCGCCAGCAATCCCGCAGCGCGCGGTCTTGCATTCCCGGAGACCGACAGCCCCGGCGGATACGATTTCCTCTATTTCGCCTTCGTCATCGGGATGACGGCGCAGACTTCGGACGTCGCCATCACGACAACGGCGATGCGCCGCGTCAACCTGATGCACGCGATCGTCTCGTTCTTCTTCAACACGGTGCTCGTCGCCGCCGCCGTCAATGCCGCGGTTCAGCTTGCAGGCGCCACCCCATGAAATTCAGGAGCCAAGAATGAAAGTAATCTCGCAAAACACGGCCTTCGGCGGCATGCAGGGCGTCTACGCTCATGATTCCACGGCCTGCAAAGGCGAAATGACCTTCGCCGTCTTCGTCCCGCCGCAGGCGATCACGGAGCCTCGCCCCGTTCTCTGGTATCTCTCCGGCCTCACCTGCACCCACGCCAATGTCATGGAAAAAGGCGAGTACCGGCGTATGGCCTCGGAGCTGGGGCTCATCATCGTCTGCCCGGATACGAGCCCAAGAGGAGCGGATGTTCCCGATGAGCTCACCAACTGGCAGATGGGCAAGGGCGCCGGCTTCTATCTCGATGCAACGGAGAAGCCCTGGGCCGAGCACTATCGGATGTACAGCTATATCACAGAAGAACTCCCGGCCCTCGTCGGCCAGCATTTCCGCGTGGATATGGGCCGCCAGGGTATCTTCGGCCACTCGATGGGCGGGCATGGCGCCATGACGGTCGCTCTCAAGCACCCCGAGCGTTTCAAGAGTTGCTCCGCCTTCGCGCCGATCGTCGCGCCGTCTTCCGCCGACTGGTCGGTCGGTGCCTTCGAGAAGTATCTCGGCCCCGATAAGGCCGCCTGGCGGGAATACGATGCCTGCGCCCTCGTCGAGGACGGCGCCCGCTTCCCGGAATTCCTGATCGACCAGGGCAAGGCGGATAGCTTCCTCGAAAACGGTCTGCGCCCCTGGCTGTTCGAAGAAGCCGTCAAAGGAACGGACATCGGGCTTACGCTCCGGATGCACGAGCGTTACGACCATTCCTATTATTTCATCTCGACCTTCATGGACGACCATCTCAGGTGGCACGCCGAGAGGCTCGGCTGACATGATGCAGCCTTCTCGGATCGGAACGATTTGATGAACCATATCCTCCTCGTCGGTGCCGGCGGCGCCCTCGGCTCCGTCCTGCGCTACCTCGTCGGCCTCTGGATGCTGCAGCGCGCCGGTCCCGCCTTTCCCTGGGGGACGCTGTTCGTGAACGTCACTGGCTCCTTTCTGGTCGGTTTTCTGGCGGAGTTCATCATGCACAAGATGGGTGCCTCGCCGGAAATGCGCGTGTTCCTGATCACCGGCGTTCTGGGGGGCTACACGACGTTCTCGGCCTTTTCGCTCGACGCGATCGCCCTTCTCGAACACGGGCAGACGATGAGTGGCCTCGCCTATATCGTGGCGAGCGTCGGTCTTTCGATGCTTGCCGTGTTCGCCGGGCTGGCCCTGATGCGCGCAATGGTCTAAAGCCAGCCTTTAAGGAAAAGAAGGCGGATTTCTGCAAGATGGCGGGCATAGAACACAGGCAGGTGGACAGCGACGAAGCGGGAATGCGTCTCGACCGCTGGTTCAAGGTGCATTTCCCCGGACTGGGCTTCGGTCCGCTGCAGAAGCTGCTGCGTTCCGGACAGATCCGCGTGGATGGGGCGCGGGCAAAATCCGACACGCGCATACAACCCGGTCAGACGATCCGCATTCCGCCGCTGGGCGTCGATCCGAAGGAAGCGAAATCCGGGCCGATCGGAGGTCGTGACCTGCGCCAATCGCCGGACGGCGAGCTTCTGTCGCGCATGGTGCTGCATGAGGATGCCAAGGTCATCGTGCTCAACAAACCGGCCGGCCTTGCCGTTCAGGGCGGCTCGGGCGTCAACCGGCATATAGACAAGATGCTCGAGGCCTGGACCAGCCAGAAGGGCGAAAAGCCGCGCCTCGTCCATCGTCTCGATCGTGATACGTCCGGTGTACTTGTCGTCGCCCGCACGCGCGGGGCTGCGCAACAGCTGACCGCGGCGTTTCGCGAGCGCGACACCAAGAAGACGTACTGGGCCCTGGTCAGGGGCGTGCCGCGCAAGCGGGAAGACAAGATTTCCACCTGGCTCGTAAAGGAGCCCACGCCCGATGGCGACCGCGTGCGGATTGCCAAGCACGGCGAGGATGGCGCCGACCACGCCATCTCATATTACCGGATCGTCGAGCAAGCCGGTCAGAACCTCGCCTGGCTGGAAATGGAACCCTACACCGGCCGCACGCACCAGCTGCGCGTCCACGCCGCCCATATCGGCCATCCGATCATCGGCGATCCGAAATACTTCGAAGCCGACGTCAACTGGACCTTCCCCGGCGGCATGCAGAACCGGCTGCATCTTCACGCGCGGCACATAGACATTCCGCATCCGAACGGCGGGCGGCTGAAGATCACCGCTCCCCTGCCCCAGCACATGGTGCAGAGCTGGAACCTGCTCGGCTTCGACGAGAACGCCGCCGGCGAGGAAGAGTGATGAAGCTCGTCCTTTTCGATTGCGACGGGACGCTCGTCGACAGCGCGGGACTGATCCATGAGGTAATGGCCCGCACCTTCGAGGCGTTCGATCTGGATCGCCCGACATCGGACGCGACCAAGGCGATCATCGGCCTCACCCTCGATATCGCGATTGCCCGGCTCATGGGGCAGGAACACGTCGACGACCGGGCGACCGCAATGACGGCGCATTACAAATCTATATTCGCTTCGGTACGAGGCGAGCCCGGTTGCAGCGAAGCGCTGTTTCCGGGCATTGCGGAGATGATGCAGACTCTGGCCGGACGCGACGAACTGCTGATCGGTGCCGTCACCGGCAAATCAAGGCGAGGTCTGACGCATATCGCGGCGACGCATGGATTCGACAAGATTTTCTTCGTCTCCCGCACTGCGGACGACTGCCCCTCGAAGCCGCATCCCGCCATGGTGATGGAGTGCTGCGCGGAAGCCGGAGTCGATCCCCGCGACACGATCGTGATCGGGGACGCGATCTATGACATGCAGATGGCGAAGGCCGCCGGCGCCGATGCCCTGGGCGTCGCCTGGGGTTACGCCAGTGTGCCGGAGCTGATGGTATCCGGCGCGGATCACATCGCCCGCGTGCCGGCAGACATAATCGAATGGATGGACCGCAACCATGCCTGATATTCGCGACGAACTGAGTGGTGCGCTGAGCCACGACGATCCCGTGCGCCGGGCCCAGATCCAGATGCAGAAACCGCTGCCGAAACGCTTCTACAAGCAGGCGAGCGCCGCACCGGCGGATGACGGCGGATACGCCGTGCTTCTCGACGGAAGGTCGGTGCGCACACCGGCCAAACGGGCGTTCACCGTTCCTACCGAAAAGCTCGCAGGGCTGCTGGCAGCCGAGTGGGACGCCCAGACCGAAGTCATCGATCCATCGGCGATGCCGCTCACGCGGATCGTCAACACCGCGATCGACGGAGTTGCGCTCGACGATCGTGCGGTCTTCGACGACATTCTCCGTTTTGTCGGCAGCGATCTCCTCTGCTATCGGGCCGATAGCCCGAAGGAACTCGTCGCTCGGCAGAACGTACACTGGAATCCGATAATCGACTGGGCCGCCCGGACGCTCGGCGCCCGGTTCATTCTCGTCGAAGGCGTCATCCATCAGGAACAACCGGCGGAGGCGGTCTCGGCCTTTGCCGAAGGCCTGCGCGGCTTTGCGACACCCCTCGGCCTCGCCTGCCTGCACACCGTCACCAGCCTGACAGGATCCGCGCTGCTCGCCCTTGCCCTCGCCATGGGCAGGCTCTCCGCCGAACAGGCATGGGCTGCCGCTCATGTCGACGAGGATTGGCAGATCGAACAGTGGGGAACAGACGAAGAGGCGTTCAGACGGCGCGAAAACCGCTGGCGGGAAATGCTGGCTGCCGCGGTCGTGCTCGACGCGCTGAAGTGACGATGAGGGTGGCTCGCCCCTCATCCGCCTGCCGGCACCTTCTCTCCGCCAGCGGGGCGAAGGGGACTCGTTGCGCCAACGGCTTGTTCCTTCTCCCCGTCTAAAACGGGGAGAAGGTGCCGGCAGGCGGATGAGGGGCAAAATTTCAGCAGTCGAACCCGTCAGCCGACGAGCTTCAGACCGGCGATGCCCGCGACGATGAGGCCGATGCAGCCGAGGCGCATCGCAGTTGCGGGCTCTGCGAACAAAATGATGCCGAGAATGACCGTACCGACGGTACCGATCCCGGTCCACACGGCATAGGCCGTGCCGAGCGGCAGCGAACGCACCGCTATTCCGAGCAGAACGACGCTCAGGATCATCGACCCGACCGTCAGCACAGTCGGCGTGAGCCGCGTAAATCCATCCGTATATTTGAGACCGATCGCCCAGCCGATTTCGAGAATTCCGGCGAGCAACAGCGTGAACCAGGCCATTTCCAACTCCTTCATATGGAGCGAGGCCGTCCCCGCGGAAGTTCGGATCTGTTCGATCCGTGCAGCCGTCTGCGATGTGATCCTTCTATGCCACGGGCTCATCCGGACAGCAAGGCATCCTGTGGTAAGGCAGGCCTGCTGGAGTGACAGAGCTGGATCGAGCCCTCATGAATTCCGGTCGCGCCGAAGCTTGTTCCACCACTCCAGCCGCTTGCGGATCTCGCGTTCGAAGCCGCGCTCCGGAGGGTCGTAGAAGGTCTTTCTGCCCATCTTCTCGGGGAAATAATCCTGGCCGGAAAATGCGTCGGGCTCATCATGATCGTAGCGATAGCCGTCGCCGTAGCCTTCCCCCTTCATGAGCTTCGTCGGAGCGTTGAGAATGTGCTTCGGCGGCAGCAGAGATCCGTTCTCCTTGGCCGCGCGCATCGCCGCCTTGTAGGCGGTATAGACCGCGTTGGACTTCGGCGCCGTGGCGAGATAGACGCAGGCCTCGGCAAGAGCCAGTTCCCCTTCGGGGGACCCGAGATAATCATAGGCATCCTTGGCGGCATTGCAGATCGCCAGTGCCTGCGGATCGGCGAGGCCGATATCCTCGACCGCCATCCGCACGAGCCGTCTGCCTATATAGAGCGGATCCTCCCCGGCATCGAACATGCGGCAGAGATAATAGAGCGCCGCGTCCGGGTCGGACCCCCGAACGGACTTATGAAGCGCCGAAATCAGGTTGTAATGACCGTCCTGGCCCTTGTCGTATACCGGCGCGCGGCGCTGGACGATCTCCTGAAGCCCGGCGGAATCAAATATCTCCTCCCGGCGCGCCGCCCGCCATACCTCTTCCGCGAGCGTCAGCACCGCCCGGCCGTCCCCGTCCGCCATGCGGATCAGGCTGGCGCGAGCCTCGTCATCCAGCGGCAGCGGTTTGCCCTCGGCCGCCTCGGCCCGCTTCAGGAGTTCCTCGAGGCTGGCTTCGTCATGCGGCTTGAACGTCAAGACGCGGGCCCGCGACAAAAGCGCGGCGTTAAGCTCGAAAGACGGGTTCTCGGTGGTGGCGCCGACCAGGATGACCGTGCCATCCTCCATGACCGGCAGGAAGCTGTCCTGCTGCGCCCGGTTGAACCGGTGGATCTCGTCGACGAAAAGCAGCGTCTGGCGCCCCGACATGCGCCGGGCGCGGGCAGATTCGAACACCTTCTTGAGGTCCGCAACGCCGGAGAAGATTGCCGAAATCTGCTCGAATGCGAGACCTGCCTCGCCTGAAAGCAGGCGGGCAACCGTTGTCTTGCCGGTTCCCGGTGGGCCCCAGAAGATCATCGATCCGAGGGATCCGGAAGCGATCATCCGTGTGAGCACGCCGTCCGGGCCGGTCAGATGCTCCTGGCCCGTCACCTCTGCCAGCGTGCGCGGGCGCAGGCGATCCGCAAGCGGCCTTGCCGAGGCCATTTCCGGAGGCTCATGGGGGGCGAAGAGGTCGCTCATCGGAAGAACTGACGGATGATCTGACCGTTGCGCTCGATCTCGACACGCCAGAAGGAGGCATCCTCGGCGACGACGCTTTCCAGCGTCTTCGAACTGTCGATTGCCGTCCCGTTGACCGAACGAACGATGTCCTTCGGTTCCAGGCCGATACGCGCAGCCGGCGAGCCGCGATTGATCTCCGTGATGACCACGCCCTGCAGCGACGTGGGCATGCGCAACTCCTCCGCAAGCCGGGGCGAGAGATTTGCCACGACAGCGCCGGCGAAGGGATTGCGCCCCTCGATCAGCCGTTCGTCTCGTGGCTGCGTTTCCGGCGCCCGCTCAAGCTTGAGGGTGATTTCGCGCGAACCGCCGTTCTCCGAAACCGTCACACGCGCCTCGTGACCGATCCCCACGGTGGTCAGACGATAGCCGAGCGCATCGGGGTGTTCGACCGGTATGCCGTTGACGGCGGTGACCACCTGTCCGGGGCGCATGCCGGCGCTCTCGGCCGGACCGCCTGCGACGACCGCCGTCACCAGCGCCCCGCGCGCCCGCTCAAGCCCAAGCGCCTCGGCCACGTCGGAGGTCACCGGCTCGAAGGTCGCGCCGACGAAGGGACGGATGAACGAGCCGTTGCCTCCTTCAGCGGAGGCAACGAAAACCTTGACCAAGTTGGCGGGGATCGCAAAGCCCACACCGTTGGAACCGCCGCCTCTCGAAAAAATCGCAGTATTGATGCCGATCAACTCGCCCTTCATGTTGATCAGGCCGCCGCCGGAATTGCCCGGATTGATCGCCGCATCCGTCTGGATGAAAAAGCCGAAATCGCCGTTGGAGATCTGGTTGCGGGCGAGCGCCGACACGATGCCGCTCGTCACCGTCTGCCCGACGCCGAAAGGATTGCCCATCGCCAGCACCAGGTCGCCGACCTCCACCGCGTCGGAATCACCGATCGGGACGATGTCGAACGGACCGTCCGACTGGATTTTCAGGACCGCCAGATCGAGGCGATCATCCTTCAGGATGATCTTGCAGGGAAACTCACGCCCGTCGGCCAGCGCCACCTTGATATCGTCGGCCCCCTCGATGACATGGTTGTTGGTCACGACCAGGCCATTGCGGCCGACGATGACGCCCGACCCCAGAGACGACTGCTTCTCGGTGCGATTCGGCATCCGCTGCCCGAAGAATTCCTCGAAGAAAGGGTCCCCGGCAAAGATCGAGCGGCGCTCCACCACGCGCTCGGCATAGACGTTCACGACTGCATTCGCAGTCTGTTTGACGAGTGGCGCGAAAGAGAGCTGCATCTCCGACCGCGACTGCGGCACGGTCCTGGCATCCTGGGCCATCGCAGGTGTCGATATGGCAACAGCAAGCACGAGAGCCGCGAGAGCTCGATGGCCGAAGATCATGAAGCATTCTCCCTTTCGTTGCTGCTACGTTCAGATAGGATTTCGCACGGAAAAAGGCAAACCTGCCGCCCGACAATTCAGCGTAACGGAGCCGCAAGGACGGATCGTTTCATCAGGGAATTCATGGGAGTACACACTGCGCTCCGATGCTCGGCCTACTGAATGTCTCCTTAAATCGACCTCGATTTAAGGACGAAGACATGCAGCACTTCAAAGTGCTACAGCGACCTTTGCGCGTCTGATAAGACGCGCGGCGCTGTAGGCCTCCCAAGGACGCAGGCAACGTTCACGAGTCATGCACGAAAACGTGGTCTCGCCAGCCTTTTCCGGTGAACGAAACTCTGCTCATTTGCGTATTAGAAAAAGTCGAATGACACCGAGGAGACCCCATGCCCAGCTATCGCGCGCCGAAGATTGCCGCTGCCGAAATCACACCGGAGCGCTTCTTCCTGGATCGGCGGACTTTCATCGCCGCCGCGGCCGGAAGCCTGGCCCTCAGCGTACCCAAGCCGAGCCGCGCGGCGGCACTCGAGGCGTCCAAGAGCACGTACAGGGCCGATGACCCCGCAACGCCGGAAAAGGACGCCACCACCTACAACAACTTCTATGAATTCGGGACGGGCAAAGGCGATCCGGCTGCCAACTCGGCAAACTTCAAGCCGGCGCCCTGGACGGTGAAGGTCGACGGATTGGTCGGCAAGCCGCGGGAATTCGGCCTGGAGGAACTCTTGGCCTTCCCTCTCGAAGAGAGAATTTACCGGATGCGCTGCGTCGAAGCGTGGTCAATGGTCATTCCCTGGATCGGCTTTCCATTGGCCGCGCTCCTCGACAGGGTCGAGCCGCTCGGAAGCGCGAAATATGTCGCCTTCGAGACCGTGGTCCGGCCCGAGGAAATGCCGGGCCAGTCCGGTTATTTCCAGCCCCTGGAATGGCCCTACCGGGAAGGCTTGAGGCTCGACGAAGCGCGCCACCCGCTGACGATCCTCTCCGTCGGGCTCTATGGCAAGACGCTGCCGAACCAGAACGGCGCACCGATCCGCCTGGTGGTACCGTGGAAATACGGCTTCAAGGGAATCAAGTCGATCGTGCGCATCTCGCTCACCGAAACGCCGCCGCCGTGCACCTGGAATCTCGCCGGGCCGAGTGAATACGGCTTCTATGCCAATGTGAATCCGGCCGTCGATCACCCCCGCTGGAGCCAGGCGACCGAAAACCGTATCGGCGAAGGCGGCTTCTTCGGCGCCAACCGCCGCGATACGCTCCCTTTCAACGGCTACGCAGAGGACGTCGCGAGCCTCTACGCCGGCATGGACCTCAGGGTGAATTTCTGAGGATGCGGAGCCTTCCTGCCCTGCCGAAGCGATTGCACGGCCCTTCGATCTGGGCGCTCTATATACTCGGCTTCCTACCGGCAGTCTGGGGGTTCTATCTGGGAGCCACCGGTCGACTGCCCGGAAATGCGGTCAAGGAATTCGAGCACCTGCTCGGCATCTGGGCCCTGCGCTTTCTGATTGCCACGCTGGCGATCACGCCGATTCGCGACCTGTTCGGCGTCAACTGGCTCAGATACCGCCGCGCCCTGGGCCTCCTCGCCTTTTATTATGTGATGATGCATTTCCTCACATATATGGTGCTGGACCAGACGCTCCTTCTCCCGGCGATTGTCGCCGACATCGCCCGTCGTCCCTTCATCACCATCGGCATGGCGGCCCTCGTGCTGCTCATCCCGCTGGCGGTTACATCGAACATCTGGTCGATAAGGCGCCTCGGGCAACGATGGAACAAGCTTCACAGGCTCGTCTACGTGATCGCCGCGGCCGGAGCGCTGCATTTCGCCATGTCGGTCAAGGTCGTCGGCCCCGAGCAAATGCTGTATCTCTTCCTTGTGGCGGTCCTCGTCGCCTGGCGCGCCGTCAGAAAGCGGTTTCTGCGGTGGCGGCGACAGGGCACCGCACCGATGCGGTCGCAAGCCAGAGCGGGATGAAGGCGCCAGTGGGGAAGCGCCGCATTGGCCAAGGTCTCGCAACACCTCTCCCAACCCTCATTCCTGTGCTCGTCACAGGTATCCAGCCCAGGCACGTCCTTGGGCTGAAAGGCTCTCCCGCGCCGCAGACGCGGCGCTGCTGGATCCCTGTGACGAGCACAGGGATGAGGGTAGAGGGTGCGGTCCCCCGGGGATACTTAGGCCGTGCGGATATTTAGGAGATGGCGCGCATATCCTTCGAGCGAAGGTTGCCGTAACGCGCGTGCTTGCCTCCCTCATTCCTGTGCCTGTCACAGGAATCCAGCCAGACCAAGTCCTTGGGCTGCAAAGACTCTTTCGTGCCGCTCACACGCCTGCGACAAGCACAAGGGATGAAGACCTACTTCCACTTTCAATAGAAGGAGAAAAAGCGGCCGGGTGAAATTATCACCCAGCCGCTTTCATTCTTTGGTCAGCTCTGACGAAATCAGGCCGCTTCGGCTGCTTCAGCTTCGGCAGAAACGCGGGCGCGGTCCTTCGAACCCTTGGCGTCGACGTCGCGGTCGACGAATTCGATGACGGCGAGCGGGGCATTGTCGCCCTGGCGGAATCCTGCCTTCATGATGCGCAGGTAGCCGCCATTGCGGGTGGCGTAGCGCGAGGCAATCGCGTCGAACAGCTTCGAGACGACGGCAACGTCGCGGATCTGCGAGATCGCCTGGCGGCGGGCATGCAGATCGCCGCGCTTGCCGAGCGTGACGAGCTTTTCCACGATCGGGCGGATTTCCTTGGCCTTCGGCAGGGTCGTGACGATCTGCTCGTGCTCGATCAGCGAAGCTGCCATGTTGGCAAACATCGCCTTGCGGTGGCTGGCGGTTCTATTCAGCTTGCGGCCGGCTTTACCGTGGCGCATGGCTATTCTCCTTTACTTGCAGGCATCCGCCCGCAGTCTAATAGGTTAGTACTGGTCTTCGTAACGCTTGGCGAGATCTTCGATGTTCTCCGGCGGCCAGGACGGCACTTCCATGCCGAGGTGCAGGCCCATGGAAGCGAGAACTTCCTTGATCTCGTTGAGCGACTTGCGACCAAAATTCGGCGTACGGAGCATTTCTGCTTCGGTCTTCTGAATGAGGTCGCCGATATAGACGATGTTGTCGTTCTTCAGGCAGTTGGCCGAACGGACGGAAAGCTCCAGTTCGTCGACCTTCTTGAGAAGCGCGGGGTTGAAGGCGAGTTCGGTGACTGCCTCTTCCTCGGTTTCCTTCTGCGGCTCGTCGAAGTTGACGAAGACCGACAGCTGGTCCTGAAGGATGCGGGCCGCGAAAGCGATCGCATCTTCGCCGGTGACGGAGCCATCGGTTTCGATGGACATCGTCAGCTTGTCATAGTCGAGAACCTGGCCTTCACGGGTGTTTTCCACCTTGTAGGAGACCTTCTTGACCGGAGAGTACAGGCTGTCGACCGGAATGAGGCCGATCGGCGCATCTTCCGAGCGGTTGCGGTCAGCCGGTACGTAGCCCTTGCCGTTGTTGACGGTGAACTCCATGCGGATTTCCGCGCCCTCGTCGAGGGTGCAGATCACGTGGTTCGGGTTGAGGATCTCGATGTCGCCAACCGTCTGAATGTCACCGGCGGTCACGACGCCCGGACCCTGCTTGCGCACGACCATGCGCTTTGCGTCGTCGCCATCCATCTTGATGGCGATTTCCTTGATGTTGAGCACGATGTCGGTCACGTCTTCCCGGACGCCCGGGATAGAAGAGAACTCATGCAATACGCCGTCGATCTGAACCGCGGTTACGGCAGCACCGCGCAGCGACGACAATAGGACGCGGCGAAGCGCGTTGCCGAGCGTCAGGCCAAAGCCGCGCTCAAGCGGCTCCGCGACCAACGTTGCCTTGGTGCGGCCGGAGGAGGCGAACTCCACCTTGTTCGGCTTGATCAATTCCTGCCAATTTTTCTGGATCATGTTTTCTGCCTTCCGTTCGTTGCCACCATCCAATCGTGACAACC
>Ga0209281_1001579_pt1 | contig 12403 bp, 2 predicted proteins | sample MedtruBG_FD_187514 | JGI IMG/M metagenome (GOLD analysis project Ga0209281, IMG submission 187514) | Root nodule microbial communities of legume samples collected from California, USA - Medicago truncatula BG (SPAdes) (version 2) | ecosystem: Host-associated > Plants > Roots > Nodule | place... | reverse complement strand
GGTCAATTGAGCCTGGCCGACACTTCGGCCACCGGCGCGGTCAACGTCAAAGCTGCCAGCCTCGACGCGCAAGCTCCGATTTACGCCGGCACATCGCTCAACGTACAGACCCAAGGCAACCTGACCAACCGCCAGACCTTGGCCGCCCGCGACAGCGTGATGCTCAGCGCCGGTGGGCAACTGACCAACGCCGGCGCCATTGAAGCTGGCGTCAACGCAGACGGTAGCCGTAACAACAGCGGTGATCTGAGCCTGAGCGCACAGGCCATCAACAACAGCGGCAAAGACCTCACCGCCAGCCGCAACCTGAGGGTCAACGCAACGCAGATTCTGAACAATCAAAGCGGCACGCTCAGCGCGCAAAACATCAACATCAGCGGCGGCATGCTCAACAACCGTAGCGGGCAGATGCTCGGTGATCTGGGCCTGAACATCGACCTGAGCGGGGCGCTGGACAACCGTGATGGCGTTCTTGGTTCGGGGCGTTTGGTCAATCTCAAAGCCGCGAGTCTGGATAACCGCGAGGCCGGTGCGGTGGTCAGCGATGGCAGCCTGACGGCGCGCATCAGTGGCACCCTCGACAACCGCAACAAAGGTGACATCTCGGCCAAAGGCGCCCTTGATCTGCAGGCCGGCACGCTGCTCAACAGCGACGGCAAAGTCATCGGTAAAAACACGCTGGCCCTGCGCGGTGATGTGGTCGATAACAGGGGCGGTGTGATCCAGGCTGACCAGCAACTGAACCTTAACGTCGCACAACTGGATAACCGCGAAAAGGGTGTGATCAGCGGCAAGCAAGGCCTGACTTATGTGGGCACTCGACTGGACAACAGCGGTGGTCTGCTCAGCGCGGCCGGCGCGGTCAACCTGACCGCCGCAGAGATTCAAAACGCTGCCGGGCGCATCGCCAGCCAGGGCGACTTGCTGGCAACCATCGGCCTGCTGCAGCAACAGGGCGGCGAACTGGTCGCGCAAGGCAATCTGAGCCTGAGCGGCAAGTCCCTCGATAACCGTAACGGCGGACTGGTCGGCACCACCCAAGCACTGACCCTATCGGTGGATGACGTCGACAATCGCAGCGGCGAAATCTCCAGCAGCCTGTTGATGAACGTCAAAGGACTGCGTCTGGACAACAGCAACGGCAAGATTCTTTCCGGTAGCGATCTGGGTTTAAGCGTTGGCAAACTGATCAACCAGAGCAAGGGTTTGATCGCCGCGACCAAAGGCGCGGCGACAGTCACTGGCAACACGCTCGACAACGGCGGGGGCACGCTCGACAGCCTCAACGGTCTGGTGATTACCCTCGATGATGCGCTGAGCAATTCTCTTGGCGTGATCAACAGCGGCGGCACGCTGGCCATCAATGCCGCACGCATCGACAACAGCAACGGCAGTCTCGGCAGTGGCGGCGATCTGAAGCTGACCAGCACTGGCGCGCTGCTCAATCAGGCCGGTTCGATCAATACCGACCGCGCGCTGACCGTCAACAGCGGCAGTCTGGATAACAGTCGCAAAGGTGTGATTTACGCCCAAGGCAGTAGCCGGGTCGAGACCGGCGTTTTCAATAACAACGATGGCGGCAAACTCACCAGCGGTGCGGCACTGACGCTCAAGGCCGGCCAAGTCAATAACGCTGCTGGCCGCATCGCCAGTCAGCAGGCGCTGGATGTTTCGCTCAGCGGGCTCGATCAGCAGGGCGGTGAACTGTTCAGCAAGACCGACCTGACGCTTGATCTGAACCACGGCCAGTTGAACAACCAGAGCGGTTTGATCAATGCACCCGGCACGCTGTTGCTGAAAAACCTCAATGGTGTGAACAACCAGGGCGGGGAAATTTCCAGCCAACGGGCTTTCACACTCGCCGCGCGTGAGCTGGACAACAGCAACGGCAAACTGCTCAGCCAGCAAAGCCTGACGTTGCGAATCGCTGGGGCATTGAACAACCTCAAAGGCGTGATCTCCGGCGCCGCGCTCGACAGCCACAGCGCCAATCTGGACAACCATGAAGGCTTGATCAGCAGTCGCGGTGAGTTGTTGCTGACTGTCGACAAGACCCTGGATAACCAGCTCGGTACGGTCATCGCTGACGGCCAACTGACCGTCAACGCTGATGAACTGGTCAACCGTGAAGGCAACATCGCTGGCAAGGCCGATGCCGGCGTGCAGGCAAAAACCGTCAACAATCAGAAGGGGCAACTGATCGCCACCGGCGTGCTCAAACTGCAGGCCGGTCAACTCGATAATCAGCAGAACGGTTTGCTCGGATCGAGCAAGGACATGACCCTGACCGTTGCTGATCTGGACAACCGTGGCGGCGAAATCAGCAGCAACGGCGATTTGCTGGTCACCGGCAGAAAACTCGACAACAGCGACGGCGGCAAGATCTTCACCGGCAAAGGCCTGATCCTGACTGTCGACGAAGTGCTCAACCGCAGCAAAGGGCTGATCAATGCGGGCGCACGGTTCACCCTGCAGGGGCGCTCGCTGGCCAACGACGGCGGCGAATTGCTCAGCCAGCAAGGCATGTCGCTCAACCTCACCGGCGCCGTTGACAACAGCTCGGGCAAGGTCAGCAGCGAAGGCACGCTGACGGTCGACACCGCGAATTTGACCAACGTTGGCGGTAGCCTGTCCAGCGCGGCGGATCTGAAGCTGGACAGTGACGGCAGGATCGATAACCAGGCTGGCCAGATCGTCACCGATGGCATGCTGCTGCTGACTGGCGCCAGCCTCGATAATCGCCAGAAGGGCACGCTCAGCGGTAAAGGCGCGGTCACCGTGACCACCGGCGCCTTCGATAACAGCAACGGTCGACTCAGCAGTGCCGACACCCTGAACCTCACGGCGGGTCAGGTCACCAACGGCGGCGACGGCAGTATCGGTAGTCAAAACGCGCTGACGGCTTCGGTCAGCGGCCTCGATCAGCAAGGCGGCAAGCTGTTCAGCAACACGCAACTGAGCCTGGATTTGAACCACGGTCAGTTGAACAACATCGGTGGTTTGATCAACGCCCCGGGCGCGCTGCTGCTCAAGCAGCTCAAGGGCGTCGACAACCAGGGCGGCACTATTTCCAGCGCCGAGGCGTTCACCCTGACTGCGCAACGCCTGGACAACAGCAACGGCAAGCTCTTGAGCAATCAGGGCCTGACCCTGCGCATCGCGGCGGCATTGGACAACGTCAAAGGCATGATCGGCGCCGCCGCCATCGACGCGCACGCGGCAAGCCTGAACAACAGCGGCGGCAACCTGGTCAGCCGGGGCGACCTCGACCTGACCGTGGACGGTTTGCTGCGCAACGACGGCAAAGGCTTGATCAGTGCGGCGCAGTCGCTCGAGATCAACAGTGCCGAGTTGAACAACCGCGACAGTGGTTTGATCAACAGCCAAGGCAACCTGACCCTGACCGCCACCGGGCTGGACTCCAGCGAAGACGGCGAGGTTTCTGCCAGCGGTGACATGGACTTGAAACTGACGTCCCTGACCCAGAACGGCGGACGCCTGCTGGGCGACAAAGCCGTGACCCTCGACCTTGCCAATGGCGATCTCGACAACCAGCGCGGCTTGCTCACTGCCCAAGGGCCACTGACGCTCAAACGCCTGCGTGACGTGAATAACCAGAGCGGCGAGATCTCCAGCAACCTCGGTTTCGACCTCATTGCCCAAGCGCTCAACAACACTTCCGGCAAGATCATCAGCGGCGAAAAACTGCTGTTGAGTGGCACCGCACTGATCAACCAGAAAGGTCTGATCTCCGGCTGGCAGGGACTCACCGTCAACGCCGACAGCCTCGACAACCGCAACAGCGGAACGCTCTCCAGCAAGTTCGCCGATGTTTCGGTCGACCTCAAGGACGCGCTGCTCAACAGTAACAGCGGTGCGCTGGTTGCTCAGGGAGCCCTGACCGTCAAAGCGGGCAGCCTCGACAACAGCAACAAGGGCAATCTCAGCAGTGGCGCAGCGCAGACCCTGACACTGGGCGGTGCGCTGAACAACAATCAGGGCCTGATCTTCAGTGGCGCGGCACTGGATGTGGTCAGCACGGCGTTCACCAATGCCGGCGGCTCAGTCAATGCCGAACAGGCTTTCACCGCCACCGCCGCTCGCCTGGACAACAGTGGCGGACAGATCGCCAGCAACGACGCAATCACTCTCGGCCTGAGCGGCGAGCTGAACAACAACGCCGGCAAGCTGGCGAGCAGCGGCGCGATGTTGCTCAAGGGCGTCACCGACCTGCGCAACCAGAACGGCCAAATCGCCAGCCAGAAAACCCTTGAGGTGCGTAGCGCTTCGCTGGACAACAGCAACAAGGGCACCGTCGCGGCCAACGATCAGTTGCAGATCAGCGCAACGGGCGCCGTCAATAACAGCGCCGACGGTCTGATCTACAGCCAGAAGGCCGGCGTAGAACTGAGCGCCGCCAGCCTGGGCAACGGCAAAGGCTCGATCCAGAGCGAAGGCGCGTTGACCCTGGACATCGGCGCTGACTTCGACAACCAGAGCGGCAAGGTCATCGCGCAGAACGGCAAGGTCTTCGTCAAAGCGGCCAACATCGACAACCGTGGCGGCATTCTTTCCAGCATCAAAGGCGCACTGGAAGCACGCACCGTCGGCGTGCTGCGCAACGGTTTTGACCTGAACAACAATCGTCAGGGCGGCATCATCCAGGCGCAGGCTCTGACCCTGACCGCACTGGCCGGGCTGAACAACAACGGCGGGCGCATTTCCGCACAGTCCGCTGACAGCAGCATTACCACCACCGCGCTGGATAACAGCAGCGGTGTGCTGTATGCGAAGGGATCGCTCGGCGTCACCGGCTCGAATCTGGAAAATGCCAGCGGCCAGATCGCCGCGAATCGCATTGACTTCGGCCTGACCGGTGCGTTGCGCAACGGCGCGGGCGTCATCGAAAGCGAAACCCAACTGAGCGTAAAAGCCGCCAGCGTCGACAATCAGAGCGGTCGTCTTCGTTCGCTGGGCAACACTGGCAAGACCCTGTTCCAGATCGGCGGTCTGCTCGACAACCGCAACGGCGTACTGGAAACGGCCAACACCGACATCACCCTGGCTGTCGGCGGCCTGCTCAATGCCGGCGGGCAACTCAACCACGTCGGACGCGGCAAGTTCGACATCTCAACCGCCAATGTCATTGGCGCGGGCGGTAGCATCGTCACCGGCGGACTGCTGGAACTCAACGCTGACAGCTGGAGTAACTCCAACGTCATTCAGGCCGGTCGCCTGAACGTCAATGTCGGGCAGCTCAGCCAGACCGCGAGCGGCAAGCTGCTGGCTTCGGATTCGCTGCAGATCCGTGGCGGGAATTGGAGCAACGATGGGCTGATCGCCAGTGATGGCCTCCTTGATCTGCAAATCGGCGGTACCTATTCCGGCACTGGCCGCTTGACCAGTCAGCGTGGCGCTTATGTTTCTGCCGCGCAGATGAGTGTCGCGGCGGGCGGCAGTTTTGCGGTGGGCGCGACGTCGACCGTCAATATCGGCGGACAGCTCACCAATGCCGGACGCATGACCTCCAGCGAAGACCTGACCATCAATGCGGGCGGTGTTGCCAACTACGGCACCCTCGGCGCAGCGCAGAACCTCATCATCAACACGCCTTCGCTGCTCAATGATCGCGGGCTGATTTTCAGTGGCAACAACATGACGCTTGGCGTCGCTACGTTGACCAACCAGCACGGTGATTTCTACGGCTTGGGCGATGTGGTAATGGGCGGCTATGGCGGCGCGGCTCGGGCGGCGGGGATATACAACATCTCCGGCTCGATGGAGAGCGGGCGCGGTTTTACGATAAATGCGGATGTGTTTGAGAACCGTACGGAAGGGCCTGCGGCGTCGGCTGAGCGCAAGTTGATTTCGGGATTGATCGCGGCCAGCTGCGGTGACTGTGTCGGGGGCACCTTTAGTAATTACTTTGCTAGTCGCGAGATTTATCAATCAGTCGATACTGATACCAGCGCTTCTGCCGTACTGAACGTTGGTAAGGATTTTGTTTTCCAGGGAGGGACCTTCCTCAACAGTAAAAGTACGGTGGCAGCGGGCGGCAACATCAACATAACCGCTGATAGTTTGAAGAATATCGGGAGTAAAAGCGGAACCATCGAGGTTACACGGCAATACGTTTTCGAGATGGGGGCCGGCAGCACTGCAAATTTGATGTCCAGTGTCGTGTTGCCTTACAACCAGCGCAACAATCCCGATTTCCCATTCGTGTACTACGTGGCCGATACTGAAGGGACGATTCGCAAGGCCATCGCTAAATCGGCTCAAGAGAAAGAACCGGGTCGAGAGGGTGAGTGGTATAAAGTCATTTCTCTCGTTGATAGTGAAACTGGCCAGGGTGTCGGTGATCTCAAATATGGTCGGGCGCTTTCCGGATTGAGTTGGGGCTTTGAATCAACAACGCTATCGCAGTATGACCCTAACAATCTGCTCGCACTTCCTGAACAATTGGCGGCGTATCAAAAAGGCGATGCCATTGAGGTTGCTGTTGGCAGCACCGGTGCCGTTGATACGGCCACTAGTCGTAACGCGGTCATTCAGGCGGGAGGTAATGTTTTAATTACCGCCGCCAAAGATCTGCAAAACAGCGTGATCCACGAGGATTACGGTTCGACCGGCGGCACCAATAAAGTCGCCGATACCAAGGTCGGAAACAGCGGCTCTGTCGTTGTGCGCATCAACAGTCAGCTGCCGCCGGACCTTGCGCAACAGCAAGTAAATCCGCTGAGCTTGCCGGGCTTTTCCCTGCCAACGGGCGAAAACGGTCTGTTCCGCCTGAGCGGGCAGGGCTCCAGCAGTACCGCAGCCAGCAATACTGGACCAGCACCAACGTGGACGGTCGGTAATGTTGCGGTAAATGCTCAGGACCATCTGGTCGCCGGCAGCACCGGCGGACCGCGCAACCTGTTCATCGATGCCCCGGCAGCAGTGTCCGACAGCACGCGCGCCGTTGATATCTTCCACCGCACCCCAGGCATGGTTCAGGCTGTCGCAAGTACGGTCGACGTCAAGGTGCCCGAGGGCAGCGCCGGGGCGGGCATGCCGAGTCGCGGCAACGACATGAAGGAGTCGATCGACACCCGTCCGGTCACTCGTGTCACCGGCCTGCCGGACACCACGGCACCGTCCAATCCGCACAAATACTTGATCGAAACCAACCCGGTGCTGACCGAGCTCAAGTCGTTCATGAGCTCCGATTACCTGTTGGAAAAACTCGGCTTCGACCCAGACCAAAGCGCCAAGCGCCTCGGTGATGGCCTCTACGAACAACGCCTGATCCAGCAAGCCGTCACCGCACGCACTGGCCAGGCTTTCCTCGACGGCCAGACCTCTAACGAAGGCATGTTCAAGTACCTGATGAACAACGCCATCGCCAGCAAGGACGCGCTCAACCTGTCCGTTGGCGTCGGCCTCACGTCACAGCAAGTCGCCGCGCTTACCCACGACATCGTCTGGCTCGAAGAGCATGAAGTGAACGGCGAGAAAGTGCTGGTGCCAGTGGTGTATCTGGCCCAGGCCAACGGCCGCCTCGGCCCGACCGGGGCGTTGATTGCCGGTAACGATGTGACGCTGATTGCTGGGGAGAATCTCGATAACGTTGGTACGTTGAAGGCGACCAATAACCTGTCGGCCACCGCAGGCAAGGATCTGGTCAACAGCGGCTCGATTCAGGCTGGAAATCGTCTGGATTTGTTGGCCGGCGACAATATCGTCAATACATCTGGAGGAATTATCTCCGGACGTGACGTCAGTATGGTGGCGCTTACAGGTGACATCATCAACGAGCGTACAGTGACCAGTGCTGACTTTAGTAAAAACGGTCAAACCCGATATCACGAGTATCTGGACAATGCTGCACGTATTGAAGCGGCCAATGATCTGACCATTAGTGCAGCACGGGATGTAACCAGCAGTGGTAGCGTTATCTCTAGCGGTCGGGATACCAAGATCGAGGCAGGTCGCGACGTAAGTATTGTTTCTACACAGCAGGTGCAAGTTGAGTCCGGGGGACGAAATCAAAGTTCCATTACTCAATTCAGTTCCAGCTTAAACGCCGGGCGCGATGTAGCCATCAGTGCGGGGCGTGACTTCAGCGCCATCGCGAGCGGAATCGATGCCAAGCGAAATGCTGTGATTCTGGCTGAAGGTGATTTAACGGTTACCTCCGCTACCGATGAAAGTCACTCATACTCCAAAAGCAAGAAGCTCACTACCCAAGAGGATCATGTCAAGCAGATAGCCAGCAGTATAACTGCAGGCGGTAATGTGGCGATGCGAGCGGGTAATGACCTTGCATTGATTTCAAGTCGGATCACTGCAGGTGATGAAGCCTATTTAGTCGCTGGAAATAATCTCGACGTACTCGCGGCCCAAGACAGCGACTATTCGTTGTACGACAAAAAGAAGAAAGGCAGTTTCGGTAAAAAACAAACTCGACGCGACGAAGTTACCAAAGTTACTCATGTCGGCAGCGAGATTAGCACTGGTGGCGATCTGGTATTGGCCAGTGGTGGTGATCAGCGTTATCAGGTTGCGAAGCTGAACAGCGGTAAAGATCTGGTTCTTCAAAGCGGCGGTTCAATCACCTTTGAGGGAGTTAAAGACCTCGATCAGGAAAGTCATCAGAAAAGTAGTACCAGCATGGCCTGGAACTCCATGAAGGGTAAGGGGCACACCAACGAAACCCTGCGCCAGAGCGAACTGGTTGCACAAGGGAATCTGGTGATCAAAGCCGTTGATGGTCTGCATATCGACGTCAAAGACATCAACAAAAAAACAGTCAGCGAAAGTATTGATGCAATGGTTAAGGCTGATCCTCAGCTGGCTTGGCTGAAAGAGGCCGAGAAGCGTGGCGATGTCGACTGGAACTTGATTAAGGAGACTCACGAGTCTTTCAAATACAGCAGCTCGAGCCTGGGTCAAGGCGCAATGCTCGCAATCATCATAGTTGTAACGGTGCTCACGGCAGGCGCTGCAAGCGCTGCTGTGGGTAGCGTTGCGGGTGCTGGCGTCGGAAGCGGGTCGGCAATGGCAGCGGCTGGTAGCACCGCTATGGTTGAGGCAGGGACCGCGGTGGGGACCGCAGCAGCCGGTTGGGGCAACGTGATGGTTTCCAGCGTACTCACTTCGATGGCCGGTTCGGCCGCTGTGAGCACGATCAACAACCGGGGGAATGTTGGTGCAGTACTCAAAGACATCACTTCCGAAGACAACTTAAAAAACTATGCTGTCGGGGCTGCTACCGCCGGATTTACCAGCGGTTACCTGGATGATGCGTTTGGTGTGACCAGCGATAACGTCAACAAGGTTACTCACGGTTTTGATCTGAGCAGCCTTGAAGGTATTGGTAAATTCAGTGCTTATTCTGGGGCGCAAGGATTGTTCCAGGCGGGTGTCAGTACGGCGATAAATGGTGGAAGTTTCACAGACAATCTTGGTTCGTCAATGACTGCTCAGGCGCAAGCCGTTTTACAGGCCGTGGCCTTCAACGCAGTTGGCGATTATGCGAAGAAACAGAAATGGCCTGATGGCAGTCTCCAGAAAACAATTTTGCATGCCGTCGTCGGCGGGCTCCTGAGTGAAGCGGCAGGCAAAGGGTTCGCCACGGGTGCAGCGGCAGCAGGCGCCAACGAAGCGTTGAGCAATAGCTTGGCCGCAATTGTCAAAAACAATCCGAAGTTTCAGCTCACGGCATCTCAGTTGGTGGGCTTGACGGCTGCGGGGTTGGTAGGTGGAGACCTGCAAACAGGTATCGACATTGCCAAGAACGCAACCTCATTCAACCGGCAATTGCATCCGGATGAGATCAAATTTGCTTCTGATGATGAACGGGTTAATCGATACGCCACTGCCAGAGGCATTAGTGTAGATCAAGCTCGAACTGAGTTGCTGCGCACTGCCGCTGCGATGGTTGACAGAGGGTGGAGCGAGGTCTTCAGCGAAAGCGATGGTAAAACTAACGCCGCAGCGTATTTTCTTCGTACGGAGGTTTCCCAATCTCAGAACACCGGACTGTTCCGAGTTACCTTGGCAGACTACAACAACGAAAAACTCGGCTTGCAAGAGCTTCTAAAAGACCGAGATTCGGTGAAGGCACTGCTCGATCACATTGCGCTGGTCGATCCATATAAGTATCGACATGATCCAAAGTACCAAGCCGAAGTCCTCAACGCTAAAGGAGTGGGTAGCGCTGAAGGTTTCGCGGCTGTAATGGAAGGGATCGTCAGCTCCAGTTCGAAATCGGCGCTATGGGTTATGGGCGCTGTCAACTGCCCTAGCTGCGCTGCCACCGATCTTGAGGCCGCGTTCGACTCCGTTATGAATTGGCCGGAGGAAGTTCGACTCAAGGGCTACTTGGATGTCTTGCACACGATGCAGGGTAACGGGATCGATGTGGTCAAGGCGAATGCAGCGGTGGCCACGGCGACTGGTGTGGGGCTTGGGTTGCTATTGGATGGTGGATTGGTCGGCGGAGTAAAGGGAACAGGAAAGGATTACATAGACATTTTGTCACCTGAAGACCGGCTACATATCCTCTACGGCAATGGTCCTGGTAGTGGCGGGCATCTGTGGCCAGGGCAGGAAGGAAAAACAGTTTTTCCTAAAACCTGGTCTGCAGATAAGATAATCGACGCCATCGGTGACATCGCGACATCCCCCGACACCAAGTGGTTTGCGCAAACCGGAACCGGCGGGATTTATACTGCAAAAGGCGATCCTGCTAAATGGGTATCCTACGAGGTTCGTGATGGAGTGCGAATTCGAGTCGTGTATCAGCCAGCGACAGGAAGGGTCATTACAGGTTTTCCTGATGATCAACTCATGCCACCTTATAAACCTATAAAGTAGAATTTATGTTTGCAGCTCATATTTTAAAGTTTGGAGAGAAATTCCAAGGGCGGTTGGATAGCGACTTGCTTCAGGGGGCTTTGAATTATGTCGCCTATAATGAAGAGAGTTTGGCCTTTGAAATATTGTGCGACCATATTGCGGAGTATGATGTTTTGATATCGGAAGAAGAGTATTTAGAGGCGTTACGGTTGATATCGGCTCTAGGGTTTGATGTGAATGTCGGGCCGTTTAAGCATTTGATCGGACTGAAGCGATAATCTAAGGCTTGTTTTACCGTGAGAATGCTATTGCCTGGCAACTCAAAGAAGTTTGTTGCTAGCCGAAAGGGGTAGGGGGCACATGGGGACTGTACCCTCTCATTTACATTGATCAATGGCGTAATTGTCCCTCGGATCCGAAAACCTTTCATACGGATCCTCATACTCATACCTACCAGTACGGGCCGGGCAATGGTGACAATGGACAGCATACGAGGATCAACCATTGAGCAATCTCGCAGCACTGAATGACGTTCTACATGAATACGTTTATGTGGAAAGTCTTCATCTGGATTCCGAAGATGGACTTAGCGGTTACAACCTGTTGATGACGCTGGCGAAGTCTGCGGATCCTGGAGCAGCGACTATCGCGGTCATATTTTTTAACGTGGGCGGTTTGAACGTGCGGGGATTTGGTGGTGGCTTGACACAGTTCATGGACCTTTGCGTGTCGCGGGTTGAAGGCGGACTGGATCGTATCCGGTATGAGCTGGTTGATGAGGAAGAAGAAAAAATAGCCTTCAACTTCCACTCCTTCAAAGTGCTCAGCGAGGACCGTGGCAGCGGCGAATAGGCTGCGAAAGCCAGGTTGCACAAGTCGATGCTGTTTCCAAAGAAACGCCCCGTCTGAAGCGGGGCGTTTTTTTGGTTTAACCTGCGAAACCTTTAGCGAAACGCCGGCACCACATGCTTGATAAACAGCTCCAACGACTTCTTCTTCTCCTCATGCGGCAAGCTGTTATCACACCAGAAACTGAACTCATCCACCCCCAGTTCTTGGTAGTACTTGATGCGCGGAATGATCTCTTCCGGCGTACCAATCATCGCCGTCTTGTGCAGGCTTTCCAGCTCAAACTCCGGACGCCCGGCGAATTTCTCTTCAGGACTCGGCGCAAGGAAGCCGTTGACCGGGGTTTGCTTGTTGCCGAACCAGGCATCGAAGGTGCGATAAAAACGTGAGATGGCTTTCGCGCCAACTTGCCAGCCATCCGGGTTATCAGCGGTGTGCACGTGGGTGTGGCGCAGCACCATCAATTGCGGGCGCGGTACGTCTGGGTTGTTGTCCAGCGCGGTCTGGAATTTGTTCTTCAGGTCGAGGACTTCTTCGTCGCCTTTCATCAATGGCGTGACCATGACGTTGCAGCCGTTGGCGACGGCGAAGTTGTGCGAGTCGGGGTCGCGGGCGGCGATCCACATGGGTGGGTTGGGCTTCTGGATCGGCTTCGGCACGCTGGTCGAGGTGGGGAATTTCCAGATGTCGCCGTCGTGGGCGTAGTCGC